>RRZT012011933.1_pt1 | contig 18920 bp, 14 predicted proteins | sample 2165551 | NCBI WGS metagenome assembly RRZT01 (sample SAMN10456910, study PRJNA506462) | wastewater metagenome | biome: wastewater; feature: sludge; material: wastewater sludge; isolation source: wastewater sludge with Escherichia coli K12::gfp cells carrying plasmid... | place: USA: Moscow, Idaho... | reverse complement strand
GGCAAATTATGCCGCTGCGCGAGTGGCAAATCACCAGCGAGCGCCTGCTCACAGGTGGCTAGCCATTGCTGCTCAGGCGCAGTTAAAAGCGTTTGCAAAAATGCACGCTCGCCAGCAAAGCCCAAAATCGCCAAGCAACGTGCTTTGTTGCTGCCTTTGTGGCTACCTGCCTTGTTGCAGCTCACGCTGCCAGCGCCAGTTTCGGCCAGCGCATCGAACAGGTTTTTTTGCCGCAACACGCTGTAGACAGTCTCGGCAAGCGTGGCGCGTTCGCGCGAGCCCAGCGTGCGCTGGTCGCGGAAATACTGGGACAACACCGCATCAGCAGGTTGGCGAAATTGCAGCACTTGCTCTAGCAGCGCCGCGCAATGGTCTAACAGGTTTTTAGGATGCATGGGCGGCATTGTCCCATGTGTGGCTTGCATCTGGCGCGCCGCACCGCGCAATGCTTGAAAAATACCGCTGCTGCCTCCCTCGTTTAACTGCGATGTTGGCGGGTCTTCATCACGCCAAGGCAAGCAGGTTTCGCCTGTGTTTTACCTGCTTTTGTCTCGAAAGTGATACATCTGCCCGTGATATTCGCTCTTTTGGCTGGTGCGCGCTTGTTTATTGCCACTATCTGGCACAAGCTCTGGTGCTCGCAGCCAATAAGCCACTATAATCAGCAGCTTTTCAGCGTGCCGCTGGCCGGGTGGCCAGTTGCGTGTCTCAATCGCTGGAAGATTCTCCACCCGAAGGATTACATCATGGTCGTTATTCGACTTTCCCGTAGCGGCAGCAAAGGTCGCCCTTTTTTCAACGTAGTTGTTGCTGACAAACGCGTTCGTCGCGATGGCAGCTTTATTGAGCGCATCGGTTTTTACAACCCCACCGCTACCGAAAAAGAAGAAGGTCTGCGTATCGCGCAAGACCGTCTGACTTACTGGAAAAGCGTTGGTGCACAGCCATCTCCTACAGTTGAGCGTCTAGTTAAACAGCTCGCCAAAAAAGCTGCTGCTTAATTTTTGAGCGTTGTTTTTCTTTGCAAAGCCCGATGCTTAACCCATCGGGCTTTGTTTTTTTATACTATCGTGCCATGCTCCGTGCAACGTTCCACTTTTAACCCGTCAAAATCCGCACCATGTCTTTAGTTGATTTGCAATCCATCCTTGAGTCGCACCCCTTGCCCGAAGATGCCATTGAAGTAGCCCGCATTGGCGAGGCGTGGGGCGTTAAAGGCTGGTTTAAGGTGGTGGCGCACAGCAAAATGCCCGAAGCGGTTTTTTCCAGCAAACGCTGGTATTTGCAGCCCGCACAACGCGGCGCTATTACCTTTAGCGGCACGCTGCGCCTGCCCATTAGCCAGGTTAAAACGCATGGCGACACGCTGGTGGCGCAGTCTTTGCCTATTGCCGACCGCACGGCTGCCGAGCTGCTGCGCGGCGCACGGGTGTTTATACCGCGCGCGAGCTTTCCCACCCCTGACGAGGGCGAATACTACTGGGTCGATTTGATTGGCTGCCGCGTAAGCAATCGCCAAGGCGCAGATTTAGGCGTAGTGCAAGACTTGTTGCCCACAGGCCCGCAAACCACGCTGGTACTCGCTTTTGAGGCCAACGGCAAGCCCGCCGAGCGCCTGATTCCCTTCGTTAATGCCTTTGTTGATAGCGTAGATACCGCTGCCAAAACCATCGTGGTTGATTGGCAGGCTGACTATGATTAAAAGCAATCTATTGAACACCGCTTTTTGCCACACCTTGCACTTCCCGTTGTGCCATGCGCTTTGATGTCATCACCCTGTTTCCAGAACTGTTTGAGCCGTTTTTACAAACAGGCGTAACCCGCCGTGCTTACGAAACAGGGAAAATCGATCTCAAACTTTGGCAATTGCGCGACTTCGCCCAAGGTAACTACCGCCGCGTAGATGACCGCCCCTTTGGTGGCGGCCCGGGCATGGTGATGCAGGCCGAGCCGCTATGGCAGTGCCTGCAAGCCATACGCGCCGACCGCGCCAGCCATGCCAACCAAGCCACCGCACCGCAAACGCCAGCACAAACTGCGCCCGTCGTTTTGTTTTCACCCATCGGCCAGCGCCTTGACCACGCGCAAGTGCAGCACTGGGCAGATGCGTCCAGCAGCACTGGCGCTATTTTGGTATGTGGCCGCTACGAAGGCATAGACCAGCGTTTTATCGACACTTGCGTAAACGCCCAAATCAGCCTGGGCGACTTTGTGCTGTCTGGCGGCGAAATACCCGCTATTGCCTTGCTTGATGCCGTTGCCCGCCTGCAGCCTGGCGTGCTCCACGACCAAGACAGCCACATACAAGACAGCTTCAACCCCGCACTTGGCGGCCTGCTTGACTGCCCCCACTACACCCGCCCCGAAGTCTGGCGCGAGCAGCCCGTGCCCGCCGTGCTGCTGGGTGGCAACCATGCCGAAATCGCCCAATGGCGCCAGACACAAAGCCTGCAAATAACCCGCCGCCACCGCCCCGATTTGCTGCCCTCAGCAAGCAAGCAACACAACACACCAGAACAAGGCCAGCAGCAGCCCAAGCCCTGCAAAACCAAGCCCTATACGCCACAACCATGACACCCCCGCCAGCCTCGGGCGCACCCCACCCAAAAAACCACATCGACCCCAAAGCCGCCGCCCGCTGGCAGCAGCGCAGCCACACACAAAGCCCCTGGCTGCACGAAGAAATAGCACGGCGCATGATGCAGCGGCTCGATTTCATCACCCTGCAACCACACAACTGGCTGCACTGGCACGCCGCACAAGGCGGCTTGCAGGCGCACACCGCCCTGCAACAACGCTACCCGCAAGCCACCGCCTGGCACGCGCCCGCAGCCAACGTAACATCAAGCACAGCATCAAGCGCCACAGACACAGCAGTAGCAACATCACCACCGCCTGCCGCCCACAGCATAGACATGCTCTGGGCAAACATGGCACTGCACACTGCCACCGACCCCTTAGCCGTGTTAAAGCAATGGCGGCAATGGCTCTCGCCCACAGGCTTTGTCATGTTCTCCACCCTCGGGCCCGACACCCTGCACGAACTGCGCCAGCTCTACCAGCAACGTGGCTGGCCGCCCCCCTGCCACAGCTTTACCGACATGCACGACTGGGGCGATATGCTGCTGCAAGCAGGCTTTGCCGACCCCGTAATTGACACCGAACGCATCACCTTAACCTTTACCAGCCACCAGCGCCTGCTGCAAGAGCTGCGCGAACTCGGGCGCAACCTTGCCGCAAGCCGCAGCCACGCCACCCACAGCCACGGCTGGCTGGCAGAGTTACACCAAGCCATCAGCACATTGGCGCAGGCAGATGGCAGTTTGCCGCTGACTTTCGAGGTCATCTACGGTCACGCTATGCAATCGAGCCAAAGCAGCGACGAAACGGGCGCAACCACCATTGACTTGGTACACATGCGCCACATGCTGCGTAACTGGCGCGGCTAAAACGCAGCAAGCCCAGCCCCACCGTTCGCTAGCCCTTGCCGCCCAACCCCCGCAAGACTTGCAGCAGCACGGCTTGCGCTTGCGGCGTATGTACGCACAAGCGCACATGCCCGCTTAGGCCAAACGAGGCGCAATCGCGCAGTTTGATGCCTTGGCCGCGCAGTGTCGCCAGCATTTGCGCCAAATCCATGCCTGCAGGCAGGCTTGGTCGCGCCACAAAAAAGCTGGTTTCGCTCGGGCAACATTGCCAGCCCAAGGATTGCAGAGCTTGCAACTGTACTGCCTTGTAGCATTGCAGGGTGTGACGCGATTGCGCCAGCCAGTCTTGCGTGGCTGTACTGCACCAGTTATGCAGCAAAGCCACCCCATACGCTCCCAGCGGCCATGATGCTGCCCGCGCCGCCACGCTTTGCACCGCCTCATCTGGCAAATGCTGCGGCGCTATGGCATAAGCCGCCCGCAGGCCACACACGCCCAGCGCCTTGTTGGGGGTGAAGATTTGCCATGCTGCATGGCGGTTGAATGCCTCTGGCAGCAGGGGGCTATCTGTAAGCTGTAGCGGGGCGTAGGCGCAATCAAGCACCACCGTGCTGCTCTGGCGGCGTTGCGCCCACTGCTGCGGCAAAGCAAGCGCCTGCCCCAAGGGGCTGCTGGGGGCGCATAGCCAGATTAAATCGGCTTGCCCGACATCTGCCACTTGCACCATGCCGTGCAATGCCGCTGCGTGGGCGTAGTCGGCATAGTGGTACGCTGGCAGCCACACAGCGGGCTGTGCAGTGTTGCCGCTGCCGTTGTTGCTACAGCCTTTGTCGCTTGTGCGGACTTGCGCGCTTACCCAGGCTGTTAGCCGTGCAATCAGCTCACTGCCGCTGCTGCCAAGCACAATGCGCCAGCTATCTACCCCGTGCCAAGCGGCGAGCGTGTGGCGCAATGCGGTGTAGGTGGGGTCGGGGTAGCGGGTGATGTCTGCGCCAGCCAGTGCCACTACAGTATGTGGGCAAGGACCCGTGGCGTTGCTGTTGGTAGAAAAATCCCACTGCGGCACGCCCAGCGCATCGCTGCCGCCATGCTGCGGCTGCGTGGGCTGCGCTGCTAACGTAGGCAGCATGGGTGACGTTTTGCAGTTGCGTGCGGGGTGCGTGTTCATTGCGTCATTACACCAGAGCTGGCAGCAGCCTGGCCAGAGCTTGCGGCATATTTCCAGCCGCGCTTGAGGCTGCCACGCCCTCAAGCACTGCCCACCATGCCACCAGCCAAGCCAGCCCCCACAAAGCCACCAGCCCCAGCAGTGCACCATGCGCCAGTCGCACCGCCTGCGCTATGTGGCACGCTTGCGCGGTTTGCCCTTGGGCGTGCAGGGTGTAGGTTTGGGGCTTGCACAGGCGCACATCAAGCACCAGCGCCAGCGCCGCCATAGGCCAACCGCTATTGGGCGAAGGAGTGCAACGCGCCTGACGCGGCAATTGCGCCAGCCGCTGGTAAATGCTACTGCTTTGCGTGCTGGTTTCAGCATCAACCGCTTGACTTGCGCTGGCAGCACTGCTGCTGCACGCTGCAAGGTGGCACGCTGGCCGCGCTTTGCGCCACGATGCAACCACCCCAGCCAGCGCCAGCGCCACCGCCGTAATGCGTGCGGGTAGCCAAGCCAGCACATCATCGGCGCGTGCAGTCCATTTGCCCGCCCACTCCCAACGCTGCCCGCGGTAATTGCCGCGATAGCCCCACATGGAGTCTGCCGTATCAGCAAAGCGGCACAGCGCCGCGCCTGGCAAGCCCAGCAAAGCAAACCAAAACAGGGGGGCAATAACAGAATCGTTGAGGTTTTCTGCCAAACTTTCCAGCGCACTTTCGCGCACCTGCACCGCGTCCAGCGCCGCCACATCGCGGCTCACAATACGCGCCAATTGCTGCTGGCCTGCTTGCAACGATTGCCCCAATTGCTGCTCAACGGCGGCAACTTCATCAGTCAACATACGCCACGCCAGCAAGGGCTTGAGCGCCACGCCCAGCAGCAACACTGCCCAGCCCAATGGCAATTGCAGCAGCAGCCATTGCAGCCCGCCCGCCACCAACAGCACCAGCACTGCCCCCAGCCACCAGACAGCAGCACCGCGCCAAAACGATGCCCAATCGGCTGCATCAGCCTTATCTGCCGCACCAGCCACATCACCCGCCCCGCTTTGCCCAATCACCACCCGCGCCTGCAACCAACGCCCAGCCCAGCCCAGATAGTTGCCCATCCACACCACAGGATGCCAACGCGGCGGCGGCTCGCCTATCCACTGGTCAATGAAGAGGGCAAGCAGCACGGCGGCGTAGGCTGCGGCGGCAAGTTGAATTTGCAGGTCTGTCATGGCTTGCTGGTTTACTTGTTACAGCACAGCGCTAGGGGCGCTTTCACTCAATCCTCAATCCCGCGCTGCGCGGGTATGCCTGCATCAAAAGCGTGTTTGATGGGGCGCATTTCGGTAACGGTGTCGGCCATGTCGATAATTTCTTGCGGGCAGCGGCGGCCTGTGAGGCAGACGTGTACGTCTTTCGGGCGGTTTTGCAGGGTTTCGAGCACGTCTTGCAAATCAAGCCAGCCGTAGATAAGCGGGTAGGTGATTTCGTCGCATACGACTAGAAAGTATTCACCGCTCAAAATGGCGGCTTTGGCTTTTTGCCAGCCGTTGCGTGCCAGTTGGGCGGAGTGGTCTAAATCGCGGCTGTCCCAGCTAAAGCCATCGCCCAGACTTTCAACAGGTATGCCGATTTGCTCAAACATGCGGTGCTCGCCAAAGCGTGCGCCTTGGGTTTTCATGAATTGGTAGATTTTTACCGCCTTGCCGCGCCCTGTGGCGCGCAGGGCCAGCCCAAATGCGGCTGTGCTTTTGCCTTTGCCGTCGCCCGTATTGACTAGGAGCAGCCCACGGCGCTCGCCTGCTGGCTTTTCATATGGCTTTGCGGTGGGTGGGTTTTCGATTTGCATGGTTGGCTCCTGCTGGTTTTTGCTTGTATGGGCGCATATTGCGCCAGATGGGTAGTGTGGCGTATTAAGTATTTAAGGGCGTTTTAGCGGCAGCGGCAAGCCTGCCGCCATGAAGGTGACATAGCTGCATGCAGCAGCTACGCGCTGGTTGAGCATGCCCAGTGCATCGACAAAGGCGCGGTTTTCTTGCCCCAGCGGGATAAGCCCCAAGCCAATTTCATTGCTAACCAGATAGACCTGCGCCTGACACGCCTTGAGCGCCTGCAACAACGCGGTGATGCCGCTTTGCGCCTGTGCTGCATCTGGCTTGCCGTGCATGGGCATAAGCAGGTGGGTAAGCCAGAGGGTGAGGCAATCTATCACCAGCAAAGTGTGCGGGTTGCTGTGCGCGTGCAGGGCGGCGGGCAAATCGGTGGTTTCAAGGGTGACCATGCTTGGCACGCGCTGGGCGCGTTCGCTTTGGTGGCGTGCTATGCGCTGGCGCATTTCTTCATCCCACGGCTGGGCGGTGGCGATGTAGATGGCGCGGCGTGGCTGGGCTTCGGCTTGTGGGGCAGTTGCGATATTCTCCGCCGATGTCTGCGTGGGCGCTTGGGCTGCTGCCAGCCAGTGCGCTGCCATGTGCTCGGCGCGGGCGGTTTTGCCGCTTTTTTGGCCGCCTAGTATCAGTTCGTGGTGGGGCTGCATGGTGGGGTTGGGTTGTGGGTTTCAGGGTGGTCTGCCAAAGGCGTTTGCAGGCGCGGCAAAAACAACTGCGCCGCCGCTTGCGGGCTGCTGGCAAACCAGGGGTGAAAGTGGCTTGCCCAAACGTTGCCAGCAGGCCCATATTGGTACAGCGCTTCACCCGCTTGGTTGCGGCTATTGGCGCGGGCGCTGGTGGTGCGGGCAAGCTCGGGCAGTGCGGTGCTGATGCTGGCGTAGTGAAAAGTGTGGCCGCGCAGGGGTGGATGCTGTGGCTCTGCGCCCTGTGCGCCTGTGGCTTGTGCGTTGTCTAACTCCTGTGCGCCGCCTGCCGCTGTTACCGCTGGCTCAACCAGCGCCTGCAAGCCCAGCCCTTGCAGGCGACTGTGCATGTGCGCGGTGGCTGGCAATATGCCCCATGCGGGCTGCTCGGCAGCGGGGGTTGGTATGGCTTGTGTTGCGGCTTGTGGGGCGCTTGCCGCGTGGCTCTGGGCAGGCGTGGCTGATGCGGCTTGCGCTGGGGCGATGCTTTGGCACAGCAGCAACATGCCGCCGCCTTCTGCCCAAACGGGTTTGCCTGCGGCTATGTGCTGCGCCACACTTTGGCGCATGGCGGTGTTGGCTGCAAGCTGGGGCAGGTGCAACTCGGGGTAGCCACCAGGCAGCCAAAGCGCGTCGCACGCGGGCAGGCTAGCATCTGCCAGTGGCGAGAAAAACACCAGTTTTGCGCCCAACGCTTGCAAGGTTTCGAGATTGGCGGGGTAGATAAAGCAGCAAGCCGCATCACGCGCTATGGCTATGGTGCGGCCTTGCAAAATGGGGCTGGGGATTTGTGTTTGCAGGTAGGCGCTTAATACGCCGTGGGGGGTGGCGTTGCTTGTGGCGCTGCTGACTTGGCTGCTTGGTGCGGTGTCGGCTGCATTTTCTAACAACGCACTGCCCAACGCTTGCCCCTGCCACAAGCGACTGGGGCGAAATCGCTGCAATTGCGCGGCTGACATGGCTGCCAGCGGGGTATCTGCCAGTGCATCGGCAGCGGCATCAAGGCGCTGCAAGGCATCATGCAGCTCGTGCGCTTGCAATAGCCCCAAATGCCTGCTGCCCAGCGTAAACGCTTCGCTACGCGCTATGCCGCCGAGCCAATGTGCAGGCTCTCGCAACGACTCGCGCAGCATCTGGGCATGGTTGGCACTGGCTACGCGGTTAGCCAGCACGCCTGCCCAGGGCAAGCCCTGCTGGTAGTGCTGCAAGCCATAGATTACCGCACCCAGCGTGCCAGCCATGCGGCCAGCATCTACCACTGCCAGCACAGGCAAGCCAAACTGCACAGCCACATCGGCACTGCTCGGCTCGCCGTCAAACAAGCCCATTACGCCTTCAACCAGCACCACATCGTTATGCATGCAAGCGTGTTGCAGCATGGCGCGGCAAGCGGCAGCGCCCGCCATCCACAAATCAAGCTGGTACACGCTCTGCCCGCTGGCAAGCGCGTGCCAGCCTGCATCAATAAAGTCGGGCCCGCACTTAAACACCTGCACGCGCAAGCCCTGCCTGCTCCAAAAGCGTGCCAGCGCAGCCGTAACCGTGGTTTTGCCCTGCCCCGATGAGGGCGCTGCCACCAGCAACACAGGGCAAGGCGCGCCAGCAGGTGCGGCAGGCGCGCACGGCAAGCCAGGTTCGCAAGGCGCGCAAACGGGCAAAGGGGAATTATCAGCAGCAGCCATACGGCTATTTCCAGCAAAAACAAACGCTCACCTGGCAACCCCGCCACCGCGCGTTCTGGCATCGACTTGCACGCACCAAGGCAGGCAAACCGCTCGTGTTGGCCGGTATCCGGGCTGACGGCGCTGTGCGTACATTGGATAGGCAACAAGCTTGCAACAAGCGCCAGCCATCTAACAACACAACTGCAAGCGACACCTTCCCAGCGGCTGGGCACGCCGCCAGTGGCTTATTTGCCGCTGCTACGCACCGCACATATGCAATGCGTACACCGTTTCACCGTTGCGGGGGCAGCGCAGGCCGTTTTAGCGGTATATACACGCGATATACACAGCGGTATACCCACCAAAGCCCTGCTTCCCGTTTAACCCAGATTGTTCATTAGGGTTTGCGATGATGTCGGATGGATTTTTATGGCAGTTTGGTCGGTTGCGACAAGCCAATAGCCATAGCTATTGGCGCGAAGCAAACGGCCAAAATGACCAAAAAGACACCGACAGAACGCAAACAGGAACGAAGTTCCGCCTAATGGACAACCTGGGTTTAACCAGCACGACAAGAATTGCCACGCCAGCACCAACGGGGCAGATTGTAAAAGAAAGCGCTTTGGCTGCGTTTGGGCAATGGGTACTCTGGGCGGCTTATCTGGTTGCATCTAGTGGCATTTGGCGGCAGACTTGTTAGCCACACTTACTGCCACGCCTGCTTATGCGCTTGTTTTTCTGGCAGAGTTGCCACAAACCACACCCAGCACACCAGCCGCCCCCGCTTTGCCAAACTGCAAGCTGGTACTATCTTGGCACTTGCGCTGTTTGTCTTGGCGCGTTTTTCTTCAGGAATTTGCTCGCAACTATGCTCTACACCCCTGCCCTGCCTTTGCCCCAATCCACCGCCAATCACCAGCGCCGCTTGGCTCTTTGGCTAGCCCTTTTCTTGCTCACCTTGGCTGTTTTATCAGGCTGCGCTAGCCGCAAACCCGCCGTGCCTGACGAGCCGCCTGTGGGCAACACCATCCAGCGCGAAAAAAGCCGCTGGGTACCTGTGCCGTGGTCGTCGCTGCCCGGTGTGGCGCAAGACCAAGTCGGGCAAGCTTGGGGCGCGTGGTTGCTCAGTTGCCAAAAACCCGGCCCCATCTTTGCCAGCGTGTGTGCCGAAGCGCAGCAGCTTGCCAACGCCAGCGATAACGACAAGCGCAACTGGCTGCTACGCCGCCTCCAACCCTACCGCATTGAAGCCTTCAATGGCGAAACGCAAGGCACGCTCACCAGCTACTACGAGCCTGTGATGCAGGCCAGCCGCCGCCCCACGGGCAGACACACCGTGCCGCTTTACGCCCCGCCCGCCAGCGGCGCACCGCGCCAGCCGTGGTTTACCCGCCAGCAAATTGATACCGACCCCACCGCCCGCGCTGCCCTGCAAGGCCGCGCCCTGATGTATATGGCCGACCCCATTGATGCCATGATTTTGCATGTGCAAGGCTCAGGCCGCTTGCAAGTGCAAGAACCAGGCGGCCAGACCCGCACCGTGCGCATGGCCTTTGCCGGCACCAATAACCAGCCCTTCAAAAGCCCCTCGGCATGGGTTACAGCGCAAGGCGGACGTGGCGGCAGTTGGGACAACCTGCGCCAATGGGCAGCCCAAAACCCCAGCCGCCTAAACGACATGCTCTGGAGCAACCCGCGCTACGTCTTTTTCCGCGAAGAAACCATTACCGATGCCGACACGGGCCCACGCGGCGCACAAGGCGTAGCACTCACCCCAGGGCGCTCCATCGCGGTAGACCGCGCCAGCATCCCCTACGGCACACCGCTATGGCTATCAAGCACGGGGGCGGCCACCACGCTTAACCGCTTGGTCATTGCCCAAGACACAGGCAGCGCCATCACAGGCGCGGTGCGTGCCGACTACTTTGCAGGCTGGTCGCCCGAAGCCGCGCAACTCGCGCACCGCCTCAAGCAGCCTTTGTACCTGTGGGCGCTGTGGCCTAAATAAGCGCCTTGCCCACACACCCGCACGCAAACCCGTGCAAGATGAGATAAACGCTATGCCAACAAGCACATCTACCAGCCATTGCCCCTGGCTGGCACACGTGCTACGCTGCTGCACCGTGCTGTTACTGGCAGCCAGCAGCGCCTGCACCCAAAAGCAATCGCCCGATGTACCCACAAGCACCAGCAGCACTGGCACAGCCAGCCCAACCCGCAGCGCCACACAAAATGCGGCTGCATGGCAAAACCTGCGCACACTGCAAGGGCATAGCGCAGGGGTAAACGCCATAGCCATATCGCCCGACGGCAGCATGGCGCTATCGGGCAGCCGTGACAACACCATGCGCCTGTGGCGGCTAGACTCGAGTGCGTTGCTTCGCACTTTTGCAGGCCATGACGACAAGGTAAGAGCCGTAGCGTTTTCGCCCAACGGCGCATTTGCGCTATCGGCCAGCTATGACCGCACCGTGCGCCTGTGGGGCAAACCCTAGGCAACCAAACAAGCTCTGCACGGCGTTAGCGCCTATGATTGCTTGCGCTTGGTACAATGCCTGCAATTGGCACAATTTCAGGCATTTCGGCAATCACCACCACCATCTCATCTGCATCTGCGCCTGCACCCGTGCCTGCTCCATGATTGCCGCTACACCCAAGCCAACGCGCTCGCATCTAACGCTATGCGCTGCAACTACCCCCGCCCGCAAACCACACCATGCCCACCACCACCGCTAACCGCCGCCAATTCATCAAACACACCGCCCAGCTCGCTCTTGCCACGCAAGCGCTAGCTTTATCCACCCCCCTAGCAGCAAAGGTACTCCCCGCCATGCCACACAACAACACAGCCAACAACGCACATAGCCACACACCCATAGACGCACTCGCCCTTGCCGCACAAATCAAAAACCGCCAAACCACCCCCGCCCAACTGCTTGAGCAAACCTTTGCCAAAATCCAGCAACACAACCCTGCAATTAACGCCGTCACATCCACGCGGCTAGACAAAGCCTTGGCCGAAGCCGCCAGCCGCAACTTTGACGGCCTGCCCTTTGGCGGCGTACCCATCCTGATAAAAGGCTTGGGGCAAGACCTCGCAGGCGAGCCCAACACCGCAGGCGCAAAGCTGCTGGCGCAATCCGTAGCCAAGCGCACCAGCGCCTTTGTCAGCACACTAGAGCGCGCGGGCTTTATCGTGCTGGGACAAACCAACACGCCCGAATTTGGCTTTAAAAACATCACCGACCCGCAACTCTACGGCCCCACCCGCAACCCCTGGAACTTGCAACACAGCGCGGGCGGCTCAAGCGGCGGGGCAGCAGCCGTAGTTGCCGCTGGCATCAGCCCCGTAGCAGGCGCTAGCGATGGCGGCGGCTCCATCCGCATACCTGCCTCGTTTAGCGGCTTGATTGGGCTAAAACCCACCCGCGGCAAAACCCCCGTGGGCCCAGGCGTAGGGCGCAACTGGCAAGGTGCTTCCATCAACTTTGCCCTCACCCGCACCATGCGCGACACCGCCGCCATGCTCGACGCATTACAAATCGAACAACCCGCTGCCGCCTTTCTCACCCCCGTCTATGAGCCAGGCTACCTGCGCAACCTGAGCACATTCAAAAACCGCAAATTCAAAATCGCCTACTCGCTCAAATCCCCCGTAAACACCCCCGTAAGCGATGAAGCCATAGCCGCCGTGATGCAAGCCGTAGCCTTCCTCAAGGAGTGCGGCCACCAAGTCGTAGAGCAAAACAACGGCATAGACGGCATTGCCCTTATGAAAAGCTACTACGCCATGAATGCAGGCGAAACCGCCGCCATGTTCCAAAAAATGGAATCTGCCTTTGGCCGCCCTTTGCTACGCGAAGACATGGAACTCATCACATGGGCGCTATGGCAAACAGGCAAAAAACTCTCTGCCGCCGATTACTCCATCAGCCTTGCCGCGTGGGACGTAGCCGCCGAGCAAATGGCCAACTTCAACCAGCAGTTTGACCTGTACCTGACACCCGCCACAGCCCACACCGCGCCCTTAATCAGCGCCCAACTGCAAACCGACGAGAGCATTGCGCAAATGGAGACAATCACCGCGCTAGACAACCCGCGCCAGTTGCAAGTCATCTGGGATATGTTCGAGCCCAGCCTTGCACTCACCCCCTTTACCCAACAAGCTAACCTCACAGGCCAGCCCGCCATCAGCCTGCCTACCCACATCGCCGCCAACGGGCTGCCACTAGGCATCCACTTCACCGCCCCCAAAGGCCGCGAAGAATGGCTGCTGGGCATAGGGCTGCAATTTGAAGAAAGCGGGCGCTTCAAGAGCAGAACTGCGGCATAAAACAGCGCCCACGCTGATTGGCGTTTGGCGTTTGGCAATTTGCGCTGGCTAGTTGCCAGTTGCAGATTGCCCCGCCCGCTTGCGCCCTGCCTCGTCACGCCTTTGGCAATTGGGCTTTGGGGCATTTGGGCAATTCGGCTGCGTGAAGTATGTTTACCAGCCGCGTCAACCTATATCTTCAAGCCCAATGCGCAAGGCATGGGCACGTTAGCTCTTGCGCCGTGTTTTTTTGCGCCGTTTTTTTGCGCCTTGCCATGCTGCCTGTTCATACTTAATTCATCGCCCATCATGCATACTGCGCACGTTAGCGGCTGATTTGGCGCGCGCGCTTGCCTTGGTTGCTGCAATTTATTGTTACCCGAAATAGGCTTTTTATGTGGAAAAAAATCAAATCCCACCCTTGGTGGCTGGCGCTTGGCTCTGTTTTCATTGCATTGGCGTTGTTTGCAGGCTGGCAACTGTGGGGCAAAGCGCCTGCTACGCCCGCGGTAATCACGGCTGAGGTGGTGCGCGGCAATATCGAAGACAGCGTGCTGGCCGCAGGCACCATTCAGGCAGCCAAGCTGATTAATGTGGGCGCACAGGTATCGGGGCAGGTGAAAAAGCTGCACGTAAAACTGGGCGATGTGGTTGAGCCGGGCCAGCCCATTGCCGATATTGATGCTGCCACACAGCAAAACAACCTCAAAGACGCACAAGCCGCACTCGGCTCGGCGCAAGCGCAAAAGTCAGCCAAACAGTCAGCACTGGCACTGGCGCAAAACAATTTCGAGCGCCAAAAGTATATGTTTGAACATGAGGCCAGCAGTAAGGCCGATTACCAAAGCGCACAACATGCACTCGCAGCAGCCAAAGCCGAGTTGGCAGCAGCAGAAGCGGCCATTGCCCAGCACACAGTGCGCGTGCAAACCGCACAAACCAATCTGGGCTACACCCGCATTACCGCGCCCATGGCTGGCACGGTAGTGGCCATAGTTACCGATGAGGGGCAAACGGTAAACGCCAACCAAACCGCACCCACCATCATCAAACTTGCCCAGCTTGATGCGATGACGATTCAGGCGCAAATCTCTGAAGCAGACGTGCCGCGCGTTGCGCCTGGTTTGCCTGCTTATTTCACCATTTTGGGCGAGCCCGAGCGCCGCCATCAGGCCAGCCTGCGTTCTATCGAACCAGGCCCCATTGACATCAATTCCTACGATGGCCGCGCCACCAGCAACAACAGCAACACTGCTGTGTATTACAACGGCGTGCTCGATGTGCCCAATGCAGATGGCAAGCTGCGCATTCAAATGACAGCGCAAGTCAATATCGTGCTGCGTCAGGCCAACAATGTGCTGCTGATTCCAGCAGGAGCTTTGGGCAAGCGCGTAAAAGGCGAAAACGCCACCGATAGCCAAAACCAGGCTGACAAACCCAGCGCCAATACTGCCTCTGGCGCACAAGCAGCCAGCCCAGCAAGCTCCTCAAGCTCCGCCAACTCCACCAATTCCCCAAGTGCTGCTCCCGCAGGCAAAGGCAGCAAGTCTGGCAAGGGCAACAGAGAAGGCGGCGCAGGAGCCGCGCAAGATGGCAAGCCCGCTTTCTACACTGTGCGCGTTGCCACAGGCGAGAAAGGCGAGCAAAAAATCGAAGAGCGCAAGGTCAAAATCGGCCTGAATAACCGCGTGCAGGCAGAAGTGCTTGAAGGGCTGAAAGAGGGCGACAAAGTGGTGGTTGGCACTGCCGCTGCAGGCGCAGAAGGCCAGCAACGCCGCGTACGGGTGATGTAACCATGTCAGCACATACTTCAGCCACACCTGCTGCCAGCCTTGGGACAGTACCTTGTGCAACAGCACCCACAGCATCCGCAGCGCCGCTGCTATGTCTGCGCCATGTGGTGCGCGAGTACCCAGCAGGCGATGAGGTGGTAGCAGTACTCAAAGACGTTAGCCTTGATGTGTACGCGGGCGAGATGATTGCCATTATTGGCCCTTCGGGCTCGGGCAAATCCACCCTGATGAATATCATCGGCTGCCTGGACCGCCCCAGCCGTGGCAGCTACCAGGTTGCAGGCAAAGAAACTGGGCAAATGCAGCCCGATGAGCTGGCACGGCTGCGGCGCGAGCATTTTGGCTTTATTTTCCAGCGCTACCATTTGATGGGCGACCAAACTGCCATCACCAACGTAGAAATACCCTCCATCTACGCAGGCATTGGCAGCGCCCAGCGCCACGAGCGCGCGCGCAGCCTGCTGGCGCGGCTGGGCTTGGGCGAGCGCCTGCACCACAAGCCAGGGCAACTCTCTGGCGGGCAGCAGCAGCGCGTATCTATCGCGCGGGCGCTGATGAATGGTGGCGATGTGATTTTGGCCGACGAGCCAACGGGCGCTTTAGACAGCGCCAGCGGGCTGGAGGTGATGAACATCCTCAAAGAGCTGCACGCCAGCGGGCATACCGTTATTTTGGTCACGCACGATGCCAAGGTTGCAGCCAACGCCCAGCGCATTATCGAAATCAGCGACGGGCGCATTGTGGCAGACCGCCGCACCGACAACGCGTCCATACAGCAGCAAAAGCCAGCCGAATCAGGTTTGCAAAGAAACGACTGGAGCGCACGCATGGGGCGCTTTGGCGAGGCGCTGCAAATGGCAGTACGCGCCATGATTGGGCACAAGCTGCGCACGCTGCTAACCATGCTGGGCATCATCATCGGCATTGCCTCGGTGGTATCGGTGGTAGCGCTGGGCGAAGGCTCGCGCCGCAAAATCCTCGCAGACATCAGCGGCATGGGCACCAACACCATTGACGTTATGCCAGGCGCAGGCTTTGGCGACCGCTCCGCCATACGCATTCGCACGCTCGTGCCTGCTGATGCACAAGCCATAGCCCAGCTCAGCTATGTAGACAGCGTCTCGCCCAACGTGCAAACCAGCAAAACCCTGCGCCGAGGCAACACCGAGAAAACGGCCGTGGTTTATGGCGCAGGTGCGGAGTTTTTCCGCGTCCGCGCCTACACCATTGCGCAAGGCACCGTTTTTGACGAAGAAAGCGTACAGCGCCAAACGCAAGACGCGGTTATCGACCCCAACACCCGCGACGCTTTTTTCCAGCCCGACGAAGACCCCATCGGCCAAGTCATCTTGGCTGGCACTGTGCCTTTGCGCGTTATTGGCGTAACAGAGAAAAAAGACAGCCCTTTTTCCCTGCCCGACTCACTCAACGTCTGGCTACCCTACACCACCGCCATGGGGCGCATTACAGGTACAAATCACCTGCGCAGCATCACAGTGCGCGTAAAAGATGGCGCAGACACCAAAGCCGCCGAGCAAGGCATTGCCCAACTGGTGCTGCAGCGCCACGGCACCAAAGACTTTTTCACCAATAACTCTGACAGCATCCGCGAAACCGTAGAAAAAGCCACCGCCACCATGACGCTGCTAGTCTCGGCCATTGCAGTCATTTCGCTGATTGTGGGCGGTATTGGCGTGATGAACATCATGCTCGTATCTGTGACCGAACGCACGCAAGAAATAGGCGTGCGCATGGCAGTAGGCGCAAGGCAAAGCGACATCCTCCAGCAATTTTTAACCGAAGCCGTGCTGGTCTGCCTCATTGGTGGCTTTTTGGGCGTGGCACTGGCGCTAGGCATAGGCGCGGCCTTCAACACCATCAGCGGCGGCACATTCACCATGGTGTTTTCCGCCACAGCCATCATTACTGCCTTTAGCTGCTCAACACTCATTGGCGTCATCTTCGGCTTTTTACCTGCCCGCAGTGCCGCGCAGCTTGACCCAGTAGATGCACTCTCACGGCAATAACCCGTTTCAAAACCCACACCATGCTGAAATTCAACCCAACCTCACTTGCCACCCTATGCGCCGCCGCTGTGCTAGCAGGCTGCGCCAACACCACCTACCAGCGCCCCGCACTCGTCATGCCAGAGCAATGGCCATCGCTGCCCGCCGCACAGGCTGCACAAGCAACGCAGGCAACCCAAGCCAACGCTGCTGTAATCGCACACACCAACGCCGACCCGTGGTGGCACGCACTAGGCGACGCGCAACTCACCAGCCTCATTGAACTCGCTCTTGCCAAAAACAACAATCTGGCAGCCGCAGCCTACAAAGTACGCACCGCCCAACTGCAAGCTGGCAACGCCATGGGCAAACGCCTGCCCACACTCAGCGGCAACCTGTCAGAAACCGCCTCACGCTCGCTCGAAGACAGCAACAGCCCCATCAAACGCAGCTACGGCGGCAACCTGGGCATAAGCTGGGAAATCGACCTGTGGCAAAAACTCAGCGCCCAGCAGCGCGCCGCCGACTGGGAAGCCAGCGCCACCGAGCAAGACCGCCAAGCCGCAGCCCTTGCACTAACCAGCACAGTTGCCAAAACCTACTGGCAACTTGCCACCGTAGAACAACGCCTGAGCCTGCAACAAAGCAGCCTGCAAGACGCAGCCAAAACCTTGCAACTCGTACAAGTCCAGCACAAGGCAGGCGCCGCATCGGGGCTGGAACTGGCACAAGCCACACAAAGCCACGCCAACCAGCTAGCCGCTGCCACCACTTTGGCGCAGCAACGCACCGAGCTGCGCAACGCACTGGCCATACTGTTTGACGCGCCCCCTGGCCAATTGCCAGATGCCGCCCAGCACCCCCAACTGCCCAACATGGCAGCCCTACCCGCCATCACCGCTGGTCTGCCCGCCGAAATCTTAAGCCGCCGCCCCGATTTACGCGCGGCTGAGCTGCGCCTGCAAGCATCTCTTGCACAAGCCGACATCGCCCGCACCAGCTTTTACCCCACACTCAGCCTGACAGGCAGCCTGGGCAGCAGCAGCGCCGTACTCAGCCAAGCGCTCAGCAACCCAATAGGGGCGCTTGGCTTGGGGCTGGCACTGCCATTTTTAAACTTGGGCGAAATGCAGCGCACCACCGCCATTGCCCGCAACAACTACGAACAAGCCGCCATCAACTTTCGCCAAACCCTGTACCAAGCACTGGCAGAAGTAGACAACGCCCTATCCGCACGCATCCAGCTCCAACAGCAAGAAGCCCAACTGCAAGAAGCTCTGGCGCAGTCGCAAAAAGTCAAAACCAGTTCAGAAGCACGCTACCGTGCAGGCGCTACACCACTCAAAAACTGGCTTGACGCCCAGGAAAGCAACCGCAACGCCCAACGCACCCTGCTCGATGCGCAGCTCGCCCGTCTAACTAACCTGGTAACGCTGTATCAGGCACTCGGCGGCAGCGCCGCTTTGCCAGCAACCAACCCAGTAGCCAATCCAAACTAAACCAGCAAGCCAAAAAGCAAATCCGCACACAGCCCAAAGGCTCTGTGCGGATTGCTAACCTTGCTTGCAAAAAATCAAACGCTGCTCACGGCAAAGCCACATGCATGCCTTCTTCGCCTTGAGCCAGCATACACACTGGCTTTTGGCTAATCAGGCAATCCAAGCTGCCTTGCCAGCAGTCGTTTTTAGAAAGTGTGCTTCAAGCCCACTGCAAACTGGTTGCTGTAGCCTTTGATTTTGCCCAGATGTGCGCCAGACGTGGCGTTGCTCACATTGGCTTTCAAGTCGGCTATACGACGCGCACGCGCATAAATCATAGTGCGCTTGCTCAATTCGTAATCAGCACCGATAACAAAGTTATTGCCACTGCCTTTAACGCGGTAGTCATTGCCAAAACTCGCTGCATCTGCTGCGTAGCCTTTAAGCATTAAGCCGTCATTCACTGCTGAAGCACGGTTGCGACCATACTCGGCATACAGCGTAGCCGCACCCATAGGCACGCT
>RRZT012275688.1_pt1 | contig 18925 bp, 14 predicted proteins | sample 2165551 | NCBI WGS metagenome assembly RRZT01 (sample SAMN10456910, study PRJNA506462) | wastewater metagenome | biome: wastewater; feature: sludge; material: wastewater sludge; isolation source: wastewater sludge with Escherichia coli K12::gfp cells carrying plasmid... | place: USA: Moscow, Idaho... | reverse complement strand
TGGCGCTTGAGGAGGGGGAGGCACGTCTGGTCATGAACACTACACAGCGGTGGGATTATCTACCTTAAGCCAGTGCCCATGTGGGGTATGGTTGGGCATTTTTAATGCTTTATGCATGAGCTGCTGCCGGTAGACCCAACTGCAGCTTCTATCGGCATGGTGATGATGTTCTTCAGTGAAAAAGGATTTTTTGCATGTGTTGGATCATTTGAACCGTCATACTAACTAGCCAATTTTTTGGTAACTTCACGGGGGAGGGCGATCTTTGACCAATTTGAATTTGGTGTTAGAATGTCCGGCTCGATTATTATGCTTTATACATCAAAATCCGCCATTTTATCATGACAAAACAAGCTAAGCCTCGCTCTGAACTGGCGGAAACCCTGTATCGGTTTCGTCATATTGTTTATTCTCTCGCAGCATTTAGTTGCGTGATCAACATATTGATGTTGACCCCATCAATATACATGCTCCAAGTGTATGACAGAGTGCTCGCCAGTCAAAATGAGACTACTTTGTTGATGCTTACCCTGATGATGCTTGGTCTATATGTCTTGATGTCTTTGCTGGAATTTGCTCGTTCGAGTGTGTTGATTCGAATGGGTAATCGCCTTGATATGACTTTAAATAGTCGTATTTTTACAGCGGCATTTGAACGAAACCTAAGGCGGGCAGGCGGCAATCCATCTCAAGCATTGCATGATTTAACTAGCGTGCGTCAGTTTTTAACGGGAAATGGCTTGTTTGCATTTTTCGATGCGCCATGGACTCCAATTTATATTGCTGTTGCATTTTTTATTCATCCTTGGTTGGGTTTGGTGACGCTCATTGGTTCGTTGCTGCTGGTTGCGTTAGCGTATCTGACAGAGAAAATGACGCACGGTCCTTTGGCTGAGGCTAATCAGGCATCTATGGCATCCGGCGTGTTTGCAAATAATAATTTGAGAAATGCTGAGGTGATTGAGGCAATGGGAATGTTGCCTGCCTTGCGTTCGCGCTGGTTTCGTCATCATGGCCAAATGTTAAGCTCGCAAGCGCAAGCATCCGAGCGTGCAGCTCGTATTAGTGGGGTAACTAAGTTTGTACGTATTTCACTGCAGTCTCTAGTGTTAGGGGTTGGTGCTTTATTGGTGATTGAGGGTAAAATTACACCGGGAATGATGATTGCCTGTTCGATTCTCATGGGGCGGGCTCTGCAGCCAGTTGAGTTAGCTATTGGGACATGGAAACAGCTAATTTCGGTACGGACCGCATATCATCGTCTTGATGACTTGTTAAAAGACTTCCCTCGGCGAGGAGATACAATGCAGTTACCAGTACCAACTGGTCAACTGTTGGTTGAAAATGTTTATGCTGGAGTGCCTGGTGCCCAAGTGGCCATTTTAAAAGGCTTGAATTTCATGGTGCAATCTGGCGATGTGGTTGGTATTGTAGGCCCATCAGCCTCAGGGAAGTCGACTCTGGCACGGTTAATCGTTGGTATTTGGCCTGCGCAAGCGGGCAAGATCCGGTTGGATGGCGCCGATATTTTTCAATGGAATAAGGATGAATTGGGGCCGCATTTAGGTTATTTGCCGCAGGATATTGAATTATTTGAAGGCTCTATAGCCGAAAATATTGCCCGTTTTGGCCAAATTGATAGCGAACAAGTGATTTTGGCTGCTCGTCGCGCTGGTGTGCATGAGATGATTTTACGGTTGCCACAGGGCTATGATACTCAGTTGGGGGCGGATGGCGCCTCGTTGTCCGGCGGCCAGAAGCAGCGCATTGGTTTGGCTCGTGCTTTATATGGAGAACCCGAACTAATTGTGCTTGATGAGCCTAATTCCAATCTCGATGATATAGGTGAGGCAGCTCTGTTACGTGCCGTTGCTGAACTCAAGAGTCGAGGTAAGACAGTATTGCTAATCACTCATCGCATGAATATCCTCAATGCAGTTGAGAAGTTGATTGTAATGAATGAAGGCTGTCTACAATTGTATGGTCCGCGTGATCAAGTGCTCGCGGAGCTTGCTCGTGCCAATCAGCAGACTAAATTGCAGCAAAAGTCTTCTTCTCAAGCGCCAGTTGTGGCTGCTCACTCAGTCTGATTTTGGTGGAGCCGTAAATGACAAAATCGCAAAAAAACGGGCAAGACAAGCACGAAGTCATTGATCTGATCCCGGAGTATATGCAAGATGGAAATTTCTCTAATATTCAGATAGATGCCCGAAAGTCATTGCGTTGGGGTGTACTGGTCTTGATGCTGGGGTTTGGCGGTTTTGTGGCTTGGGCCGCGTTTGCGCCATTGGATGCGGGTATTCATGCCTCTGGCCAAGTGAAGGTGGCTGATAATCGTAAGACAATTCAGCACTTGACGGGTGGGATAGTAGATAAAATTTTAGTTAAAGAAGGACAGCAGGTTCATCAAGGACAGGTTTTGGTGGAGATGAATGCCACTCGTGCTCAATCTGAACAAGGGGTGGTGATTGCTCAATATATTGCTGCACGTACAGTTGAAGCACGGCTACTGGCGGAGCGCGATAATTTGAGTGCAATAAAGTTTGATCCAGAGCTGGAAAAACGCTTTGCTGGCGATGCTCGATTAGCAGAAGCCATGGCACTTCAAGTACGATTGTTTCACACACGCAAAGAAAGCTTGCGGAGTGAAATTAATATATTAAGAGAAAACCTTGCGGCATCTGAGTCACAGCTAAAAGGCATGCTGAAGGTTCAGCAAAGCCGCATTGAGCAGCGGGGTTTTCTTGATAAGGAACTTGAGGGTGTACGAGCTTTGGCTAAAGAAGGATACGTGCCACGTAACCGCATGTTTGAGCTGGAGCGATCAGCGGCAGAGTTGGCTGGAGCAATAGCTGAAGATTATGCTAATGTTGGTCGTACTCGTAACCAAATCGCAGAGTTAAAGCTACGTATTTTGCAACGCACTCAGGAACAACAAAAAGAAGTCCAATCACAACTGACTGATATCCAAAAAGAAGCTACTGCGCTGGCCGATCGTTTGGGTGCTATTGACTATGAAGTAAGTAAGACGCTGATTCGTTCACCAATTAATGGTAGTGTGGTCGGGCTCCGTATTCATACTGTGGGCGGCATTATTCAAGGGGGGGCTCCACTAATGGATGTGGTGCCAGTAGGAGACCCTTTGTTGGTTGAGGCTCGAGTGCCAGTGCAGGCAATCGATAAAATCTATCCTAATCTTCCTGTCGAAATTTCGTTCCCTGCATTTAGTCACGCTCAGACACCGAATATTCCAGGAAAAGTATTGACTATATCGGCTGATAGTTTAACTGATGAGGCCACCCATCAGTCTTATTATTTGGCTCAGATTCAAGTTACGCCAGAGGGAATGACTAAACTCAGTCAAAACCATGTTCGCCCAGGTATGCCTGCAGATGTCGTAATCAAAACTGGTGAGCGTACTATGCTTAACTATCTGATCAAGCCTCTAAGTCAGCGCTTAAATGCATCATTCAAGGAGCAGTAGCATAATGATTTTGAGGCTGAAGGGGGTTTTTTTTGCACTGTTGGTAGCTAATAATGTGCAAGCAATGGACATTTTGGATGCTTGGCGAGCTACTAGAACATATGACCCCAGTTATCGCGCCGCCTTGATGGAGCACGAGGCTGGTAGCCAAAATCGTGCATTAGGATTGGCGGGGCTGTTGCCGCAAGCGTCTTTGTCCGGGAGTAAAAGTAAGGTTAATGGTGAAATCACCCAACCGAATTTCTTAGGGCATATGTCGACCTCTCCGCTAAAGTACGATTCGTACAGCTACACTGCCCAGTTGCGCCAGCCATTATTTAACTGGACGCGTTGGGCGGAGTATCGCCAAGGTAATGCTCGAGCGAACTATAGCGATACCATGTTACAGGTGAGGGAGCAGGAAATCGCTATCAGATTAGCGGAGCGATTTTTTGATGTGTTATTATCGCGTGATACTATTGCTTTGAATAGTTCAAGATTAAGAGCTATTCAGCATCAACTTGATTCGGCTGAGCGCCGCTTTCAGCTGGGAGATGGTACAGTTACTGAAATTGATGAAGCACAATCTCGGCGAGACTTGGCGCGTGCTGAATTGATTGAGACAGAGGATCAATATCAAATCGCCCGACGTGCATTGCAAGAAATGATTGGTCAGATTCCTCCGCCGTTAGCTGATTTGAAGTCAGAATTTTCCATGCCATCTCTGGAGCCCGCTGACCATGAAGAATGGCTTAGGCGTGCGCTGGAAAAAAATCCTGAAATATTGAGTCAACAGCATAATGTGCATATTGCAAAATTAGATGTTGAGCGAACTCTTGGTAATAATTTGCCTTCAGTTGACTTTGTTGCATCACACGGCCTTGGTGAAAGTGACACACTTTCTACTCGAAATCAACGATCAACAACCAATACAGTAGGCATACAAGTAACAATCCCATTATTTTCTGGTGGTAGTCAGTTGGCTAGCTACCGACAGAATGCAGCTAATAGTGAAAGAGCTCTTAGTGAATTAGATGCCACCCGTGAAAGAATAGCATATAATCTAGAACGCTATTATCGTGGTGTAGTCAATGGTGCGCAGCGAATTCGTGCACTTGAATTGGCTGTGACATCCAGTGCTCGCTCACTTGAATCCATGAAAAAGGGAGTGCAAGCAGGTACTCGTACAACGCTAGATGTGTTAAATGCAGAAGACCAGCTTTATCAAGCTCAGCGTAACTTATTGGAAAGTCGACTACGTTACTTGCTTTCACGCTTGCAGCTTGATGCTATAACGGGTGGACTAGATGATGCTGCATTTGAGCGAATTAATAATTATCTGGTGGAGTAGTAAGTGGTCTGTCCCGCTCTCCGTGGACAGCGGGTTAAGCACTCAGCACTAAGCGACGTCGCTCGTATTCAACCGGGGTGACATACCCCAGGGTCGAATGACGTCGTTGGTGATTGTAAAAGCGGATGTAATCAAACACATCCGTACGCGCCTCCTCGTAGCTCCGGTAGTGGGTCAGATAAACACGTTCCGACTTCAGAGATCGGAAGAAACTCTCCATCGCTGCATTATCCCAGCAGTTCCCGGCGCGGGAGTGGCTTGGCACTATTCCATGCCGCTTCAGCAATGCCTGGTAGTCAAAGGCACAGTACTGACTACCTCGGTCCGAATGCAGAATCACCTCTCCAGAAGGCTTGCGACGTGCCACAGCCATCGTCAAGGCCGCATGTACCAGTTCTTGCTGCATTCGGTGATGCATTGCCCAGCCCACGACAGCCCGGGAGTACAAGCCCAGTACCACCGCCAAATACAGCCACCCTTCGCCAGTCCGGATATAGGTCATATCAGATACCCAGCGCTGATTGAGATTATCTGCAGCAAACTGCCGTTGTAGCAGATTCGGTGCGACGGGGAGAAGGTGCTGGCCTCCACTGACGGGTCTCCAACGCTTACGGGTTCTGACCTTGATACCGTTGTGTCGCATCAACTTGGCAATGCGATGCCTCCCGCAAGCAAAGCCCTGTGCACGAAGTTCTGCGTGGATACGTCGATGGCCATAAATACCATTCACCTCCGCGTGCACTAGCCGGATTTCACGTAGCAGTTGTCGGTTCGCCATCTCTCGCGCTGACGGTGGGCGATGTAGCCATGCATAGTAGCCACTACGGGACACACGAAACAGTTGGCACATCGGCCCGACCGGGTAGCGGCCTGACAGTGCCTGAATGGCACGGAACTTCACTTCGTGGGGTGCGAGAAGATGGCGAGCGCTTTTTTTAGAACATCACGCTCCATGGTGACGCGGGCGAGTTCGTCACGCAGTCGTTTCAGTTCGGCTGCTTCGCCGCTCTGCCTGCCTCGACCGGGGAAAGCGTCGATTCCCGCCTCTTGAAACTGGCGCTTCCACTTGCCGAGCAGCGACTCGGTAATCTCGAATGTTTGGGCGACATGCCGTAATGGTGTGCCGGCAAGTACCTGTTCAACCGCCTCTCGCTTGAGGGAGTCGGGGAAAGTACGTCTGGTTTTATTCATGGACACTGCTCCTAAGTGGTGATTATCCACCTTAAGTTAGTGTCCACGAAGAACGGGACAGACCACTCGGGATTTTTGCTTTTCCTTATATGCTTTCTAATTTTTCGCATGACATTGCTTTACTGATAGCTTCAGTATCTGCTGCTCTGTTCATTTACAAATATTCAGCTAAGTAATATGTATGCTTGGCTTATGCAACAAAGCCGTTTCCCGCTCTTAATCAATTGTAAATACCCATGGCCCTAGCCTCATCTTCCTGTTGTAGGTAGACCCAGTCAACGATACTTTTATTCGGAGAATATTCAGGTACTAGTTGCTGCAACATTGAACGAATTATGGCGGAGTCGTTGAGATTTAGGGCGACTTCAAGGGCATTAAGCTTAGACTCAAGCACTACCCATGGAATAAATTTTTCGTGAGCTTTCATGATTCGAGGATGGCTTGTGGCTTGCGGGTTGTTTCCGATCAGTAATTCTTCATATAGCTTTTCACCGGGGCGCAAGCCGGTGATGGTAATCGCAATGTCACCCTCCGGATGTTCTTTACTTTTAACAGTTAGACCTGATAACTCAATCATTCGACGTGCCAGATCCATGATTCTGACTGGCTCTCCCATATCCAGTACGAACACATCTCCTCCTTTAGCCATTGCCCCAGCTTGAATGACTAGCTGTGCTGCTTCTGGAATGGTCATGAAATAGCGGGTCATCTCTGGGTGTGTTACTGTGACAGGATCACCATCACGGATCTGCTGACGGAACTTCGGTACTACTGAACCAGATGAACCCAGCACGTTGCCAAAGCGAACCATGCTGAATAGGGTTTCGGTATGAATTTCGGCTAAAGCCTGAAGAGCCATTTCTGCCAATCGTTTGCTGACACCCATCACGTTGGTTGGGCGCACGGCTTTGTCAGTACTGACAAGTACAAAATTACTCACGCCATTTTCCGCCGCAGTTTGGGCTGTACGCAACGTACCTAGTGTATTGTTTTTGATGCCGGCTGCTGGGTTGTGTTCTACCAAAGGTACATGCTTGTAGGCAGCTGCATGGTAAACCGTATCAGGTTGCCATGTTGACATAATTTCCCGAATGCGGTCATCGTCTTGTACTGATGCCAGTAAAGGAACTAATGCTGTTTTGTGTTCTGGCAACTTGTGTTCAAGTTCTTGGTTGATGCTGTATAAGGCGAATTCGCTTTGTTCAATCAGCAGTAGTCTAGTTGGTTTCATGGCTAGAATTTGTCGGCAGAGCTCACTGCCGATTGAGCCTCCTGCTCCCGTTACCATTACTACCTTACCGGTGAGGTTCCTGGCTAGCAGGATGTGGTTGGGAGCCACTGGTTCTCGGCCCAGCAAATCGTCAATGTCGAGTTCACGTAGATCGGATAAGCTTACTTTACCTTGCGCTAAATCTGTTACGTTGGGAAGCGTACGCACGGACACGCGTGCACAACTTATCTGGCTTAGGATTTCATTGCGACGATGGCGAGGTAATCCGGGAATCGCAAGTAATATGCTGCTTATATTGAGTGTTTTGGATAGCTTATCTAGATTTTCTGGGCTATAAATTGGCTGGCCATTCAATATTTGTCCATGCAGGTGTACGTCATCGTCAAGAAATCCTGCAACTTGCATTTCTTTGCTATTAGCTATTGCTGCGGCTAATTGACGGCCTGTACTACCAGCGCCGTAGATAAGTACTTTTGGTCTTGCGGCACGCCTCAATATACTCTGGTAATGATCACCAAGCCAGATGCGAGCTAGAGCTCGCGATGTGCCTACAAATAAAAGTAACAGAATTGGTTGAATAATGCCTATCGTACGAGGTATGCCGTAAATGCCAATTACAGTAAAAATAGATGCATACAACAAACCGTAAATGCTTATAGCTCGCGCTACTACCAGTAATGCTGGCCAACCACTATATCGAAAGATGGCACGATATAAACCCGAGATGATAAAAATGGGTAGTGCCATGCTAATTGATACTGCTCCTGCCAAAAGCGCACCCCGTTCCCATTCGCTATGTTCACCTAAGATAATGAATTCGCCTAAGCGTAAATAATAGGCGATCCAAGTAGTCAACATGCACAAAATAAGATCTACTGTCAGTGCTATTAAGCGCTTCGCTGATCTTGGTAAATCCAGAATGGGTATTGCTAAGTTGGATATGAATGGAGGCCAATTCATAATTGTTCCTGATGAAGGCGGTCGCCTCGACCTGCTCCTGTGATTGTTTTGAAAACATATTTAAAATATGTTAATACATTCAGATTTTGTAACATTTTGGCATCTATCTCGGCAAGATGCTGAGGGGTTGACATATCTATTCCATTGATTTGTGCTAGCCCGGTAATGCCGGGGCGAACAGAAAAAACATTTCGTGATTCACGCTCTGTAATTAACTCTTGCTGACAAAATAAACATGGGCGAGGGCCTACCAAACTCATGTCACCTTTGAGTACATTCCACAGCTGGGGTAGTTCATCTAATTTTGTGTGACGCAAAATTCTACCTAAAGTAGTTACTGCTAATGGATTGGCTAGGTGTGTTGCGACTGACTGAGTGCCAAGTTGCATCGTGCGAAATTTTACTAGAATAAATGGAGATTGATTTCTTCCTACGCGCACCTGTAGAAAAAATGGACTACCAGTATCCATTAATCCTAACAAGGATAGAAATGCTATCAAGGGTAAAGTCAATAGTAGCCCAATGCTTGCAAGCAGAATATCTAGGGCACGCAACATTAATGAAGCCCCTTGTTCTTGGAATACCATTGTATTGTTGATGCAAGTCCTTCTTTCATGGTGAAAGGAGGGGTCCAATGCAATTGTTCTCGTAGAATATTGGGAGCTACGCTCAGAGAGCCGAGCAAACGATTAATCACTGACTGTTTTGCTAAAAATACTCCAGCACACCGCATCCAAGTAATAGGTATTGTAATGACGAATGGTTTTTTCCCTAGTGCGTTGGCAATTCGATGGATCAGTTCGGAGGTGGAAACATCATCTCCATCACTTACCAGCAAGGATCTTCCTGCAGCGGCAGGATGAGTAAGGCACAGGCAAATCACATCGACTAAATTATCCAAATAGATAAGGCTGCGCTGATTTTTTATAGAACTACATGGTAACGGTCTATGTTTATCAATGGCCTGTATTAAACGTAGAAAATTGCCTTTGACTTTTGGGCCATATACCAAAGGAGGTCTCAATACAACAACCTCCATTCCTGTTTCTGCTGCGATCTGCCATAAAAGCTGTTCTGCTTCCCATTTTGAAATGGCGTAAGAATCTACCGGCATTGCTGGATCATGGTCTTGGTAAGGTGTATTCTTGCCTTCGCCTAACACCTTGACTGTACTAAGAAAAATAAAACGCTTAACCCCATGTTTTGCACACTTCCATGCTAAATTAGCTGTGCTGACTGTGTTGACATTGGCGCATAAATCGGGTCGTGCCTCTGTTGATCTTTCTGTGCAGGAAACCTGTGCCGCCAGATGTACAACGACATCAACGTCAGAATTGAGTGCATCATCCCAGTTGGGATTTTTGCTTAGGTCACCAACAGAAACCTCCCAAGGTGAGTTGGATGTGCGAACAGCCCGAATGACTTGGTGTTTGGCTTCCTCAAGTGCAGAACTTAATGCGCTGCCAATTAATCCATTTGCACCCGTAACCAGGATTTTCATTTATTGCTTATGCTCCATAAATTCTAACCGTTCGTCTGATCGTTCTTTCTCTGTCAGTACACCATCAATCAGCTAGTAACCTGGCATGGTTGGAGTAAAAATTACTTCCTGTATTTGGCCGGATCCAGGTAATTCAAGGTGCTGTGTGGACAGGTGAGATTGTAACCCTGCGGCCCTACTTCAATTGCCTGTCACCTGTCTGACATATTGCAAATCATGATAGACGGCTTGATTTAAACGCTCCGTCATGGACTGCCCGCCAAAGCTCTAAAAATTTTGACAAAAGCATGTTTAACAAGTTTCATCATCCGGATGAACGACTACATCACACTATGGCAAGATATCCACTCATACAAGGCCCGGACATGGTGACCATCCTAGAGTGTATCCGACTACGAAATCCATAACCTAAAGCTGAGGTGGCTGGTTTGGCCTCCCCGGCATCGGCAACCCTGCCCGAATAAGGTTGAGTCGTTTCTGCATTGCCGAAAACGTAGAAGCAGGCCTTCTTCCCAGAGGTCTATTCAACACGCTTACTGTAGTGATCCAGCCTGCTCGGCGTGACAAGCATGCGGCCGTCCGCTAGATGTTTAGTCCCACAGTGTGCTGGATCGGATTGATCCTGAAGAGCTCGGGCTCTTTTTTCTAGGCTTTGCAGACGAATTCACAGGGTGTCAGGGCGGTGGCGTTTTCAATCGCTTGGCGAAGTTGTAAGCCATCAAAAAGGTTTGCAAATGGGCTTTCAGTTGCTCATGCGTCTGACCTCAGAGACTGGTATGCACTCAATATGGTTCGCTATTTATAGGTAAGTAGAGCGCGGCATCCAGAGTTTCATGCTTAAGGCATTGGTCTGCTGCGGAAAATCACAAATTACGCATGTAAGCAGCAAACCCCGACAACAACATCTCGATGGATACGGCAGTCAGGACCAGCCCCATCAGGCGTTCCATGGCTGTAATGGCTTGTTTACCCAGCCATTTCTGCAGCCGGTCGGAAAATAGGAACACGACCAGCGTGACCAGGATGCTGATGGCTACGGCGAGTGACCATTCGATCATCCGGGTCGGGTCATTTGTAGCCATCAACATGACCGTGGCCATGGCCGACGGACCGGCGATGAGCGGGATGGCAATCGGCACGATGAAAGGTTCGGGGCTGGGATTGTCGGCTGCGCCAAACAGCCCGCCCGGGCTGGGGAAAATCATCTTGATGGCGATCAGGAACAGAACCACGCCGCCAGCGATCTTGATGGATTCGTCCGTCAGGTGAAGTACGCGCAGGAACGACTGGCCGAAGAACAGGAAAATCAGCAGGACCACCAGGGCAATCGCGCATTCGCGCACGATGATGTGCCGGCGTCGCTCGGGCTCGACCTGGCGCATGGAGGCAATGAACAGTGGAATATTGCCCAGCGGATCAGTAATCAGGATGAGCAGGATGGTGGCAGAAAGAAACGAGGGTTCCACGGTGTCAAGTCGGGTTGGCTGAACGTGGGCGGGATTATGCCATGCCGGTTGGTCCATCCTGCCGGATGACTGGGTCTGGTGCCCTGTGTTTGAAGATGGATGGCGAATTTCCGTTTTTCAGCCTTCGCAAGCCGGGAGGTATGCCTTGATTGCCAAGGCCTGACGGGATGGAACAGCATGCCGGACAATACCCTTGAGGGGCCAGTGAGCATTGCTGCTTGCCAAAGGGCTTCTGTGCAGCCAAAACCGTTGTCTACGTCTCACCCGGTTCCTGTGGGCTTCTACGGCAGAACCTCCTCCGCGGTGGGGGCCGTTCTTGACTGTTGTAATTCGGTTCTGGCTGGCAGGGGTTTGTTGCCAAGATCCCGTCATTTCTTTTTTTGAACGTACTCTGACGGCGAACCGGGATGCGTGCTGCCCGGCCCGCCAGATACAGGTTCTCAGTCCACCGCCTTGTCGCGCCGGTTGCTGCCGGACACCACACGGATTTCAAACAGGCGGCAGTCGAGGGCGCCATTGCGCAGCGGGGTACGCTTGCTGGGCGACAGTCGCACCATCTTCGCCAGCCGCAGGTCGGCGGTCAGTACGTAGGCAGTCCAGCCGGCCATCTCGCGCTTGAGCCAGTCGCCCAGTTGCGGATAAAACGCTGCCAGCATGTCGAGTTCGTCCAGACGTACGCCATAGGGCGGATTGCTGACGATGATGCCGGAAGGCGCTGGCGCCGGGGTACGCAGGAAATCCGCCTGGGTCAGGTGGATGGCGGCTTCCAGGCCGGCATGGGCCAGGTTCTGGCGGGCAGCCTGCAGGGCTTCGGGATCGCGGTCCACGCCCCAGAGCGGCAGCTTGCGCGCCGGTTGCCGGCGTGCCTGGGCTTCGGCCTGCAGGCGTTGCCACGTGGCGGGCTGGAAGCTTTCCAGTGCCTCGAAGGCAAAGCGGCGTGACAGGCCTGGCGCATGGTCCAAGGCCATCATGGCGGCTTCGACCAGAAAGGTGCCGCTGCCGCACATCGGGTCGAGCAGCGGGGTGTCCGGAGTCCAGTGCGCCAGCCGCAGGATGCCGGCGGCCAGATTTTCCCGCAGCGGTGCCGCGCCGGTGGCAATGCGCCAGCCGCGCTTGAACAGCGGCTCGCCCGAGGTGTCGAGGTAGAAAGTGACTTCGTTGCCGGACAGGAACACGTGCACGCGCATGTCCGGTGCCTGAGTGTCGATGTTCGGGCGCTGTCCGCGGCGTTCGCGGAAGACGTCGCAGATGGCGTCCTTGACGGTCAGCGACACGTAATCAATGCTGCGCACCGGGCTTTTGACAGCGTCGGTCTTGACCTTGAACGTGCGCCCGACGCTGAACAGCAGCGGCCAGTCGATGCCGCGTGCCAGCCGGTAAATGTCGCGTTCGTCACGGTAACGGCCGCCGCCGATGCGCCACAGCACGCGGCTGGCGATGCGCGAGTGCAGGTTGACCCGCATCATCAGTTCAAGGTTGCCACCAAAGCCGACGCCGCCATCCACCGGCTCGACATCGGCCGCACCCAGGGTGACAAGTTCGTCCGCCAGAACGGCTTCCAGTCCACGCGGGCAGGGGGCAAAAAAACGGTTGACTAACATGGCACGCTTTCAGATTACGGTCGAAACAAAAAACGGCGCTCTGTCACACAGGCGCCGTGGGCGGATTCTAGCCCAAACTGTCGCGCTTGGCTTTATCGGCTGACAGGCTTGGCGTAGCATCCCCGGTTTTTGTCAGAGAGTCTGTCCGTGGCCTGCTTGGGTCATGGCAGTGTCGTGCATGTCGTCTTCAGCTTCGTTTTCGCTCCGCCTGATTGCCTGGCAACGCCAGCATGGCCGTCATCACCTGCCCTGGCAATCGCCGGACCCGTACCGGGTCTGGGTGTCGGAAATCATGCTGCAACAGACGCAGGTCGGCACCGTGCTCGGTTTTTACGAGCGCTTCATTGCCCGCTTTCCCGATGTTGCCTCACTGGCTGCGGCTCCGCTGGACGACGTGCTGGCGCTGTGGAGTGGTCTGGGTTACTACACCCGGGCCCGTAACCTGCATCGTGCCGCCCGGCTGGTCGAGGATACGCTGGGCGGAATCTTTCCCGTTGATCCGGCCGAGCTGGAGCGCCTGCCCGGCATCGGCCGTTCGACTGCGGCGGCCATTGCCGCTTTTGCCGCCGGTGCCCGGGTGGCGATTCTCGACGGCAACGTCAAGCGGGTGCTGACACGCTGGGCCGGCATCGAAGGCTGGCCGGGTGACAAAAAGGTCGAGGCCCGGCTGTGGCAACTCGCCTCCCTGCTGTTGCCGCCCGGCTCCGGGGACATGGCGGCGTATACCCAGGGCCAGATGGATCTGGGCAGTCTGGTCTGTACCCGCAGCAAGCCGGACTGTGGTGCCTGCCCGCTGTCGCTTGACTGCGTGGCGTACCGCGATGGTCGCTGCCGGGAACTGCCGACTCCCCGCCCGAAAAAAGCCATCCCGGTCCGGGATGCCTGCTGGCTGCTGGCGCAGGATGACCGGGGACGGGTGCTGTTGGTCCGCCGGCCCGAGCAGGGTATCTGGGGCGGTCTGTGGAGCCTGCCTGAGCTGGCTTCCAGTGGCGCTGTCGATGCCGCTGCTTCCGCACTCGGATTTGCCGTGCAGGACATCGGGCCGGCATTGCCTGAGGTTGAGCATGTTTTTACCCACTTCCGCCTGATCGCTACGCCGGTACCCGTGCGGGCACACCCTCTGGACGGGGTACCCGGCAGTGGCTGGTTTACGGCACAGGAACGGGAAGATCTGGGGTTGCCGGCACCAGTCAGGCGGCTGTTGTCCGGCCTCTGAGCCGTTGCGGGCTCTTGTAGCCTGTTGCTATCGCCCCCATTTGTTGGCTCAATGAGCATTACCCAAAGCGAAACGTCCACATCATGGTTTCTGTAGCTCGTCCCCTTGCCGATTCCCTGGCCGATGCGGCTGATCCGAACGCCTGGCTGGCCGGGGCGCGAGCCGGACTGCCGGCCGAAGACCTCGCGCAACTGGAGAGGGCTTTTTCGCTGGCGCGCGAGCAGTATGCCGACCGCAAACTGGGGCATACCGACGAGGAGATGTTCAGTCACGCGGTTCATGCTGCCGCCATCATTTCCGACCTGAACCTGCCTTCTGTTACCACCGCCGCCACTTTGCTGGCCGGGCTGCCGCTGTGCCGGGACGATGCCCATGCCTGGCTGACCGAAAAGATGGGCAAGGAAGTGGCCGATCTGGTCGAGGGTGTAGCCCGCCTGGGGCGGATTGCCGAGTTTGCCGGCCAGAGTGATGCCGTAACGCCCGAAGCCCGGGCCCAGCAGGCCGAAGCCATGCGCAAGATGCTGCTGGCCATGGTGGCCGACATCCGCATCGTGCTGATCAAGCTGGCCTGGCGTACCCAGACCATGCACTGGCTGGCCAAGGTGCCGGATGAACAGGTGCGCCGGCGCATCGCTCGGGAAACCCAGGAGATCTTTGCGCCGCTGGCCAACCGGCTGGGGGTGTGGCAGATCAAGTGGGAGCTGGAGGATCTGGCGTTCCGGCATCTGGAGCCGGACAACTACAAGAAGATCGCCAAATTGCTCGACGAGCGGCGGGTCGAGCGCTTGCAGTTCATCGAGGACGTGCTGTCCACCCTGCGCAGCGAGCTGGCCCAGGCCGGAGTGCGGGGCGACGTGGCCGGGCGTGCCAAGCATATCTATTCGATCTGGAAAAAGATGCGCAAGAAGCATCTGGATTTTTCCGAGCTTTACGATATCCGTGCCGTACGCGTGCTGGTCGACAAGGTGTCCGACTGCTATGCCGTGCTCGGCATGGTGCACAGCCTGTGGCAACCGATTCCGGGCGAATTTGACGACTATATCGCTCACCCGAAGGCCAATGATTACAAGAGCCTGCATACGGCAGTGATCGGGCCGCAGGACAAAGTGCTGGAAGTGCAGATCCGTACGTTCGACATGCACGAGCATGCCGAATTCGGGGTGGCTGCACACTGGCGCTACAAGGAGGGCGGGCGCGGTGACGGCGAGTACGAGGAAAAGATCGCCTGGCTGCGGCAGCTGCTTGACTGGCGTGAGGAGGTCAGCGACCGCCAGGGGCTGGCCAGTGCATTCCAGACGGCGCTGTTTTCCGACACCATCTACGTGCTGACCCCGCAGGGGCGGGTAGTGTCGCTGCCGCAGGGCGCGACCCCCATCGACTTTGCCTACGCGCTGCACTCCGATCTGGGGCACCGCTGCCGTGGCGCCAAGATCGACGGGACCATCGTGCCGCTGTCGACGCCGCTGGAAAACGGCCAGCGGATCGAGATCATGACCGTGAAAGAAGGCGGTCCCAGCATCAACTGGCTGCACGAGGGCTGGGTCAAGTCGCACCGGGCCATCACCAAGATCCGCCAGTACATCCGGCAGCAGAACGCCCATGTGGCAATTGATGCCGGCCGGTTGGCCTTCGACAAGGAACTGGCCAAGCTGCCGCCAGGGCAGCAGCCCAATCTGGAGCAGGTGGCAGAAAAGCTCGGTCATGCCCGGATCGAGGACATGTACGCGGCCATCGGCCATGGCGAGCTGGGCATGCGTGCAGTGCACCATGCGCTGCTGGCGCTGTTGCCGCCCGAGCCGGTGCCGGAGCTGGAGCCGGAAGACATTGTCCACAAGAGCCGGGCCGGCCACGATGCCAGCGGTATCCTGATTGAAGGCGTGGACAACCTGATGACGGTGCTGGCCAAGTGCTGCAAACCGGCGCCGCCTGATCCGGTGGTGGGGTTCGTGACCCGTGGCCGGGGCGTGTCGATTCACCGGGCCAATTGCGTCACCCTCAAGCGGCTGTCGGCCGAGGCGCCGGAGCGGCTGATTTCGGTGGACTGGGGCCAGCAGGAAGGCAGCGTGTTCGCCATCGACATCGAGGTGATGGCGCGTGACCGCAGTGGTCTGCTGCGCGACATTTCCGATGTACTGTCGCGGGAAAAGCTCAATGTTACTGCCGTACATACGCAAAGCCGTGAAGCGCATGCGCGCATGTGCTTCACCATCGAGGTACGACAGGTGGCCGATATCCAGCGTGTGCTGGCCCGGGTGGGGGACGTGAATGGCGTGCAGGAGGTGCGCCGGGTCTGATCCGTTTCATGTGGCAGCCCGCTTACCTGAAATACTGCACTGCACAAAAAAATCTTGCCAAATGATTAAGCGGTTTCCATAATTGCCGCACATCACGACGCTCAGCGATGCAGCGTTTTGGTGTTGTCTCCTCCATCCTCCTTTTTTAGGTGGAATTACGCGCAATCGGACTTTCCGGTTGCGCCTTTTTTTCGACCTTTCACATGGCATTTTTTCGCGGGCGAATGGCCGGTGGCTCTGGCTTGCACTGTGGCCGGAGCGTGGCGCAAACCCGCGTTTTTCCGGGCAAAACCCCTGTGGCTACCCTGAGTGCGAGGTTTGACAGCCGGGGGGGCGGTGTATAGAATCGGCAGCTTTCAAGAATTTCGACTGGAAGAGATCCATGAAGACCTTCTCTGCCAAGCCACATGAGGTCAAGCGCGACTGGTTCGTAGTCGACGCGACCGACAAGGTGCTCGGCCGCCTGGCTGCCGAGATCGCTCGCCGCCTGCGTGGCAAGCACAAGCCGGAATACACTCCGCACGTCGATACCGGCGACTACATCGTAGTCGTCAACGCCGACAAGCTGCGTGTGACCGGCAACAAGGCACTGGACAAGAAGTACTACCGTCACTCCGGCTACCCGGGCGGTATCTACGAGCGTACCTTCACCGAGCTGCAGAACGAGTTCCCGGAACGCGTGCTGGAAAAGGCCGTCAAGGGCATGCTGCCGAAGGGCCCGCTGGGCTACGCCATGATCAAGAAACTCAAGGTGTACGCCGGTGCCGAGCACCCGCACACTGCCCAGCAGCCGAAAGCGCTGGAAATCTGATTACTGAGGCACACGAATGAACGGCAAATACTACTACGGCACCGGCCGCCGCAAGAGCGCTGTGGCCCGCGTGTTCATGATCAAGGGCTCCGGCAAGATCACCGTCAACGGCAAGCCGGTTGACGAATACTTTGCCCGCGAAACCGGCCGCATGGTGATCCGCCAGCCGCTGGTACTGACCGAGCACACTGAATCCTTCGACATCCTGGTCAACGTGACCGGTGGTGGCGAAACCGGCCAGGCCGGTGCAGTGCGTCACGGCATTACCCGTGCCCTGATCGACTTCTCCGCCGAGCTCAAGCCGGCACTGTCCAGCGCCGGCTTCGTTACCCGCGACGCCCGCGAAGTGGAACGTAAAAAAGTCGGTCTGCACAAGGCCCGTCGCCGCAAGCAGTTCTCCAAGCGTTAATCTGCTTTACGGCTACGCGAAAAGTCACCTTCGGGTGGCTTTTTTGTTGTCTGCCGTTTCGGTGTCCGGCGGGTGATTTGCTACCATCCCGGACATGAGTCTCCCGATTGCCGCTCCGCCTGCCACGCTCAAGAAACTGGCCCGCCTTGGCCTCGTCCGGCGTTTTGACCTGATCCTGCACCTGCCGCTGCGCAACGAGGATGAAACGCAGATGACACCGGTACGCGCTGCGCGCTACGGTGAACCGGTGATGGTGGAGGGCGAAATCACCGCCCAGCAAGTGCAGTACAAGCCGCGCAAGCAGCTGGTGGCGACGCTGGCGGACGAATCAGGCCAGCTGATCCTGCGTTTCCTGCATTTTTATCCCACTCACCTCAAGCAGCTGGCCGTCGGGCAACGTGTCCGCGCCATGGGCGAAGTGCGTCACGGCTATTTCGGCGACGAAATGGTGCATCCCAAAATCAGGGACGTCACGCCGGATACCCCGCTGGCCGACCATCTGACCCCGGTTTACCCTGCTGTACAGGGCGTCACGCAGCCGATGCTGCGGCGACTGATTGCCGGAGCCCTGCGGGACGAGCGGCTGGATGACACCCTGCCGGAACCGATGCGGAACGAACTGGGGCTGGTCCCCTTTGCCGATGCCGTGCGTATCCTGCACCAGCCACCCGCCCGGATGCCGGTCGCGGTGCTGGCGGATGGCGCTCTGCCGGCATGGCAGCGGCTCAAGTTTGACGAACTGCTGGCTCAGCAGCTCTCCATGCGGCTGGCCTACCGGGCGCGCCGGGCGTTTGCCGCCCCGGTCCTGAAGGGGAACGGCCAGCTGACCCGGGCCCTGTTGCAGGCTCTGCCGTTCGAATTGACGCGGGCGCAGGCGCGGGTCATGGGTGAAATCAGCCACGATCTGGCGCAGTCACACCCGATGCACCGCCTGTTGCAGGGCGACGTGGGCAGCGGCAAGACCGTGGTGGCGGCCTTGGCGGCCCTGATCGCCATCGAGGCCGGCTGGCAGGCGGCACTGATGGCGCCGACCGAAATCCTCGCCGAGCAGCATCACCGCAAGCTGGCCGGCTGGCTGACACCGCTTGGCATCAAGGTGGTCTGGCTGTCGGGCAGCCTGAAAAAAAAGGACAAGCAGGCCGCCATCGAGGCCATGGCCTCGGGCGAGGCGCAGCTGGCCATCGGTACGCACGCCCTGTTTCAGGACGGTGTGAGCTTTGCCCGGCTGGGGTTGGTGCTGATCGACGAGCAGCACCGTTTCGGGGTCGGCCAGCGGCTGGCGCTGACGCAGAAGGGTGGCGAGCCGCACCAGCTCACCATGTCGGCCACGCCGATCCCGCGCACGCTGGCCATGAGCTATTTTGCCGACCTCGACGTGTCGGTGATCGACGAACTGCCGCCGGGGCGCACGCCGATCCAGACCAAGCTGAT
>RRZT011043578.1_pt1 | contig 18926 bp, 12 predicted proteins | sample 2165551 | NCBI WGS metagenome assembly RRZT01 (sample SAMN10456910, study PRJNA506462) | wastewater metagenome | biome: wastewater; feature: sludge; material: wastewater sludge; isolation source: wastewater sludge with Escherichia coli K12::gfp cells carrying plasmid... | place: USA: Moscow, Idaho... | reverse complement strand
GTTCGTCTCGGACGAGCAGCAGGCAACAGTATCCTCCATCTTCGAGGCTGTCGGCTTGGTTGAGATCATGGCCGAGAAGGACATGGCTATCTACGCTGCCATCGCCGGCTGCTCCCCCGCCTACACCTTCGAGTACATCGATGCGATGGCTCGCGCGGCAGTCAAGAACGGCCTGCCCAAGGCGCAGGCCGTACGCATTGCCGCCCAGGCGGTGCTTGGCTCGGCAGCCACGGTACTTGCCCGCGCCGAGGATGGCCTCTCCCCCGCCAATCTTGCGGACATGGTGCAGTCGCCCGGCGGAACCACCGTTGCCGGTGTCGTAGCGCTGGAGGACGCGGGCTTTGGCCGCGCCGTCGTGCGCGGCGTCCAGGCCTCCGTTGATCGCGACCTGGAGATGCAGGGGCACTAGTTCTCGAACGTCAGAATCCCCTTGGCACCGCGAATAACGGCCACCGGGCAGTCCGGGTACTGATTCATTGAGAGGCCACCAATAGCGGCGAGGGCGTCAACGATCGATTCACCCGCTGGGGTGGCAAGGTCGATGCCCGCGCTGCCAAGGGCGATGTCGCGGCGCCCGTAGCCGCGCACTCGCTCGCGCTCCGAACCGGAAATGATAACGCCCGGACGCCCGCCGAATCGCGCCGCCAACCCGTGGCGAATTTTCGCAGCCTCGCGATCCGGATTTTCTGGGCGATAGAGCGCGAGTCTATTCGGTACATTGCGCAGCATGAGGAGGTTGCGAGCATCGAACTCCTCAAAACGTTCAGCGATCTCCTCATCACGGCGGGTGTAGCGCCCTTGCGCTTTGGCGATGATTTTTCCGGCGATCACCACGATGTCGTCACCCCATAACGACCTGCCACCGTCTGGCCACTCCAGCATGTTGAGGGAGCCTGAGATGACCGCGCAAACGTCGTCCCCCTGCGCCAATACCGGAATCCCTCGAACCGGGGCCACCATGTACATTACCGACTCCTCCTGGGCTATTCGCGCTTCCTCCCGGGCCATGAACACTCGGGGATCTCCCAATTTCGTTCTCCTCACATGTTATCCGGAACACACCACACACGTGAGCAACCTCCCGCCCGCGTCCCGGCTCGAGTCCGCGGAAACCCCGCGCTTCGTGGGAGAATGTTTTGCATGACTGATTCGACGAACAAGAAGCGGTCCGAACTCCTCGCTCACACGGAGGTACCGGATCGTGCAAACCTCGAAGGCCTTGAGCAGCGTTGGGGCGCGCGCTGGGAAGATGAGCAGACCTACGCGTTTGATCGCACCGCGACGCGCGAGAACGTCTACTCGATCGACACTCCTCCGCCCACCGTCTCCGGCTCCCTCCACATCGGGCACGTGTTCTCCTACACGCATACCGATACGGTGGCCCGTTACCAGCGCATGCGCGGCAAGTCCGTGTTCTACCCGATGGGTTGGGACGATAACGGTCTGCCCACCGAGCGCCGCGTGCAGAACTACTACGGCGTGCGCTGCGATCCCTCGCTGCCTTACGAGCCGGATTTCGTTCCCCCGCACGACGGCGGCGACGGCAAGTCCATCAAGTTCGCCGATCAGAAGCCGATTTCCCGCCGCAACTTCATTGAGCTGTGCTGGAAGCTGACCGCCGAGGACGAGCAGCAGTTCGAGGATCTGTGGCGTTACCTTGGCCTGTCCGTGGATTGGAAGCAGCACTACCAGACAATCGGTGCGAAGGCGCAGCGCGTGGCGCAGGCTGCCTTCCTCAAGAATCTGGAGCGCGGCGAGGCCTACCAGGATCAGGCCCCCGGCCTGTGGGATGTCACCTTCCAGACCGCCGTGGCCCAGGCCGAGCTTGAGGCGCGCGAATACCCGGGCGCCTACCATTCGATCGCCTTCCACGGTGCAAATGGCGAGGACATCGTCATCGAGACCACCCGTCCCGAGCTGCTTCCCGCCTGTGTGGCGCTGATTGCGCATCCCGACGACGAGCGCTACCAGCACCTCTTCGGCACCACCGTGACTTCGCCGGTCTTCGGCGTGGAACTGCCCGTGGTGTCCCATCCGGCCGCGGAAATCGACAAGGGCGCCGGTATCGCCATGTGCTGTACCTTCGGCGACCTCACCGACGTGGTGTGGTGGCGCGAGCTTTCCCTGCCAATGCGTTCCGTGCTGGGCAAGGACGGCCGCCTCATCCGCGACACCCCCGAGTGGATCACCACCGAGGCTGGCCGCGCCATGTACGAGGAGATGGCCGGAAAGACCACCTTCTCGGCACGCAAGGCACTGGTTGAGGCATTGCAGGCGTCCGGCGAGATGATTGGTGATGCCAAGCCCACCAACCGTATGACGAATTTCTTCGAGAAGGGCGACAAGCCGCTCGAAATCGTCACCTCACGCCAGTGGTACATCCGCAACGGCGGCCGCCCCTACGAGGAGGCCAACGGCAAGGATCTGCGTGAGAACCTCATCAAGGCTGGCAACGGGCTCGCCTTCCACCCCGACTTTATGCACGTGCGCTACGACAATTGGGTGGGCGGCCTCAACACCGACTGGCTCGTCTCACGTCAGCGCTTCTTCGGCGTGCCGATCCCGGTATGGTACCGGGTGTCGGAGAACGGCGAGGTGCAGTACGACGACGTCATCGCCCCCAGTTTCGACCAGCTCCCGATTGATCCCTCCTCGGATGTCCCGGCAGGGTTCACCGAGGATCAGCGCGATGTTGCTGGCGGATTCAGCGGCGAGATGGACATCATGGACACCTGGGCCACGTCCTCGCTCAGCCCCCAGATCGCCACCGGTTGGTTGAACGACGACGCCCTCTTCTCGCGGACCTACGCGATGGACGTGCGTCCGCAGGGGCAGGACATCATTCGTACCTGGCTCTTCTCCTCGATGGTGCGCGCGCATCTGGAGTTCGGCGAGAACCCCTGGAAGCATGCCACCATTTCCGGCTGGATTCTCGATCCGGATCACAAGAAGATGTCCAAGTCCAAGGGCAACGTGGTGACCCCGATGGGCCTGCTGGAGAAGCATGGATCGGACGCGGTTCGCTACTGGGCGGCCTCGGCGCGCCTGGGTGTGGACGCCGCGTTTGACGAGCAGCAGATGAAGATCGGCCGTCGCCTGGCGATGAAGGTGCTCAATGCGTCGAAGTTCGCGCTGTCAATGGCGGGCGAGGGCGCCGCGGTGGATCTCGATCCGGCTGCAGTGACCGAGCCCGTGGACCGCGCCATTCTGGCTGGTCTGGCGAAGGTCGTGGAGGATGCCACCGCGGCATTCGAGGCCTATGATCACACTCGCGCACTCGAGGTATCGGAGACGTACTTCTGGACCTTCTGCGACGACTACCTGGAGCTGGTCAAGGACCGCGCCTACTCCGAGGCCCCGACCGCCAAGTCGGCCCAGGTGGCGCTGAACATTGCGGTAGACACCTTCCTGCGTCTGCTCGCCCCGTTCATTCCGTTCGCGGTGGAAGAGGTGTGGTCTTGGTACCGCACCGGTTCCGTGCACCAGGCGGAGTGGCCCACGGCCGAGCCGCTGCGTGCAGCCGCCGCTGGCGCTGACCCGGAGCTCATCCGCGTGGCGGGCGAGGCCCTCACGGTGCTGCGCAAGGTGAAGTCGGAGAACAAGGTCTCCCAGCGCACCACCTACGCCTTCGTCACGCTGAGCGTGGTGGACGCGGATCGCGAGCTCCTCGATCAGGTGCTTTCCGATCTGGTGAAGGCCGCACACGTGCGCGGCGATCTGGGTGTCGAGAACGTGGACGAAGTGGGCACGATTGCCGTGGCCGCCTACGAACTCGATCCGCCGCAGCCGAAGCAGCCGCGCAACAAGTGATCTTGTGAGCTGCTGCTAGGTGCCAAGCACCCCTAGTGCAAAACAAGCGACTCTCACAAGCTAGGCGGTTCGCTCCCGAATCACCTACCCGAATGTGCCGAGGGGCTGGAACCCAGTTGGGTTCCAGCCCCTCCACTTTGGCGGCACTCAGCATCACGTTCTGGCCTACGCCCTAGCGTGCTGCCTTGTGCCCGCGTTACCTTTTATTTCGCAAGTGCCGCGAGTGTGTCCATGCCGTTCCCGAACCAGCCACCGGCAAGTCGCAGATCATCCACGCCACCAAGCTGCACCGTAGCGTCAGCGCCTCCGCCAACCAATGCGTTCTTGATAAAGACATCACCGCCGCGAACAACCGCAACCGAGTCTCCGGATGTCCCATCGAAATCTCCAACGACGACGCCGTCGTCAGCGCGCCCATAGAAGAAGGATGTGTCTGCCGGGCCACCGGCCGCCGAGTTCTTCAGGAAGAACTGATTGCCGCGCTTAACTCCTAGGCCGTCGACGCTGCCTGCGTCACCGGTCCAGTTACCCGCCAGTGGCACATCATCTGCGCGTCCGTATGCCACATTGAGGTCGGCGTCTCCACCGGAGAGTGCTCCCTCAACGTTGTACTTGATGGCAAAGACGTTCGATCCTGGATTACGTACGGCCAGATCATCCTTGCCATCGCCATTGAAGTCCCCAATAACGGGCAGCGATCCCAACTTACCGTAGGTAACGGTGTAAGTATCTGCACCATCCCTGTTGGCTGCGTAGAATGTGTAGTCCCGTCCGTTGCGAACCACAACCGTATCGACGCCGTCGCCGTCGAAGTCGCCAGCCAGCACCTGGTCCGCGGATTCAATCGTCATTCCCTTGGTGGGAAGCGTCTGATCGAGGGTGTCCTGGAAGAGCAGGTTCGCTCCTTCAGTTTCGATTGGCGACTGGTCCGACGGTTCGCCGGCCACAAACATCGACTGTTTCATCGGCGTAATGGTCAGGCTTTCAATAGAGGCCGAACCTCCCTCGCTGAACAGTGCAATCGACTGATCTGCGGGATCGGGGTAGATGAGATCGGTCAGCGTGCGAGTTCCGCCCGCGCCAAACACCTCAACTGACGAACGATCAACATAGATACTCAGCGTTACGAGGCCATTCTCCAACGGTGCAGGAGCACTCGAGACGTGTGAGAACTCCGGATGGAAGTCGGTGTTACCCGAACGGGTCCGATCAACGTAGATCTTTCCTGTACCGGCGTCGTAGCCAATCTCGGTTCCCGGAACGTCGGCAGCTTGAGCGGCATCTGTCCCTGCGCCTTCTGGCGCCCGAACGATGATACCCGCCTGGGACGCATCCCCCATATTCAATGAGAGATCAATCTTCAGCATGTCTCCTGACGTTTCGTCGATGGGTGTGACGCCCTCCGAAAGAGAACCTCCTGGAATGTTCACTGCTGCGCTGGTCTCTTCGTACGCTGCCGCCTGGTCTACCACCTTCTGAGAGAGCTCATAGGAATCGCCATCCCGAACCAGCGTCACCTCGCGAGGAAGTGACATGGCCGAACGCCACGGCGAAACAGGTGAAGCTCCCGCATACATCCAGTTGTTCATCCAACCGGTCATGATGCGCTGACCGTCGGGTGCTCCGAAATAAGACACTGCGGCGTAGTAGTCCCGACCGTAGTCCAACCAGTCGTAATACTCGAGGGTGGACGGGGCGGGGGTATCTGTGGCGATAAAGTGGTCAGCCAGGATGTGCCCCCAGCCGCCAATCACATTGTCAACGATCTGGATCGTTGCTTTCTCGCCCGCAAGGTCAGAGACATCCCAGGTGGTCCAATCCAGCACTTCGCTTTCAGAACCGGTAGAGCTACGAACGACGTGTCCATCAACAAGAAGGTTCACCGCAGCTTCTTCAGACCTGAAGACCGCTGGCGTATCACCCATGACGAAGTGATCAACGGTCAGGTGACCCCAACCGCCATCCGTATGGTCGTAGATTCGAACCTGAGCTGTCTCTCCTTGAAGATCACTGAGATCCATCGATTGCCAGTTGAGTAGTCCACTGTCGCGGCCTGTCACACTGCGAACAACTTCCCCATTCACAAGCAATTGCACGGCCAGCGAACCGTCAGTTCTGCGGCCTCCACCAATGAGCATGCTGAGGTAGTCACCGTCGATAGTGAACTCTGGCGAGGTCATCGAGCCGATGTTTCCATCACCGTTAGGTCCAGCCTCCCAGGTATTGATGCGCTTATCGCCGATGAAGTAGTCGCCACCGGCGGTGGAAGGGCTTCGATCTGGAGTGAAGTCGCCGTCGAGCGTCCAGCCAAAGTCTGTCAGCAGTTCCTTATCCCCTTCGGGCTCGAAACCGTTCCAGAGCAGCTGACCCTCGGGCGGCGTGTTGTCTAACTGTGCTCCTTCGACGTGTGGCTTTTTGCCGCCGCCCACACCGAACGAGATGTAGTTCGAGTCGATGGTGAACTCGGGCGATGTCACATATCCGGTGGCGTTGTCACCCGCCTCGGCCGAGAACGAGTTGACGAGGCCCTTGCCCTGGAACCCATTAACCGTCTGCTGGCCTCCCTTTGCTCCCTCGGCAGGTGCGATACCGAACGGATTTCCGGACGTGTTGACGACGGTCCATTGGCCGTAGTCCGCTCCCTCGAAGTCACTTCCAGGAACGACGACGTCGCCCTGGGGTGCAGGAATGTCCTCAACTGTTGTCTCCGAAGTGAAGGTTGTGCCATCGAAGTCTCCGACGAAGTACTGTCCACCGCTACCGCCAGCCACCGCGCCGGGGTTCAGGTTCACCACCAAGACCCATTTGGTCGTGGACGGGTCACCTTCAACCTGGAGTGGGAAGAGATCCGGGCATTCCCAGATTCCACCGACAGCATTAGCGCCACCAAATTCGGATAGATAGCTCCAGTCGATGAGGTTGTCCGACTTGTAGAGAACCACCTTGTAGTCGGTTGCCTCTACCGCGACCATCACCCAATAAGACTCTTCGGGGGTATCTCCCTCATACCAAAAGACCTTTGGATCCCGGAAGTTTGCGGAGTTACGGTCAAGAACGGGGTTGCCCTCGTACTTCTCCCAGGTTGTGCCTTCGTCCAGCGAGTAGGCCAAGGACTGAGCTTGCTTGCCCGCGTGCTCAGGATTCTTGTCCGTATACGCGCTTGTGTACAGTGCAATGAGTGGCGTTTCGCCATTCTTCGCGAGGCCAGACGAGTTGTTCTCATCAACAACAATTGAGCCAGAGAAGATATCTTCAATGCTCTGACCAGAATCGTTGAACGTCTGCCCGATGGCGACGGGCTGTTCTGTCCAGTTCATCAAGTCGGTGCTGGTGGCGTGGCCCCAGGACATGTTTCCCCAGTCGGGCCCCTGAGGATTGTACTGGTAGAAAAGGTGGTAGGTGCCATTGAAATACACCATGCCGTTGGGGTCATTCATCCAGTTTTTTGCTGGCGTGTAATGTAGCCCGGGCCGATAGGGTTCACTCCCCACGGAGCTTCCATTCGGCGTGAGATTGTCGGCGTATGAAGGAATTGCGGAAATTCCCATTGCAAGGGTCAGACCCACGGCCGCGCCGATGGCGCGCCTTGCTCCAGCAACGTGGAAGCGAGTGGGCGGATGGATGGTAGAACGTTCGAACATAGACTGTTCCCTTCGCCTTGTGACTATCACCGGCACCTGTGCCGGGTTCCACGGCATCCACCATATTGATGGGGCCGCAGATGACCAGTCAGTTGGACATCGCTGTCCAACCAGCATCACTCTACTTGGCGCCAAGAGATATTGACATCAAAACTTAATGTCAATTTGTAGATAAAGAATCAAGAAACACCGGAACCCATTGGATGATTTGCCTGAAATATCAATGATTTCCCCATGCGAAGGCCGATCACCTGAACCTAGGACGCCTTCCCTCACCCCGTGAGAATCCCACTAGGCGAGATGTGATTAAACGTCACACACGACGATTTGAGTTCATATCCTAAACTCAAGAAGGTCGCAGAAATACCGCGAGAACATCACTCAAAGGCAGCGGCGATCCTTACCGCCCATTTACCACCACGTCACGCGAGCAACGATGAGAGCAGTGTGCCTTAAGAACAGCGAGCGTTAGGAACGGTGCCGCGCCAAGCCGGTAATAGCAGCAATAATCTCTTCATATGTTGCTTCACTGCTGGAAAACTCGCCGTTGATTCTCCCGTGGCGTAGCACAATGATTCTGTCGGCCACCGCCCGGACGTCGGGAAGATTATGGCTGATGAAGATAACACCCTTCCCCATCTCCCTGAGCCCAGCGATGTGCGTCAGAACATCCGCCGTCTGAGAAACCGAAAGCGAGGCGGTGGGCTCATCAAGCACAAGGAGCCGAGGATTAGCCACCAGGGTGCGGGCAATCGCGACACATTGACGTTGTCCACCGGAAAGGTCGGCAAGAGGCACTCCGGTGTCCGGGATACGTCCACCTAACTGCGCAATAAACTCGCGGGCCAACCGTTCCATCTCCTTGTCATCGACAAGTCTGTTACTCCGCCGAAGTTCTCTCCCAAGAAACACATTGGAGGTCACATCAAGGTTCTCGCACAGGGCAAGCTCCTGGAATACGGTGGCGATCCCGAGATCAAAAGCCTCCCGTGGGGAAGAGATGGAAACTTCCTTGCCGTCGAGAAAAATCGACCCCGAGCTGGGAGGATAAGCACCCGACACCATTCGTGCGATGGTGGACTTTCCTGCCGCATTGTCCCCGACAAGAGCTACAACTTCGTGCTCGTAGACCTCAAGCGATACATCCGTCACCGCCTGTACGGCACCAAACGTCTTGGAGACATTCCGCAACTGAAGAACTGGCGTTCGTGTCACGATCCCCTCACCCTTTCCGCAGTTCTGGCCGCTTGCTGCGTTGGACTATCAACGCCCTCGTCGGCTTTCGCTTGCTCTAGGGCTAGCGCAAGCGATCCGTATATCTCAGCGTTCTGCCCGAGATGCGCGGGCTCGACCACCACGCTTTCTCCTAGGAGCGGCCGCCCAGCCAACGCATCACGCAGGGGAGCTAAAAGAAGCTCTCCCGTCGTGGCTAACTCCCCGCCCACCACAACATGCGTGGGACCAAACGAGACAGCATAATCGGCAAGAACTTTTCCAATCTGGGCTCCCGCGTCCGTAATTACCTGTCGACATCCCGGATCACTGTCGTTAGCGCCACGAATAACATCGGAAAGTGACGAGTATCCACGGGAAAGCCGAAGCGATTCAACAAGCACGTCCGCACCAACGACGGTATTGAGGCAACCGCGCGCACCGCACTGACAGATAAGACCCGTCGGTTCCACCTGGACATGCCCAATCTCGCCCGCCACACCGCGCGCGCCTCGGTGGATATCACCACGAATGAGCACGCCCGCACCGGTGGAGTACGATGCTCGGACATAGATTCCGTTGTCCACTCCCCGCAACGCTCCCAACCGGGACTCTGCGAGCGCAGCGGCGTTCGCATCATTGTCGACGGCGACCGGCCGGTTCAGCCGTCGGGACAAGATTTCAGCCACGTCAAGATCTTCCCAGCCCGGGAGAAGTCCCGGAATTGAGATGTACCCAGACTCCGGGTCGACCGGAGCCGCCAGCGTAATACCCACCGCACTCAGCTCGTCAACGTTGCTCCCTATCGCTTCGATAATCTCGACGATGAGCATGGATGCTCGGTCGAGAGTTGTATCACTGCGATGATTTGCGGGCAACGGGAGCGACTTCTGCTCCTGGATGGCAAGAGAAAAATCGGAGACTGCCACACGTAGTCCGCGACGCCCAACTTGCACTCCCGCAAGCACCCCGCTACTACGCACCAGCGATACCAACTGCGCACGCCGACCAGACCGGATCGTGCCTTCCGTTTTAAGGACGCCATGGTTGGTCAGACGCTTAACGATGTTGGAAATCGTTGCCTGGGACAGACCGGTCACCGCCGTCAGTTCCACCTGTGTGATCGAACCATAGGTGCGGACAGCGTCAATTACCCGAGCAGCATTGGCTTCACGCAGTGAAGTTTGGGAACCCGGACCTGTACTCACGGTCACCAAATTACCACGATTGCTGGGGTTCACATCGGATTGCCTCAGAAGATGGGCCATCACAAAACATCGGATAAAGCCATGCCGTAAGAACGTACACATTACTTTTGACTTCACGGTTGCTGCCACATTTGCATTCACTTCTTCAACTCATGTCGACTTACAACACACGAATGTTGCGAAATTTAGTGATCTAGGCCGTACAAACCACCAATTAATCACATTTTCATAACAGTTGACTTCATTAGTTGAAGCAATGCCTCGACAGGAATACGGTGTCACTCGTAGGGCGAAATCCTCGCCCCCACCCACACAAAGAAGCGCGGGAGGAATAGATGGCACTGCAGCCACGTCCAATTCTGGAGATGCGCAATATCGTCAAAGAGTTTCCAGGAGTACGTGCCCTCGATAACGTGACCATGAAGGTCCGTACCGGGGACATTCACTCCATTTGTGGAGAGAACGGCGCCGGGAAATCCACCCTCATGAAGGTGCTCTCCGGTGTTCATCCCCACGGTACCTACGAGGGAGAAATCGTCTACCAAGGCAACGTCGTCGAATTCTCTAATATCAAGGCTTCCGAAGAGGCCGGAATCGTCATCATTCATCAAGAGTTGGCATTAATTCCGGAACTTTCGGTGACGGAGAACGTCTTCATGGGATCAGAAATCGTCAAGCGAGGACTGATTGACTGGGACGAGCAGACTCGTATTACCGAAGAACTTCTTGCACGCGTCGGCCTCAGCATCGATCCACAAACCCCCATCAAGAATCTGGGTGTCGGCCAGCAACAAATGGTGGAGATCGCGAAGGCGCTGTCGAAGAACGTGCAATTGCTCATTTTTGACGAGCCCACCTCGGCGCTCAACGAGGAGGATTCAGCTAATCTTCTTGACCTTATGCGTGATCTGAAGAGCAGGGGGATCACCTGCATCATGATCTCGCACAAACTCAACGAGATTGCTGCGATCTCTGACGCCGTGACCGTCATTCGTGACGGACGAACAGTCGAAACGTACGACGTCGTCGCCGGACAGGTGGACGAAGATCGCATCATCCGTTCAATGGTGGGCCGCTCAATCGATAACCGGTACCCGGACCACGATTCGAAGATCGGGTCGACACTCTTCGAAGTAAATGGGTGGACCGTCGAACACGAGACCATCCCTGATCGGCTCTCCAGCAACGACGCCTCCTTCTTTGTCCGCAAGGGCGAAATTGTTGGATTCGCCGGGCTTATGGGCGCTGGGCGCACCGAACTAGCGCGGTCACTCTTCGGCAAGACGTACGGGCGCTACGTTAAAGGTGACATGACACTGGCTGGAGAGAACCTCCGTCTGAACAGCGTCCAACAGGCCATTAAGGCCGGATTGGCCTACGTGCCGGAGGACCGCAAGACCCTCGGGCTCAATCTTCTCGATTCCATCGAAAAGACAATCTCCAGCGCCAATCTTGACGCCATCGTCAAGCACGGGCTTCTCGATCTCGGACTCGAATCGGAGGTTGCCGAGAAGTATCGCGCGGACCTTCGCATCAAATCGCCGTCGGTCCAGACGGGTGTCTCCACACTCTCGGGAGGCAACCAACAGAAGGTTGTGTTGGCCAAATGGATCTATCCGGATCCCAACCTCTTGATTCTTGACGAGCCCACCCGCGGTATTGACGTTGGTGCCAAGTATGAGATTTACCGGCTGATCTTCCAGCTTGCCGATGAGGGACGCGGAGTCATTGTCATTTCCTCCGAACTGCCCGAGCTTCTGGGCATTTGCGATCGCATCTACACGATTTGCGAAGGAAAGATCACCGGGGTCACCAACGCTAAAACCACCAACCAGGAGGAGCTCATGAAGCTCATGACGCTCACCTCCTCCACCACCCACAGCTCCTCGGCGCCCCAGGGGGACAACGTTCCCACCGGCGCCGCAGCACATTGATAACGACAGGATCCGCACAATGAAACGACTGAAAGACGTTTTTGGGGGCAACATCCAGCAATACACAATGGTGTTGGCATTGCTGGTACTCATCGTCATCTTCCAAATCACCTCCGATGGGAAGATGCTTACCCCGTCCAACTTCCAGAACCTCATCTCTGGCAACGCCTACGTGTTGATTCTGGCAATCGGCATGGTCATGGTGATTGTCATCGGACAAATCGACCTGTCCGTCGGTTCCGTGGCCGGCCTTGTGGGTATGACGGTGGCCATCAGTATCAGAGACTTCGGCGTCCCCTGGTGGGTGGGGCTGCTCATCGGCCTGGTCGTTGGCATTGCCATCGGCTCGTGGCAAGGCTTCTGGCTTGCTCACATGGGCATTCCCGGCTTTATCACAACGCTCGCGGGCCTCATGGCTTTCCGAGGAGTCGTTATCTGGATCTCCGGGTCAATCTCCGTTCCTGTACCAAACGAGTTCTCCTTCTTTGGTGCCGGGTACCTTCCCGAATGGGGACCTGCATTCACGGGCCTCAATAACTCCACCCTCGTACTGGGCATCATCGGTATTGCCTACTTCACCTGGGCTCAGTTCCGCAATCATGCCAAGGCAGTCAAGCGTGGCTCGGATATGCCCATCTGGATCCCCATCACTCGCTCGGTCCTCATTGCTCTCGCCCTTGGATACCTGACCTACCTCTTTGGATCAGGGCGCACGGGAACCTCGTTCCCTGTCCCAGGCGTCATCCTGCTGATCCTCGTGATCATCTACCACATCATCACCCAGCGCACCACGTTTGGCCGCCACATCTATGCGGTGGGCGGCAACCGGGCTGCCGCGGCACTCTCGGGTGTTAATACCAAGCGCACCTACTTCCTCGTCATGCTCAACATGTCCTTCTTGGCTGCGGTTGCTGGAATCCTCTTCGTGGGCCGTTCCACCTCCGCTGGCCCATCTGACGGCAACATGTGGGAACTGGACGCCATCGCGGCCGTCTTCATCGGCGGCGCAGCTGTCTCGGGCGGCATCGGTACAGTCTTCGGATCCATGATCGGCGGCCTTGTCATGGCCGTCCTCAACAACGGCCTCATGCTCAACGGTGTTGGCCAGGACAAGACAGCCGTGATTAAGGGCCTCGTGCTCCTGGCCGCCGTCGCCTTCGATGTCTACAACAAAAACCAGGGTAAGGCGTCAATTATCGGCCATCTGACAAAGGCATTCCAGCGAGACAATGCTCCCGCAGAACCAGACGCAGCATTGGCTGGCGCAGCCGCCACCACAGTGGCCTCCGGCGATCCGGGTGCGGCCCCCGCTGCCGGCCCTGTACAACCGGACACCGAGCCAAACGCACCCTTATCCCGACCATAAACGACAACCACAACCATTCATCCTCGAAAGGAACATCATGAAAACACGTTTCACGGGGCTCGTCGCTCTTGCGGCAGCAGCAGCCCTATCACTGAGTGCTTGCGGTGGAGGCCGCGGTGCAGAGTCCGACCCAAGCAATGATGCTAGCGGGTCGTCCGAGTCCACAGGCTTCGACGCAGGCGCAACCATTGGCGTCTCACTCCCATGGCTGGGCACCCAGAACTGGAAGGAAGCGGACACCATCTTCAAGACGGAGCTGGAGGCCGCGGGATACAACGCCGTCGTCCAGGCAGCGGATAATAAGGTTCCGCAGCAGCAACAGCAGATTGAAGCCATGATCGAGCAGGGCGCTAAGGTCCTGGTCGTAGGCCCAATCGACGGCACACAGCTTGGTTCGGTTCTTGAGAAGGCCCAGGCGGCTGGCGTGTACATCATCGGCTACGACCGCATGATTGAGAACACGGAAGCCGTCGACGGCGTCGTCCAGTTCGGCTCCATCCGCACCGGCGAGCTCCAGGGCCAGGCACTGCTCGACGGCCTCAAGGCTGAGAAGGGCGATGGCCCCTACAACATCGAACTGTTCGCAGGTGGTCCAGCCGATCCGAATGCCAAGCTGTTCTTCGACGGTGCAATGTCCGTGCTTCAGCCGAAGATCGACGACGGCACCCTCGTCGTCGTCTCTGGCCAGAAGGACTTCACGCAGGCCGCAACTCAAGATTGGGATAACGGTAAGGCCCAGTCCCGTATGGATTCGCTGCTTGCGGGTAACTACTCGGACAAGACCATCGACGGCGTCCTTTCACCCAATGACGGTATCGCTCGCGCTATTCTCACTTCCGCTTCGCAGGCTGGTCAGCCTCAGCCGGTCGTTTCCGGACTGGATGCCGAGAACGAGTCCATCGTCTGGATCGCCCAGGGCAAGCAGTACTCCACCGTCGCTAAGCCCACGCAGGAACTCGTTGACGAGACGATGAAGATTATCGCTTCCCTGCAGGAGGGCAAGGGCATGCCCGAGCCCACCGAAACCGCAAGCAACGGCAAGAAGGACGTGGGTATCTACGCTCTTGAGCCAACCGTGGTGACCAAGTCCAACCTCGAAGAGGTCTTCGCCAACGATGCCGAGCGCATGAAGCTTATCGAGGACAACAAGTAAACGAATCGTTAGCGGTTCGGTCCCGTTGGGCGGGCACTTCCAGGTGCACCGCCCAACGTGGCATATAAGGAGATTGACATGCCTGAACACATATCCGACGACGCATTGTTCAACGATCCCGAACACTTGGAGTTCCTAGGACGCCAACGCAAAGGCCTCGTGGACTTCGTTGAACCCCACGTGTGTTCGCCCGACGGCGGTTACACCTGGATCGGCGACGACGGCCTTCCGATCACCTCGAAAGGAAAACAACTGTGGATTGGCGCCCGGATGATCCACGTGTTTTCCCTGGCGACGATGCTTGGCCGACCGCACGCCGACGACGTCGTCAACCACGGCCTCGACTTCTACGTGGATGGCGACGGTTACGATGCCAGCTACGGCGGTTGGTACACAATCGTGGGAGGCGATACTCCCAGTCAAGAAAAGGAACTCTACGGAACTGCACACATGTTGCTTGCGGGCAGTTCATCCACATTGGCGGGATTTGACCGAGGCCGTATTCTTCTCGACCGCGCCCTCGACCTTCTCGATACCCGCTACTGGGACGAGAGCATCGGCCGCGCACGCGAGAGCTATGACCGCACCTTTACCCATCTGGACGATTATCGCGGCCAGAATGCCAACATGCATTTGACCGAAGCCTTCCTTGCAGCTTACGAGGCTACCGGTGACGAGAAGCTCCTCCAGCGTGCCGTGAACATCGCCCGCTTCATTGCCGGACGCGCTGTACTCACCGAGGGCGAGGCACCGTGGCGCCTTCCCGAACATTTCGATTCCAGCTGGACGCCGTTGTGGGATTACAACTTGGACGACAAGCGCCACGCCTTCCGACCCTACGGTACCCAAGTGGGCCACTGGCTCGAATGGGCCAAACTGTGCATCCAGATGCACGATCTCGGCGCGGACGAGCCCTGGCTTATACCCACCGCCGAGCTCCTGTTCCGCAAGGGTATCGAGGAGGGGTGGGCACCCACCGGCGGCTTCTACTACACGCTCGACTGGGACGGACAGCCAATTGTCTCGGACAAGTTCTTCTGGAGCACCGCGGAGGCCGCGGGAGCGGCGAAGCTCTTGTGGGATGCCACCGAGGATCCCTACTACGCGCGGTGGTATCGCACGATCTGGAACTTCGCACGGGAACATTTCGTCTCACCCGATTTAGGAACATGGCAGCACGAGCTCGACGACGACAACCGGCCCACATCCATCACCTGGCAGGGTCGGCCGGATGCATACCACGTCTACCAAGCCACTCTCTATCCACTTCTTCCCCGAGGAAAGGGCGTGGCTCGCTGGGCCGCTGACACCACGGAACCGTACGTCAGTTAGGAACCGTGTGAGGGACACCCACAGGTGGGCCACCGGAGGTATCGCCATCATGCGAGAACTAAAACTTCCGGCGGCCCACTCTCGTCTCGGAAGTTCCAATCCGCCGTCGCTGCGCCGTCGTCGTTCTCACTCGCTCCTGTTGCCCACCCGCTCCCGTTGCCCACCCAGTCCTGTTACCTACTCGGTCCTGTTGCCCACCCGATCCTGCCCCACTCATTCACCAAAACCTACGGTGTGGTAAGAATCAGGCCGTTTGGACTCCACTCGGTCCACCAGGTGCGATAGAGTCAGCCAAGGATGCGCGACCCATCTGTTCTTCCGCGCATCGTAAGAATTCACGAGAGGCTGGAAACCCGTAGATGAACGCGAACGAACGCCGAGTCTCCTTCACCCCCGGGAAAATCTCCATCACCGAGGAGATGAATATTCCGTGGGTCTTCCGCAATGTGGCTCGCGACAAGCCCGAGCATGTGGTGATTGAACGAAAGTCGTCGATCAATACCTGGGTACCGGTGCAATGGCGCCAGTTTGAGGCCGAGTACCGCGCCGTGGCTCGCGGGCTTATCGCGTTGGGAGTGCAGCCGAACGATCACGTCGCAATCATGTGCCACACTCGCTACGAGTTCACGCTGTTTGATATGGCGATTTGGTCCGTTGGGGCGCAGGGAATTCCGATCTACGAAACGGATTCCACGGAGCAGGCGAAGTGGATTATCGAGGATTCACGCATTCGTTTTGCTATCGCCGAGACCGCCCAGATGGGCTCAATTCTCGCCCCGATTCACCACGAGTTTGACTTCTTCGAGCAGGTTTTCATCATCGAGGATGACGCCCAGGGCAAGATCTCAGCCATGGGTTCCGAGACGGATGACCCGGAGATTGACCGCCGCATCGACGCCATTCGCGCAGATGATCTCGCCACCATCATCTACACCTCGGGAACCACCGGCCGCCCCAAGGGCGCGAAGCTGTCGCATCGCAATCTGCTGTCGGTGGCGATCAATGGGCCGTTGGATGACCATCTGTCCAATATCGTCGGCGGCAAGCAGCGCACGTTGCTCTTCCTTCCGATGGCCCACGTTTTCGCCCGCTTCATCAATCTCGTTGCGCTGTATGCCGGCAACATCATCGGCTACTCCCCCGACACCCGCAACCTGGTGACGGACATGCAGACGTTTAAACCCACCTATGTACTGGCCGTGCCGCGCGTTTTTGAGAAGATTTACAATGCCGCTGACGCGAAGGCAGGCCACGGCTTCAAACTCAAGCTGTTCCGCCACTTTGCGAAGGTCGCCATCGACTACTCGCGTGCCCTGGATACCGAAGAAGGTCCGTCCACCGCTCTCAAGGCTGAGCACGCGTTGGGTGATCGGCTCGTCTACCAGCAGCTTCGCGCCATTACCGGTGGCCAGCTGAAGAATGCCGTCTCCGGTGGTGCTCCGCTGGGCGAACGTCTCGGACACTTCTTCCGCGGCGTCGGCATCACCGTGTTCGAAGGCTATGGATTGACGGAATCCTCCGCCCCTACCTGCGTCAACTCCCCGGGGATGATCAAGATCGGTTCCGTAGGCCGCGCCTACCCGAGCTGCCGTGTGTCCACCGACGACGACGGCGAACTGCTCGTCAAGGGCGATCACGTCTTCCGCGGGTACCAGAACAATGACGAGGCCACTGCCGAGGCGTTCACCGAGGACGGTTGGCTGCGCACAGGCGACCTTGGCCACGTGGACGAGGACGGCTACGTCTGGGTCACCGGGCGCAAGAAGGAACTTATCGTGACCGCCGGCGGCAAGAATGTGGCACCCGCGATTTTGGAGGATCGCCTGCGTGGGCATCCGCTCGTGTCGCAGGTGGTCGTGGTGGGCGATCAGCGCCCGTTCATTGGCGCGCTGGTGACTCTGGATGCCGAGATGCTTCCCGCATGGTTGAAGAACCACGGCATGGAGCCGATGTCCGCGACGGATGCCGCGTCTGATCCGCAGGTGCTCGCCTCGATTGACCGTGGCGTCAAGCGTGCGAACGAAGCAGTCTCCCGCGCCGAGTCCATCCGCAAGTTCACCGTGCTTCCCATCGATTTCACGACGGCGAACGGTTATCTCACCCCGTCGATGAAGGTGCGGCGTAAGCTCGTGATCCGCGATTTCGCCGACACCGTTGATCGGCTATACCAGAAGTAGACGGGTGCGCTGGAGGTAGCTAGTTGCTCAGGAGCAAGAAACGGGCCGTTCCAAAAGAGGACTTGTCGAAGTAACGTGAGACGGGGTGCTGGTCGAGTATTCGACCAGCACCCCGTTCGTTCTATGCACATTCAGTTAGGAATGATCGGTGGCGATCAGCGGAACGATGACCTCCGTGAACGTATCCTCCGGCTGAGTTCCGAGAATCCGGGTCCAGCGCCCGGTCTCCTTAGTTCGAATAAATAGTTCGACGACGACGCCCCGCGTTTCCTGTTCGTCGATCCATGCGAGGATGTTTCGCAGGGACTCGCCCGATCCAACAAGATAATCGTCGACAAACCAGGAGGCAAGTGGGCCGCTAGCTAATGGCTCATCAACTAATAGATCACGCGGCGGTGTCCAGAGACGGACGCGGTACTCCGGCGGCACACCGGTTTCGTCGTGGTCCAGTTCCACCCGATGCATGTTCATCGATGATCGCCCCGCTTACTCAGTGCTTCCGCCTTGATCTGAACATCACGCGGATGTGACGCGTAAGGATGTTAACGAGTCAGCCCTGCGGTCAGTCATGCTCGTGGGAGTTTAATCCTGCTCCTGCAGGTTCGCGGCGATTTCCTCGTGGTGCTGGATCACCTCGGCCACGATGAACTTGAGAAACTTTTCAGCAAACACCGGGTCCAGGCCAGACTGGACAGCGAGCTCGCGCAGACGCGCAATCTGGCGCTCTTCACGCAACGGATCCGACGCCGGCAAGTCACGCTCGGCCTTGAGAACCCCCACCTGTTGAGTGCAACGGAATCGCTCAGCCAGGATGTGCACCAAGGCCGCATCAAGGTTGTCGATCGTACGCCGGTAGGAATCAAGTTCGGCGGGAATGTCTGCCATGTCAATCCTCTCGCTGGGCTATCGAGGGCGCACCAATAGGTTGTGATCCATCGGCGCAACCGCTTGTTCAGGTTAACTTACGAAGCACACTGTTGTGTTCGCTGTCTCACTCGGCGCGGAGCTTCCGTCCGAGAGATTCTCTCATACGGTCCCTTTTCTGTCTCTCCGCCTTGCGGACAGGTAACAGATCTTCGGACAGGCAACGGAT
>RRZT010193623.1_pt1 | contig 18948 bp, 17 predicted proteins | sample 2165551 | NCBI WGS metagenome assembly RRZT01 (sample SAMN10456910, study PRJNA506462) | wastewater metagenome | biome: wastewater; feature: sludge; material: wastewater sludge; isolation source: wastewater sludge with Escherichia coli K12::gfp cells carrying plasmid... | place: USA: Moscow, Idaho... | reverse complement strand
GACCTACCGGGTCGAGATCGAGCGCGCCCACATGGAGGAGGATGCGGGCAAGGCGACCCACGTCGGCGGCTCCGGCCGCATCCAGGGCGCCGACTACTCGCTGATCGACTACAACCGGGCGGGCGTGCCCCTGATCGAGATCGTCACCAAGCCGATCCGCGGGGCAGGCGAGAAGGCGCCGGAGGTCGCGAAGGCCTATGTCGCGCACCTGCGCGAGCTGATGAAGGCGCTCGGCGTCTCGGACGTGCGGATGGAGCAGGGCTCGCTGCGCTGCGACGCGAACGTCTCGCTCGCGCCGATCGGCTCGCAGACCCTCGGCACGCGCACCGAGACGAAGAACGTCAACTCGCTGCGCTCCGTCGAGCGGGCCATCCGCTTCGAGATGACGCGCCAGGCCGCGATCCTCGACGACGGCGGTCGCGTCAAGCAGGAGACCCGGCACTTCCACGAGGGCGACGGGACCACCTCGTCGGGCCGCTCGAAGGAGGAGGCGGAGGACTACCGCTACTTCGCCGAGCCCGACCTGATGCCGATCGCCCCGAGCCGCGACTGGGTCGAGGAACTGCGCGCCACCCTCCCCGAGCCGCCTGCCGAACGCCGGGCCCGGCTGCAGGGCGAGTGGGGCTTCAGCGACATCGACTTCGCCGCCGTCGTCAACTCCGGCGCCCTCGGCATGGTCGAGGACACCGTCGCCGCGGGCGCGAGCCCGGCCTCCGCGCGGAAGTGGTGGGTCACCGAGCTCGCGCGCCGCGCGAACGAGGCGGGCGTCGAGCTCGACGAGTTGGCCATCACCCCTGCCCAGGTCGCAGGCGTGCAGGCGCTGGTCGACGAGGGAAAGGTCAACGACAAGCTGGCCCGCCAGGTCATCGACGGCGTGCTGGCAGGGGAGGGCGAGCCCTCCGAGGTGGTCGAGAAGCGCGGCCTGGTCGTGGTCTCCGACGAGGGCGCCCTGAGCGCCGCCGTCGACGAGGTGATCGCGGCCAACCCCGACGTCGTGGACAAGATCCGTTCCGGGAAGGTCCAGGCAGCAGGTGCCCTGATCGGCCAGGTCATGAAGGCCATGAGGGGCCAGGCCGACGCCGGGAAGGTCCGCGAACTGGTCCTGTCGAAGCTGTCCTGAGTCGCAGACGGAAGGGGGCGCGGTCCGAGGACCGCGCCCCCTTCGCGTATCCGAGCCAGGCCGTGAGCCCCCTGCGGGTGCGGGACGGGAAATCGGGCGCCGATCTTGGGGGCACGCGGGCCGGGCATCGTCTGCTGATGGAACCCGGCCTACAGCGTCACAAGGGCAGTTACAGTGACCAGATGGGTCGCATAACGACGAGGTGGCCGGTCACGAGGCTCACCATCGCAGCTTGTCCGGAAGCGAGACGAGCGTCTCCGCGGTGACCGCGCACCGGTCCGGATCCCACAGCCCGCCCGCGAACGCGACTTCCGCACCGCCTCGGGTCGAGCCGAGTTCTCGCTCGCGGAACTGACCAACGTGATCCCCGAGGACGCGGACACCATCGTCCTGCAGACGGTCCGATCCCACGACCAGTGGAACACCACCATCTACAGCAACGACGACCGCTACCGCCGCGTGAAGAACATCCGCGAGATCGTCTTCATGAACGCAGACGACATGGCCGAGCGCGGCATCTCCCGTGGAGACGCCGTCCACATCGTCGCCACCTCCAAGGACGGCAGCCGCCGCTCGGTCGACGGCTTCCGCGTCGTGGACTACGACCTGCCGCGCGGATCGGCCACCGGCTACATGCCGGAACTCAACGTGCTGATCGGGCCCACCGGCTACTCCGAACTGAGCGATCAGCCGTTGATGAAGGGGGGATCATGGTGCACATCACTAACCTTGCGTAGGCGGACGCGTGCGATAGGATATGGAGATAACCTTTCGTAAGGACCGAACAACGCAAGGATGTGGCGATGGCTGGGGCATGGCCTAAGGCCAGCACTGAGAGCTGCGACTGGAAGGACTCCTGGCGCACGTACGAGGCTGCGGTGCTGCCCCCGATAGCAGGGCTCGAGGTGGCCGAGCACCTTTCTGCCCAGGAGATCGCCGAGGTCGCCGCCGCCCAGGAGGCCATCGTCGCCTTCGATGAACTGTTCTCCAGGAGCTTCGCCGGCCTCGCCCTCGAGACGGCGGACACGATCCTTGTGCGTTCCGAGGCGGCATCGTCGTCGCAGATCGAGCACCTCACCGTCTCCGCGAAACAACTGGCCCTCGCCGAGTACGGGGCCTCGAGAAGCTTCAACGCGAAGCTGGTCCACGCCAACGCGCTCGCCATGGCTGATGCGCTTGCCGATGACACGGCGCTCACCACCCGGCTTGCCAACCGGATGCAGGCCGAACTGCTCGGGGAGACCGGACTGCACCTCGGGTTGAGGCGGGAGCCGGTCTGGATCGGCACCAGCGGATCCTCGCCGGTCGGAGCCGACTACGTGGCCCCGGATCACGGCCGCGTCTCCGACTCGCTCGAGGACCTCTGGCGCTACCTCGAGCAGCCGGCCCGGCTGCCGCTCGCCCAGATCGCCGTCGGACACGCGCAGTTCGAGAACATTCACCCCTACGTCGACGGCAACGGGCGGGTCGGTCGCGCGCTCGTGCACCGCTACCTTCGGCGCGCCGGTCTCACCGGGACGGTGACCGTCCCCATCTCGGCAGGCCTGCTCACCGACGCACGCGGCTATGTCGCGGCGCTCCGCGCGCTGCGGGAGGGTGACCCGGCGCCCATCGTCGGTGAGTTCACCCGGGCGACGCGCGACGCCACCGCGATCGGGCGCGAGTTGATCGACGACCTCGGCGGAGTGCGATCCTCCTGGCAGGGCAGGTTGACCGCGCGAAGCGACTCGGTCGCCTGGCGGATCGCCGACTCCCTCGTGGGGAAGCCCGCCATCAACGCCCGGATAGCCGCCGAGCGGTTCGAGGTCACCCCGGCCGCCGCCCGCACGGCCATCGCGGCCCTGAGCGAGGCGGGCATCCTGCGGCAGGCCTCCACCGGGAGCAGGAACCGGGTCTGGGTGGCCGAGGAGGTCACAGCGGCCTATGACCGGATCGCCGTGCTGATCGGCAGGCGCCGTCCTTACTGACCCGGTCCCGCGGCGCGTCCGTTCACTCCATGCCGAGGCGTTCGGCCACGAAGTCGATGTCCTTGTCCCCGCGACCCGACAGGTTCACGACGATCACGTCGTCGGAGCTCAGCGTCGGGGCCAACTTCATGGCGTAGGCGACCGCGTGGCTCGACTCGATCGCTGGGATGATCCCCTCGGTGCGGCAGAGCGCCTGGAAGGCCTCGAGCGACTCGGCGTCCGACGCCGTCACATAGTTGGCACGGCCCACGTCCCTCAGGTGCGCGTGCTGCGGACCGACGCCCGGGTAGTCCATGCCGGAGGCGATCGAGTGGACGGGCCATGGCTCGCCCGCCTCGTCCTGGAGCACGATGGTCTGCATCCCGTGGAGGACGCCGGGGGTGCCGAGCGTCATGGTCGCGGCGTGTTCGCCCGGCGCGTCGAGGCTGCGGCCCGCGGGCTCGACGCCGTAGATGGCCACGTCGGCGTCCTCGAGGAACGCCTGGAAGAGGCCCATCGCGTTGGACCCGCCGCCGACCGCCGCGACGATGGCGGTGGGCAGCTTGCCCTCCTTCTCCACCACCTGACGGCGCGCCTCCCGGCCGACGATCGACTGGAAGTCGCGCACCATGGTCGGGAACGGGTCGGGTCCGACGACCGATCCGATGGCGAACATCGTCTCTCCGAAGTCGGCCGCCCACACGCCGAAGGCCGAGTCGACGGCGTCCTTGAGGCAGCGTCCGCCGTCCTCGACCGACACGACGGTCGCGCCGAGGAGGCGCATCCGCACCACGTTCGGGTGCTGCTTGGCGATGTCGATCGCGCCCATGTGGATCTCGCACTCGAGGCCGAGCAGGGCCGCGGCCGTGGCAAGTGCCACGCCGTGCTGGCCCGCGCCGGTCTCCGCGATGACCTTCTTCTTGCCCATCCGCTTGGCGAGTAGGACCTCGCCGAGGGTGTGGTTGATCTTGTGCGCGCCCGTGTGGTTCAGGTCCTCGCGCTTGAGGTAGATCTTCGCCCCGCCCAACTCGGCGCTGAGGTTCTTGGCGAGAAACAGTGGCGAGGGGCGGCCGACGTAGTCGGTCAGCAGCGCCTCGTACTCGGCCTGGAAGGTGGGGTCGTCCTTTGCCTCGGCATAGGCCGCCGCCACCTCGGCGATCGGGGCCTCGAGGTGCGGGGGGAGGAAGCGGCCGCCATGGGCGCCGAAGAAGCCGGCCTCGTCGGCCTGGGTGAGCGAAGTCATGCGCGGATGCTACTGGCTCGACCCTGCGGATCGGAAGCGGTTCGCCGACTGGATCGTCATCCCCGCTCACTTGACCAGGAGTGCGCCGCTTCCGTAGGGGATTCCCCGATCGAGGAGGATGGCGAGCCGACCCCCGAGTTCGTTGAGGTACCAGCGGTCGTCATAGCGCGCCGTCACGAAGATCAGCTGCCAAGTTCGTCCGTCGATGCTGGTCTCCGCGACGAGATAGCGCAGTTCGTCCTCATGGGACACCGTCGTGCGGTACTCCTCGTCCGTCTCGCGCAACCTGTCCCACCGCTCCGGTTCCACCAGGTCTTCTGGGTCGACGAGCGTGTACTTCCCGGCGGCGGCCAGCTTCTGCTCATCGATCGAGTGGGTGTCGATGACCTCCGCCAGGTCGGCGTCATCCTCGATCGGGATCAGCCGGGACTGATCGAGGTCGGGATGCAGCACCGCGAGAACCTGGGAGCGGATGCCACTGACGGCCAGGCCTCGCAGCGCCTCCGCGTTGACCGAGGCGCCGAACGGCTCCTCACCGTCGGGGAGCCAGCCCGCCGGCGGATAGACCTTCAGATTGCGGATCATCGCCTCGCGGTCGATCCGCTCCTCGCGCGAGTCGAAGGCGAAGGGCTCGAGCATCACCTCGAGGTCGGCCTGTGCCAGCCCCTCCATGTAGGCGGCGACCGCGTCCTCGGGAGTCGAGTGGCCGGGTCCCTCGGTTCGTCCGGCCTGAGAGACGGCTCCGGAACGCAGCACGCCAGCCAAGAGCAGGACGGCGACGAGGGCGCCGACGATCGCGGCACCGATCAGCGCGCCGAGGACGACGCCGGGTGTCCGGCTCTGAAGCGGGTGAGGTGCGGCGCTGCTCATCTGTGACTCCCGCGGAACGGCTCTGACTACGGGCGATTGTCGCACCGCGGCGGGCCAGGTGTCACAGAGACAGCAGCGACCTCAGCCAGTTGTCCAGGACGGGCGGGTCGGCGACCAGCTCGACATCGGAGTCGCGCCCGGTGAGGTGCAGCAGCAGCTCGGAGGGCAGCCCGCTGAGGTGGATGGTCCGCTCGCCGGTACCGATCTGCTTCTCCTCGCCCTTGTCGGTGCGCGTGAGCCGCAGTTGGTCGCCCGCCTTCGCCTGGACCCGACGGGCCATCACCTGCACCAGTGGCCACAGCTCCTGCTGCTCCTTGGCGGTGAGCGTCTGCGAGCGGCCGTTGGCGCGCAGCACGTCCTCGTGGTGGATGAAGAACTCGCTCGTGTTGACCAGCCCGTCGAGCGGGCGCATGATCCAGCCGGGCGTGCGGATCTCCTCGACCAGGGTCGGATAGTCCATGGAATGGAGGGCGCGGTTCTGGATCTGTTCGGTCTTCTCCGCGAAACGTTCGAGCCCGATCCCGGGCAGCGCCCCGAGCTTGTGCTCGCGCACGTACAGGTGCGCGGCGAGATCCTGCGTCTGCCAGCCCTCGCACTGCGTCGGGGCGAACGGGCCCAGCTCGTCGAGCAGGTCAGTCAGGGCGGCGCGCTGGCGCTTGGCGAAACTCATGATCCCAGCGTAGACGGACGGCGCCGTCCGGGGGCGGGTGGCTAGGGTGGCGGTGTGCAGCAGATTCTCGGGCAGGTCGCAGGAGTCCGCGTCGGGCGGGTCGTCACCCAGCCGTGGGGCGGCGCGGGGGTGCCGAGCGCCGCGATCAAGCAGGAGGTCGCGGGCCGGAGCGCCGTCGGAAGGCTCGGCCTCCCAGGCGATGAGCACGGCGACACCGTCAACCATGGCGGCCCCGAGAAGGCCGTGCTCGTCTTCCCGCGGCACCGCTACGACGACTGGCGCTCCGCCGGGTTGGACCTCCCCGAGGGGGGCTTCTTCGAGAACCTCACCCTCGACATACCCGGCACCGACGAGACGGTGGTTGTGCTCGGCGAGACCTGGCGCATCGGCGGCGCGGTCGTCCAGGTGAGCCAGCCGCGCAACCCCTGCTTCAAGCTCGCGCGACGCTGGGGGATCGACGACCTCGTGGTCCGCGTCCAGGACACCGGATGGGCCGGCTGGTACCTGCGCGTCCTCGAACCGGGGGAGATCGGCGTCGGCGACACCGTCGAGCTGCTCGAGCGTCCGGAAGGGGCCCCGACTGTCGGCGAGGTGGCCCGGGTCCTGAACCGGGACAAGCGCGACCTCGAGGGGGCGCGTCGGCTGCTGGACGCGCCGGGGATGCCCGAGCGATGGGTGGCAAAGCTACGGCGGCGGCTCGGCGGCACCGTCGACGAAGAGTCGGCGAGGACGACAGGGCCAACGGACGCCTGAGCGACGGATGTGGCCTTGTTGGCACAATGGGGCCATGCGCAACGTCAGGTACAACTCAGACGGCCTCGTGCCCGCCATCGCCCAGGACGAGGACACCCGCGAGGTGCTGATGCTCGCCTGGATGGACGAGGAGGCGCTGCGCCGGACCCTGACCACCGGGAAGGCGACCTACTGGTCGCGCTCAAGGCAGGAGTACTGGGTCAAGGGTGAGACGTCGGGCAACCATCAGGCAGTCGTCGACGTCGCCCTCGACTGCGACCGCGACACCATCCTGGTGACCGTCCGTCAGACCGGGGCCGCCTGTCACACCGGCAACCGCACCTGCTTCTTCAGCCCGCTCACCGCTGAGGACGCGCAGTGATCGTCCAGCCGAGCCTCGAGGAGTTCTCCGAACTCGCCAAGCAGCGGCGGGTGATCAGCGTCTACGCGAAGCTGCTCGCCGACGACGTCACCCCCGTGAGCGTGTACCAGAGCCTCTGCGGCGCCCGCGAGCAGACGTTCCTGCTCGAGTCGGCCGACGCCGGGGTCTGGTCACGCTGGTCCTTCATCGGCGTGCGCACCGCCTCCACGCTGACCGAGACCGGCGGCCGCGCGCAGTGGCTCGGCCGCGAACTGGTCGGGATCCCCGACGACGGGGACCCGTTGCAGGTGCTCGGCCAGACCCTGCAGGAACTGGCCACCCAGCCGATCGACGGCCTGCCCCCCTTCCACTCCGGCATGGTGGGCTACCTCGGCTACGACGTGGTGCGTCGCCTCGAGCGGCTGTCCGACAGCACCGTCGACGACCTCGAGATCCCAGAGCTGGTCATGATGCTCACCAGCGAGCTCGCCGTGGTCGACCACCACAAGGGTGAGCTCTGGCTGATCGCCAACGCGATCAACTTCGACGGAACCGACGAAGGCGTCGAACGCGCCTACTACGGGGCCGTCGCCGCCGTCGAGGCCATGGCGGAGCAGCTGCGCCAGCCGCGGGTCAGCCTGGCCTGCCAGGAGGGTCCCAGGCACCTGCCCACCATCCAGCGCCAGCGCACCTCCGAGGAGTACCAGGCGCTCGTCGAGGAGGCGAAGGAGGAAATCCGCGCGGGGGAGGCTTTCCAGATCGTCGTTTCCCAGCGCTTCGACATCCCCACCGACGCCGACGCGCTCGAGGTGTACCGGGCGTTGCGGCTGACCAACCCCAGCCCCTATCTCTATCTGCTGCGGCTGCCCGGCTTCGACGTCGTCGGGTCGAGCCCCGAGGCGCTGGTGACCGTCGACGACGGCGTCGCGACCACGCGTCCGATCGCGGGGTCCCGGCCACGGGGCGCCACCCCGGAGGAGGACCGCAGGCTCGCGGAGGAACTGGTCAGCGACCCGAAGGAAAAGGCCGAGCACCTCATGCTGGTCGACCTCGGACGCAACGACCTCGGCAGGATCAGCGAGCCGGGCAGCGTCACCGTCCACGAGTTCGCGAAGGTGCACCGCTACTCGCACATCATGCACCTGGAGGCGGAGGTGTCCGGGCGCATCGACCCCGAACACTCCGCGCTCGACGCGGTGCTTTCCTGCTTCCCCGCCGGGACGCTGTCCGGGGCTCCGAAGGTCAGCGCCATGGAGATCATCGATCGCCTCGAGGTCAGCAGGCGCGGCCTCTACGGCGGCGTTGTCGGCTACTTCGACTTCGCAGGGAAGGCCGACGTCGCGATCGCCATCCGCACGGCCCTGATCAAGGACGGTGTCGCCCATGTGCAGGCGGGCGCCGGCATCGTCGCCGACTCGGATCCCGCGCTGGAGGACGCCGAGTGTCAGCACAAGGCGCGCGCGGTGGTCACCGCCATCGGCCGCGCGGAAGCGATGGCCCGCACATGACCGGTCGCTGGGCGGTCACCCTGCTCACCGCGGCCGGGGTCCTGGTCGCTGGGCTCGCCGCGCAGAGCGCTGGGGCGCCGCTCGCCTCGCTCGCCTGGGCCCTGCTCGCGGGCATCGGGCTCAGCCTCATGCTGCGCGGCTTCGGGTTGCGCATCGTCGGGATGCTGCTCCTCGCCCTCGCCGTCGGGGGAGTGGTGTGGGGGGTGCAGAGTGCCCAGTGGGTGCCCGTGGCGGGCTTCGCGGTGGCCGGCGTGGCGGCGCTCGGCTTCGTCGCTTGGGGACCGGGGTGGAGGCTGCGCCAGCGCAGGGAGCGTGAGGTACAGGTCGACTACTGGAAGGCCATGGACGAGGGCGACGACCCGACCGATGAACAGGGTTCACACCCCGGTGACAAGTCAGGGTAGGCTCATCCGCACATCCGATCGCTCCTGGAAGGCTGGTCTCATGGCGCAAACCCCGAAGTACTACCACCACGGGAGAAGCCCTGCCGCCTGGACGGGCTCGGTCATCGCGGCGATCGGCTTCGTCGTGGCCGCAGTCGGCTCACTCACCGGCCCCAACTGGGTCATCACGATCGTCGGCGGCGCGATCATTCTGCTCGCGCTGCTCGCCACCATGGTCATGAAGGCCATGGGCTACGGCCAGCCGTGAGCGTCCTCGACGACATCATCGACGGAGTTCGCCTCGATCTCGAGCGGCGGCAGGCTGAGATCACCCTCGATCAGCTGATCGAGGCGGCCCAGACCGCACCGCCTGCGCTGGACCCCATGCCGCGGTTCCGGGCACCGGAGCTGGCAGTGATCTCCGAGGTGAAGCGCAGTTCGCCCTCCAAGGGCCATCTCGCAGACATCGCCGACCCGGCAGAGCTCGCCTCGTCCTACGCAGACGGCGGTGCCGCTGCCATCTCCGTCCTCACGGAGCAGCGCCGCTTCAACGGCAGCCTCGCCGACCTCGACGCGGTGCGCGCTGCGGTCGACGTGCCGGTGCTCCGCAAGGACTTCATGGTCGACGCCTACCAGTTCTACGAGGCGCGCGCCCACGGCGCCGACCTTGTGCTGCTGATCGTCGCGGCGCTCGACGACGACGACCTCAGCCGGTTCCTCGCGCTCACCCGCCAACTCAGCATGACGGCGCTCGTCGAGACGCACACCGAGGACGAGGTCGACCGCGCCCTCGACGTCGGAGCGGAACTGATCGGCGTCAACAACCGCAATCTCAAGACCCTGGACGTCGACCTCGCCACCTTCTCCGGCCTCGCCGAGCGCATCGGCGACCGCGCCGTGAAGGTTGCCGAGTCCGGCATCGGGGGCACCGAAGACGTGGCCAGGCTGGCCGCGGAAGGGGCCGACGTGATCCTGGTCGGGGAGGCGCTCGTCAAGCATGGCGACCCGCGCTCCGCCATCGGGGACTTCATGGCGGCCGGAAAGGGCTGAGGCATGAGCCAGCCAGACAGTGTCGGCCACTTCGGACGTTTCGGGGGCCGCTTCGTCCCCGAGGCGCTGCAGGCGGCCCTCGACGAACTGACCGTCGCCTTCGACGAGGCGATGGCCGATCCCACGTTCCATGCGGACCTGGAGAAGCTGCAGAAGGACTACGCGGGTCGACCCACCCCGATCACCGAGGCGGCGAACTTCTCCCGACAGTGCGGCAACGCGCGGATCCTGCTCAAGCGTGAGGACCTGAACCACACCGGCGCGCACAAGATCAACAACGTGCTCGGCCAGGCCCTGCTCACCAAGCGGATGGGCAAGACCCGCGTCATCGCCGAGACCGGAGCCGGCCAGCACGGCGTCGCCACGGCGACGGCCGCCGCCCTGCTCGGCCTCGAGTGCCGCGTCTACATGGGCGAGGTCGACACGAAGCGGCAGGCCCTGAACGTGGCCCGCATGCAGCTGCTCGGTGCCGAGGTCTACGCGGTCGCTGCCGGCTCGCGCACGCTCAAGGACGCCATGAACGAGGCGATGCGCGACTGGGTGACCACTGTAGACTCCACCCACTACCTGATCGGCACCGTCGGCGGACCGCACCCGTTCCCGTACCTCGTGCGCGAACTGCAGCGCGTGATCTCGACCGAGGCCCGTCAGCAGATGCTCGACGCCTACGGCGCGCTGCCCGACTACGTCGCGGCCTGCGTCGGCGGAGGGTCGAACGCGATCGGCATGTTCGCCGACTTCATCCCCGACGAGGACGTCAAGCTCTATGGCTTCGAGGCGGAGGGCGACGGCATCTCCACGGGGCGCCACGCAGCGACGATCACCGCGGGCACTCCCGGTGTGCTGCACGGCGCAAGGACCTACGTGCTCCAGGACGAGGACGGCCAGACCATCGAGTCGCACTCGATCTCTGCCGGGCTCGACTACCCGGGGGTCGGCCCCGAGCACGCGTGGCTCGCCGACACCGGCCGCGCCGTCTACGAGCCGGTCACCGACGCCGACGCCATGGACGCGTTCCAGCAGCTCACCCGCACCGAGGGCATCATCCCGGCCATCGAGTCGGCCCACGCCGTCGCGGGGGCTAAGCGGCTCGGGCTGCGGCTCGCCGAGTCCGACCCGCAGGCCAGGCCCACCATCCTCGTGTGCCTCTCCGGCCGCGGCGACAAGGACGTGGCCACCGCCTTCGAGTGGTTCGGCCTCGCAGGAGAGCCGGACAAGACCGTCGGAGGCATGGAATGAGCCAGTTCACCGATGCACAGCGGCTCGGCGTCTCCGGCCAGGTCGTCGCACGCTGCCTCGACGAGGGCCGTCCTGCGCTCGTCGGCTACCTTCCCGTCGGCTACCCGAGCGTCGCCTCGTCGATCGAGGCCGTGCGCGCCATCACCGAGGGGACCGAGGGGCGCGGCGTCGACCTCGTCGAGATCGGCATCCCGTACTCCGACCCGCTGATGGACGGCCTCGTCATCCAGCACGCCACCACGAAGGCGCGGGCGAGGGGAGTGCGTACCCGTGACGCCTTCGCCGCCGTCGAGGCGGTCGCGGCGACCAACGCGACCCCGATGGTGATGACCTACTGGAACCTGATCGAGGCTTACGGCGTCGACCGGTTCGCCCGCGACCTGGCGTCTGCGGGCGGTGCGGGCGTGATCACCCCCGACCTACCGCCCGACGACTGCCCCGAGTGGTTCGAGGCGAGCGACGCCCATGGGCTCGACCGCGTGTTCCTGATCGCCCCGTCGTCGACCGAGGAGCGGATCGGACTCACGATGGGGTCGTGCCGCGGCTGGGTCTACGCCTCGAGCGTGATGGGCGTGACGGGCACCCGCTCTGCCACCTCCGACGCGGCTCCGGTCATCGTCGAGCGCGCCCGCGCAGTCGACCCGGGCCTGCCGGTCGGCATCGGGCTCGGCGTCAGCAACGCCGACCAGGCGGCAGAGATCGGCGCCTTCGCCGACCTCGTCATCGTCGGCTCCGCGTTGCTGAAGTGCCTCGACTCCGACGGCGTCGACCTCGACGGCGACCTCAGCCGGCTCCGCACCCTCGCAGGCGAACTCGCCGGTGGAGTGGAGCGCTCGCGCCGCTGACGGGCGAGCGCTCGGCGAGGGCCCCGACTTAAGGTGACACCCGCGCCGGGCCAGGTTCACGCCGGCGCGTCGACCAGCGCACGCCGGTCGACGATCCGGTTCACCACCTCGGACATGACGAGCATGAGCAGCACGAGCGCGCCGACGTAGGCGGGCAGTAGCCACAGGCCGAGCCAGCCGGAGAGCGCGCCGAAGAGCATCGGCATGAGCGTCACGCCGAGGTAGGCGCTCGCCATCTGGATGCCGATCACCGACTGCGAGTTCTCGCGACCGAAGTTCGTCGGCGTCGAGTGGATGATCGCCGGATACACGGGCGCGCTGCCGAAGCCGGCGATCACCAGCCCGGCGAGCGCGACGGCGTTCGTCGGGAGCGGAAGCACGATCAGGACGACGCCGAGCGCGACGAGCAGGCCGCCGTAGCGGATCATGCCGCGATCCCCGATCCGGTCCGCGATGAAGCCGCTGAGAAACCGTCCGGCCGTGATACCGAGCAGGTAGAACGACGCGAACGCCGCCGCCGTCGCGGGATCGACGCCGCGGTCCTCGACGAGATAGGTGGCCGACCAGAGCATCAGCGTCGACTCGAGCGCGCAGTAGGCGAAGAAGGCGATCAGGATCTGCGGCGCCCCAGGCAGCCTCAGCGTCGCGGCCAGGCTGAGGGGTTTCGTCGACGGCGGGGCGTCCTCATGGTGCTCCAGCAGCGGAGGATGGACCTTCCTCCACACCGGAAGCGACACGATCAGCAGGACAGTCAGGACCACCTGGATGATGCCGACGATCCGGTATCCACCCGTCCAGTGGCCGCCCCCGGAGAGGGCGTAGCTCATGATGAACGGGCTGATCGACGCCCCGACCCCCCAGTAGGAGTGCAGCCAGTTCATGTGCCGTGACGAGTAGTGCAGGGCGACGTAGTTGTTGAGGGCGGCGTCCACGGCCCCTGCGCCGAGGCCGTAGGGCACCGCCCACAGGCACAGCGCCCAGAACGTCGATGAGTTGGAGAAGCCGAGCAGGGCGGTGGCCGTCAGCGCGACGCTGACCGTGGTCACCATCGCGGCTCCGAAGCGGCGGGTCAGGCGGTCGGACAGCAGGCTGGAGACGATGGTGCCGACCGCGATCACCGTGGTCAGGATGCCCGCGAAGGAGACCGGGACGCCGAGGTCGCCATGCATCACGGGCCAGCCGGCCCCTGCGAGCGAGTCGGGGAGGCCGAGGCTGATGAACGCGACGTAGATGATCGCGAGGAGCAGTGCGTACACGCGGGATGCGCCCTCTCTCGGTAGGCAGAACCGTCAGCCTAGCGGCTGGTTCACGACGGCCGGTCGGCACCCGTCGTCGGCCGAAGGGTCAGGATCGCCGACGAGCTGACGCGCACCACGTCGTCGAGCCATTCCGGCACCACCCGCGAGCCACCGAGGTGGCGGCGCACCAGCGCGTAGGGGTTCTCCTGGCAGGCGATCGCCACGAGCTCGACAGAGCGTGCGTCCGAACCCCCGAAGAGAAGGCGGGTCAGGCGCGTGAGGGCGCCGATCACCTGGTCGTTGACCTGCGCCACCTCCTCGCGCAACGACTCGGGAGCCGTGCGGGCCAGCTCGTCCTGGCGGTACAGCGTCATGGCCGCTGCGTCGTCCGGATACTTCCGGCAGAACCGGGGGATGCTCAGCGCGGCGTCGACGGCAGCTCGCATAGGGTCGGGTTCAGCCAGGGCGAGGAGATAGCGCTCGTGGAAGCGACGGATGCTCCTGAGCCAGAGCGCGACGAAGAGTTCCTCCCGCGATCCGAAGCGGTGGTAGATCGACCCGGAAGGTGCCCTGAGCGCCCTCGCCACCTGGGTGAGCGTCGCCGAGCTGCCGAGTTCCCGGACGCAGCCCGCCGCCGCGTCGAGGATCTGGTCTTCGGAAAATTTCGAGGGGCGGGCCATGCACGTCATTATCGACCACCCCGTCGTGCGACGCCTGCCGGTGGTAGTTATAGAGAATGATCTCTAAAAAAGTCGGGTGGCCGGGGCCGCTCTCCGAGCTGCTCCCGGGCGCACCCTTCCGGGAGCGACACCTCGGGGTGGTGCCCGCAGACCGGGACACAACCTGGCGCGCCCTGCAGCGGCTGCGTTGGTCCGACGTGGCAGGCGGAAGGTCCCTCATGCTGCTGCGGGGGATCGGGTTCGGCGGCCGGGCAGCCCGGCCATGCCTCGACCTCTTCCGCGACGTCGCGCACTTCGAGGAGGCGGCCCCCCAGGAGTTCGGCTTCGTCATGATCGGACGTCCCTGGCTCCCGGTGCCCGCCTCCAGGCCCGTCACCTCGATGGGCCAGGCGGCCGGCTTCACTGAACCGGGATGGCTCGTCTACGGCATGGACTGGGTGCTCACGGGGCTTCCCGACGGCAGGACCCTCGTGGAGACCCACACGATCTGTCGCCCCACCTCGACCTCGGCCCGGGTAGCCTTCGGCGCCTACTGGGCGGTGATCCGCCCCTTCAGCGGACTGCTGCGACGCGGAATGATCGCGGCGCTCGCCAGGACCAGCTGATCCAGTCCCGGGCTACCCTTCCCCGATGAGCGAGCCTCCCCAGGACCGACCGGAGTTCCTTCCGCCGGGGCAGTCACCCCACCCGCAGGCGGGACCGCGGGAGAGGGCGGCCGATGGGTGGCAGCCAGCGGCCCAGGGGCCGGTTGAAGGCGGCGCGACGCCACCGCCGGACGCGTGGAGGCAGCCGGTGCCGCCGCGGCATCCGCCCTTCACGTGGCAGGTGCTCGTCATCGTGGGCGTCCTGCTCGCCGGTCTGGTGGCCTTCCTGCTGTGGCCGAGGACCGGGCCGCAGGACCAGACACCCGTGCCGACGACCCCGGGAGCCGCGAGCCCGACCGCCCAATGGAGCGACTTGACCGGCATCAACCCGGGCTACCGGCCGGACGACCCGCAGAACAGCAACCCCTTCGCCACCGAGCCGAGAGAGTCGCGGCCTCCGGTGGCGCGACCCGACGCGACGCCCGAACAGGCGTGGCCGAGCGCCGAGCCGACCCCGAGCGAGCTCGACGGCTGGGTCGAGGTCGACGGTGGGCTCTCGCGTGGGCGCTACCGGATCCCGGCTGGGTGGACCTACAAGGACGGCCTCATCATGGGCCACGAGACGATGCACCAACTCGTGGTCGGCGGCGAGGTCTCGTTCGACCGCGACGGCCAGTGCCAGGACGACTACTGGAGCGCCGTCCTGCTGCAGAAGGTCGCCGACACCCCGGCGGATCCGGCGGACGTCACGCTCCAGGCGGCGCGCAACTGGGCCCAACTGCGCAACACCGAGTGGGAGGGTGACTACTACGAGGTGCCCGAACCGACTCTGGAGCCCTTCACCTTCGACGACGGCGTGGAGGGGAGCCTCGCGACGGTCTCCTTCGTGCCCATGTATTCGGACGAATACTCCTGCAACACCCCCGCCATCCGGTTCAGCGTCGCCTCCCGGGTAGACGGAGCCGGCCTCTATTCCATGGTGGCGATCTCGAACATCGGCGATCCCGAGTCGCTCCCGCAGGCCTCCGAGCGACAGATCCTCGCCACCCTCGCGCCGCCGAGGTGAGCGCACCGACCTCGGCCTTTACGTGACGTCGAGCGCATCGAAATGCCTCGTCGCCGGGTCATGTTTCGACCGCGTAACAATTATGCGAAGAGAATTCGCACGGACCTGAACTGGGTTGTCGCGCCAAAACCGGGGCCTTACTGTTTCCCCGCTGGCGCTCAGGCGTCAGCTTGCCCGCCCGATCAGAGGAGGTCCCGACGATGACCAAGAGCGTCTTTCCGCATCGCGAGAAGGTGGGTCTCTACGACCCCGCCTACGAGCACGACGCCTGCGGTGTCGCATTCGTCGCCCAGCTCGACGGGGTGGCCCGCCACGACATCGTCGCGAAGGGCCTCGAGGCACTTCGCAACCTCGACCACCGCGGTGCCACCGGCGCCGACGAGGCGGCAGGTGACGGCGCAGGCATCCTGATCCAGGTCCCCGACGCGTTCCTGCGCGCCGTCGTCGACGCGAAGCTGCCGGATGCGGGCGAGTACGCCGTCGGGATGGCCTTCCTCCCCACCGACGACGCCGAGCGCGCACGCGTGAAGGAGCAGATCGCCGAGCTGGCCGAGGAAGCCGAGCTCGACGTCCTCGCCTGGCGCGAGGTTCCGGTCGAGACCGGCACCCTCTCACCCATCTCGCTCGGCGCGATGCCCCGCTTCGAGCACCTCATCGTCGCCGGCCGAAACGGCCAGTCGGGCATCGACCTCGACCGCTTCGTCTTCGTGCTGCGCCGCCGCGCCCAGCACGAGGCAGGCGTGTACTTCTCGTCGCTGTCGTCACGCACCCTCGTCTACAAGGGCATGCTGACCACCGATCAGCTCGAGGAGGTGTTCCCCGAACTGCACGACGAGCGGGTCGCCTCCGCGCTCGCGCTGGTGCACTCCCGCTTCTCGACCAACACCTTCCCGGCGTGGGAGCTGGCCCACCCGTACCGGATGATCGCGCACAACGGCGAGATCAACACCGTCCGCGGAAACCGGAACTGGATGCGGGCCCGCGAGGCGCTGCTGACCTCGGACAAGTTCCCCGGCTCGCTGGAGAAGCTGTTCCCGATCTGCAGCCCGGACGGCTCCGACTCGGCCTCCTTCGACGAGGTGCTCGAACTGCTCCACCTCGGCGGCCGTTCCCTCCCGCACGCCGTGCTGATGATGATCCCCGAGGCGTGGGAGGGCCACGCCGAGATGGATCCGCGGCGCCGCGCCTTCTACGAGTTCCACTCCATGATCATGGAGCCTTGGGACGGCCCCGCCTGCATGACCTTCACCGACGGCTCGATCATCGGCGCCTGCCTCGACCGCAACGGGCTGCGCCCCGGCCGCTACTGGGAGACCCGCGACGGGCTCGTCGTGTTCGCCTCCGAGGCGGGCGTGCTGCCCATCCCCGCCGACCAGATCGTGCGCAAGGGACGCCTCCAGCCCGGGCGCATGCTGCTGCTCGACCTCGAGCAGCACCGCATCCTCTCCGACGAGGACGTCAAGGGCGCGCTCGCCGCTGAGCGCCCGTACGAACAGTGGGTCTCCGAGCACAAGATCGAGCTCGACGAGCTGCCGAGCCGGGCGCACATCGTCCACTCCCACAGCTCGGTCACCCGTCGCCAGCAGACCTTCGGCTACACCCACGAGGAGCTGCGCCTGCTCGTGGCGCCCATGGCCAACAGCGGCGCGGAGGCGATCGGCTCGATGGGCACCGACACCCCGATCGCGATCCTCTCGTCCCGGCCGCGGATGATCTTCGACTACTTCAAGCAGCTCTTCGCCCAGGTGACCAACCCTCCCCTCGACGCGATCCGCGAGCAGCTGGTCACCAGCCTCACCGCGAAGATCGGCCCCGAGCGCAACCTGTTCGAGCCGAGCCCCGAGGCCGCCCGCATGATCACCATGAGCGGCCCCATCCTCGACTCCGAGCAGCTGGCCAAGATCGTGCGGCTCAGCGAGGGAACCGTCCCCGGCTTCAGCACCCACGTCGTCAAGGGCCTCTACAAGGTCGCAGGCGGTGGCCGCGCCCTCGCCGCCAAGATCGAGGAACTCTGCCAGGAGGTCTCCGCGGCCATCCGTGGGGGAGCCCGCGCGATCGTCCTGTCGGACCGGCACTCGACCGCGGTGCTCGCGCCCATCCCGTCGCTGCTGCTGACCGCCGCCATCCACCACCATCTGGTGCGCGAGAAGACCCGCACCCAGGTCGGCCTCGTGGTGGAGGCGGGAGACGTGCGCGAGGTGCACCACGTCGCGCTGCTGCTCGGCTACGGCGCGGCCGCGGTCAACCCCTACCTCGTCTTCGAGTCGGCCGAGGATCTCGCCCGCCGTGAGATGTATGTCGACGTCACCGCGGAGAAGGCCATCGCCAACGTCGCGAAGGCGTTCAACAAGGGCGTGCTGAAGGTCATGAGCAAGATGGGTGTCTCGACCGTCGCCTCCTACACCGGCGCCCAGATCTTCGAATGCGTCGGTCTCAGCCAGGACGTCGTCGATGCCTACTTCACCGGCACCTCGAGCCGGCTCGGCGGGCTCAGCCTCGACCAGCTCGCCGACGAGATCAAGGCGCGCCACCTCAACGCCTACCCGGCCGACGGCATCCCCCTTGCCCACCGCGACCTCCTGGTCGGCGGCGAGTACCAGTGGCGCCGCGAGGGCGAACCCCACCTGTTCGACCCGGAGACGGTGTTCCGCCTCCAGCACTCGACCCAGACCGGCGACTACGCGGCGTTCAAGAAGTACACGGCCCTCGTCGACGACAACTCGCGCCGGATCATGACGCTGCGCTCGCTGATGAAGTTCACCGACCGCGAGCCGATCAGCATCGACGAGGTGGAGCCCGCGAGCGAGATCGTCAAGCGCTTCTCCACGGGCGCCATGAGCTACGGCTCCATCTCGATGGAGGCGCACCAGACGCTGGCCGTCGCCATGAACCGGATCGGCGGCAAGTCGAACACCGGTGAGGGCGGCGAGGACCCCGAGCGCCTGCACGATCCCGACCCGCGCTCCCCGCTCAAGCATGTCGCGTCCGGCCGCTTCGGTGCCACTTCCGACTACCCCACCTCCGCCGACGACATCCAGATCAAGATGGCCCAGGGCGCCAAGCCCGGCGAGGGCGGCCAGCTGCCCGGCCCCAAGGTCTACCCGTGGGTGGCGCGGACCCGACACTCGACGCCCGGCGTCGGGCTGATCTCTCCGCCCCCGCACCACGACATCTACTCGATCGAGGATCTCAAGCAGCTGATCCACGACCTGAAGTGCGCCAACACCTCCGCGCGGGTGCACGTCAAGCTGGTCTCCGAGATCGGCGTCGGCACGGTCGCGGCCGGGGTGGCGAAGGCCAAGGCCGATGTCGTGCTCATCTCGGGCCACGATGGCGGCACCGGTGCCGCGCCGCTCACCTCCCTGAAGCATGCCGGCGGGCCCTGGGAGCTCGGCCTCGCCGAGACCCAGCAG
>RRZT010964400.1_pt1 | contig 18955 bp, 16 predicted proteins | sample 2165551 | NCBI WGS metagenome assembly RRZT01 (sample SAMN10456910, study PRJNA506462) | wastewater metagenome | biome: wastewater; feature: sludge; material: wastewater sludge; isolation source: wastewater sludge with Escherichia coli K12::gfp cells carrying plasmid... | place: USA: Moscow, Idaho... | reverse complement strand
TAATAGCGATATTGCGCAAATTCTTTTGTTCCATACATCCTCCGTCAATTCAAACAAATAACGCACGCCGTACAAAGCGGCGTGCGTACCCTTTAAGGTGATGAGCACAGGGCTCGTCCCTTTCAGCTTTCATAGCGGCAACGCGCACTGCGCATCGCCACCCCGCGAAAGCCTTAAAAATGGTGGACAGTAAGGGGCTCGAACCCCTGACCCCCTGCACGTCAAGCAGGTGCTCTACCAGCTGAGCTAACTGTCCAAGCTTTTTACCTCGGCTTTGATATTATACCTTATTGCCAATAAAATTGCAAGAAAATTTTTATTCTATGCTTTTTCTGCCCGCTTTGCTGCTTTTTATGTTTAGCGCTTTGCGCTTACGTGATACTTGATAAGCAGACACATCCCCGCCAGTAAAGAAAAGGCACTGCCTAGATGGTTCACATCCCACTTGCGCCAAAGAAAAGGCACTGCCTTGATGCTTTACATCTCATTTACGCCAAAGAAAAGGCACTGCTGCGGATACCTAAAGCATCCGCAGCAGTGCCCTTTATCAAAATTTGCAATTAGTATTTCGAGCTTGTGAAGTCCTCTTCAAAAGCGGCGTTTTGCATAAAGGCATCTGCGCGCTTATTGCTGATTTGCGGCATAATCATACCCGCAACGTTTTTCACGCGGAACTTGCTTACAAGGCTCTTGAGCATAGCTGCCTGGCCGGAAAGCTCCTCGCTGGAGGCGGCAGATTCCTCGGCAGTGGCCGAGTTGGTTTGCACAACAGAGGAAATTTGGTCAACACCCAGTGTTACCTGTGTAACGCTGGTTGCTTGCTCGCTGGAAGCGTCGGCGATATTGCCAATCAGCTCTGTAACCTCTTGCGTGCCCGTTACCACAAGCGCAAGCGCGTTTGCGGTGTCGTCGGCAATATGTGTGCCGTTTTCAATGGCTTTTACGGTTTCTTCAATCAGCGCAGTTGTGCTCTTGGCTGCCTCTGCCGATTTACCCGCAAGGTTACGCACTTCATCTGCCACCACAGCAAAGCCCTTGCCGGCGGCGCCCGCGCGTGCAGCCTCAACAGCGGCGTTCAGCGCAAGGATATTGGTTTGGAATGCGATATCCTCAATGGTTTTAATAATTTTGCTGATTTCTGCCGATTTGCCGCTGATGTCTGCCATCGCGCCAATCATATCCTGCATTTTGCGGTTGCTTGCAACCACCTCGTCAGACGCACTGATGGATTTTTTGCGGGCTTCCTGCGCGTTGCCGGCATTTTTCTTAATTTGCTCAGAAATTTCTGCAATGGTGGCAGAAAGCTCTTCGATGCTGCTGGCTTGCTCGGTGGCGCCCTGGCTCAGTGCCTGTGCACCAGACGATACTTGATCGGAGCCGCCGGAAACTTGCTCAGAAGATTGGTTAATTTGCGTCATGGTGTAGCTTAAATCGGCCGTAATTTTGTCCATCGCCTTTAAAATGCGATCGTATACGCCAACGTATTCCGCCTCTGCCGTTAAGTCGAAATTGCCATCGGCCATTTCGCCAAGCGAGCGAACAATATCGTCAATAACGCTTTTGGTGGTAGAAATCATTGTGCCCATGCTAACGCAAAGCGCGCCGATTTCATCCTTTGCTTTATAATCCACAGTAATGTCGTAATTGCCTTGTGCCAGCTCGTTTGCGGCTTGCTCCACAATGCGAATCGGCTTTGAAATCGTGCGTGCAATATAAATTGCAATGAGCATGGAAACGATAAAGCCCGCCACTAATATGGAAAACATAATGAGCATCAACAGCTCGGACGTTTTGGTGAGCTGAACGGATTTTTCCGTGCCGATGCGCGATTTATCGGAAATCATGGTATCCAATATGCCAGAAAGCTCTTTTGTTACCTCTGCGCATTCCTTGCGCACAAGGGCGATATTGGCATCGGTTTCGCCCATAACCATTTTGCTGATAGTGGCGTCGCGCGTTGCGCGATACTTGGCCAGCACACTTTCAAGGTTGGCATACATTTTTTGTCCCAGCTCCGAGCCAAGCGCGCCTTTTACGGCAAGCATGTAGGTATCAATTTTGGCATCGTCTGCAATCAGCGTTTGCGCATATTCGGCTTTTGAAACCGCGTTTACAGCGGTGGCCGAGTACAGCACCGTGGTGCGCTGGCTTTGGAACGCGCGACCCAAATTGCCAATGTCGCCCTGCGCAAAGCCGTAATCCACCAGCGCGGCAGAATAGGATTCATCCGTGGTTTTTAAAAGGAACAGCCCTGCAACGCCCGCGCAGCTAGAAATCAGTACCGCAATTAAAAACCCAACAATTAAACGTGCCGAAATCTTCATATTTTTTAACATTTTAATTTCCTCCTACATTTGTGCTGGTGATAATGTCCATCGTTTCTTCCGAAAGCAAGCGCGATGTGCTTAACAGCAAAACCACTTTGCTTTCATGCTTTGCAATACCCGTCAGATAGGTGCTTTGCGCATCGCCCGCCACCTTTGGCGGGGCAGAGATATTTTCATCGTCAATGTCTGTTACCGCATCCACTTCATCAACGATAAAGCCAATTGCAACCTCATGAATCATCGTCACAATAATGCATGTGCGCTCATCATATGCGCGCTCGGCCTTATTAAAGCGCAAACGCACATCGATAACCGGAATAATGATACCACGCAAATTGATAATGCCCTTTGCGTATGCCGGAAACTCGGGGATTTCGGTGATGCCTTGCATGCCCACGATTTGCACAACGTCCGCAATCGGCACGCCAAACAGCTGCCCATCTGTGTAAAACGTGAGATATTTGCCATCCATTTCCGATGTGTTGCCATCGAAAGCCGCATCCACATTCGCGTTTGCCGTGGCCATTTTTGCCTCACTCATAATAGTCACCTCACAAAAAAGTAGGATTCCACGTATAAAATATGTATATTTAAAGATATTTTTAGAATACTCTGATTTTGTCGTTTTGTCAAGTATTTTGCCGAAAATTACGGCAGGTGTAGCGAAAGCGCTTCGGGCGCAGTCACAATGCACAAGTAGCGGTAATTACATGACTTTCGGTGTTATTGCATAAAAAACAGCGGCTTTTTATAGCCGCTGTAAATTGCATTTTTTGGTTTGATTGGCTCTGTGCCAAAATAGGCGCAAATCGCCTCGTAATACACACGCGCTGCATTGCTGCATCCCTCGTCGGAAGCCCATTTTTTCACATCGGCAGCATTTGTAATAAAGCATTGTTCTGCCAGCACCGCCGGGCAAAAAGGCTTTTCCACCACGCCAAAGCTTTTTGCCGTGCGCACCTTTGTGTCGGAGGAATCTACCATGCGTTTAGATTTGCCGTTATAATAGGCAAACCGAATGCCCGTGTCGCCGCGCAGGCGATGGCCAGCTGCTTTCATGCCGGCGGCAATGCACTGGGCAAAACGCATAGATTCTTCGGAATATAGCCGCCCCGGCGGCGTAGGAAAGCATTCAAAACCGTGCGATTGCGAGGAAGAATGGTCGCAATTGCCGTGAATGCTCAAAAAAAGCGATGCCTTGCAAGCTGTGGCCACTTCGGCGCGCTCGGCGCTGCTGGGGTCTGTGGCGGTTTCGCGCGCACGCACGGCGCAATAATTTTTATCTTGGGCAAACAGTTCTATCAATGCGTCTGTGGTGGCCTCGCACAGCTCTATTTCTTGGATAATGCCGCGCGCGCCCGTGTCCATATCGCCGTGCCCTGCGTCGATAACCACTGTGTACGGCGGCGCAGTTGCAAGGGCATAGGGCGGCTTTTGCAAATTGGCTTTATCCAGCTTGCCGCTTTGTGCAAACGCGCCGCGCCCTTGTATCAGCGTGCCGATTGCTGCGCCCACCACAAACAGCAGCGCCGCACAAACGCTGCAAAGCAAAGCGCGTGCGCATACGCTGCGCAGCGAATACACACCGCCGTTTTTGGAAAACCGTATCGTTTTTGCAAAAGCCGCGCTGCGGTTGCCCGCGCCTTTTTTACGGGCGTGGTTTTTGTGATATCGCGGCTTTGCACAGCGCTTGCCGCTTGCCGTGCGGCTAGTTTGTTCTGCCATTTTTAGCCCCCATTTTCTTTATCAAAAGCGCACCGCTAAGTGGAAACGCGCTATTGCAGCTCGCTGATGCTGCCAAAGGTGTAGCCCATTGCCTCCCATTTGCTTAAAAGCTCATCCAAAATCTCGGCGTTTGTTTTGCTGGTGGTGTGCAAAAGCACAATCGCGCCATCGTGCGTGCGCGAAAGAATTTTGCTAAATGCCGCATCGTGGCTGGGCTGTGCATCTTGCTTCCAATCCACATACGCAAGGCTCCAAAACACGGTTTTATAGCCCATTTCTTTGGCCCACACAAGGTTTGCATCTGAAAAATGGCCTTGCGGCGGGCGGTAAAACTTTTGCATTGGCACACCGGTAAGCTGCAAATATAGTTCCTCCACATCCGTAAGCTCTTTGGCAAAGGCCTCTTTGTCTTTTTTGGCCATGTCCGGATGATGATTGGTATGATTGCCCACAATATGCCCCTCGGCCAGCATGCGCTTGATAAGGTCGGGGTTTTCCGTAATATAAGGCGCCACCACAAAAAATGCGCCCGGCGCGTGATGCTTATTCAGCGCATCCAATATGGCCGCGGTGTTGCCGTTTTCATAGCCCGCATCAAAGGTGAGATACAGCTTTTTTTCAGCGGGATTGCCGCAATAAAATGCGTCAAACGGGCGCAGCTGTTCGGCTGTGAGGTTGGGCACAGGCGGCGCATTTTTGGTTTGAAACGACAGCCCCCACTCGTGTGAAGACACATTTTGCGCCAGCATCCCACGCCCCGCGCCAAACAGTACGCCCGCCCCAACCACGGCAAACACCCCAAAAGTAATTACGCGCTGCATGGTTTTATTGGGTAGCGAATCCAGAAAGCGAAACACCGTTTTATTCATAAAATACCCTCATTCCTTTCAATAAAAATCCCCTGTAAGATGCTGTATTGCAAGGCATAAGCCGCCTGCATCTTTGCCCGCGGGCTTCTGTGCCCTGACTGCATATTGCTTGCCATTCATTTCTTTAAGAATTGCGCCGCTTTGCCGCAGCCGAATGCGCCGTGCTTTGGCATAGCCGAATGCACGCCGCTTTGGTGTAGCCGAATGCGTGCTGCTTTGGCACGCAAGGCGCAAAAGCCCGTTAGAAAGAATGGTCTTTCAAACTTATGCGCTTGCCAGCCAAAAAATGTGCCCCGCTAACAGCCGCGCTAAAAGTTGCACCGTTTGCCCTGCTTAATGCCCCGCCAAAAGAATCAGGACGCAGAATCCTTTGCGGAATCCTGCGTCCTGATTTGTCGTATCGGTATTACACTTATTTTTACTTTTTGCTCTGCACATGCTTTTCGTATAAATCCGGCCTGCGCGCACGCGTGCGCTGCTCGGATTGCTCGCGCCGCCATTTTTCTACATTGCCGTGATGCCCCGAAAGCAGCACGGGCGGCACCGCGCGTTCGCGCCACACCTCAGGGCGCGAATATTGCGGATACTCTAAAAGGCCATTATAATGGCTTTCGTCCTCATATCCCTCGGCGCTTGCCAGCACGCCGTCGCAAAGGCGGCACACGCTGTCTGCCACCACCAGCGCGGCCAATTCGCCGCCCGTCAGCACATAATCGCCGATGGATATTTCTTCGTCGGCCAGTTCTTCAATTACGCGCTCGTCCATGCCCTCGTAATGCCCGCACACCAAAAGAATGCTTTGCTTTTGCGCCAGCTGCTTGCATTTTTCTTCGGTAAGCACAGCGCCCGCCGCCGTCATAAACACAATGTGCGGCCTTTGTTCGCCCTCGGCCTCGGCCTTTGCGATAATCGACGCGCAGCAATCGTAAATGGGCTGCGCTTGCATAATCATGCCGTGCCCGCCGCCATAGGGGTAATCGTCCACTTGCTTTTGTTTATTGGTTGTATAATCGCGAATTTGATGCGCCTTTATCGTGATATGGCCGTTTTTTTGTGCGCGGCCGATAATGCTTAATGCGGCATATGCATCGCACATTTCTGGAAACAACGTTGCTATGTCAATCTTCATCGTCATTTTTTCCTTTATTCGTAAACATGCCCTCGATGGGACGCACGGTAACAATGCCCTCTTGCGGCAAAATTTCGCCTAAAAACTCCGGCACCGCAGGGAACAAATGGGTTTCGCCTTTGGCATCTTTTATCGTGTAAATATCGTGCGCGGCAGGGTGTGAGATATCAATAATATTGCCATACACCACATCGGTGTCGGCGTTTTTCACCGTGGCGCCGAGTAAATCGTCCACAAAATAGCGACCTTTTGGCAGCTTGGCATCCTTGCGCGCAAAATACACGGTTTTGCCGATATAGCCCCTTGCCTGCTCCACCGATGTTACGCCGTCCAGCAGCAATAGGCACATGCCCTTGTGCTCCCGCGCGCCCACAATTTTAACAGGTTTTTCGCCGTTTGCGCCCAAAAACAGGCGCGGCAGCTTTGCGATAAAGGCAGGGCCGTCACACCACGGATACAGCTTTAATTCGCCCTGTATGCCATGCGTTGTAACAAACTCGCCCGCTTCTAAATATTCTTTCATTGTTCGTTTAAATCCTTTATTATTTAATTTTTACACCCAGCAGCTTTGCCAGCTCGCATGCCTGCGGTGCAGACACCACTGCACCCGCAAGCTCCGGCCCCACAAAGATGCCGCCGTCGATGTTGCTGCTGGTAAAATCCACATCGCGCAAGCGTGTACCTGCCCACTCCACACTTTGCAAATCGCAGCTTGTAAACGCAAACGGCTTTGTGCGCACGGAAGAAAACACGCCCCCGCGCAAGCGGCATGCGTCAAACTGCACGTTTTTCAGGCCTGCTTCACAAAAATTGGCGTAATCGGCATTGCAATCGGTAAATGCCGCGTCATGCACCGACGCGCCGCAAAAGCGCGCGCCCGTAAGGCGGCAATTGCGAAATGTCACTTTATGCAGCGAGGCATCCGAAAAATCCACATTTTCAAAATCGCATCGGATAAACACCGCATCGTGTATCCATGCATGCCGAAACACCGCACTGCCAAAACGGCAGGCGGTAAAGCGGCAGCGCGAAACCTCTAGCTTATCGGGCTGCACGCCCACTGCATCGCCGTTTTCAAACGCATAGCCAGCAAGCGGCGCTTCGTCCAGCGCCGCCATAGACAGCGCCTCGGCAAGCGGAATGCCCATTTCTAAATTTAGGGGTAAATCGGGCGCGGCTATTTTCATTTTCCGCTATGTTTGCGCGCGATTAACAGCCCAATGCAGCTAAAAACAATTGCCGTTACAGACATCACTGTGCCCACAACGCCTAAAATAAAACCAACCAATCGAAACGCTCCGCCTTTTTTCATAATTTGCATTCCTTTCCGGGGCGTTGCCCCATGCACTGCGCCAGCGCAAAACGCTTTATCGGCTATGCCGCCGCGCTTTATGCCGCCAAGCCTTGTGCAAACACATACGGATTCTCTGTTTGTATCATACCACTTTTTGCGAGAATTTACAATTCATGCGTTCACAATTTGCGTAAAATAAGGTATAATAACTGCGTAGCAGTTATTATACCTTATTTCCCCCATTTAGATGCTTGGGGATGCGCAAGTATACCATATCCGCAGGATGCAGTAATCTGATTTGTAAGGGATTGTTGATATGAATCGCGAACATGCAAAACAAGCCAAGCACATTCTTGCTACCGCTTTGCCTATCATTCGCAGCGGGCGGCAGCGTTATGGCGCGGCCGTGCTGGTAATGGCGCCCATGTTTACCGCCGAAAACAGCGGCGAGGGATATATGCAGCGTGTAGCCGCCATTGACGGCGAGATTTTGCAAAACCGCTTTGCGGTATATGTGGATTTTGAAACCAAAAACGAAAACCCCACGCTTGTGCAAATTGGCCAGCGGCATTTGCACATTACCTTTCCTGCGCATGTGCCTGTTTTTGCAAAAGCGGCGCTGCGCCTTGCCAAAGCATGCGGCCTTTTATACACACACAGCGTGATGCGCGCTATGGCAGATATGGTAGGGCGCGATATTCACCGTCTGTATACAGCACGTGGCATCACAAAAATTTGGGACGTGCACGGCTGTGTGCCAGAGGAATTTGCGCTTGCAGACAATTACTATGAAGCGCAAAACGCGGGCGAGGCCGAGGCGCTTTTTATCGAGCAATCGGACATTATTATCACCGTAAACCACGCCATGCGCCGCCATTTGGAAGAGAAATATCGCACCGTGCTGCCAAACGCCATTACGCTGCCCATCTTTAGCCCTGCAAAAGCCGATTTGATGGCGCTTTTGCAGCGCAAGCCCGATTTTGCAAAGCCGATATGCGTATACGCAGGCGGCTTGCAAGCGTGGCAAAATATCCCGCTGATGCAGGATGTGGTGGCGCAAGCGGGGAATGCGTATCAATATAAAATGTTTGTGCCAAAGCCCGCAGAATACACGGCGCTATGGGGCGCGCGCGTTATGCCCGCGCAATGTGAAATTGCCACCAAAACGCCCGCCGAGGTTTTGCAGGAATACGAGCGCTGCCATTTTGGCTTTGTGCTGCGCGATGCCATCACGGTAAACCGTGTTGCCTGCCCCACTAAGCTGATTGAATATCTGCAATATGGCATTGTGCCTGTGCTGAAAACCGACGAAATTGGCGATTTTAAAGCGTTTGGCATGCGCTATATCACTTACGAGCGCTTTATGCAAGGGCAAATATGCGAAGCGGATTACCGCGCAATGGCAAGCGAAAACATGCTTGTGCTGCAAAAGCTTTTGCAAGCGCATGACGAGGGCTGCGCCGCGCTTTTGCAGCGCATTGCCGAACTGACAAAACGATAGAAATGAGGAAAGCGATGAACGCGCTGTGGTTTAAACTGAAATGGTTTGTAAAATATCGCGCAATGCTGCTATTTCACGATAAAAGCGAAAAAAACATCGGCCTTGTGGTAAACAGCTTTAACAAGGGCGGCCTTGAGCAAATGGTGTTAAGCTTGTATCGTGCATATAAGGCGCATGGCTGGAACGTGTATATCTTATCCGCGTTTAACGATGCGCCGCTTGCGCGGGAGCTGGACGATTTGCGCGATGTGTATATTTTTAATAATAGCCCCGAACAATTAATTGCCTTTTGCTATCAAAAGCACATTAATGTGCTGCATTATCATTATAATACGCTGCTGATGCGCGCAGCAAAGCAAATGGGCATCAAGGTGCTGTATACGATGCACAATGTGTATAGCTGGTTTACAAACGATGAGTTTGCCGCTTATGCCGCGCGCCTTTGCAAGGCCGATTACATTGTAGCCGTGTCGGACTATGTGAAAGCGTATTACGTAAAGCGCGCAGCTTTATGCGCGGGCAGTGCGCTTGCCACGGGGAATGTGATTGCCATTCCAAACGGCGTGGATTTTGCACGGCTGGATGCACAGCCAAACGCCCCGCATCTAACGCGCGCCGCCTTAGGCATTGCCGAAAATGCAAAAACCATTGTGTTTGTGGGCTCGTTTAACCCTGTTAAGCATCAAATTGGCATGCTGGGCGTGATGGAAAAGCTGGTTTTGCGCCACCCCGAAGCCATGCTTTTATATCTTGGCAGCACCGATAATACCGCCTATTTTTCTGCGTTTGAAAAAGCGCTGGCCGCTTGCGGCGCAAAGGCAAATGTGCGGCTATTGGCGCATATTGATAACGGATACATCGGCGCATTTTTGCGCGAATGCGCGGATATCTTTACGCTGCCCACTTTGCAGGAAGGGTTTGGCCTTTCCACTTTTGAGGCGGTATATGCGGCAAAACCCGTTGTTATCACTGAAACTGGCGCAGCCGACTGTTTGCGGCAATACAAATCCTGCATCGTAGTGCCCGCCGCCTATGCGGACATTGTAACCACCGACACAAGCGAAATGAACCGCCTTTCTTTGCAAACGGAAAACCGAAACACCGATGCATTGGTGAATGCGTTTTGCGAGATACTGGAGCATTTAGACGCATACAATGCCGAAGCCGCCATCAGCGCCAAAGCCGTAAGCGCCTACAGTGTGCAGCGCATGACAGACGAATACATCCGCTTAATAGAGCAATAAACAGTGCAGCCCTGCCCGTTTCATTGGAAACAGGCAGGGCTGCTTTTGTATTGTGGATAGTTTTATCGCATGCGTTTACCGCTTTGCATTTTGCAAATATTCTTCTAAGCGCCCCGCGCGGTACATCCCCTCCACGTCCGCCAACAGATTATCATGCATTTCAGCAAGCTGCGCGGCCGTAAGCGTGAAAGAATTATGCGTTAAAACCTGCTCTTTAAAAGCGGCATAGCCCTCGGTGCGCTGTGCGCTAAGGGCCTTGCTTGCGGGGGCGCGATAAATGGATGTGGCGCGCGGAATATCTACGCCGCGCAAATTGGCACGTGTTGCCACGGCAAAATATTTCAGCCACATCGACCAATCCTCAAGGCCGTCCACGCTTTCGTCCAGCCCGCCGCAACGCGCAAACAGGCTGCGCCGAAACATGGCGCTTTGGATAGACAAAAGGCACATTTTGCTCATTAACAAAGGGTCAATGCGTTCAAAAATCACGGGATGCAGGCGGCCGCTTTCGATTTGGCAAGCCACATCCCCGTGCGAATCTGTTTCGCACAGCATGCTGCCCGCGGTAATAATATCCGCCGTGGGGTTTTGCGCAAATTGCGCCACCATCAGCTCAATATGGTCGGGGTAAAAATAATCATCGTCATCTAAAAAATTGATAAATTCGCCTTTGGCCTCGGCCAAGCCCAGATTGCCGGTTTTGCTGCGGCCAACAGGCTTTCCTGTGGCAAAATAACGCACGCAAAGGCGCGAAGCAAATTCGCGTTCCACCATTTCTTTTGCGGTGGGCGCGCCATCCTCTGCCACAATCACTTCAAAATTTTGATACGTTTGATGGGTAAGGCACAAAAGCGTTTGCCGCAGCACGTCTGCGCGCGCATGCGTGCGCACCACGATGGACACCAGCGGCGTTTCTTTTGCGATAAACAAAGGATGGCTGCCGCGCGCAATGCGGCCCGTGGCAAAATCAGACGGGTTTGCCCTAAACAGTGCGCGATGGCCAAAGCGCCAAAACAAAAAATGCGGCGCTTTCACAAAATGCGCAAGATATTTACGCAAAAGCACCTTGCGCACATGCGCAAAATGCAAAGGGCGGCGCAGCGTTGCAAAAAACGCGCGATGCCCCGCCAGCATCTGCGAAAAGCTGCCGTATTTGTATCGCAAAAACAGCTCTGATACCGCGATGCTGGCATATTCAAACAAGCTGCCTGCCTCGCCCTTTTCTCCCGTAAAATGCTCCACTGCCGCCGTGGGCAGATATTGCAAGCGGTGCTGTGCCGCGCGCATGCGCCACGAAAGGTCGATATCCTCGCCATACATAAAAAAGTGCGTGTCAAACCCGCCAATTGCTTCAAACACCGTGCGCTTTACCAAAAGCGCCGCCGCCGAAGCCCAGTTTGGGCATTCCATTGTAACAGGATGAATATGATGCGGCGTTTCAAACGGCAGCTGGCGCAGCTCAAATGCGGCCACGTCGCTTCGCGCCGCCGAAATAGCCTTGTCCATTTGCAAGAACACATCGGGCATTATCGCGGTATCCACATTCAAAAAAAGCACATGCGGCGCATCGCCATAGGCGGCACCTTGATTGCATGCCGCGCCAAAGCCAACATTTTTGCCTGTGGGCAAGATGCAAAATTCGCCAAATTCAAGATAGCGCGCCTGCAATTGGGCAAGGCGCTGCAATGTGTCGTCGTGCGAGCCATTGTCCTTGAAAATCAAGCGCAATTCTCGCAATGGATACGCTGCATTTGCAATGGCTGCCACGCAGCCCTCCAGCCATTTTGCGCTATTGTAGGTAACAAAAACGATGTCGTATTTCATCCATGCCTCCGCTTTGCGGCGATTGCGGGCCTTTTGGTATGCGGCAAGCCTTTGCGGCACACGCGCGGCCCCCCTCGCGTCTTATCTTTAGTGTAACACAATATGATGGATAATTCAAAGCCTTTCCATACAAAAGCGGGCTGCATCACATCGAAATGTGATGCAGCCCGCTGACTATTGCGGTAAAAATTACAGCTCGGCGAAGTACTTAATGGTGCGCACCATTTGGCTGGTGTAGCTGTTCTCGTTGTCATACCATGACACAACCTGCACCTGATAGGTGTCGTCGTCCACTTTGGCAACCATTGTTTGTGTAGAATCAAACAGCGAGCCATAGGAAGTGCCGATAACGTCGCTAGACACGATTTCATCGGTGTTGTAGCCATAAGAGGCGCTGGCAGCGGCTTTCATTGCGGCGTTGATGCCGTCTTTAGTGATGTCTTTGCCTTTCACAACGGCCACCAAAAGTGTGGTGGAGCCAGTGATAACGGGCACGCGCTGTGCAGCGCCAATCAGCTTGCCTTTCAGCTCGGGGATAACAAGGCCAATGGCCTTAGCAGCGCCCGTAGAGTTCGGCACAATGTTGGAAGCGCCTGCGCGTGCGCGGCGGAAATCGCCTTTGCGGTGCGGGCCGTCCAAAATCATTTGGTCGCCTGTGTAGGCGTGCACGGTTGTCATGATGCCGCTTTGGATGGGCGCATAATCGTTCAGCGCTTTGGCCATCGGGGCAAGGCAGTTAGTTGTGCAGGAAGCGGCAGAGATGATCGTGTCTTCTTTGGTAAGCACGTTCTCGTTCACGCTGAACACAACTGTGGGCAGATCGTCACCGGCGGGAGCCGAGATAACAACCTTTTTTGCGCCGGCGTCAATGTGCGCCTGGCTGCCTTTTTTGGAAGCGAAGAAGCCTGTGCACTCCAGCACTACGTCAACGCCAATTTTCTTCCAGGGGAGGTTTGCGGGGTCTTTCTCTGCAAGGATTTCGATGCGCTGGCCATCCACTGTGATGGAGGTTTCGTCGCTCGTTACCTTGTCGCACAGGGCATAGCGGCCTTGCGCGGTGTCATATTTCAAAAGATGGGCGAGCATAGCGGGGCTGGTGAGGTCGTTGATTGCAACGATTTCATACCCTTTTGCGCCAAACATTTGGCGAAACGCCAAGCGGCCGATGCGGCCGAAGCCATTGATTGCTACTCTTACTGCCATAATAAAACATCCTCCTTATAATTAGAGCCGTTACATATAATAACTTCTCTTAGGTCGTACCTTTATTTTATACTAAATCGAGCAAAACTACAAGTGCTTGACAAAAGTTTAACACAAAAGTGCAAAAAGATTCATATCTTGTATCGCATTTTGTGCTTTCCCGCAATAACACGCAGTGCCTATCAGCGCGTGTATGTATATACCACGCACGAAAGCGCATACAGCGCGTAGATATGCGCGGGATAAAACGCATAAAACAGTTTTTTCAGCGCCTTGCCGCGCTGGCGATTATACAGCAGCATCAGCACCACCGCAAACATCTGCATCCACTGAAAATAATCGGTAAAATATTGTATCGGCGTGGCATCTGGGCAATAATACCGCACCAATAAAACCTCCGACACCAGCGAATACACCGCATATGTGCCGGCCTGCACCCATTTGTTAAACCGAAACAGATACAATATCACGCCGCCCAAAATAAACCATGTGCCGCCATCCGTTACAAAATTGTGCAAGGGCAGCACGGTTTGCGTTGTAAAAAACAGCAGCTCTGTGGCGATGCTGCTGGTTTCCATAATGGCGGGCAAACAAGCGCTTAACACATATGGCAACACCGCCGTGCACGCCAGGGTTACGCCGCCGCGCAGCCATTTGCGCGCTTGCAGCCACTGCACGCCTTGCAAAAGCACCAGCAACACAACAAAGGTTTGAAAAATAGCATTCAGCGGGTAAAGCCCGTCTGCACGCACAAAAAGCCCAAAGCGCGCCATCAGATACTGCACAAAGCCCATGCCCGCGCCAATGGCATAAATGCGCAAAAAATAGCGCTTTTTATTGCTGGTATGGCAAAAGCCCTCTACCACGCAAAACAAAAACAGCGGTGCCGAAAGCCGCCCAAGCTGCGTAAACCATAGCGGAATCACGCCCGTGAACGCAAAAAATTGATGAATATGATCCAGCACCATTAAAAAAAGCGCAATCAGCTTTAAATCCGAAGACGAAAGCCCGCCCCAACGTGTTTTTTGCGGCATAACATTGATACCGTTCATAACAAGCACCCTCCCCGGCAAAGCGCCGAATGAAAAAAGGGGAAACGGAGTCCACCCCGTTCCCCCTTTTGTGTTCTGACATCTGCCTTTTGACTTTTGACTGTTGACTGTTGACTGTTGACTTCCGACTTCCGTCTTTTGACTTCCGACTTTCGACTTCTGTCTTTTGCCTTCTGCCTTCTAATCTCTAATCGGCCACCTTGATGCGTGTAAGTGCGCGCGCAATCTTTGCCTGCGCCAGCGCAAGTTCGTCTGCGTCCTTTGCACTGTCAAGGCGTTTTTGCGCCTTATCCAGCGCGGCCTCGGCACGCGTTTTGTCGATATCGGCAGCCCATTCAAAGGAAGTGGCCACCAAACGCACAAGATTGTTTTGCACGCTAAGCATGCCGCCGTGGCACGCGGCCTTGCGCATAGCGCCGTCCACCGTCACATGCGCTTCGCCACTGGCAAGCGCCGTAAGATACGCAATATGATTCGCAAGGATTGCTACCTCGCCGTCAATGGTGCTCACCATCAGCTGCTCGCACTCGCCATTGTAAAACGCGCCGTCGGGCGTGACAATCTGCAAATGAAAATTTGCCATAGCAATTGTAAACCTCGTTCTTTCGTGATTTATAAGGTTTTTGCTTTTTCCACGGCTTCTTCAATTGTGCCCACAAAGAAAAACGCTGCCTCGGGCAAATTGTCGTGCTTGCCCTCGATAATCTCTTTAAAGCCGCGAATGGTTTCTTTTAAAGGCACATATTTGCCCTCCATGCCGGTGAATTGCTCGGCAACGCTGAACGGCTGCGAAAGGAAGCGCTGAATTTTGCGCGCGCGTGCCACCGTGATTTTATCATCCTCCGACAGCTCATCCATACCCATGATGGCGATGATATCCTGCAATTCTTTATAGCGCTGCAAAATGCTTTGCACAGCGCGCGCCACCTCGTAGTGCTCGCTGCCTACCACATCGGGCGTAAGGATGCGCGAAGAAGAATCTAAGGGGTCCACCGCAGGATAAATACCCTGTGAAGAAATGGCGCGCGAAAGCACCGTTTGCGCGTCCAAATGGGCAAAGGTGGTGGCGGGCGCGGGGTCGGTTAAATCGTCTGCGGGCACATAAACTGCCTGCACAGAGGTAATCGAGCCTTTTGCAGTAGAGGTGATGCGCTCTTGCAAAGCGCCCATTTCTGTGGCAAGCGTGGGCTGATAGCCAACAGCAGAGGGCATGCGGCCCAAAAGCGCCGACACCTCGCTGCCTGCCTGTGTGAAACGGAAAATATTGTCGATAAATAAAAGCACATCCTGCTTTTCTTCATCGCGGAAATATTCCGCCATAGTAAGGCCCGACAATGCCACGCGCATACGTGCCCCCGGGGGCTCGTTCATCTGGCCGTACACCAGCGCCGTTTTTTTCAAAACGCCACTCTCGGTCATTTCGTTGTAAAGGTCGTTGCCTTCACGCGTGCGCTCGCCCACGCCGGTAAAAACCGACAGGCCGCCATGCTGCTTGGCAACGTTGTTGATAAGCTCCATAATAATAACGGTTTTGCCCACGCCCGCGCCGCCAAACAGGCCAATTTTACCGCCTTTGGCATAGGGGGCAATCAGGTCGATAACCTTGATGCCGGTTTCCAATATTTCCGTGCTGGATTCCTGCTCGTCATAAGCGGGCGCCGCGCGATGAATGGGCCAGCGCTCGGCATTTGCGGGCGCAGGCATATTGTCGATAGGCTCGCCCAACAGATTAAAAATACGCCCCAGGCATTCTCTGCCCACAGGCACCGTGATGGATTCGCCTGTATCCACGGCTTCCACGCCGCGCACAAGGCCGTCGGTGCTGGACATCGCGATGCAGCGCACCACATTGTCGCCAATATGCTGTGCTACCTCCAGCGTGATGGTTTTATCGCCATTTTGCACCGTGATGGCATTATTCAGCGCAGGCAGCTGCCCGCCCGCAAACTGAATATCCAGCACGGGGCCAATAATTTGTGTAACTGTACCTTTATTTTGGCTGACCATTGGCTAATCTCCTTTTTGCAAGGCGTTTTTGCAAACGCCCCGCAATCATTTCGTATCCACGTTTACTAACAATGCATGCAATTTCGTTTCCACGTCTACCGACAACGGATAACGAATACTAAACCTTATTGTGCCCCCGCAACAATCTCGGTAATTTCCTGCGTAATCGCGCCCTGACGCGCACGATTATATCGCAAAGATAAATCCTCAATCATTTCGCCGGCGTTTTTGCTTGCGGCGTCCATCGCCGTGCGGCGCGCGCCAAGCTCGCTTGCCACGCTTTCGCGCAGCGCGCCATAAATCAGGCCGCCCACATATTCGGGCACAATCGCGTTATATACCGCTTCGCACGACGGTTCATACAGCACCTCGCTGTTTACCCCGTTTGCGCCTGCTTCGTAATGCAGCGGCAGCAGCTTTAGCACCGCCGGCTCCTGCGAAAGCATCGACACAAAGTTTGTATAGCACACGTGCAATTCATCAAATTCGCCCGCCGCAAATTTGCTGCAAAGCAAAGCTGCAATGGCAAAAGAATCGCCCAGCGACACGGTTTCGGCCACGCCATATGCATGCGACACCATGTCGATATCATGCCGCGCGCAATATTCGAGCGCCTTTTTGCCTACCGGCAGCGCGCAAACGTGGTCATATCCCTCGCTTGCTGCGGCAAACGCCTTAAACACATTGGTGTTATAGCCGCCTGCAAGGCCTCTGTCGCCCGCAATCACCACAAAGCAGATGCGCTTTGCCTCGCGCTTTGTAACATACACCGACTCAAATTCTGTGTTGCCATAGGCAATGTCGGTCAGCGTAGCGTGCAGCGCATCAAAATACGGGCGGCTTTGCTCGGCACGTTCCTTTGCGCGGCGCAGCTTTGAAGAAGCCACCAGCTCCATCGCCTTTGTAATTTGCATGGTGCTTTCTACGCTGCGAATGCGAATTTTAATATCCTTCATAGAGGAAGCTGCCATTTGCGATATTCACTCCTTTCCGGAAAATGTCCGGATGCTCGGCATCCATTAAAGCGCTTTGATAAATCGGGCCGTAAAGTCCGCAAGCGCTGTTTTCAGCTGCTCTGTGTTTTCATCGCTCATCACGCCGTTTGTGCGGATATCGTTTAAAAGGCCGGCATAGCGCGCGTCCAGTTCCTCGTATAACTCCGCTTCATAGGTGCGCACTGCCGAAACAGGCACCTCGGTAAGATAATTGTTGATAACCGCAAAGATAATGCATACCTGCTTTTCCACCGCAATCGGCTCTGCACGGCCTTGCTTTAGCACCTCAACAATGCGCTCGCCCTGCGCCAAACGGCGCTTGGTGTCTGCATCAAGGTCGGAGCCAAACTGTGCAAAGGACGCAAGCTCGCGATACTGGCTATAGGCAAGCTTCAGCGTGCCGGCCACCTTTTTCATGGCTTTAATCTGCGCGTCGCCACCCACGCGGGAAACCGAGATGCCCGGGTTTACCGCGGGCATAACGCCCGAGTGAAATAGCTCGCTTTCAAGGAAAATCTGGCCATCGGTGATGGAAATCACGTTGGTGGGGATATACGCCGAAACGTCGCCCGCCTGTGTTTCAATGATGGGCAGCGCCGTCATGCTGCCGCCGCCGTATTCCGGCGCAACGCGCGCTGCGCGCTCCAATAAACGGCTGTGCAGATAGAATACATCACCGGGATATGCCTCGCGGCCCGGCGGACGGCGAATCAAAAGCGACAGCGCGCGGTAAGCCACGGCGTGCTTCGATAAATCGTCATAAATAATCAATACATCTTTGCCCTGCGCCATAAAATATTCGCCCATTGCGCAGCCCGAATACGGCGCGATATACTGCAAAGGCGCCAGCTCTGAGGCCGTGGCAGATACCACAATGGTATATTCCATCGCGCCTGCGGCCGTAAGCCCTTCCACAAGCTGTGCCACGGTGGAACGCTTTTGCCCGATGGCAACGTAAATGCAGATAACGCCTGTGCCCTTTTGGTTGATAATGGTATCGGTGGCAATCGTGGTTTTGCCCGTTTGCCTGTCGCCGATAATCAGCTCGCGCTGGCCGCGGCCGATTGGAATCATGCTGTCGATGGCCTTAATGCCCGTTTGCAAAGGCACCGAAACCTTTTTGCGCTCGATAATGCCGGGCGCGTTCGATTCAATGGGGCGGCGCTCGGTTGTTTCAATGGCGCCTTTGCCGTCGATGGGTGCGCCCAGCGCATTCACCACGCGGCCAATCAATGCTTCGCCCACAGGCACGCTTACAACACGCCCTGTGCGCTTTACGCTGTCGCCCTCTTTGATGCCCTCGTCCGAGCCAAGGATAACCAGCGCAACGCTGTTTTCTTCGAGATTCAGCGCCATGCCGTACTCGCCGTTTTCAAATTCCACCAGCTCGTTTGCCATGCACTTTTCAAGACCGTGTGCGCGCGCGATGCCGTCGCCCACCAAAATAACCGTGCCGGTTTCGGTGCAGGCGATTTTGTTGTCATACTGTTTAATTTGCTCTTTGATAATTTTAGAAATATCTTCCGGTTTGAGCTGCATTGTGTCTCACCAGCTTTCACATATTCAAGTATTATGCGCCCATGAGCGCTCTTTGCAAGGATTCAAAGCGTTGCTTTACCGTGTCGTCATAGCAGCGCCCGTCATACGATATACGCATGCCCGCAATCAGCGAAGCGTCGGTTTCAACGGTAAGCAAAATGGTTTTGCCTGTCATTTCTTCCAGCTTTGCAATCAGCGCTTTTTCTTGCTCCTGTGTCATCGGCACTGCGCATTTTGCCAAAACAG
>RRZT010234638.1_pt1 | contig 18961 bp, 15 predicted proteins | sample 2165551 | NCBI WGS metagenome assembly RRZT01 (sample SAMN10456910, study PRJNA506462) | wastewater metagenome | biome: wastewater; feature: sludge; material: wastewater sludge; isolation source: wastewater sludge with Escherichia coli K12::gfp cells carrying plasmid... | place: USA: Moscow, Idaho... | reverse complement strand
GGTCGAAGTGACCTTCTACGACGGCAAGGCCATCTCGGTCGAAATGCCGACCTCGGTGGTCCGCGAGATCAACACCGAGCCGGGCGTCAAGGGCGACACCTCGGGCAAGGTCATGAAGCCGGCCCGCATCGTCCCGACCGGTTTCGAGATCGCCGTGCCGCTGTTCGTCGAAGACGGCGACAAGATCGAAATCGACACCCGCACGCACGAGTACCGCAAGCGCGTCTGAGCGCAGGGCGACTCACCCGCGGTCCATCGCGGGGCATGAAGAAGCGGCCTGAGGGCCGCTTTTTTGTGGCACTTCGTCCAAACCATGCGGGCAAGCCCTGCTCTTCTGCATGTCATGCCCGGCTTGCCGCGCGAATGCGCCAGTAGAGATCATCGAGACTGAGTTCATCCTTGGTCTCGCACTCCCAGATCACGAGCACGGCCCACCCCGCACGCTCGAGTTCGAGCAGATTGCGCTGATCTCGCACGACATTGCGCGCGAGCTTGTTCAACCAGAACTCCTGCCGTTCTGCTGGCGTCGTCGCATACCGGCAAAACGGATGCCGATGCCAGAAGCATCCATGCACGAACACCACGACATGAGCGAACGGGAAAACCAAGTCCGGACTACCGGGCAGACGACGGTCATGAAGTCGAAAGCGCAGCCCTGCGGCATGGAGGTAGCGGCGGACTCGAAGCTCAGGGAGCGTGTTCTTGCCGCGAATGCGCGACATCATTCCGGATCTTGTCTCGCGGTCGACGACGTCGGTCATTGCAATTCCGTCTCCTGATCGACTGCGCCTGTAGGATGCCGCCCTTTTGATCGACTGGTCGACCATTGTCGACTGTCCCCAGATTACAAGAATGCCCGTACCTGTCATTGATCTGTTCGCCGGCCCGGGGGGACTGGGTGAAGGCCTGTCTTGTGCATCCAATACGGAATTCAGGACCGTCATCTCGATCGAGAAAGACGAGATGGCTGCTCGTACGCTGACGCTGCGGGCAGCGCATCGCGCATTGAAGCGTTCACTGAAAGAAACAAGCAAAGACGAAGCGGCCAGCATCTGGGCTCGGTGGGACACCATCCTGGCGGAAGCCCCCTGGAAAGACGCGATGGATCGACTGGAGCAAAGCGGAATTGATGTGATCGTCCGAGCCTGTCAAGAGGCGCGGCATGAGGCACAGCAGTTCGAACTTGGCCCCGAGCATCGAGCAGCTGCATCGAAGCTGATACGCGACAGGCTGAAGCCGTACATGACTGACGGGAATCTGCCAGAGAACATCGTCCTCATCGGCGGCCCACCATGTCAGGCGTACTCACTGGTCGGCCGCGCCCGCAACCGCGGCAAAGAGGACTACCGGCCCGAGCAAGATCATCGACACTTTCTCTACAAGGAGTACCTTCAGGTCATCGCGGAGTTCCGACCAGCCATCTTCGTGATGGAGAACGTCAAGGGCATCCTGACCTCGACAGTCGAAGGAGCACTGATCTTCGAGTCGATCAAGTCGGATCTGCGTCATCCAGGGCGTGTCTGCGGCATCCACGAGAGAGAAGGCTATGTCCTGGTCTCACTTGCCAAAGGAGCAGATGGTGTCGCGCCCGAACCAGCCGCAGCAGACTTCATCATCCGGGCAGAAGAGCTTGGGCTGCCGCAGGCTCGACACCGCGTGATCATCTGCGGCATCCGCGAGGATGTCTTCGAAAAAGCGGGCCGCGACGTCGATACGCTGGTAGCAAAACCCGCCACCCAGGTGGGTCATGTCATCGACGACCTTCCACGCCTGCAACCTGCCCTTAGCTGGCGGGGAAAGGGCGAATCCTGGCTCAGCAGCTTCAGGTTGCCGATGTTCTACGAGGCCATTCAGGAGCTGAAACAGTCCGAGCATCAGGACATGAAGCACGTCGCGATGCGCATGGAAGCGGCTGTGAGATACATGGGCGATGCCAGGGAAGGATCCGGCAGGGATCGCGTATTGCTACCCAGCTACCCTCTGCCCTCGGCACACGCCAGCTGGTACATCGATCGGCCTGTCAGCCTGCTCGCGAACCACGAGTCGCGGTCGCACATGAGGGAGGATCTGGTGCGCTACCTTTTCGTGTCCGCATTCGGGCAAGAGACGGGGACCAGCCCGCGACTCGCTGACTTTCCTCGTGCGCTGCTGCCGAATCACCGCAACGTCGACCCCGAGAACATCTCGGATGTGATCTTCAAGGACCGCTTCCGAGTGCAGCTGAGGGACATGCACAGCATGACAGTGACCAGCCACATCGGCAAGGATGGCCATGCATTCATCCACCACGATCCGAACCAGTGCCGCAGCCTGACCGTTCGAGAGGCTGCGCGCTTGCAGACCTTCCCAGACAGCTACGTCTTTCTGGGCAACCGTACTTCGCAGTACACGCAAGTCGGCAATGCGGTTCCGCCGATGCTGGCGTGTGGCATTGGCGGTGTTGTCGGCGAAGTGCTCAGACGCGCAGGACTGTCAGTCTGAACTCAGGTTCAGATCATTCGACCTATCGTTGATCGTTGCACAAGCGTGACCCAACTTGCTTTTTTCGGCGGATCCGGATGGGATGCGTGATTTTTTGCTGGTAGCTGAGGGCTACAGGCGCTGTTGGTGGAATTAGCATCAGCCACGAGTCCAGGGAGGCAAGATGTCAGCAAACCTCAACAATCACGCCGTGCATCTGCACCGCTTCTCGCCGTCAAGCGCAGCACATGATCAGTTCTGCAAAGAACGACAGACTGACCAAGATCGTCTGAACCTCGGCAGTGCGGCAACGTAACAGAAGCAAGCAAGCGAGGAATGCGACAAACGGCTCGACTGCGCATGGACGGCGCATCACGCGGCAAACGATGCCGAGGATAAAGCGATGCTGGACTCGACCTTACCGCCGAGACCTGTCAATCGACTGCTGTGGCTAGCGGCCGCTGCAGGTGTGGAGGACGAGGTTCGCAGGCACATCGCTCTAGGCAATTGCCTGGAATGGCGCGACAAGCGTGGCTTCTCGCCTCTGATGGCAGCGGCATCACGCGATCGCTCTGGCATCTGCCAATTGCTATTGGATGCGGGAGTTGATCCATGGGTTCGAGATGTCGAAGGACGCGATGCCTTGGCCATCGCATACGCCTCTGGATCCCAAGCTGCGGTTGAAACAATAGAGCGATGGATTTCGGCGCGAACCGCCGGAGCAATTGCCGCATTGCCTACAGCAGCGCCCCAAGCTTCAGAAGCCGTGCGAAATACATCAGACCTTTCCTGCTCGAGCACCCCCATCGGCCTGGAAATTCATCAGATCGAACCGACGAGCAACAGTACCGGAACGGCTTCCGAAACCGAGATGGACCCCATGCTCGAGGTTTCACTCGACGGCTGGGAACCGGCTGAGTTGAGCGCGACTCCGCAGAACATGCCGGAATTCGTGCGCATGGAGGAGTTCCGGCAACGCCGAATCAACCAGCACCAAGCCGTCGACACCAGAGTCTCCTGGGAAGAGCTGGATGATCCCGCCCAAGCAGCTTGGGAGCCCGTAGCCGAGACGATGGAGCCGCCGGAGAACCCGGAGCTGGTCCAGATCGAAGCGCTCAAGCATAGCCGCATCGAAGAACACGCACCAGCCAACCTCAATCCTGACTGGGAAGACCTTGCAATCGACCTGCCGAAACGTGCGAAGTCGCTTCCGAGCCCCCCACACACAGACTTTCGAGCGAGGTTTAGATGGGCCGCGCTGCTCGCGCTCAGGGAAGGCAGCGTTCCAAGGTTCATGATCGAAGATCTGCTCTCCCACCACGAGGAAGCAGAAATTCGCGACCTCGCAGCAGAGAAGCTGCTTTTGGTCGCGCTTGGTGCGGAAACAGACGAGCGCTCAGCACATCAATTAGGCACCGAGCTATTTTACCTATTGGATAGGCCCGAGTCCGAAGAAGAAGAGCACGAGATCGACGATGCACTGGAGTTTTTCGAAGATCTGCAGTCAGGCCACAACGATCCCCTTCGCATCTATTTAAAGTCGCTCAGCAACAGGACCCTACTGACGACAGATCAAGAAATCAAGATCGCGCAAGCAATGGAGGCGCAAGTCGAACGGGCGCTCGATGCATTGGCGATTTGGCCAGCCGGATTGCAGGCTTTGTTCGCCGCTGTCTCTGCAGCAAAAACCGTCTTGGCAACTCTCGGATCCATCGTGGCGATCGCTCGTGATGCAGCCGAGGAGCACGACAGTGACGTCGACTTGAACGAGCGACGGGGCGAGTCATCGACCCAAGATACAGCCGGTCAGACTGAAATTTTCGATTTCGACTCAGTTGGGCCCGCCGCAGACGCAATCGAAACATTCACGACCATTCACAGGATGGCTGAAACACTCGGGTCGGAGCCATCCATTGCCATCTCGATCCGCACCCACCTCAGGACGCTTCGTTTTCGCCGTCCATTTCTCATCAAGCTGGCGGATCTCCTCTCTGAAGATAGCAGCGCAGAAGCCCGCTCATATCGCGACGCGATCTCAAAGCTGCTTATGAACCGCGACGAAATGGCTCGAGCCAACCTGCGTTTGGTCTATGCGACAGCAAAGCACTACATCCACACAGGAGTGCCTCTCGACGACCTTATCCAAGAGGGAAACCTCGGCCTCCTCAAGGCGATCGACCGCTTCGACTGGCATCGCGGCTTCAAGTTTTCCACGATGGCCATCTGGTGGATCAAACAGCAGATCAACCGCTCCATAGCAGACACGGCATTTCTCATTCGACCGCCAGTTCATGTACATGAAAAAATCTTGAAGCTACGCGGCCTAGCACGAAACTTCGAAAACTCGAAAGGCCGAGAGGCAAACCAAGCAGAGCGTGCAGCACTGCTGGGCATTTCAATTCAAAAACTCGAAATCATGGTCCGCCCATCTTCAGAACCCATCTCGATCGAAGATGCCGAGACACTGGACATATTAGATATCGAAACGCCACATGACCCGATGGAGTCACTCGCCCAGCTACAGACCGAGAGGCTGATTTCCGAGAAACTCTCGAGGCTACCTCGTAAGCAGGAAGCCATAGTGAGAATGCGCACAGGTATAGGCATCAGTGATGTCCTCACGCTGGAGCAAATCGGTTCACGGCTCGAAGTCACTCGCGAGCGAGTCCGACAGATCGAGGCAAAGGCAATGAGAACACTCACATCCAGTCGATCACGCGAAGAACTCGCGGCCGCGACCGGTCGACCTGATCCCCCAAAGCATCGAACCATTGTTTCACCGGAAGGGGACGATGAAGTCAAGGGACACTGAACAGAACCTCATTCGCGAGCCGGAGAAGGGATACTGGAAATGATTTCAACACGGCAGGCTCCACCGAGAGCAGACGCCATGCTTGAAGCCCTTAGGGGTCTGGGCTATTCAACAGGCGCAGCAATCGCAGACGTTGTCGACAACAGTATTGCTGCAGGTGCCAAGACCGTAGACATCCACTTCGCATGGGACAACGCGCTCAGCCGCGTGAGCATCCTCGACGATGGTCGAGGCATGAACGACGCCGAGCTAGAGCGTGCGATGACGCTAGGCGACAGGAGTCCACTCGACACACGCGCCGCAGATGACCTCGGTAGATTCGGCATGGGACTGAAAACAGCCTCGTTCTCGCAATGCCGAAGGCTGACCGTCACGTCGCTCAAAGGCGGTACCGCCTCTTGTCTGCGCTGGGATCTCGACGAACTGGCCAATGACCCCTCCGGTGGCTGGCTGCTGTTCGAAGGCCCGGCCACAGGTTCGGAGATGTTCGCGGCAATTCCACCTGGTCGCTCTTCCGGGACGCTGGTGCTTTGGGAATCCATGGACCGGATCATCACCAAGGCTTTCTCGCCTGAGCATTTCATGGATCTTGCCGACAGCGTCGAGCGCCATCTGGCGATGGTCTTCCATCGCCTCATCGAAGGCCTACGACCAAAGCTGCGCATCTCCATCAACGGTCAGCCTGTGGCGCCATGGGATCCCTTCATGTCCGGAACGTCATGGGAGTCGCCACTGGCCAAGCGGGATACCGACGTGGGAATGGTGACCGTGCAATGCCATGTTCTTCCTCACAAGGACAGACTGACAGAGGCCGAGTTCGAACTCAATGGCGGCCCTGCGGGCTGGGCAGCACAGCAAGGCTTCTACGTCTATCGAAACGAACGCCTGCTCGTTGCGGGCGGCTGGCTGGGCCTCGGTCAAGGGAGAGCATGGAACCGCGAGGAGGCTTATCGCCTCGCTCGCATCCGTCTCGACATACCCAACACAGCCGATGCAGCGTGGAAAATCGACATCCGCAAGTCGGCAGCAAGACCACCCGTATCACTGCGGCCATGGCTAACCAGACTCGCAGAGAACACCCGCGAACGAGCTCGGAATGTCTTCGCCTACCGCGCCAAGCCACGAGCCTCGACAGGTTCGCCGGCCATCGAAGCAGCGTGGCATGCCGAGCAGACCAAAGCGGGCCTACGCTATCGAATCGACGAGAAGCACCCGGCAGTCGCAGCCGTCCTCGAGGCCTGCACAGACCAGGTCGACTTGGTAAGAGCGATGCTTAGAGTGGTGGAGGAAACAGTGCCTGTGCAGCGCATCTGGCTTGACACGGCCGAGAACAAGGAGACGCCCAGGACCGGTTTCGCAGGTGAACCCAACGCGGAGGTCCAGAAAGTCTTGAAGATTTTGTTCAAGGACATGGTAATGCGACGAGGCATGGATTCAGAGCTTGCCCGATCCAAGCTTTTGGCGACAGAACCATTCCAAGATTACCCCGCGCTCGTCGGCGCACTGAAGATCGATTCATAAACATCAGAGGAGAGATATGCCATTTGACCAGGCCAAGCAGGCGAAAGTCGTCGCACTCGCACAAATCCTGCTGCGCGATGAACTCGACGAAACAAAGCGTTCGCCCAGAGCCATCGCAGACACCGTGCGCTTGGCCGCACTGACTGCCAAGGTTGGATCCGACGACTTCGATGAATCCGAGGCAGTCGCAGAACTGGTACGCAGGTTCAGTCAGTTCATGCCCGACGACACCTCCCTGCACGACCGCGATGACCGACACCACGACTGGCTCGACTCGACCAAGAAGAGGAACTGGCGTTACTGGCACAGGCTGCAAAGCTATCTGGAGCGTTCTCTTCCGGTCGACATCGTCGATGGGCTCGACCGTTCCACAGACGGCATCCTCGGGGCGCTTGAAGACCCGACAAGACCGGGTCGATGGGACCGTCGTGGCTTGGTGGTCGGCCACGTTCAGTCGGGCAAGACCAGCAGCTATTCGGCGCTGATCTGCAAGGCAGCAGACGCTGGCTACAAGATCATCGTTGTGCTCGCAGGCATGCATAACAACCTGCGCTCACAGACTCAGATACGCCTAGAAGAGGCATTCCTCGGCTACGAAACTTCGCGTGGCTGTGACAGCTTCCGCCGCTTGGGCGTGTTCTTCGAAGACGAAGATCTGGACATCACGCCGAACTGTGCCACGACACGAGAAGAAAAAGGTGACTTCAATCAGAAAGTAGCAAAGCACCTCTCGATCTCACCTGAGCAGAGGCCTTGGCTGTTCGTCGTGAAGAAGAACAAAACCGTCTTGAGCCGTTTGCTCAAATGGATGCAGAGCAACCACGTTGCTGACGGCGTCGATGCTCAAGGCAACAAGATCGTCAACAAGCTGCCGCTGCTGCTCATCGACGACGAGGCTGACAATGCTTCCGTCGATACTGGCGAGCAAGAGTTCGTCGATGACGTCCCCGACCCCGAACACGAACCGACAGCCATCAACAGCCTGATCCGCAAGATCCTCAGGACCTTTGCCAGGTCTGCCTATGTCGGATACACGGCGACCCCGTTCGCCAACGTGTTCATCCATCGTCGAGGCGAGACTGAAAAGGAAGGCGATGACCTGTTCCCGAGGTCGTTCATACGGAACCTAGCTGCGCCCTCCAACTACGTCGGTCCGGCTCGCGTCTTCGGCCTGCGCGGCCCAGGCGGAGTCCGAGTCGGAGGTCTGCCCCTGACACGTGAAATTGACGATCACACCGACGAGCAAGGCGGCGGCTGGATGCCAGCCAAGCACGACAAGGCACACGTGCCGAAATACCGCGGAAAAAATGAGCTGCCAGGATCTCTACGCGAGGCGATTCAATCCTTCGTGCTCACCTGTGCAGCTCGTGCATGTCGTGGCCAGAGGAACAAGCACAGCTCGATGCTTGTGCATGTGACCCGCTTCACCGAAGTACAAAACAAGGTCAAGGCGCAGGTCGACGACTACGTGAAGCGCATGAAACAACGCCTTGTACGCAGGATTGACCACGAGGAGCTCCTTGCCGAGCTGCACGAACTCTGGTCATCCGATTTCGTGCCCACGAACGCCGAGGTAGCAGCAGCACTCAGTCCCGGTGATGGCGATGCTGCAGCAACAGCCTGGTCCGATATCGAGGCCGTGTTGCCTGGCGTGCTGGCTGACATCGTCGTCAAGACGATCAACGGATCGGCGAAGGATGTGCTGGACTACGTCGAGAAGGAGGCAACAGGCATGAAAGTCATCGCCATCGGCGGCGACAAGCTCGCGCGCGGCCTCACGCTGGAGGGGCTGACCACAAGCTATTTCATCCGCACCACCAAGATGTATGACACGCTCATGCAGATGGGACGCTGGTTCGGATATCGACCAGGCTACCTCGATCTCTGCCGCCTCTACACGACACCGGGCCTGATCAAAAGCTTCGGCCTGATCGCAGACGCAGCAGAGGAGCTGCGCGAAGAATTCGACGAGATGGCCGCTGTCAACGGCGAACCCTCAAACTATGGAATCAAGGTCGCGTCGCATCCCAGCCTGCTCGTGACCGCTCCCATGAAGATGAGGTCAGCCAGAACGATCAAGCTGTCCTACAACGGCGTGATGGCCCAGACCATCGCGTTCCGGAACGACGTGGCCTCTCTCAAGAACAACCTCGCACAAGCGGACCAGCTTTTCGCGGAGTTGGGCCGCCCGCAAGAGTCTGAGTTCAAGCGCACCAGACCGACGCATGTCGACTCGTTTCTTAATTCGCACCTCTGGCGAGATGTGCCATCCGAGACCGTGATCGACTTCCTACGCGACTACGCCACACCATCAGGAGTAGAGCGCGCAAACGGTACCGTGATCGCCGAATTCATACAGAAAATGAATGCTGCAGGCGAGCTGGCGCTCTGGACCGTGGCGCTTGTGGCCGAGGGCAAGGCTGGCACCCCATACACGTTCGCCAACGGCGTTACAGTCAGCACAATGCCGAGTCGCGGTGACAAAAAAGTCGCGGGACGCTACTCAATAGGTGTGTTGACCGATCCCAAAGACGAAGCCATCGACGTCGACGGCCCGAGCTGGGACAAGGCTCTCAGTCTCGCACTTTCGCACTGGCAGCGCGACCCGGCCCGCGGACGCGACACGCCTCCGGTCGCGCCGAATGGCCGTGCATTGCGCGAACTCCGCTCGGTCGAACATTCGGGCCAAGCCTCACGCGGCCTGCTGCTGATCTACCCCATCTCACCAAAGGATGTAGGCGACGCTCTACCTGAAGGCTGGGACAAGCCCGTGATCGGCTTCGCTGCCAGCTTCCCGGCGAGCGGCCTGGATATCTCAGCTGAATACAAGGTCGACCACCTGCTTTGGGAGGAGCAATATGGCTCGGCCGAGTGAGGATCTCTCGGTTGCATGGGCCTCGCTCGCAAGCGCGGCCGATGGATCCGAAGGTTGGCGCAGCACGCCCGTATCACGTCACGGAGCACTCCTGCTGCACGCAGGGCGGCGATTCCCAGGGGGAACGGAAGCGCTGCTCGCCCGCTTCGGTACAGCGACTCTGCCTGCCACGACAAAGCTGCCTGAAGGAACTGGATTTTGGATCGAACGAGCAAGTCCCAAGGACGATGGAGTCGCTTGGCTGGCGCTCACGCGCAAGCCTGATGGCAACGCCGAGCTGTTCTCTGCCATGGCACGAGACATCGCCGACGCGCTTGACGCATGCCATTCTTCCGACGAGCCCAGGGGCTTGTCGACACTGCTGGGGCGAGTCCGCGCTTGGCAGGAGTTCATGCGCAAGGGGGCGACGCCGCTTGAAGCTCAGGCCGAGATCGGCCTCTTCGGAGAGCTGACGGCACTTCGCGAGATCATCGAGGCTGGCGTTGACGCTGCTTCAGCCTGCGAGTCCTAGATCGGTCCCTTGGGCGGGCTGCGTGACTTCGAGATTGGCACTGGCGGACTTGAGGTCAAGAGCACACTGTCGACGGACGGATTTCCTGCGAGTGTCGGAACACTAGAGCAGCTCGATGACTCTGCACGCCAGCCGTTGTTCGTCACAGGCTTGCGGCTACGTCAAACAGCGTCTGGCACCACACTGCCCGACGCCGTCGAGGCCATGCGTGACATCGTGACCGGTAAACAGGATGCAGAACGACTGTTGGCAGAACGTTTGATCGCAGCCGGATACTTCGACGCACACGCAGATCAATACATCCGTCGATTCGATCTGGCAGAGTGCCGCCTGCTGCGCATCGAGGATGGGTTCCCTCGAATGACGCCGTGGTCTGTCCCAACGGGAGTGATCCGTGCGTCCTACGACATCGACCTCGACAAGGCCCCCGGCCAATCGATCTCACTCGTCGACGCACTAAAAGAACTGAAGGCGCTGTGACATGGAACTGAAAGACTTCTTGACGGAAACGCAGCGAGACGTTCGTTCGCAACTTGACGAAGGCCAGCCAATCGCCGAGACCGCGTTCACGGAGATCGTCATGCAGCACATGGCAGACATCGGCATGACCTCCGACCCTCAGCCTGCGCACTTCTCGCGCAAGATCAGCAGTGCGAACGTACGTCTCAGTGGCTACTCAGTATCCGAGGAGCGGGAATGCCTCGACCTGTTCGTAAGCCTTTACGAAGGCTATGACGAACTCACCTCGGTGCCGGACTCCGAGACAAAGATCGCAGCAGAGCGATGCCTGCGCTTCCTAAACCTCTGCGTCGAGGGCAAGCTCGCTTCAAAGCTTGATCCTTCAGACGAGATCCGCCCGCTGGCCGAGAGACTCCATTCCGTTTACGACGACCTCGAACAAATCCGTATCTACGTGCTGACCGACGGGATCGTCAAGACAACACAATTCAAGCCGCGTGATATTGCAGGCAAGGCGGTACATCTCGAAGTCATGGACATCCAGCGGCTTTACCGTCACTGGTCAGAAGGCAAGCCTCGAGACGAACTGGTGGTCGACTTCAACGACACTGCAGGCGCCCCTCTTCCATGTGTCTATGTCCCTGGCGACGGCGAAGATTACGACTATGCGCTGACGGCAATCCCGGGTGAAGCGCTGCGACTCCTCTACGAGAAGTTCGGTGGAAGGCTGTTGGAGGCCAATGTACGCTCGTTCCTCAGTGTCAAGGGCAAGGGAGTGAACGCAGGCATACAAGCGACGCTGCGCACTCAGCCTGGCCGTTTCATGGCCTTCAACAACGGCATCGTCATGGTGGCAGATGAGATGCGACTCGGTGACGCGGGCAGCGGCGCTGCAGGCATCGCTTGGCTGCGCGGCATCCAGATCGTCAATGGAGGCCAAACGACGGCGTCACTGTATTTCGCCAAGAAGAAGTTCTCCGACATTGATCTGTCGAAAGTGCGCGTGCCCGCGAAGATCATCGTCATGAAGACGCTTGATCCGGCAGCAGAGGAGGCCCTGATCTCCGACATCTCGCGCTTCGCCAACAGTCAAAACGCGGTCAAGCAATCAGACCTGTCAGCAAACAAGCCCTTCCACGTGGCTGTTGAGCGCTTGTCTCTATCGGTCTACTGCCCCGACGCGAAGAGCCGATGGTTTTACGAGCGCGCGGCTGGCAGCTACAACACGATGATTGCACGCGAAGGCACAACCCCGGCTAAAGCAAAGGCGCTGAAAGAGGCAATGCCGCCAGCCCGACGCATCACCAAAACTGATCTGGCCCGCTACATCATGGCCTGGAACAGGCTGCCGGATATCGTCAGCAAAGGATCGCAAAAGAACTTTGACGATTTCATGAGCAGGATCTCAAGCGACAGCGGCGCCGAGATGAAGGAGCCCGATGTCCAAACATACAAAGAGATGATTGCCAAGGCGAAGATCTACCGAGATGCGCAGAAGCTGGTTCGCCCGATGTTTCCCGCCTTCCAAGCCAATGTAGTGGCCTACACGATCTCGCTGCTCGCGCAGAACCTCGGTGACCGTCTCGACTTCGGCAAGGTATGGCTCGCACAAGGCGGATCCAAGCAGCTCATGCAGCAAATCGCGACGTGGGCGGGCGAAGTCAACGAAGTTCTGTACCGCACAGGTAACGGAAGGATGATCTCAGAATGGGCAAAGAAGCCCGAGTGCCGTGCGGCAGTTCTTGGAGCGACCTACTCAAACCCAGTCTCAAACATCCCCGAGTTGAAATAAAGCGCTGCGGACAACCGAAATGCAGCCGGCAACGAGGCTCCATGACAGAGAGTGCAGCGCCCCCATGAGCGTGATCTTCGACATGGAGACGCCAGCCGGCTGCCCGCCTGCGCGGGCATGACGGCGCAGGGTGCGCGCGGCGCACGCGTACAGTCCCGCCTCCCTCCTCCCAAACACAAGCCGGATTCCCCCATGACCCTGCCCGCCTGCCCCCAGTGCCAGTCCACCTACACCTACGAGGACGGCGCGCTGCTGGTCTGCCCGGAATGCGCCCATGAGTGGTCGCCCCAGGCGGCTGAAGCCACGCCCGAGGTCGAGGCCACGCGGGTGGTGCGAGACGCCAACGGCCAGGTGCTGGCCGACGGCGACAGCGTCACGCTGATCAAGGACCTGAAGGTGCGCGGCTCCTCGCTGGTGATCAAGGTCGGCACCAAGGTGCGCGGCATCCGGCTGGTCGAGGGCGACCATGACATCGACTGCCGCATCGACGGCGTCGGCGCGATGCAGCTGAAGTCGGAATTCGTCAGGAAGGCCTGAGCCCGAGCCGCTCGGCGGCGCGCTTCTCGGCGGCGTAGCTCTCGCGCAGGCTGCGGCCGTAGTCGGCCGGGCCGAGGTAGTCGGGCTCCTGGTCGTACTTGGCCAGCTCGGCCACATGGGCCGGGTCGTGCATCGCGGCGCGGAAGGCCTCGTGCAGCGTCGCCACCACCGCCGGCGCCATGCCGCTGGGGCCGACCAGCCCGTAGGGCGAGGTGGCGACGATGCCGTGGCCCAGCTCCTTGAGCGTGGGCACGTTCGGCCAGCGCCGGGTGCGGTGCTCGGCGAAGATCGCCAGCAGGCGCAGCCGGCCCGAGTCGACAAACGGCGCGAAGCCGTTGGAGTTGATGCCCAGCATCACCTGGCCCGAGGCCACCGCCAGCATCTGCTCGGAGGTGCCCTTGTAGGGCACATGGATGTAGCTGAAGCCGTGGCGCGCGGCCAGCTCGTCCATCACCGCATGCGGCGTGGTGCCCGCGCCGTTGGTGGCGACCGTCAGATCGCCCGGGTTCGCGCGGGCGAAGGCGATCACGTCGGCCACGCTGCGCAGCGTGCTGCCGGCAGGCACCACCATGCCGAAGGTCACGCCCGAGATCTGCAGGATCGGCGTGGTGTCGCGGATCGGATCCCACAGCACACGCTGGATGTGCGGCGCGCGCAGCGCCGGATAGGGCAGCTGCGCGAGGGTGTAGCCGTCGGGTGCGGCCTGCTGCAGGATCGGCATCGCCAGCGTGCCCCCGGCGCCGGCGCGGTTCTCCACCACCACCTTCTGGCCCAGATGGCGCCCGGCCAGCTCGGCCAGCAGCCGCATCGTCAGGTCGGTGGCGCCGCCGGCCGGCCAGGGCACCCACAGCGTGATCGGACGCAGCGGAAAGCGCGTCTCGGCGCCGGCACCGGAGGCCGCCCCACCCGGCTGCGCCCGTGCGGCCAGCGCCGCCACCGGCCCGGCCGCCACCGCGGCAGCCAGCGCGCGCAGCAGCTGCCGGCGGTGCGGCGCGTGCGGATCCTTGCTCATTGCCATTCCATCAGCTCCATCGTCATCGTGCCGCCGGTCAGGAAGGTGGAGTTGGCCGGCTCGCGCCGCTCCACCTTGACCAGCCCGACGCCGGGGCAATACCACTCCAGCGTCGTCAGCGGCATGTCCTTGAACCCGTTGACCGGATCGGCGAACAGCCGCAGCAGCGCCAGCCCCTTGACGCGCACGCACTGCTCGAAGCGCCCGGCAGGCACCTCGACCCGGTCGTCGAGCGCCTCGATCGTCCAGACCACCGGCACCGACGGGTGGGCATGGCGGATCTCCGGCGGAAATTCGGAGTTGCGCCGCATCAGGTAGGTGGTGGTGGTGGTCTGCCAGCTGGTGCCCACCGCGATCGGTGCCTTGAGCACGAAGCGCGGCGCCGGATCGGGCTTCGGCTCGGCGTCGACATCGCTCTTGGCGGCCACCCGGTAGATGCCGGTGGCGTCGGCGCGCAGCCAGTAGTCCAGCCCGGTGTCGCTGCGCCGGTGCCAGGCGCTGCCGGACTCGAGCGCGCTGTCGCGCCCCAGGTTGCTCAGCACCACCGTCTCGCGCTCGCGGGTGTCGTTCTCCCACTCGCTGCTCAGGCGGTAGGTCCAGCGCCGGCCCTCCTCGAGCGGAAAGAGCGAGCTGCCCGGCGGCTCCTTGCAGCCGGCCAGCAGCGCCAGCACCGCAGCGGCCAGCAGCGCGGCCCGGGCACGGGGGGAATGGCGGCTCATCTCACTTCTCCGGCAGCTGGGGCGCGGGCAGGTCGCGGATCTTGACCACCTGCTCGTCCGAGCCCGGGCGCAGCCAGCTCAGGCCCTTGGGTCCGCGCTTCGGCTCGGACGTGCCCAGCTGGGTCACGCCCTGGCGGGTCTTCTTGATCGCCTCGCCCAGGAGCGCATGCAGATCCTTGCTGTAGGGCAGCTGGTAGGCGCGCGGCTGCGGCAGCGGCTTGCCGTCGCGGATCTCGTTGACCCACACATGGAGCGCGCCCTCGCGGCCCTTGGCCGGCTCGTCGAACACCGCCGCCAGCAGCACGAAGCGCTCGGGCAGCGCATGGCGGCTCGGCCAGCCCCAGACCTGCTCCAGCGCGGCGTCGCTCCAGAAATACAGCGCGGTCACCGCGGTCACCAGCAGGCCCTTGGCCCACACCGGCCAGCGCGAGGCCACCAGCGCCAGCCCCAGCACGAACAGCACCGCGACAAAGGCCCACAGCACGCCATCGGTCGTCGTCATCGCCTCAGATCCTTTCCACCAGCGTCTTGGCCAGCGTGTTGACCCCGGTGACCCGCCCGTCGCGGTCCACCGAGAAGCGCACCGCGGTCGCCTCGTCGCCCTTGCGGGGGAGGTTCACGGTGCCGTAGAAGACCACCTCGGCGCGCGGATTGACCTTGACCACCGAGACATTGACCGGCACCGGCTGGCCGTCCTTGCTGTCGTAGTAGAAGACGTTGACGACATACTCGCCCGGCGCGAAGCCGCGGATCGTCACCACCTCCTGGTTCAGCGGGTTCACCACCTGCTGGCCGTTGACCACGATCGAGTCGTTCGACAGGCCGCGGTCGTCGCGGTCGAGGTGCATCATTCCGCCCTCGCGCTGGCGGAACCACACCCGGTTGCCGCCCGGATCCTCGATCCAGGTGTCGATGTCGTTCGGGTTCATGTCCGGCCAGGTCACGGTGACGATGAACTCGGCCTTGGCGTCGATCACGCCGGTCTTCGCCTTCGGGTTCATCGCCAGCAGCGCGACGGTGAACAGCATGACGAAGATCAGCAGCGTGTTGAACAGCAGGTCGCTGAACGGGTCGATCTCGTCGGTGCGACGCGGGCGCAGCACCGCCATGTCAGCGCCCCACGGCCGCGGCGTCGGCCAGGATGTCGGCCGCCAGCCGGTCGGCCAGGCGGTCGAGCAGCAGCAGCTGCAGCCCCAGCCACAGGTTGACCACCAGCCCGGCCAGCGTGGTGTAGAGCGCGATCGCCATGCCGCCGGTCATCTGCTGCAGCAGCTTCTGCACCTCGGCCAGCTCGAAGCCCTGCGACTGGCCGATCTGCATCGACATCAGGATGAAGCCCACCACCGTGCCGAGCAGGCCGAGCTTGATCGTCGCGGCCGCGAACCACCAGGCGGTCTCGTGCGGACCGTGGGTGCGCTCGGACAGCAGCGCGGTCGCCTCGGGCTGGCCGCGGCGCAGCTCGTCGAGATAGCGGGCGCGCCAGCCCTGCGCCAGACCGGGCTGCGCCTCGGCCTGCAGCCGCCAGGCGCGCCGGCCGCACCAGCCGGTCACCACCACGCCCAGCAGCACGATCAGCAGGCTGATGCCGCTGGGATCGCCCTCGATCAGCCGCACCCACCAGCCGTGGCGCTGCATCCACCAGATCAGGAAGAAGGCCACCCCGGCCAGCAGCGCCCAGCCCCAGAACAGGCGCTGCGCCAGCGCGGACAGATCCGCCGCACCCGCCGCGCCCGCGGCCCCGCCGGGCGGTGCGTAGTCGGCGGGCAGGGCCGTGCCTGCGCGGTTGCGTTCGCGCATCGATTGCCAGAAACCGGACATGTCAGCCTCCTGCGCCGCCGGGCGGACCGCCGCCGCCGCCACCGCGTTTCGTCAGCGCGCCGAAGCCGCGCTGCGGGTCATAGCCCCAGGCCGCCAGGCCGAAGCACAGCGCCAGCGTGCCCAGCACGATCCACGGCGCCCAGCCCGGATCCTTGCCGTACATCGCGTAGCGCATCCACTCGACGGCATGGGTGAAGGGATTGAAGCGCGCGATCTGGTACACCCAGGCCGCGCCCGACTCCTCCAGCTTCCACAGCGGGTAGAGCGCGGTGGACATGAAGTACATCGGGAAGATCACGAAGTTCATCGTGCCGGCGAAGTTCTCCAGCTGCTTCACATGCACGCTCAGCAGCAGGCCGAGCGCCCCGAGCATCAGCGCCGCGCTGACCAGCGCCAGCAGCACCTGCGGCGTCTGCGGCCCCCACAGCGGCAGCTCGGTGCCGATCGCCCAGGCGATCAGCACGAAGGCCAGCGCCTGCAGCAGCGACAGCACCGCGGTGGCGGTCAGCTTCGAGAACAGGATCCAGGGCCGGGGCAGCGGCGCGGTCAGCAAGAGGCGCATCAGCCCCATCTCGCGGTCGTAGACCATCGCCAGGCTGGACTGCATGCCGTTGAACAGCAGCACCATGCCGATCAGGCCGGGCGCGATGTAGACGTCGTAGGCGATGTAGGTGTCGTAGGGCTCGGCGATCGCCATGCCGAAGACATTGCGGAAGCCCGCGGCGAACACCGCCAGCCACAGCAGCGGGCGCACCAGCGCCGACACCAGCCGGCCGGTCTGGCGCGAGAACTTCGCCACCTCGCGCCAGACGATGGCGCGCATGGCCTGCAGGGCATGCATCGGACCAGCCATCAGCGCGCCACCTTGCAGAGCTTCTCGGGCGCGTCCACGCCCAGGGTGTCGAGGCTGTTCTTCGGGTGCAGCACGCCGTCGACCGGCGCGGTGCCGATGACGCCCTGGCCATCGGTCAGCAGCATCGTCTGGCGCAGCTGGCCGTCCCAGGGGCGGAAGCTCATCGCCACGCCCTTGGAGCCGTCCAGCTCGGCATCCAGCAGCGCCTTGTGCACCGCGGCGGCCGGCCCCTTCGGCGCGGCGACCACCGCGGCGGCCAGCGCCTTGCCGCCCATCCAGGCGCTCCAGTCGGCGGCCGACATCGGGCGCTGCGCGCCCTTGGCGAAGCGGCGCGAGACCTGCGGCGCGCCGAAGCGGTCGTACTGTGCATGCCAGGCCAGCGCGGTCAGGCCGGCGTCGCCCACCACCGGGCGCGGCGTGGCGGTGCGGTAGGGCAGCATCCGGGCGAACTCGCCGTCGCTGTCGACCACCCAGACCACATCATGCGCGCCCTGCGTCAGCAGCAGCGGATTGGCCAGATCGCGCTCGCGCGGATCGCCCGAGAGCTTGAAGGGCCTGGGGCCGGCGAGCTTCAGGCCGTAGCGCCGGATCGCGGCCTGCGCGACGGCGGCGCGCTGGGCATCCTGGGCCGACGGGCCGGTCAGCAGCAGCACGCTGCTCCACTTGCGGCTGACCAGGGCCTGCGCCAGCGCATCGGCGCGCATGCGCTCGCTCGGAATGACATGCAGCAGGCGCGCCCGGCAGTCCTGCTGGCGCAGCCGGTCCTCGGTGGCGCCCAGGTTCAGCACCGGCAGCCTGACCGCGTCCGCGCCGGCCAGCAGCCAGTCGGCCGGCAGGTCGGCCAGCAGCGCCACCGCCCCGCCCTTCTCGGCCTTCTGCGCCGCCGCCCGGGCCTCGGCGGCCGAGCCGACCTCGACCGTCTCGACCGCCAGCGAGGCACCAGCCGATTCCAGCTCCAGCCGCGCCTCCTTCAGCGCCACCTGCACCCCGTCGGAGGCCGGCCCGGTCGGATGGCCGAAATAGGCCCGCTCGACCCGGGTGCGGTCCAGGCGCTCGTCGCCGGCCGGCACCAGCAGCGTCGCCTTGAAGGCAGCCGCCGGCGCCAGCGTCGCCACGCCCAGCAGCGCCGCGCCAATCGCCCGGTCACGCCAGGCCCGGGAGACCCTCCGGGAGGACATGCACTGCACCGGCATCGTCATCACTCCACGACGACGACGCTGTGCGGCACGCGCCCGACCGCCACCGTCTTCAGCGCCTTGGCCGCGCCCACGTCGATGATCGTCAGGTCATCCGACAGCCCGTTGGCCACCAGCAGCCGGTCCTGCGCCTTGTTCAGCCCCAGACCCCACGCCCGCTTGCCCGCCAGCACCAGGTCCGTCACCTTGCGGGCCGCCACGTCCACGAAGGCCACATGGTTGGCCTTGCCCAGCCCCACGAACGCCCGCTTGCCATCCGCCGTCATCGCCAGCCCCACCGGCGTGATGTCCGCCGCGCGGGCGCCCTTCACCTCGAAGCGGATCGTGTCCACCACCTCATGGTCCTTCGTGCCGATCACCGTCACGCTCGCGCCCAGCTCGTTCGTCACCCACAGC
>RRZT012488744.1_pt1 | contig 18965 bp, 14 predicted proteins | sample 2165551 | NCBI WGS metagenome assembly RRZT01 (sample SAMN10456910, study PRJNA506462) | wastewater metagenome | biome: wastewater; feature: sludge; material: wastewater sludge; isolation source: wastewater sludge with Escherichia coli K12::gfp cells carrying plasmid... | place: USA: Moscow, Idaho... | reverse complement strand
TAGAATTCAATATTATTATCTTTTATATACTCTTTTACATTTATAATTCTTTGATTTTTACTGCCTCTGAAACTCAACTCTTCAGAATGAAGTTCCTGTATAAAACGTCCGTCCACAAGAGTATTTATATACTTTAGACATTCCTTTTTTACCTTGTCCAAAAGCAGCTGTTCTATTGTATAACCTGTATAACACCATATATCTATATCCCCGGTTTCTTTTCTCAATCTCACAAGAAAATCCAGAAATTCCTCAGAGTCATAAAAAGGATCACCGCCGCTGATTGTTATACCGCTCAACATTTTATTGCCGTTTATTTCATCTGTTATCTTCTTGAAATACTTACTGTCCATAACCTCGCCGTTATCAGGATTCCATGATTCCTCATTATGGCATCCCGGACAGGCATGGGAACATCCCGAAAAATATATTGAATACCGGAAACCCGGACCATCAGATATAGTTTCCCTGAATATTTTTAATATTCTCATTTAGAAACTCCGTGCTTTGTTCTGTCCTTTTCTTCAGCTTTCTTAAATGAATTCCAACTGTCAAGATCTCCTGTAAGATATCCTGTTATTCTTCTTGTTCTTGAAATTTCCTCGCTTCCGCATATAGGACATTCTATTTCAATAAGACTTTCAAATCCGCATGACTTACATCTGTCTATAGGATGGTTAATAGAACCATAGCCTATATTATTATCCTTCATGGCTTTTATTATCTGAAGAATAACCACAGGATTCTTTTTCGCTTCCCCGTCAAGCTCTACATATGTGATATGTCCGCCCTTTGTAAGCTCATGAAATCTTCCTTCTTTTTCTATTTTTTCAAGAGCTGAAATTTCAGACTTTACATCAACATGGAAAGAGTTTACATAGTATTCTCTGTCATTTACATCTGTGATTTCACCAAATTTTTTCTTATCAATAGTTGTAAATCTTCCTGACAGACTTTCTGCCGGCGTAGCCAGTACAGAATAATTCAGATTATCTCTTTTCTTATATTTATCTACTACTTCATTCATTACTTCAAGTGCTTTTACTAAAGTATCATATGATTTTTGACTGTCTCCGTGCCCTTTGCCTGTTAAAGCTACCATTGCATTATGACCGCCGATAAATCCTACTCCTAATGTTCCTGAATCAAGCATAGATCCTACTTCATCATTTCCCATCAGAGTATTTCCGCCTTTCCAGATATTGTTTCTCATCATGAAAGGAAACTGTTTTGCAAGTGCTGTTCTCTGGAATTCATATCTTTCTTTTAACTGTTCTATTACGAATTCAGTATATTTTTTTAGTTTTTCAAAAAATCTTTCGATAGCCATATCTTCCAGAGACTGTGCATCTATATTGCTGTTTTCTGCCAAAATTTCATTCTTAGCTTCTACTGCAAGTCTTGGAAAGTTAATTGTAGTAAATGACAGATTTCCTCTTCCTATAGAAGTCTTATCTCCCGCTACATTTTCAAAAACTCTTGTTCTGCATCCCATTGTGGCTACTTCATATTTATACTTGTACGGATCATCCATTCTCCACATTTCATGCTTATTATAAGTAGTATCAAGAAATACGAAATTAGGGAATAATCTTTTTGCTGTAGTTAAAGTTGTTTTTATTAATAAGTCAAAATTCGGTGTTTTATACTTAAGCTCGCCTTTTATTGCCTTATCCCAGTTTTTAAGGGCCAGTTCATAGTCTTCTTCAGAATAATTCAGCCCTTCCTTTACCTTAAAAATCTGTATTGGGAAAATAGGTGTTTCACCATCTCCCAGTCCTGCTATTGTTGCATTCAGCAGTTCGTTTATAAGCATTCTTCCTTCAGGTGATGTATCTGTTCCATAGTTTATAGAAGAAAATACTACCTGATTTCCTCCACGTGAATGCATCGTGTTTAAATTATGTATGAATCCTTCCATTGCCTGGTATGTCTCATATTTAGTATCATAATATGCTACATGTATTGCTTTTTCTACTTCATTCATTGTTAAATTCAATTTAGATGACAAAATCAGCTTCTTCTCATCAGTAACTTCAATAGAGTCAATTATTTCCGTAAGAAGATCTTTTAATTCCTGATTTGCTTCTTCTACGTAATCAGACTCAAGATATGCTAAAACTCTGTATTTCAGATGTCTTCTGAAAGATTTTAACACTCCTTTTGCCATAAAAAAATCAAATGCCGGTATCGACTGACCACCATGCTGCTCATTTTGATTTGTCTGAAATATGATTGTAGCCAAAGTTGCATATGTCGATATACTTTTCGGCTGTCTTATGAATCCGTGCTTTGATTTAAATCCGTTTTCAAAAAGGTCTTCCAGATCATACTGAACACAAGTTGTTGTTTTTGTAGGATAATAATCCAGATCATGTATGTGGATATATCCTTCCTTATGAGCATCAGCATATTTTGGTGTCACCAGATACTTCAGGGCATAATCCTTCGATGTTTCAGAAGCAAATTTCATCATTTGTCCTGCAGGAGTATCAGATGACATGTTAGCATTTTCATTGTTGGTATTATTTTTTTCTACATTTATAATACCGTCAAAAATTTCTTTAAAGTTATTTTTTATTGTTGAAAATCCCTCGTATTCTGTTACTCTTTCCTCATCATTTTTATTTATATACACCATTCTATCCATAACGACCTCACTATATATTGTTTTATTTAATATAATATACCACTATATATAGTGTTTTGCAAATAATATCTTAGAATTTAAAAAAATGATTTTTCAAAATTTTTCAAGTTATTATTTGATTAAAAAATTTTAGTTTCCATAAATAAAGACCTGCTAAATTTATATTTTTTATTTTAAATTTTAAAATTATGTTCTATAAAACATTCGTTAATTATTTTTTATTTAAAAATATCGAATTTCATAATATATGCTACAGGCACCATAATTTGTACGACAACAATGCTTAAGACCTCGTTTATTTTGACAAAGCTACTGTTTTTACTTGGCATGGTTTCAAAATAATGTCTGCATTATTGAGATCATTTACCTTATCTTCATTTAAATTCGTTTCATATATGTTTTTTATACTCTTATCGAAAATAAGTGAATCCTGTATATCTTTATTAATATTTGGATTATATATTCTTATCAGCAGAGCTTCCTCCCTCTCTGCTTTTTTCACTGCACTGAGAACACTTCCTTCTATTTTTTTGCCGAACAGGGAATATCTGTCTGGAGTATTAAACCCGGCGGGATTTAGTCTCATTGCATTATAAGGAATTTTATTATAAACAGTGACAGGTGTAACATATTCTCTTCCTTTTTGCGGCACCAGTCCCTCTATTTCATCTCCGCTGTGTGTAAATACAGCAAACTCAAATTTCAGTTTCCCCAACATTTGCGAATCAGGTGTTTCAAGCTTTATTCCTGATGGTCTTCCAGGTCTGTAATACATCTCCTCCTTCCCCAGAAGTCCTACCCCTCTGAATAAAGTAAGTGCAATATTGCTAAAATCTTCTCCCGTGATTTCATATTCACGAAAACCATTTGTCAGCAAAGACATCCCGGAATTTTTATCATTCAAATCTGTAAAAGACATCATCTGATACACAGGAACAGGTTTCTCTTTCCACTTTTCTGCTTCCCACACTTCATTTGCAGTATCTATAACAGGTCTTTTTATAGTTCCGAACTGATTATCCGATACCGATTCTGTACTCTTATATCCTGTCGGCATTATAAATCTTACTCTGTGGTCTTTTGAATTATTATCTATTTCTGTTTTTATTTCCACTTTATCAGAATTTTTTCTTAATTTTATTTCTGTGGAAATTCTCATCTTTGAATCCTTTATTTTATTTTTTCTGCTTTCCAGATCCTTTGGTATATCCATTTCATATGAAACATAAGCTGTTTCGGCAAACGGAGTATGCTCGAACTTTATTTCCGCTGTCACATCTTTATTTGTAATAATAAAATCATCTTTCAGTGGTGAATAGTCATATTCATCACCGTCATCGGAACCGTCTTCCGCGATAAGCAGTTCCCTGTATTCTTTCATTAGTCTTTTATCTGAAAGATTTATTGTACCGTTTGAATTAACAGTAATTTTATAATATTTGTTTTCAATAAACGCTTTTTCTTCTGCTATTTCCTTTAATCCCTCATTACCTGTATTATATTTTATATAAAATGTTTCATAACCCATAGGAGGTATATTTTCAGCTGAAAACTGTATCAAAAATTCATGGAACGGGTCGTAATTCCCATAATGCACTATCTGCCTGTCGATCAGTCCCGGATCAAGCTCTCTCTTTTCTTTTACATAATAAGGAATTTCCTTTCCGTCTTTATTATATATAGTAAAGTTTCCGCCTCTGAGCCTTATTTTAGTTTCTACCTCTTCTGTACGCTCATACGGCAGAAGATTAAATACAGTCAGTTTGTCCATTCCCTCTTTGTCTTTTACTGCATCCACAATTTTTCTTTTATAAAAATCTATAAGCTTGTCAGCCTTATCATGAGCCAGCTCAAACCTCGCCATTATCTCCCTGTGCACCTGATCTGTACAGCAGCAGCTTATACTGTCATGTGCATGATTTTTCATAATTTCTTTCCACATAAGCTCTATAAGCCCGTGATGATATTCAAAACCGAGTGAATATGCTATAGATGCAAGCGGCTCCAGAATATTTGTTATTTTATTCTCTATAGTGACGTTGGCAATTTTTATATCCATTCTTGTAGATGATATAGTTCTATGCACTCTCATATACTTAGGATCATTAAATTCACCTTTTATCACATCCAGCTTTTCTCTGTTCTTCTCCAGTTCTGCAAATATATTCTCATATCTGCTTATAAAAAAATCTTTATCAGGATATATTTTTTTCATCATATCCATTACTTCAAATATATTCTGTTGAAGAGGCATCTGGTCATGCCCGTTTGGAAGTATAAGATTTTCAGTTACCGCGCCTCTTTCCAGCACAGGAAAATATTTATCCAGTCTGTCTTTCAGTTCTTCCTCATTAAGTGGAAGATATTTTCCTATGGCGTATCCCAAGGGCAGTATTTGAGCAGTGACCTCGCTTCCGTCATTTGACTGCCATAAAAATTCTGTTTTGTTTGTTCCGTGTCTTTCAGAGCAGCCCCTCCAAAAAACTGTATCTTTTATTCCAAATCCGTTCAAAATCTGCGGCAGCTGGGCAGACTGACCGAAGGAATCGGGAAGATATCCTATCTTCATATAATCCCCGAATTCATTTGAATCTTTTATACCGTAAAGAAGGTTTCTAACTATTGATTCTCCCCCTACCATCATTTCATCTGTCTGGGTATACCAGGGACCGATTATGAGTTTTCCCTTTTGTACAAGACTTCTGACTCTTTCTTTATTTTCCGGCTTTACATCGAAGTAATCCTCGAGAATAGCTGTTTGTCCATCGAGCATATAGTACTTATAATCCTCGTCATTCTCCAGTCTTTCTAATATTTCCTCCATATTATTTACCAGAAGTATTCTTGATTCCTCTGTAGTAAAATACCATTCCCTGTCCCAATGCATATGGGGTATTACATGTACTTTCCAGTCCATAGTTTTATTGCCTCCTGTTTTATTCTGAAATCTGTTATTTTGAAATACTTTTTTTATACTTATGCCCTTTTAAGATCAGCAGTAAAACAGTAGAAATAACAGTTCCTATTAACGCTGCTATCAGCCATAGAATTCCTCCTGCTATAGAGCTTTCTGCTCCGTCCATATTCATAAACAGCATAGAAAGTATTCCTGCTCCCGGAACTCCGAGTCCCAGCTTAAAGTATACAACCATCGCTCCGGTTACCATCGAACCTGCCACAAATGCTCCCAAAACCCTGAAAGGATCATTTAATGCCACAGGAATTGCACCCTCTGTAATCCCTGCAAGTCCCAGTATCCATGTAGAATTCCCCAGCTCTCTTTCCTCTTCAAGAAAATAATGCGGTTTTAATTTAGTTACCAGAGTTGTAGTAAATGCTGAGACCATTTTTACAGATGCAAAGGCTGCATACGGAACCAGATTCCCGTTCCCCATTGCTCCGAGACAGAAAGCATAGGCTGCTTTATTCACCGGACCTCCGAGATCAAATGATACCATTGCTCCTATTATCGCTCCGAGTACAATTGCATTTGCTCCCTGCATTGCATTCAGCCAGTCTGTCAGCGCAGTATTAAGCCATGCCACCGGTTTTCCCACTACAAACATCATAAGTGTTCCTACCACAAATGTCCCTACTACAGGATACAAAAAGAAATTAAAGAAACCTGCAAGTGTTTTACCGCCTTTTATATTAGCCTTAATCCATTTCATTATATAACCGGCAAGGAATCCTCCGACTAATCCTCCAAGAAACCCTGAATTAATAAGATTCGCGGCAAATCCTGCGGCAAATCCCGGTGCAAGCCCCGGCTTATCTGATATTGAAAATGAAATATACGCTGCAAGTACCGGCACCATCAAGGTTCCAAGCAATCCGCCGCTTAATTTTCTGTACATCCACAGCCATGAATTTTCCTGATCCCATAATGCTTCCAGATGAAGTGTCTGCTTCATAAGAGTGGCTATAGCAAGAAGCATTCCCCCCGCTACAATCAACGGTACTATATATGATATCCCTGTTAATATTGCTCTTTTCGATTCTTCTCTGAATGAAAGCTTTCTTTCGGGTTCCTGTACAGCTCCTGCATAAACACTTCTTCCCTTTTTGGCAATTTCAAGTGCTTTTTTTATTAGTCCTTCCCCGTTTTTAATAGGCTCGGCTACAGGTACTTCTATGCTCGGAATTCCTGCGAATCTTTCCTTTTCCTTTACTGCTACCTCAGCTGCAAATATTACAGCCTCAGCTTTGGCAAGCTCTTCATTGGTAAATCTTCCTTCTATTCCGTTTGCTCCCTGTTTCTCTGTCCTTACTTTTACATTTAGTTTTCTTCCTGCTTTTTCAAGTGATTCTGCTGCCATATATGTATGTGCTATTCCTGCCGGACATGCAGTAACTCCCAGTATTAATCTTTCTGTATCAAAATTTTTCTCATCTTCTTTTATTTCATCTTCCGAAAGCAGTTCAAGAAACTTTTTTTCATTATCAGCTTTCAGAAGCTTTTCTATTAACTCTTCATCGGCAAGCTTTGATGTAAGCTTGGTCAGTATTTCAATATGAGTACTTCCGGCCTGCGAATCCGGCACTGCAATTAAAAATATAAGCTCTGCATCTTCTGAAGTTTCATCTATTTTCTCCCAGTCTTTTATAGGTGTTTTTACAGTGGCTGCTGCAAAACATGGCTCCAGTACAAATGCCGATTTCCCGTGCGGAATAGCCAGCTTCATCCCTACATTTGTCGCTCCCTGCTTTTCTCTTGCTTCCACATCCTTAAGATAACCCTCTTTATCGCTTATTTTTCCGCTTTCATACAGCTTCTCTGCCAGAGCCTCCAAAGCTTCCTGCTTTGATTTGTAATCTGCTTTCAGAATTACCAAATCTTCATTTGTTAATTTTTTCAAATTCATAATTTCCTCCTTGTATAGACATGTTTAACTTTTTCAAAAAAAATTGTCTTTTTCCAATAAAATCAGTATTCCAACCTGTATAGACAACTTGTTTATTCCCAAAAAATAAAGAAGAAAAACTTCTTTACTTATATATACCATATTTTCAATATTTGTCAATATCTTTTTTCAAAATTTCCAAAAATTTATATTTTTCCTGATTATAAAAAGCCTTTGTATATTCGAATATTTCCCCGTTTTCGAGTATCGCAGTATTTTCCAGTTTAAATACGGGAATATTTTCTTTTATATTAAGAAGCTCCTTTATATCCCTGTTTGGCAATACACCCATATATTCCTTCTGCATCTCTTTTATTTTATAGTTTTCGCTTAATGCATAATTATACTTGGATTCAAAAAATTCATTTAACTTTTTTTTATTTACAAATTTTTTCGGAATATAAGTTATCTCTACCACCACAGGCTCTTCATTGATAAATCTCAGTCTTTTCAGATATACTATACGCTCCTCCTTATTTATATTGAGCTTTTTACTTATCTGGTCAGACGGAAAACGCTCCTCATACTGGAGTACATTAGTAACTGCACTGAGATTTTCTCTTTTTGTTCTTTCACTGAATCCTATTGCCTCATTCAAATAGATTATATGCTTATTTTCATTATTTTTTACATATGTTCCTTTTCCCTTTATCTTATACAGATAATTTCTCTGAACGAGATTTTCTATGGCTTTTCTGCATGTCATTCTGCTTACTCCGAACTTTTTTGCCAGCTCATTTTCAGATTCTATTTTTTCCTCTGATAAATATACATCACTTTTTATATTATTCAAAATATATTCTTCTATCTTATCGAATTTCATCATATTCTTAGTTTTATCCCTTTATTTTTATTATATGTCATATGCATGTTTTTTTCCAGTATTTTTATTTGCAGACATTACTCCATATACAGTATTTCTTCCAGAGAGGGCACCTCCGGATCATCTTCATAAGGCAGATCCACAAAAATATCATCTAAGTACCCGACCGTACCGTCCTTTTCAAAATAAACAGTCAGGTTCAGATTAGTAAATTCATATGATCCGTCGTATTGGTCTTCTTCATGCTCAAATTCAAAATCTTTATGTGATATCTTATGATAATATTCTACTTTTTCCAGAATTGTTCTCATATCCTCGCCGCTTTTTATTGTTAATCCTCTGTCCAGATACAGCTCATTCACTATAAAGCTCAGGGAATGATATTCTGCCTGATCTTTTTCCACATAATAATTAACTCTGTAAAAAATCTCCAAATCTATTTCGGAATACAGAAAACTCACCTTAAAATCTTTCAATTCAGAGTCTCTTTCTATTTTTCTCTCATTCGGCGTGCCGAATACATTTATTATTTCTCTTAAATCTATTCTTTCTATCCCGTTAATTCCGTTAGTATCATTTAAAGTAAATTTCATAACAACCTCCCTGTTGTTTATATATATATTTTGAATTTTACCATTTTTATATCAAAAGTCAAAAAATATATTATTTTTCTCTGTATAGTAATTTTCAGATATTTTTTTAGTTGATGATTTCACTAAATTATTTAGCTTCAATAAACAAAAAAAGGCTATATCAAAATTAAAATATCTTTTGATATAGCAAATTAATCAAATCATTTTTTATTTCAATTTGAGTTTTTTAAATACTCTCTCAAAGCAAAACCTGACTTAAAACTAAAATCAGCACATTCTAAAAGTTCATCAAGAATCATCTCACTTATCTTACAATAATCCTTAAACACTTCATTACCATATTTTTCCTGAAATTGATTTTCTAAATCCAAAATTTCTTGATTCAATTTTATAAGTTTTGGATCTGTAACTAGATTTTCCTCAAATAAAGTATTAAACAGTGTTTCTTTTGATATCATTGATACCACCCCTTTTTGTTTTTATATCAATATTATATCATTCCATTTTAAAAAGTCAAGATTTTTTAAAATAATCATTTACACTTTATTACTTCCAGAAAAATCTTTTTTAATGCTTCTGTAGTGCTTTTCAGATTATTTTCTTTTATATATTCATTAAGATTACTTCTCATTTCTTCATATTCATAGTCTTCTACTTTATATCCAAAAAATTTCTTTGGATTTTTCAATGTTTTTTTTCTGCCTGTAAAGACCCCATCTCCTGATTTTCTTCCGCTCTTGCCTTTTACTCCTGACATAATTTTCCTCCCCTGCTTTTTCAAATTATATCATTTTTAAAATAATTATGTAAATATCAATTAATATTCTGTCCCTAAATACAGATTTTTATTGCAATTAAAAAGACTGTCTTAATAAAGACAGCCTGAAAGTTTAAAATAAAATTTCTGGAGAGATTTCAGCACCCTGTTTTATACAGTCTTAAAAATAACTGCTAAGACCGGATGCGAGTGTTAATTACCTGTTGACTTTTTTCCCGACAGTATAAAGACTTTATTCCGATACTTTTAACCCAAAAAACTCCAATTTTTTAAATTATATAAATTTTTATACTGTTTGATATTATAATACTACTTCTATGTGAAGACAATGTGAATAAAAAAAATATTTTTTATATTTTCATATCCCCTTGTTTTATAAGTCCTGTTTTTCTCATAATACCTGATACTAAAAGAGCTATTACCGCCGGAAATATAAAATGCAGAAGAAACATGGGAATAAGAGATTTTTCCCCCATCACTTCAAATGTGGTAAACTGCCCCACAAGACCGCTTGTACCCATTCCTGCACCTATTTTATTATTTTCCATTTTAAATATTGCTGCACCTACTCCCCCGAGTATTACCGAAGCTGCCATCGGAGGAACCAGAATAAGGGGATTCTTTATACTGTTCGCCATCTGAAGCTTTGAAGTTCCCAGTCCATGTGAAATAAGACCGTTAAATCCGTTGTCTTTATATCCCGCCACTGCAAAGCCCACCATATGACAGGCACATCCTATAGTCGCAGCACCAGCCGACAGTCCTGACAGACCTAGAGATATTGCCACAGCTGCGCTGCTTATCGGAGAAGTTATTATTATTCCCATTATTAATGCCACAAGAATTCCCATAGGCAGAGGATTTAGATTAGTAGATTTATTTATTATGTTTCCTATAAGCATCATAAATCTGCTGATATAGGGTGAAGCAAATATGCTTATCACACCGCCTGCTATGATAGTAATTCCCGGAACAACAATAATATCACACTTGGTTTTTCCAAATACTGCTTTTGATGCAAGTGCTCCTGCCACACTGGCTGCAAGCGACCCTACCGGCTCTCCCGATGCCAGTATATATGAGCTTCCTCCGTATTTAATAGTTCCTGCACCGAGCATTCCGCATACTACAGATGCAAAAACTCCCAGAGGCGGTGCTTCCAGTGATAATGCCACACCTGCACCTATAGCCGGTCCCATCATATACTGTGCTACCTGCCCAAACATAATTAATTCCTGAATATTCAGATATGTTCCTATCTGTTTCAGTATTACCCCTGTCACCAGTGACGCCATTAACCCAAGTGCCATCCCGTTCAAAATTTTTACCAAAGTATTGTTCAAAAATCCTGCTTCTTGTTTTTTCAATTCTCTTCTCCTTTTGTATATAAAAAATTTTTATATTATCAAATATCCTTTTTTCAGCAGCTCGTTTTTTATTTTCTCAAAGCTCTCTTTATTCGTTGTTTCAATGGTATGCATATGAAGTCCGTCAGTAAGTGAACATAAAGGCTCTACTCTTGATGCTTCCAGTTTTTCCATAAATTTTTCAATATCATCTTTAGTTCTTATATTCAGATTTCCTTTTACCTCACCGTAAACACCATGCTCCACAAATACATCCAGTACTTTCCCACCATGATTTACTATTATTCCCAGCTCGTCCTCCAGCTCATATTTCCCTGAATGACGACAGACGATAGTATTAAGAACCCCTTCCCGCCTGAGCTTTATGTATCCGTTCGGAGTAGCTATGATATCCTCTCCGGTTGCTCTCAAAAGAGATATATCCTGTACTATTACCTGTCTTGAAACATTAAATTTTTTCCCCAAAGCACTTCCTTTTACACTTTCAGAAGATTCATTTAATATTTTCAATATTTGGTTTCTTCTTTCCTGATTATCCAAAATTTTACACCTCATTTCACACTGTATATTCTTCTGTCTTGTCACCTTTGATATTTAATTTATCATATTTTGAAGTTTTTTTCAAACTTTATTTTCAAAAAGTATGTATATAAAAATAATTTACACGATCTTATAATCTAATATTATAGACCTAATTTACTTTACATATGTAAAGCAAAGGAATATTTGTTCTTGACAATAAAAAAATTTTGAGCCTATAATTTATTACAGACTGTATTTTACCTGATATGAAAATAAATTGTTTCTATTTATAAAGATTTCTAGAAAAGGCGGTTGATAAGTATGTGTCCAAACCGATTAAAAGAAAACGGATTCAGGGAGCTGGAGTCTTATATAAATTCACTGGATACCAAGGAGGAAGCATTAATCACAGTTTTACATAAAGCTCAGGAAATCTTCGGTTATCTTCCCAAAGAGGTACAGGAATTTATCGCCGACAAACTCAATGAACCCCTTGCCCGTGTTTACGGCGTCGTTAGTTTTTATTCATTTTTTACCATGATTCCCAAAGGAGATATTGCAATATCCGTCTGTCTGGGAACAGCCTGCTTCGTCAGAGGAGCAGAAAAGGTACTAGATGAGTTTCAAAGCAGGCTTGGAATAAAAGCAGGCGAAACCTCTCCCGACGGAAAATTTTCACTGGATGTGCTGCGCTGCATAGGTGCCTGCGGAATCGCCCCTGTGGTGCTGGTAAACGGGAAAGTATACAAAAAAGTTGAAGCAGGTGAAGTAAAAAATATTGTTAGTGAATATATGTGAAGGGAGTGAAGTATATGCCCCGTGACGAACTTATTGAAAGACTCGAAGATATGAGAAGCAGTATTACCAAGGAAAGAAATTACAAAAAACAGGTACTTGTCTGCTGTGGAGTAAACTGTCTCACTTCGGGAAATGACATTATTCTGGATAAATTTCAGAGCAGGATGAAAGAAATGAGGCTGGATAACGAAATAAACGTAACAAAAACAGGCTGCTTCGGCTTTTGTGCCAGAGGCCCTATAGTAGAAATCCTCCCTGATAAAATCTTTTATACTGAAATAACATTGGATGACGTTGACAAAATTATAGACAAACATCTCTTAAAAAATCAGGAAATCGAAGAACTCTTATACACCAATCCTCTTACCAAAGAAAAAATAAGCAAACCTAAGAATATGGACTTTTATAAAAAACAGAAAAAAATTGCTCTCAGAAACTGCGGTATTATTGATCCGGAAAATATAGACGACTATGTTTTAGCTGACGGATATACTGCTTTGGACAAAGCTTTGAAAATGACTCCGGAAGAAGTCGTGGAAATCATCAAAAAATCAGGACTCAGAGGCCGCGGCGGTGCAGGCTTTCCTACTGGAAAAAAATGGGAAATAGCACTTCATAATAAGGCACCGAAAAAATATGTAGTCTGTAATGCTGATGAAGGTGATCCCGGAGCATTTATGGACAGATCTATCCTCGAAGGTGATCCTCATTCCATTGTGGAAGCTATGGCTGTCTGCGGCTATGCCATCGGGGCTGAATATGGTCTTGTATATATCAGGGCAGAATACCCTAATGCAATGAAAATCCTTGCTAAAGCTATAAAAGATGCAAAAAATCACGGCTTTCTCGGGAAAAATATTTATAATACCAATTTTAATTTTGATATTCAGCTGAAATATGGTGCCGGTGCTTTTGTCTGCGGCGAAGAAACCGCTCTTATACGTTCCATGCAGGGAAAAAGAGGGGAGCCTGTTAATAAACCGCCGTTTCCCGCAGAAAGAGGATATAAAAATTCTCCTACCAATGTAAATAATGTGGAAACTTTAGCTAATATTCCGGTTATTATAAAAAAAGGCGCAGAATGGTTCAGATCCTTTGGTACTGAAAATTCACCGGGAACAAAGGTATTTGCCCTTGCCGGAAAAATTAACAATACCGGTCTTATAGAAGTCCCTATGGGAACTACACTAAGAGAAATTATATACGAAATCGGCGGCGGAATCAAAAACGGCAAAAAATTCAAAGCTGTCCAGACAGGAGGACCGTCAGGAGGCTGTCTTACTATGGATGATCTGGATACTCCCATTGATTTTGACAATCTTGTTGCCAAAGGCTCTATGATGGGTTCCGGAGGTATGATTATTATGGATGAAGATAACTGCATGCCTGCCGTGGCAAAATTCTACCTTGATTTTACCGTGGATGAATCCTGCGGAAAATGTACTCCGTGCAGAATAGGAAATAAAAGACTTCTTGAAATATTAAAAAGAATAACTGATGGTGAAGGAACTGAGGATGATCTGGATACACTAAAAGAGCTTTCACTAATTATAAAAGATTCTGCATTATGCGGCTTGGGACAGACAGCTCCAAATCCTGTTCTTTCTACTCTTGAAAAATTCTGGGATGAATATGTCGCCCACGTAAGAGATAAAAAATGCCCTTCCGGACAGTGTAAAGCTTTGATAAAATATGTAATAAACAACAAATGTATAGGATGTACGCTCTGTGCAAGAATCTGCCCCGAATCCTGCATTACCGGAAGCCCGAAACAAAGACATTATATTGATGCCGAAAAGTGTATTAAATGCGGTTCATGTTATGAGGCCTGTAAATTTCATGCAATTAACAGAGATTAATTATAAAGCATGTCAGTTTGCACAATTAACTAAATCCCAAAAAGGAGGATATTTATGAAACATAATTTAATCACCCTTACTATAGATCATAAAACTGTGGAAGTACCTGAAGGCACTACCATACTTGCTGCAGCTAAAAGTGTCGGCATTAGTATTCCTACTCTCTGTTACCTGAATCTTTCAGACTTCGGCTGTGTAAATACCCCGTCTTCTTGCAGAATGTGTCTTGTAGAAGTAGAAGGCAGAAGAAATCTTGCTCCTGCATGCGTTACTCCTGCTTCTGATAAAATGACAGTCAGTACTAACTCTGTAAGAGCACTGAAAACCAGAAAAACAATGCTGGAATTACTTCTTTCAGATCACCCGAAAGACTGCCTGACCTGTCAGAAATCAGGAAACTGTGAATTGCAGAGCCTTGCTGATAAATTTTCTATAAGAGATATAAAGCTGAAAGGAGAACAGTCTGCTTACAGACTGGATATCTCAAAATCCCTTATCCGTGATATGGATAAATGTATTATGTGCCGCCGCTGTGAAACAATGTGCAATGAAGTACAGACTGTAGGAGTATTATCTGCTATAAACAGAGGTTTTGAATCTGTTATTGCCACTGCTATGGAAATAAATCTGAGTGACTCTGTATGCACATATTGCGGACAGTGTGCTGCTGTCTGTCCCACAGGAGCCTTGGTAGAGAATGATGCTACATGGGATGTTGTCAAAGCTTTGGGCGATCCGGAAAAAACAGTCATTGTCCAGACTGCTCCTTCGGTAAGGGCAGCACTCGGAGAAGAATTCGGGCTGGAGCCGGGAACACTTGTTACGGGTAAAATGGTGGCAGCATTGCGCGGTCTTGGTTTTGACAAGGTATTTGATACAGATTTTGGTGCTGATCTTACTATAATGGAAGAAGCTTCCGAATTTTTAGACAGATTAACACGGCATCTTGACGGTGACACCAGTGTAAAACTTCCTATACTTACTTCTTGCTGTCCTGCATGGGTAAACTTTTTTGAGCATAATTTCAGCGACCTTCTGGATGTTCCTTCCACTTCAAAATCTCCTATGCAGATGTTCAGTGCCGTAGTAAAAAATGTTTACGCTCAGGAGCTGGGTGTAGACAGAAAAAACCTTGTGGTTGTTTCTGTTATGCCTTGTCTTGCAAAAAAATACGAAGCAAGCCGTGATGAATTTTCAATAGGAAATGACTATGATACTGATATCGTTCTTTCTACAAGGGAACTTGCAAAATTAATAAAACAATATAATATAGAATTTAATCTGCTGAAAGATGAAGAGTTTGATAATCCTCTCGGAGAATCAACAGGTGCAAGTATTATTTTCGGAAGAACAGGGGGAGTTATTGAAGCAGCGCTCAGAACAGCTGCTGACTGGTATACCAAAGAAGATCTGCAGGACATTGATTATACTCAGGTCAGAGGATTTGAAGGAGTTCGAAGTGCTAATGTAAAAATCGGCGATCTGGAGCTGAAAATCGGAATTGCTCATGGTCTGGGAGAAGCACGCAAGCTGCTTGAGGAAGTAAGAGCCGGAAAATCTGCATACCATGCTATAGAAATAATGGCCTGTAAAGGCGGATGTATCGGCGGCGGCGGACAGCCTTACCATCACGGGAATACTGCTATACTAAAGAAGCGAACCGAGGCGCTCAAAACTGAAGACGAATCTAAAAAAATCAGAAAATCCCATGAGAATCCTTATATTATAAAATTATATAAAGAGTACTTCGGAGAGCCTTTGAGCCACAGATCCCATGAATTACTGCATACAAAATATTTCAAAAAGCATAAAATATAAATATAAAACAGCTGGTAAGAAAAAAACAGCTGTTTTTATTTTATAATTATTATTTCTGTCAAAAAAAGAGGCTTGGCAGCTGCCAACCCCTTTTAGGTGTAAATTTAGGAGATAAGGTTTCTCTTTCAGCTGTTTCAGTATTCTCACATAAATTCTGAAACATTCTCTTCAAAACCCTTTTTCTTGCATTTACCCGCAGTATATAATACTATTTTCAAAACTTTTTACCAAAAACTCCCGGATTAACTACATTAACAAAAATATTATACTGCTTATATACATAATATTATTTCAATGTGAAAATAATGTGAATAATAAAAAAATTCTGCGTATATTTATACAGAATATGAACTAATTCTCTTTAAATATAAAAAAGAACTGTCTCAAAATATTTTTTTATTTCAATAATTTTATATCAAAATCTATTTTGAAGCAATTCTTTATATATTAATTTTTTTTATTCTGTTTTATAAGTCTGAATATCTGTTCTGCTGTTTTTTCTACCAGTCTTTGTGCATTTTTTGTATCCATAGCTTCACCAAGAGTCATCGGTGAATCTATTATTGAAAAAGCTGCTGTAATACCGCAGTCATATATATTACCTATCTCATCATCAACACTTCCGCCTATTGCTATAACAGGAATTCCGTATTTTTTAGCCAGCTTTGCCACTCCTGACGGTGTTTTTCCCATCGCCGACTGAAAATCTATTCTTCCTTCTCCCGTAATAACATAGTCCGAACCGTTTATCTTATTTTCCAATTCTATTTTTTCAGTAATGATATCTATTCCTGGTTTCAATTCTGAATTAAAAAAGGCTGTAAATGCTCCTCCAAGTCCTCCTGCTGCTCCTGAACCGGAAATATTTGAAATATCAGTTTTTTTTATTTTTTCTATTACATTTGAAAAATTTCTCATGCCGTCATCAAGTATTTTTATAATATCACCGGTAGCACCTTTTTGTTTCCCGTATACATGGGCGGCACCGTTAGTTCCGTAAAAAGGATTGTCCACATCACATGCAATCAGAAATTTTGCTTCTGACACTTCTTTCATGACTTTATCATCCTTAAAACTTTTTATATTAATAAGATTCTCTCCGTTTGGTTCCAATTCATTCCCGTTTTCATCCAGAAATATATATCCAAGAGCTGAAAGCATCCCTGTACCTGCATCATTAGTCGCACTTCCCCCAATTCCTATAATAAACTCCCGGCATCCTTTTTCAAGAGCATCTTTTATCAGCTCACCTGTTCCGAATGTCGTAGCTTTTAGAGGATTGCGTTCGTCCGGGCTGAGAAGCGGGAGTCCGCTTGCTGCTGCCATCTCTATTACTGCTGTTTTCCCGTCTCCAGAAATGCCGTAAAATGAATCTATATCACGCATCAAAGGATCCTTCACCTTAATATTGACCATTTTTCCGTCCAGATTATCTATCAGTGCTTTTACCGTTCCTTCCCCGCCGTCTGCAAGAGGAATTTTTATGAATTCGGCATCCTTATATACTTTTTTTACACCTTTTTCAAATGCTGCTGCTACTTCCAATGATGTCATACTGCCTTTAAATGAATCTATTGCTGCTACTACTTTCACTTTTTTACTCCTCCTTATTGGAATATAATATTCTTTAGTTATAAGATAAATTCTATATTTTGTCAATTTAATTCTGTATTTTTTCTTATCCCCGAATTATTAATTTCAATCAGGTGCAGCAGTCTTACATATTTTCCTTAACTTCATTTATTGAGCTTTCTACATGTCTTACAGAAAAAATCTTTGCTGTTTCAATATCATTTTCTCTTATTGCATTCAAAATTTTTATATGTTCTTCAAGTCTGTCCTGATTCTCACTATTAGCTTTGTCAATATTTCTTCGTCCATGAATTTTTAATAATTGCGATATTATATCATATAATCTAGTCATTAGTTCATTATCAGTACATTCTGCAATTTTTTTATGAAATTCCATATCCCATTCGTTGAATTCCCTGTCTGAATCTTTATGCTCCATCATTTTTTCTACAATCGGTATCAGTTCCGCTGTCAAAATGCTGCAGTTATTAGCCATTGCCACACTGACTGCAAGCGGATCCAGAGCTTTTCTCACTTCCAGTATTTCGAGATATCCGTCCAAATTAAGTGAAATATTCGGTATAATATCATTAAAATAAATATTCGGCGTTAAATTGTTTACATAAGTCCCACCGCCCTGTGTTCTCGAAAGTATGTTTAGCGCAACAAATTTTTTTATAGCCTCTCTTACTACTGACCGGCTGACGCCTAATTCTTTGGAAAGAGATATTTCCGGTGTTATTTTATCTCCTATATCCCATTCGCCCGTCAAAATTTTTTCCTGTACATAGTTAAATACTTTACCAACCTTATCATCCATAGTTTTTCTCCCTTAAGTTTAAATAAATTATAGTTCCATACTTCTAAAATAATCCTAACAAAAAATTTTTCATAATACAAAATGACCTGATAATCTCCAGTTTAAAATATGATCATCATTAATTCTACATAATTAAAAAAATTATGACAGATTGTCAAATATATTCAGTTAAATTTTTTATTTTATACAATCACCTCCTTGTTTAATTCTTTCATTATCTTAAAAAAATATTAACTATTGACATGTTTTTCTAAAACAGTTTTTTATTTTGGGATGAGATTTTTTATTATAATTTCGTCTATTTGCATATATAATCATATTATAAACATATATTATTATATTGTCAATAGAAATTTGCCATGCATTTCTGATAAAAGTATATACCTTTTCAATTTTTAATTTTTCCTTGTAATGAATCACCTAAAATTGTTTACATATTTTATTATCTTTTTATAAACGCT
>RRZT011954522.1_pt1 | contig 18966 bp, 7 predicted proteins | sample 2165551 | NCBI WGS metagenome assembly RRZT01 (sample SAMN10456910, study PRJNA506462) | wastewater metagenome | biome: wastewater; feature: sludge; material: wastewater sludge; isolation source: wastewater sludge with Escherichia coli K12::gfp cells carrying plasmid... | place: USA: Moscow, Idaho ... | reverse complement strand
CGTTCTTGCCGGCACCGGCTTCGATCATGGCGATGGCGACGTCGCCGTTCTCGACAACGCGGCCGGCGACCACGATTTCGAACACGGCGCGTTCGCGCCCGCTCCAGCGCGGGAAGGCGACCCACTGGCCGTCAATCAGGGCGAGACGCACGCCGGAAACCGGACCTTCGAACGGCAGGCCGGAAATCATGGTGGACGCGGATGCGGCGTTCAGGGCAAGCACATCGTAGGCATCGTCAGGGTTGACGGCGAGCACGGTCTCCACGACCTGCACTTCGTTGCGCAGCGTGTGCGGGAACAGCGGGCGCAGCGGACGGTCGATGATACGGCAGGCGAGAATCGCCTCGGAGCTCGGGCGGCCCTCACGGCGGAAGAAGGAGCCCGGGATCTTGCCCGCGGCGTACATCTTCTCTTCCACGTCAACGGTCAGCGGGAAGAAGTCGTAGTTCTCCTTCGGGCTGGAGCCAGCCGTGGTGGTGGACAGGACCATCGAATCATCATCAAGATAGGCGGCCACAGCCCCATCCGCCTGCTGGGCGAGACGACCCGTCTCGAAACGCAACGTGCGCTTGCCAAATGAACCATTGTCGATTACGGCCTCTACGGCCTTGATTTCGGGACCCTCCAAGGGTTCCTCCTTTGTTTGATTATCTATCTACCTAAACCATTACTGACCTGACGCAGGCCTTGCGTGTCACGCGGCATACCTGGCCGCGAATCCTTCGTTTTCCTCGTGTCAGAACGTCAGTTCCATTATTCACTTATTCGTTGACTTTTCGCTTGCGGCATCGCACCCCGTGCATGTCCCCGCCGGCCCCCGGTGTTGTCTTGCCTCGAAGGCGGCGACAGGCGCTGCCATGCTGCCTACCGCCGCCGACATCGGTCCGCCCCCTGTGGGCGGGACGTTTATGAGTTCGAGCGTGATATACGAGCGCCCGCGCACAAGGCACGGGCGTAAGTCTTCTATCGACGCAGGCCGAGACGGTCGATCAGGGAACGGTAACGATCGATGTCCTCGCGCTTGAGATAGTCAAGCAGACGACGACGGTCGCCGACCATGAGCAGCAGACCACGGCGCGAATGATGATCGTGCTTGTGGGTCTTGAGGTGCTCGGTCAGATCGGTGATGCGCTTGGTCAGCAGTGCAACCTGGACCTCCGGGGAACCGGTGTCGCCTTCGTGCGTCGCGTACTTGCTGATGATTTCCTGCTTGTCCTGAGCCGTAAGTGCCACGGCTTCCTCCTTGGGTTCTAGCTGCGCGGTGCCGCCGGCCCAATGCCGGAGCGCTCTCTATCCGCGGGCGAAACACGCCAAAATATAATTGTAAACCAAGGTATGGAAAACCTATGGCATGGCGACGTCAACGATGTATCGACGTTCAAACCGCCTCGTTCAAACCGCCTCGAGCAGGCCGCCGAACATCACGATGCACAACGCGGCCACCTCAATCACAAAGAACATGGTGAGTGAAGCCCAGCTGTGCGTGAGCGCGTTGAGCGGGGAATCCTTTCGGATCGCGACCAGCAGACCGACGAACACCAGCGCGTAGACCGCCACCGCGGCGCCCGCCGCCATGATCCCGAGGTTCGCGGCGTTCGCCAGCGGCGCGTCCGAACCATACACGACATACGTCGAATACCAGAAATTGAATCGCAACAGGCACATGCCCGCGATGAACTGCTCGGCGATGACCCCGAGCACGAACACCACTCGCCACAGCCAACGGCGCGAATCGACAATCAACATGCCGAGACCCGTGAACGCGAGCACCGTGACCAGCCAAGAGATGAACATGACCCCTTGCACAGACAGCTTGCTGACCGCGGCGACCAAATCGGAGGTATTGCGCACGGCGATATCACGGCCGATGCCATACGGCACGATGATGGCCAAGAGCAGCAATATTGCGAACACCGCCCATTGCACCGGATGTGACTTGCTGCGTTCGATATCTGCCAACGACAAATCGCTGTCTGGGATGGTGGGTTCGGGATGTTTGGACACATCCACGTGTTCGACCTTCCCCCGCACGATTTCGGTCGCGGTATTCGATTCGTCCGGAGCGGTGCTGGAATCGGCAGTGGTGGCCGGCGCCGAGGAGGGGGTGGCGGCATCGTCTGCGTCGCCGGTCGTAGAGGGGACGGCCGCTTTGTCCGCATCGCCCGCATCGGAGAGGTCAATGACGCGGTCCGACGCCTTGGTCGCATCCATATCGATCACGTCAGTGTTCGCCCCGCCCGCGTTTGCGTTGTTGTGTGGGCTCGTCTCCGCCATCCATTGCCTCGCTTGTCCGGACATGCGGCGCGATGGCCACACGCGTTGTTTCGCTATCCACTCTAGTATGCCGCATGCCGGATGGATGCGCACGAATCGGGGCAGGGCATCGTCACATTCACTCCCTTATCGTCAGGCAATCAGGACAGACAAAATCTCAACATCTGCGCGAATCAGCGTGTGACGGCGAGATATTGAGAGAAAAGTCTCAACATCTCTCGTCAACCGTGCTGTTTGCCGATTTTTGCAGATCTCCCGCGTGGCACACGAGACTGCCGGCACCTCGAAACCGTTGATATTGCTGGATTCTCAAGATTGGCCGCCGCTTTGATCACCTTGCAAAATCTCAATTTCTCACGAAATCAGGTGTCAGACGCGAGTTTTTCCGACTTTTCCTGAACAACTCGCCAAATCGGCGTCCAAACGCGAGATATTGAGACTCGCCTTCTCCGACTGTGCCAAGGCCGGTGCCGGCATACCGGACCGCGAAGTCGCACAAACACTGGCGACGCCAACAGCGCTCCCAGCGTAACCAGTTTGGGGAGGGAAGGCGGCTGCGCGGGAATGGAAAAGCCCCGGGATTCCGGGGCTTGTGGAGCGGATGACGGGAATCGAACCCGCGTAATCAGTTTGGAAGACTGAGGCTCTACCATTGAGCTACATCCGCGTATCGCACCATCTGCAAGCATACGGCGCAACTCGTGTCATTATACACGAAACCGCGACGACGCGCCGCGCGCCGCAGATCTTCCATCGATGTCATGCGACAGCCGGCTCACACCACAGGCAGATTGACGACCGTATCGGCCGCAGCAACAAACCGCGTCAGCAGACCTCGATTTTCCACTCGTACGGCTTGAGCGCCACCGTGCGCGGCAGGCTCACCCCCTCGATACTGTCCAGCGTCGCCGTAGCGTCGCGGTTCGCGAAATTGAACACGCCAAGCAGCGTGCGCCTGCCCGCCTGCCGGACCATCGCGAGAACGCCGTCATCATGCGCGTCCCACGTCGTCACCCAAGCGTCGGGGGCGAAGCAGGGGTCCGAGCGCATCTGCCGCACATCCGCCATGCCTTCCCACATCCGGTTCGGCAAGGTTCCGGGGACATCGCGCTTCGCGGCGTTCTTCCAGCTGAACTTGCTGCGGTGCAGATTGCGACTGTCGGCGACACGGTCCGGGTCTTCCTTATAATCCCAGCCGTTGAGCTGACCGATTTCGTCGCCGCAGTTGAGCATCGGGAACCCACGCAGGAAGCCCATCGCGTGATGCATAAGCAGGTCACGCTGGATTGAGCGCTCGTACAGCGGCCGGTCATGCGTGATGATCGCCCGTTCGATGCCGCACAGGCTCGCCGTGGTGCCGCAGCTACGCGCGTCGCCGGACGCCGGATCATAGTTGTACAGCTCACCCATCGACCAGCTGCCAGGCACCATGCCCTCATAGAAGTGGTACAGGAATTCCTTATGCTTGAGCGGGTCGATGCCAAGCTGGCGTTCGACATCCTCGTCCAGGCCCCAGCCGATGTCGTCATGGCAGCGCAGATAGTTGACGAACCAGCAGTTGCCGGGCAGCGCGTCGAGCTTGTCGATCTGGGTTTTCAGCAGCCGGGTATCGCCGTTGGCGAGCGCGCTCCACAAGTTGACCATGACGGACACGTTGTACAGCATGTGGCATTCGGGCTTTTCGGGAGTACCGAAGTAGGCGGCGAGCTCCTTGGGGGCCATGACGACCTCGCCTTTGAACACGACGGCTGGGCAGACGATTTCGGACATGATGCGCATCATACGCACGATGGTGTGGACCTGCGGCAGGTTGCGGCAGTTGGTGCCGAGCTGCTTCCAGATGTACGGCACCGCGTCGATGCGGAAGACTTCGACGCCGAGATTGGCCAAATGCAGCAGGCTGGACATCATGGCGACGAAGACCTTGGGGTTGCGGTAGTTGAGGTCCCATTGGAACGGGTAGAACTGGGTCATGACCCATTTGCCCATGCGCTCGTTCCATGTGAAGTTGCCGGGCGCGACGGTCGGGAAGACCTGTGGGACGACGGCATCATACTGGTCGGGGATGGTGCGGTCGTCATAGCAGAAGTAGTAGTCCTGATATTCGGGGTCGCCCGCTTGCGCGGCTTTCGCCCAGCGATGGGTGGACGCAGTGTGGTTCATGACGAAATCAAGGCACAGGCTGATGCCGGCCTTACGCAGTTTCGCAGTGAGGTCGGCGAGGTCCTGATTGGTGCCGATGGACGGGTCGACGGTGTCGAAATCCTCGATGGCGTAGCCGCCGTCGTTGTCCGGATGCGGCATGGTTAGCAGCGGCATGAGGTGCAGATAGGTCAGATGTTGCTCTTTGAGATAGTCGATATGTTTGGCGAGGTCGGTCAGTTTGCCCGCGAACAGGTCGGTATACATGGTCATGCCGAACATGTCGCCGCGGCGATACCACTGCGGGTCCTGCTCGCGGCCGACGTCGAGGCGCTTGAGGTCGGCGGGCCGGTCGGCGTGCGCTTTGGCCATAACACGTTCAAAATGCGCGAGTTCCGGCGAATCGCCGTACAGCGAATGGAACAACTCTTCGAGTTCGGCGCGGCGCGGCGCGAGGCGCTCGGCGAATACGGTATCGATATGCTTGGCAGCCATCTGAAACTCCTATGTCTCTCATCCCGGGACCGGTTCGTTCGGGTCCATGTGGCTTTCAGTATATCGAACCGGTTCGAGCCGGGCAATGCGACACTCCGGATGCGGCGATATTCCACTGATTCCACGCCGCGGGAGCGGTGCTATCTGCGAACGACCAATATCGCGACCGCCGAGGCGACCGGGCCGTCATGGCTCAGGGAGATATGCCAACGCCAGCGCGGCGCCCCCTCCCCCGGTTGTGCGCCGGCATCCGACGCTGTGGGCACGTCACGTTGGACACCGCGCAAGGCCTCGGACAGTGCCCGTGCGTCATCGTCGGCAAGCACCACATGCGGCACCCCACGGGCATCATCAAGAATCTCGATCCGCGCCCACGGGACGTTGTCCACGGTGTATGGAAGCGGGAAGGTCCCCCCCAGCGCCTCGCACCACGCCTTGATTACCGCTTCCTTGCCGGCCCAGCGTGCGGCGAGATGCACAGCGTCGCCATCCGCCTTAAGCCGGCCGCGCAAGGCGCTCTGCCGCAGTTCGCGCGGCGAGAACAGCCGGCGCATGCCCCCGTCGGGCTCCGCGAGCTGTTCGGCGAAAACGTCCAGCGCCACGACATCATGGCCGAGGCCGACAATACGGCCCCCGGGTTCCTGCCCATCCATCGCCGTCATCGCCGCCATCGCAACGCTTGACGTCATCGCCGCCTTCGATACCGCCGTTTCGTCCGAATCGCGCATCATCACACCGCAGTAAATCCGGTCACGAACGCGAAGAGGAGCGACAACCCGAGGAACACCAGGAACCACGGCGAACTCCAGCACGCCGCAACCGTACCCTGCGGGCTGCGGTTGGCCTTCATGTACCCGCGGATATCCCTGAACCGCAAGACAAGGTACAGCAGGGAACCCACGCCGACCGCGATGTAGAGCCCATAGCCGACGATGTTCTGCGCGTTTTCCGGCATCAGCGTCAGCAGGCGGGAGAACAGGTCGGAGAAGACGAAATTATTCGTGATATGCAGTGCGATCGACCACACCAGCCCGTATTCGGCGGCGATATAGCCCAAGACCAGCCCGACGAGAATCGCGTAGGCGCCTTGCAGCAGATCCGTGTGGAAGCAACCGAACAGGACCGCGCTGGTGACGATTGAGAACACCTTGCCGTACTTGGCGAGCGCAGGCATCACCAGACCGCGGAACAGCAGCTCCTCCATAATCGGGCCGAAGAATCCGGCGTACAGGACCATGGCGAGCGTGCCCATCGAGGCGTCGATGCTGTCCATCGCCGTGCTGGGCTGGAAGCCGAACAGGCCAGACAGCCAGTCAAGCGCCGGTTCGAGGATGAAGGTGTAGACGTCGGAAGCGCCGAGAATCAGCATGATGGCAAGCAGAAAGACGACAGGCGTCATCTTGCGGTGCGCGCGTTCGCCGCTCCCGGTCAGTTCCAGACGCAGCTCGTGCGGCAAGCCGTGCCATAACGGGTCGTGTGAACGCATGAGGGCCAGGTAGATCGCGCATCCGACGAGGGCGATCAGACTGACGGCGCCGGATATCCGATTGCTAAATGCGTCACTGAACACCTCCGATTCGGGGGTGCCTTGAAGAATCATCACCGTGGCGATGGTCATCTGGGCAACCAGCGCGACAGCCGTCATGACCACGCAATAGAACAGCACAAGCCGCGCCTCGCGACCGACCGCACGACGCACCTGCTGGGCGTAGGTGAGGAAGCGTCGAGGAATCCATGCAGGCTGTTGGGCCTGTGGCATCGGCTGCGGCGGGTAGGGGTATGGCGGAACCTGCTGATACGGCGGCAGCGGCTGCGGTGTTGAGGGGTGCGTCTGGTACGGATACGGCGGGTACGGCTGGTACGACTGGTACGACTGGGGAGGGTACGCCTGATATGGGTACGGCTGGTACGGGTAGGGCGTGCCCTGCATCTGGGGCGGATAGGCGGGATTCGGGTATGACGCTGCCGAAGGCGCGGGCTGCGGATATGGCTGTAGCGGCGGAACCTGCTGATAGGGCTGGGCCTGCTGGTACGGCGGATACGGCTGATATTCCTGCCGCGCGGTCTGCTGCGGCTGCATCATCGGCGGCTGCCGACCGGTCGGTGCGACATGTTCCGGCCGATTCGTGCGAGTCTTGTCTGCATCATCGCTCTGGTCGCTCATGTGTTCCCTTTCCTGCTGCGCCCCGCGCATGCGAGTCTGCCGTGCGCTGTCGTCATCGTCGTGTTGTCATCATCGCAGTCGCTGCTGACCGTTTCATGGGGATAACACGCGTGCTGCGTCCACCGACTCTGAGGAATCGCTCAGTGTCGGCGGACGCAGCAGGAATCAACGCGCCGGGCAGGCCGGATTGTCAGGACAATCCAGGCAGTCCAGACAATCCGGCCTCATGCGTAGGTCAGGCCTCGTAGTATCCGTCGGTCCCCAGACGGGCGTTCGGATCGAGCAGCATGGCCTTCTCGACTTCATGCGCGTCATAGCCGTGGCCGTCCTTGTGGAAGTGGCGCTCGTCGATGGGCTCGTAGAGCGCGGCATGGCCCATCATGCCTTCTTCCAGACGACGGTGGCCGGCGGTCAGACGGCTGTTCGCGCGCTTGCGCCAGGCTTGAAGCGCCTCATCGCCCGCGGTGTGCGCGACCGCAGCCTCGAAGGCACCGGGGCTGACAATCGCCACGAAACCGCCGACATGGCCGAAGCCAAGGGATGTCGCCAATCCCGCCTTGACCGGACCGACCTTGATCAGGCTGGTCGGCCAGACCATGAAATCGTCACGCTTGAGCTTCGGATCGACGCAGTCGAGCGCAGCGTTCGCTGGGACGATGCCCGTGCGGAACAGCTGGGTCAGGCCGTTGATTTGGAACACGCAGGCGCCGCCCTTCGCGTGGCCCGTCAGGCTCTTCTGGGAGATGACGAGCAGCGGGTTGCCTTCGGTGCGGCCGATGGCGTGCGCGAGCGTGTTGTGCAGCTCGGACTCGTTCGGGTCGTTCGCGTTCGTGGACGTGTCGTGCTTGGAGACCACGGCGATATCGTCCGGAGTGACACCGAGCCGCGCCAAATCATGCACGAGCTTGGAATCGCGGCCACCCATGCCGGCGGCGAGCGCACCAAGACCCGGAGCCGGGATTGAGGTGTGCGCGCCATCCGCATAGGAGTGAATGAATCCGACGACGCCCGCGACCGGCAGGCCAAGCTTCAACGCGATATCGCCGCGCGTCAGCAGAATCGTGCCGCCGCCCTGCGATTCGACGAAGCCGCCGCGACGACGGTCGTTCGCGCGGGAGAAGAAGCGTGCGTCGATGCCTTTGGCGTACATTTCCTGGGCGTTGGCGGTGGCGTTCATGTTGCCGAAACCGATGACGGATTCGACGCCGATGTCGTCGATTGCGCCGGCGACCACGAAATCGGCCTTGCCGAGGGCAATCTTGTCGGCGCCCTCTTCGACGGAGACCACGGCGGTCGCGCAGGCGGACACCGGCTGGACGATATTGCCGTATCCGCCGATGTACGACTGCATCACATGGGCGGCGACCACGTTGGGCAGCGCCTCCTGGAGGATGTCGGTCGGGATCTCATGGTTGAGGAAGCGGTCAAGGTACAGCTTGCGCATCGATTGCATGCCGCCGAAGCCGGTACCTTGTGTGTCCGCGACCATGGAGGGGTGCACGGCCTGCAAGATCTCCGTCGGCGTGAAGCCGGCCGACAGGTAGGCGTCCACCGTGGTGACGATGTTCCACAGGGCGATCGGGTCGACCGCGCCGACCATCGAAGCGGGGATGCCCCACTTGAGCGGGTCGAAGCCCTTCGGGAACTGGCCGCCGACCGTGCGGGTCATCGCCGCGCGGCGAGGCACTCGGATCATCGAGCCGGCATGGCGGGTGACCACCCATTCTCCGGCTTCGGTATCCTCACGGATGCTGGTGTGCGCTTCGTCAAGCTTGACGTATTCACGGGCCATGTCCTCGGTGGGCACGGAGAATTCGACGTCGTGGTCGAGGAAGATCTCAGCCTCCTCCTCGTCGTTGCCGCCGGTTTCGCCGTCACGCAGATAGTTGGAGCCCATGCCGTCCTCGAAAGGCCTGATGCCGCTTCGCGCCACGACTTCGTCATGGTAGCGCTCAGCGATATCTTCCTCGGGGACCAGGTTGCCGTCAGTGTCATACCAGCCGGCTTTCGGGCTGTCCTGCCACGTGAGCAGGCCCATATTCCACGCGAGTTCGAGCACGGCGCCTGCGGACAGGTCGACGCTGCCGTCGGCGTGGATGCCGAGCTCCGCCTGGGCGCGGGTACGTCCGGAGCCCCACGGGCCAAGTTCACCGACGGAGACGATTACGATCTCATCTTCAGGGCGCGCGGTGACGTTGGTCCAATCCTTCAAGTCAATGTCGGGCTGGCGGGGCACGCGCGGCGTCGGAAGGGCCTTGATGGTGGCCGCGGGGGCGGCTGCCGAGTCCTTGGAGGCGTCGGCGGCTTGCGATTCGGCGCGTTTCGCGTCTTCCATGGCCTCGCGGCGCAGGGCGCTGATATCGATGGGCTCACTGCCCAGGCCGCCGGTCAGATCGACGTCGAGCGGTGCCTTCTTGGCTTGTTCGCGGGCTTCCTTTGTGGACAGGTCGAGCAGTTTGACGGCGATCTGCGCGGTCGAGTAGGTCTTCAGCCCGTGGCGTTCGACCACCTCGACGAGCGGGTCGTTGCCGCCCATCAGGCCGGTTCCCCGCACCCAGCCAATCTTCGGATGGGCGAAGGTGACACGGCCGGACCATACGCGTTCGGCGTGTGCACGGTTGACGATCGCATCGAAAGCGCTCTTGACTTCGCCGTAAGCGCCGTCGCCGCCGAATATACCGCGGTTCGGGGAGCCGGGCAGGATCACGTGGAGCCGGTGCTGCACGTCGGTGTCCGAGCCGATGGCCGCGAATCCGGTGATTGCGCGTTCCACGCCCCACAGCATGAGTCGTGCCTGCGATTCGAACAGTTCACCGGAGTCTGCCATGGTGCCGTGAACCGGCGGGGCGGCGAACGGGAAGAACAACGTGGGCTCGTACGCGGGCTTGATCACCGTGGTCGTGGCTCCAGAGGTCTTCTTCTGCTCGTGGCCGACCCAATCAACCAACGCGTCGACATCACGGTAGCTGGACAGGTTCGCGGGGACAAGCCACAGACGGGCTCCCGCGGCCGCATGCGTGCGGTACGCTTGCTTCGCCCACTGCTTGACGGACGGCTTGAAGCTGTGCGAGGTGGCGACGACAGTCGCACCCCCGGCCAGCAGGCCGCACACAACCTGGGCGGCGATGGAGCGCGGGGCGACGCCCGTGACGACGGCGATATCACCGGCGAAGCGGGATGCCGCAGGGTCTGTCTTCGGGTCAGCAAGCGCCTGGGTGGCGATGGTGTCGAAGATCGCGGCGAGGTCGCGGCGATCCTCCTGCTCGGCCTTGGCGGCGAACCACTTGGCCTGCTTGCAGACCGCGTCTCCGGCGCCGGTGAAGTCCAGCTCCGCGACCGACCGGTCGTCGTTGTAGTACAGGCGGGCGAGGTCCTCACGGGCAGAAGCCCAGCGGTCGTCGAATTCGATGGCTTTGCGGGCATCGAAGCGCGGTTCGACCTGCTTGGGCCAATCAGCGCCGAGTTCCGCGGCGACGGTTTGGACAACCGCCTCATCGTCGTCATCTTCAGGCTGGGCTGCCGGGGTGTTCAGGCCGAGCCGGTCGAGCACGTAACGGGCGGTGGATGCGAGCACGCCAGTGGAACCGGTGACCTGCTGGGCGAAGGCGTCAAGCGCGGCGGAATCGACCACCGCACCCGAGGCGGCGCCGGAAGCGGACGGCAGCGCGACCGTGATATTGCGGCTTGCGGCCACCTGCTGGACAGCGGCATCGATAAGCGCGTTGGCGGCGGCTTGGTCCTGGGCGGCTTCGGTACCGAGCGTCGCCAGATCCCCACCACGCGAGGACGCCCCGTCACGCGTGCCAAGCACGAGCGCGACGAGCACATGGGATGCCCAGCCTTCGCCGAGCTGCCACGTATTGGTCACCCGCTGTTCTACCTGGGCCTGCTTGATGCCGGCCGCACCGAACAGATGGCGGATGCGGTCGCGCACGATATCGCCAAAGACCTGGCCGAAGGGCTTGTAATTCGGGGCGACCTTGTCAACCAGCTTGCTCAGCGCAGAGACCGGCGCTTCGGCGGCGCCATCGACGCTGGCCACGCCGAGTTCGGAGCTGATATCCATAAGCAGCTGGTTGCGGCGCGAGGAGACGCCGTTGGTGAGCGTGTCGGTCGTGTCGTTGTCGCCAATCTGGTCGGGGCGGATCTTGCCCGCGTAGGCGAGCAGCGCGGCGATTGCGTCGGAGGCATGGAATGGCAGATTAGCTGGGCGTTCGCCGGTTGCGGCGGCAGGGGCCGCAGGAGCCGGGACGGGCGCAACAGCAGCAGGAGCGGCGGCTTGCGCTGCCGGAGCAGCCGGAGCAGCAGCCGGGGCGGTCACCGGAGCGGCGCTGTCTTCCTCGGTGTCGGTTTCGACGAGCGGATCAGTGTCGGTCATGTAGATGCGACCCTCATCACGCCCCACGTTGTACACGGTCACATGGCGGCCGGTGTACTGCGGCAGGCGCAGGGTCTTCGTGCCGAGGTTTGCGAGCGTCGGGGCGTTGCCCAGACCGACCTCGACGTATTCCTCAACGCCGAGCCCGTCATGCGCAGTAGCGCGGAACATGAGGTCCTGCGTCTCAATCCAACGCACCGGGCTGGCGAACTGCCAGGATAGCAGCTCGGTGAGCAGCAGTCTGCCGAGCTTCTGCTCGTCGGCTGCGTAAGAATCCCACACCTTCGGGTCGTCGAGCGCAGCCTTGATGCGTTCGGACGGCACGACGTCGAGAATCTTGCGCGCGAAATCACGCGTCATCTCGAACGGCACTGCCACAAGGTTCGGGATGTACCGGCCGACCAGACGCTGGTAATCGATGTACTGCGGCAGCAGCGCGTCCAGCTTGTCGCGGAATTCGGGCACGCCCTTGCGCAGCAGCCTCGAATGGAACGGCACGTCGATGCCGGGCACGAGCATGAAGGCCGGTTTGCCACCGTATTCCGCCACGCGGCGGGCTGCATCCGCCTTCAAAGCCTTGAGTCCAGCAATCGTACCGGCAATCGCGTACTGCTGGCCGGCGAGGTTGTAGTTGACAATCTGCAGGAACTCGCCGGACTGCTTGGCGATGCTCTCGACGTACTCTTCGACGCCGTCATCGCCGACGCCGAACTGGTTCGGCCGCAGCGCGCCCATCCGGTAGTTGGAACGCCCCTGTTCGTCTCGTTCGATGAGATGGTGCATGGTGGAGCCGCGGTGGAACACGAGCTCAAGCACGGTTTCCAGCGGGATGATACCGGCGAAGGAGCTCAGCGCGTTGTACTCGCCGAGCGAATGGCCGGCGAAGTAGGACGGCCACAGGTCGCAGCCGGCTTCGCGCAGGCGTGCGGTCTGGGCGAACGCGACCGTGGCGAGCGCGACCTGCGTGAACTGGGTGAGATTGAGCAGCCCGTCGGGGTGCCGGTAGGTGACGCCGTTGGCGGTGAGCTCCTTAGGGTTGTCACGCACGACGGCGAGGATTGAGAATCCGAGCTTGCTGCGGGTCAAGGCGTCGGCACGCTCCCACACCTTGCGGGCGGCCGGGGATTTCGCGCGTTCGTCCAGGACCATGCCCTGCTTCTGGATGCCCTGGCCTGGGTAGACGAAGGCGGACACCGGCGGGCGGGTTGCGGCGGTGCCGCGCGAGACGAGCTGGCCGTCGATGCGGCAGGTGACTTCGAGCAGCAGGCCGCCATGGCGTATATGGCCGACGCGTTCGACGGTGATTTCCACCTGATCGTCCAGTTGGACCATGCCGTACATGTTGTAGGTCCAGCCGGCGATTTCGTAGTGCATGCCCTTGTCATCTGCCGCCTGCACCACATGCTGGGCGGTGGCGGACAGCCACATGCCATGCACGAGTGGGGCGTCGAGGCCACTGATTGCGGCGCCGCGCACGGAAGTGTGAATCGGGTTGAAATCGCCGGAAGTACGGGCGAAAGCGGTCATCTCGTGCGGGGCGCGGACAGTGACGCGGCGCAGCAAACGACGCGGGGTCGGCTCGGTGAGTTCGCCGACCTGTTCTTTGGCGTCATCCTCGTTCGGATTGTGAGACGGATTGTCCCGATAAGTGAGATATTCGCCGTAATCGGGGGCTTCGACAGGCAGCTCGTCGCTGTAGGCGCGGCCGCGGATCGCGAAGCGCTCGGTCTCATGCGCAAGCACCGTGCCATCGGCGGCGGTATGCGTCACATGGATGGTAACCACGCGGCCGGAGGCGGATTCGGCGTACGGATCCGCCCAGCTGGTCAGGCTCACCTGCTCGCCGGTATGGCGCAGCAGCTCGCGTTCAGGCACTTGCAGTTCGATGAGATGGTCGAGATGGACTGCGTTGAGTAGGCCTTCGATAACCGGATAGCCGTCGACACTCACCGAGCCGAGTGCCGCGTAAATCGCCGGCCACGCCGGTCCGACCAGCGCGTCGGGGGCGATACGCGAGGCGTTGAGGCCTTCCGGCAGGATTCCGGCGGTCGCAGCCTCATGGTCAACGCCGAGATTCGCGGACAGCGTGTACTGCGCATGTGCCAGGCCGAAGGGGTAGCGCTCAGTGTCATCCGATGGCGTGATTTCAGGCATCGCGACGAGCCTGTCACCGGTGATTGCGGTGTTACCAATGCCGGCGACCGCGGCGAGCATCGCGTACACATGCTCGGGCAGGCGATCGCGGTCAACGACCGGCAAACGGCCGCAATCCGCGCCGCCCACGATGAGCGGAATCACGATGTCGCGCACCGCATGCTTGCCGAGCCCGCCGTCGGGATCCTTGTCCCAGAAGGTGTCGAGGTGAATGTCAAGGTCGAGCAGGGTCTTGTCGCCATCCGTGCCGACCTGTTCGATGCGGTAGTTCGTATCGTCCGCAGCCGTGCCGTACGCGGGATTGCTGGTCACATGGCCGATCCAGGAGATATTCGGGCAGCTGCGCACATAGGCCTGCACGTCGGTGGCTCCGGCGAGCGTGCCGAGCGCGTCCGCAGCCGGTTCATCCGCCTGTGCGGCCTGGGCTTGGGTACGTTCCAGCGCGGCGTGTTCGAAGCGGCCGAGAATATCAGCCACAGGTTCGTCGACGGTCGTAATGCCGGCCACCGAAATCGGGCCGGGGATGATGCGCACGGCGTCCGCACGGTAGCGCGGATCTTCGGACTGCCACAGCTGGTCGCGTCCCCACCAACGCAGCAGGTCGTTGTCGATCACCGGGACGAACGGCATTGGCTTGGGGTATTCGTTGACCAACGTGATGAACCATGCGGCGTCGGTCGGCTCAACCTCAAGCGTGTCGATCTGCGGGTAGCGCTTCCCCAGCCGGTTCAGCGACTGCTGCGGGTCGGATTCCACGTCGGCGCGCACCGCGAACAACGGCGTGAATTCACCGGATTCCTGGTCGCGCACGCGGGCCTCGATGCGCTGCAACAGGTGCAGGTAGCGGTCCGCATAGGTCGGGTCGGCCCATGGGAAGGACAGGTCGGCGAAACGCTGAGCCCACTGGCGGTAGGTCATCGAGGCAACGTCACCGAAATACGGTTTCGCGGTCTTGTCGAGCGCGTCGATGATTTCGGCGCGGCGAGGCTCGATCTGCTCGGGGTGCTTCATCATCTCGACCAGCAGACGGCCGCAGCGCGCGGACGAATTTTCCAATTCGTAGATATCGGCGTGCAGATGGCTCAAGCCGGAGCTCACCCCGCCGACCACCTTGCCGGACGGCACCCAGCGTTCGCCGCGTGGGGCGAACGGGTCGTCACCGCCCTGTTCGAGCGTGATGCCGGGGGTTTCGACGAGCATGCGCTTGACTTGCGGGCTGGTATGCGCCTCCTTGGCGGTCATGACGGCGGTGCCGACGAGCACGCCGTCCACCGGCATATCGGGCTCCCCGTAAGCGCGGGACCATTGGCCGGAGATGTAGTCCGCGGCGCGTTGCGGCGTGCCAATGCCGCCGCCGGCGACCAGCACAAGGTTCTCGCAGCCACGCACGTCGGCATAGGTGTTGAGCAGCAGGTCGTCCAACGATTCCCAGGAATGGTGGCCGCCGGCGGAACCGCCTTCGACCTCGGCGATGATGGTGACCGGGGCGACCGCCTTGGCGATACGTACCACCTGGCGGATCTGGTCGACCGTGCCCGGCTTGAACGCCACATACGGCAGGCCGTCGGCGCGCAGGGACGCGATGAGCTGCTTGGCTTCGTCGAACTCCGGGATGCCTGCGGAGACGACCACGCCGTCGATCGGGGCGCCGGACGCGCGTTTCTTCGGCACCAGACGCTGCGTGCCGAACTGGAGGTTCCACAGGTAGCGGTCCATGAACATCGCATTGAATTCGACCGTGCGGCCTTCTTCGAGTTCGTCCTCGAGCTCGGCCAGATGCCGGTCAAGCACCTCGGCGGTCACCTGGCCGCCGCCGGCGAGTTCGGCCCAGTATCCGGCGTTCGCCGCGGCCGCGACAATCTGCGGGTCCACGGTGGTCGGGGTCATGCCAGCCAGCAGGATCGGCGGTTTGCCGGTCAGTTCGCTGAATTTCGTGGCAATCCGGTCACCGGCGGGCGTGTGGATGACGCGCGGACGGTACGCCTTCCAATTCTGCAGGCGTTCGGGGTCGCCCGTCAGCGTGGACAGCGCGGCACGGTCGGCGGTGCTTGCCGCCTCGACCACACCGGCGCCGCTGCCTTGGGCGAGTGCGGCGACCAGCTTGCCGGCAGTGGTGCCCGGGCCCATATCGACAATCCACAATGCGGACGGATCCGTGGACTCAAGCAGCTTGTGCACGCGGCCTGTCCAATCCACATGGTTGATAAGCACTTCCTCGGCGAGTTCGCGAGCGCGCAGCCCATCGAAACCGCACGCCTGCGCCCAGACGACCGTCTGGTCGACGGCATCGGCCATCAGCGGGGAATGGAACGGCAGCGTCACGTCAAGGTATTCGAGCGTCGGGTCGAACACCGAGCCGCCGCGCACCTTCTGCTCGCGCAGACGCGCCTGCTTGCGGTGTTCCTTGCCCGCGGCGAGCACGAAGAGCGCCAGATCCTCCGGGTATCCAGACAGAACCTGATGGTCGGGGGCGTTTTCGACGGCGATGGAGATCGGCCCGCGGGTGGCGGGGATGCGCGCAATCAGGGTTTCGGTCTGCTCGCGGTTGGCACCCTTGACCGACAGCATCGGGGTTGCGCCTTCGAGTTTGGCGTGCAGGCCGAGCAGCCGCGCCTGACGGGTGCCGGCGACGCCGATCAGTCGGGCCACGGCGAGGATTTCGTCGATCGGCTCCTGCGCGGCTTCGAGCGAGCCGGCACGCTGCAGTTCGCGGGCCATATGCACGCCAATGATGCCCTGCGAATGCCCGAGCAGCGCCACCGGCTTCGAAGCGGGGTTATACCCCAGATGCACGGCGTCGATAATCGCTGCGAGCTGGGTGAGCGCGATGCCTTCGACGCTCACGGACGCATCCGCTGCGGCTCCGAGCGAGGCGCCGGACGGCTTGAATCCGAAGATGTCGGTCGGGTGTCCGGTCACCGCGAGCAGGTCGGCGGCCACCGGGGTCAGCAGGCGGTCGGCGGCGAGCACCCGGGCATGCAGATCCGCGGCTAGGGTCGGGTCGTCCATCGCATCGGCGAGCGCCGCGGTCCACGGGGTGGATTGCCCGCCGAACACCACGGCATGGGGTTCGTCGACAAGTCTGGACAGGAAGGGTTTCGTACTGGTCATTATTGTTCCTTTGCTGGTTTCCATTCGATTCCAGTGGTGCTGATGATTGGTGCTGATTGATGAGACTGTCGGTTGGAAGCGCTTACATCGGCTGGTTGCCGTGATGCTTGTCGACCGACCGGTGACGGCGTTTGCCGGCGAGCGTGCGCAGGGCTCCGGCAATTGCCTCCCTTGTCTGCTCGGGGTCGATCATCGCGTCAATCTGCCCGGTTTCCATCGCAAGATTCGCGTTGACGGTCGTAGCCTCATAGTCGGCCACATACTTCGCACGCAGCGCTTCCACGTCCTGCCCGCGCTCCTTGGCTTTCTGCAGATCCTTGCGATGAATGATGTTGACCGCGCCCTGGGCGCCGAGCACCGCGATCTGGCTGGACGGCCAAGCGAGGTTAACGTCCGCGCCAATCGCCTTGGAACCCATGACGATGTAGGCGCCGCCGAAGGCCTTGCGCAGAATCACCGTCACCATCGGCACCTGCGCGTTCGCATACGCGTAAATCACTTTCGCGCCGCGGCGGATGATGCCCGCATGCTCCTGGTCGCTGCCCGGCTTGTATCCGGGGGTGTCCACGAGGGTGATGACCGGCAGGTTGAACGCGTCACACAAGCGCACGAAACGCGCGACCTTCTCGGAGGATTCCACGTCGAGGATGCCGGCGAGCACATTCGGCTGGTTGGCGACCACGCCGACCGGGTGGCCTTCGATGCAGGCGAAGCCGACGACCGCGGATTTCGCGTACAGTTCCTGCACTTGGACGAATTCGCCATAATCGACGATGCCGTGGATGACGTCGAGCATGTCGTAGGGCTGACGATCATTATCTGGCACGATGGAGGCGACGCGCGAGGCTGCCATCTGGTCGGCGTGCGTGGACGCGTAGGCGAATACCGGCGGCTCACACTGGCAGGTCGACGGCAGGTAGGCGAGCACCGTGCGCGCGTAGTCGATCGCGTCGGCCTCGTCTTCACCGAGATAATGCGCGACGCCGGAGACCACGTTGTGCACGTAGCCGCCGCCCAGATCCGCCATGCTAATCGTCTCGCCGGTGGACGCCTTGACGACGTTCGGCCCGGTGACGAACATGTCGGAGTTCTCGCGCGTCATGATGATCAGGTCAGTCAACGCCGGGCAGTACACGGCGCCGCCCGCGCACGGGCCGAGGATGATGGAGATCTGCGGGACAAAACCGCTCGCCTCACAGGTCTTCTTGAAAATCCGCCCGTATTGGCTGAGCGCCGCGACACCTTCCTGGATACGCGCGCCGCCGGAGTCGATCAACGCGACAATCGGCACTTTGAGGCTGATGGCCATATCCATGAGGTGGCAGATCTTCTCACCTTCGGCCACGCCGAGCGTGCCGCCGCGCACCGAGAAGTCCTGCGCGTACACGGCGACCGTGCGCCCGTACACTTTGCCGAACCCGGTGATGACGGCCGAGCCGGCCACCCCGTTGTTGATGTCGCCGCCGACGAAACGTCCGATCTCCTGGAAGCTGTCGGCGTCGAACAACAGGTCGAGGCGTTCGCGGGCCGTGCCTTTGCCTTTCGCATGCTGGCGTTCACGGGCGTGCTCCTCGGCGGCGCGGGCGAGTTCGGCGGCCCGTCCCACAGCGGGGCGGATCGGCTGAGTCGCGTCATGCGCCGTGGAGTCCGCAAGTGTCGTGGTTGTCTGCGCTGCGGTCAGTGTGCTGCTCATTGCCGGTCTCCTTCCGCATCCTTGTCCGTCGATGTCCCGGATGCTTGTGCGCCTTCGGCGGCGTGGATGTCAAGCTCGACAAGCGTCTGCCCGCCTTCGACACCATCCGCCGGGCCGACGCAAATCTTCTTGACCGTACCGTTGACCGGCGCGTACACGTAGTTCTCCATCTTCATGGATTCGAGCACGACCAACAGGTCGCCCTTGGAGACGCTCTGGCCTTCCGCCACATTGACGCGGGTGACGATTGCCTGCATCGGTGAGGAGATGATGCCGCTTTTCGCCCCGTCGTCCGCTTTCGGCTTGCCGATATCATGCAATCCTTGACCGCGCAACGGCTGGGTGGCGCGATGGGCGGACCGCACGCGGACGGCACCCGTCAGCCCGTCGACAATCGCCTGCGGGACGGTGAGTTTGACACGCTTGTCATTGACTTCGATGACGAAGGAGTCGCTGGCCGTCGCCTTCTCCCCGGCCCCTCCGGCCACGGATGCGGGCTGTCCGGCACCTGCGGCCGCGGGTTCGCGGTTGAGATACTTACGTTCCAGCCATTTG
>RRZT012502667.1_pt1 | contig 18972 bp, 20 predicted proteins | sample 2165551 | NCBI WGS metagenome assembly RRZT01 (sample SAMN10456910, study PRJNA506462) | wastewater metagenome | biome: wastewater; feature: sludge; material: wastewater sludge; isolation source: wastewater sludge with Escherichia coli K12::gfp cells carrying plasmid... | place: USA: Moscow, Idaho... | reverse complement strand
GTCGACCATGGCGAACAACGCGGGCCTCAGCCTCGGCGTCCGGGAGACCCCACAACAAGTCCAGGGCTGGCTGATCCTCAGGCACCTCGCTCCCCCGCGATCGCCGATCCGCCATCCCGCCTCCTCACGCCAGGCTCGGCACGAGCGTACCAACCGCACGCGCGGCCACGGCCGACGCTCTCGCCAACCGTGACCCTGCCCGAACATCGGCTACCCCTCGTCGTCCCTGCGCCACCCCAGCAGCCGCCCGACACCCGTCGCCGAAAGACGCGCGGCGTACCCGACGCCCGCCGCGAGTACCTCGGCCCGAACATCGTCACGGTTGACAGGTGGACGCCCAGTCATCGGGAGCGGCACGGTCCGTCTGGCTTCCGATGTGACCTCGTCGACCAGGTCGACGACGAGCTGCCACGGCTGGTCGTGTGAGCCATCCACCTCCACGAACTCGACGTGGTCGACGCCACGCGCCTTGAGGAGCTGCCGAACAGTCTCGCGGTAAGAGTCGGCGTAGGCGGTCACATCCGCGTCGTACAGCGAGCGCATGGCTGCGATCCGCTGATCGATCTGCAGCAGTTCGGCGTACACCGGATGCCTCGCTTCTCGCGCTCGCTGACGCGCCTCGTCGTACAGCGAGCTGAGAGACTTCATGAGCGTCACCCAACGCTCAGACCCCGACTCCGACGGCACGTCACCGACCGCGACCACGCTTCGCTCGCGCTGCAACTCCGCGACCTGGGCCTTCTCCGCAGCCGTCAGGAACTCGCGATTGATCGCCTCCTCCAGTTCCTCAACGCGCTCGCCTAAAGGCGTCTCCTCTTCATCGAGCAAACCGTCAAAGCCCATGTCTTCGGCAAGCCAGTCTGCGGGCTCGACTGTGACCTTCACGGGCTCCGTTCGCCATCGCAGTAGGTCCGTCTCGTCGTGGCCGACAGTGCTGGTCACAATCTGCCTGACAAGGTCCGCTTCCCACGACCCGGGCCGACCTGCCAGCAGGGTCTCCACACCTCCGACATTCGCGGCGACCGAAGCAAGCACGTGGCAGGCGATCTCCGCGAAGTCGACGGGTTCGGTGCGCTCGCTCGGTGTACCGGCGCCGATCGTCCGCTCCTGACGTGCAGCGGCCGTCAGCGCGGCGATCGCTTCGGCCATCGGGTCTGTGGTCATGGTCTGCATCCTGTCTGCCGTGTCTAGTTGGTCAATGCTGTCAGCCTGGTCTGACATTTCCGTGTTACCGCGCTAGCCGGTTAGGCAGGCGCGCCGGCGGTATCGGTAGCGATCCCCCGTTCGCCTGGCGAGCGCTCTCGACTGCGCGTGCGATCGCCTCCCCGCACCATGCACTATCCGACGGCCAGCGGCCGGCCCGCTGATCGGCAGTGATCGCGGCGCGCAGCTGGGCCACGGTGTCGGTCGGGATGGCGAACGACCTGGTGCTGCCGGTCCTCTCGTCCGCGCGGACTCTGGGCTGAGCCGTAGCGCGCTGATCCGGGGCTCGGGCAGCGTAGGCCTCGATCGCAGCCGCGATCCACCGTGCGAAGGTGTCTTGCATTCCCCCATTGCTCCAGTCGGCCAGGTACGCCGCTTTTGCGTCGTCGAACTCCTGCGGAGTCAAGTAGATGCCGAGACGTGCGGTCTCGCTGAGAGCCGCTTTGGGCGCCTTACGCCCGACCGTTGGCCTGGGTGTCGGTGCTTCTGCCTGCCCCTCCTGGGCGGCCTGCTGCTCGGCGGCGAGCCGGGCTTCGTTGCTCTTGAGGTCTTGGTCGTGCGCGATCGCTTCACGGTTGCGGTCGCGCAGGCTCTTGCGTGGCATGTCGCCTCCTCCGGTCTAGTTGGTCGAGGTTGTCAGGGTGGTCTTTGGGGGTTCAGGCGAGCCAATGATCTGTGTCATGGCTGCGGCGTAGTCGGCAGCGATGCCTGAGCCTGGCGCGTAGATGCTCACCGGCTGACCTGATGTGTAGGCATCTCGCGCGGAGACAGCCTCACGCACCGGAGCGGTCACCTTGCCGGGGTGCTGCTCGTGGAGAAGGCCGACGACCTCCCGGTCGAGCAGTCGGCGGGCGTCGTATCGGGTTGGCACAATCCAGTCGACCTGTTGCCTGGGGTTCAGCCTCGGAGCGATGCGCTGGGCGATCACCTGCACGAGGCGGTCGAGCTGGTCGTACGCCTCGGTCTCACACGCTACTGCGGCGACGACCACGTCGGCCGCCGCGAGAGCCGCAAGTGTGACTAGGCCTAAGGCCGGCGGAGTGTCGATCACCACGTCATCCCACTCTCCCGCGACCTCAGGCAGGTGATCGCGCAGCGCGGTGATCACCTCAGGACGCTGGTCGAGGCTGGCCAGGTCGTGAGTCCCGGCAAGAACGCTCGCGCCAGGCACACTCGGCGCCTCGACCGCCGCCTCGATTGCCGTGGCTTCCGCAGTCAGTACTTCAGCAGCGACCGCGTTCACTTCTGTGCTATCACCGACGCCAAGCCTGGTCGTCAGGTTGCCTTGTTGGTCAAGGTCGACCGCAAGCACGCGGCGTCCTCGTCGCGCCAATGCGGCGACGAGCTCCGCCGCCGTCGTGGTCTTGGTCGAGCCCCCCTTGGATAGGGCTACGACGTAGACGGTCATGTGGTACTCCTTCATGTAGTCATCGTTCGGGTTAAGGGTGATCGGGGGACCCATGTTCGGCACTCCCCCGACCCTCCCTCCTGGGGTCTCAGACCTGATCAGCGTCCTCGACATCAGCCGCCTGGGCGCTGCTCTTGGTCGCCTTCCTCGCACTCACCGTGTGGTAGCGGAGCGAGAATGACACCTCGTCGGCCTTGACGTGCTGAGCGGTCCGGTCCTCCTGCGTCTCCTTATCCGTCCACCGATCTGTGACGATGCTGCCGGTCACATGCACCCGATCGCCCTTGCCGCAGGACTCGACGACGTTCTCGGCGAACGATCCCCAGACCTGCACTCGGTAGACGTTGGGCTCGGCGTCTTCCCACCCCTGGCCGTCTTCCGTCCGGCGCCTACGGTTCTCGATGACTGTGAAGCGGGTCACGGCCCGCCCGGTTGGGGTGAACCGAAGCTCGGGGTTGGCGGCGAGGTTTCCTACGATGGTGATTGTGCTCATGGGTTGGTCTCCCTTGCAGTTTTGGTGGTTGGTCCACCGTGTTGATGCTGTTATTCTAGTCTAGTTGGTCAATACTGTCTAGTATGTCCGGTATTGTTTTTGATGCTTCTCTTCCAGATCGACGCCGGTAGACTGTGAGGGCGCGTCCGGCCTGGTAACCGGTCGCCGTGTTGATGCCGTCCCCCGGGGGGCCTTCGCGCTCACAGCGATCCCTTCCCCCCGGGGGAGGTTCACAGCAGGAAGTCCTGTGCGGCCGGGCTGAGCAGCCCCACGTGCATGCAGCTGCACCAGGTCGTCGCCGGCGAGCCGTCGGCCCATCGCGTCGGATGCGGCTCATCCCACGTGACCTCGACGAACTCTGGCCCCAGGTGTCCCATTACTGTGCCGACCCTGCCCGTGTTGATCTCACGAACGCGATCACTGATCTTCAACCTGCCGCTTGTCATTGCTGTCTCCTTGGTCGTTAGTTGATGTCTGGTCTAGTTAGTCATTAGGTCCAGCATGTCGAGCTTTCAACAGACCTGACTAAGAGACCTCTCGGACGACCGCGTCGACATCGAGTCTGAGGGACCGGCCGCGCTCACAGCGCTCGACAAGCATGTCCGTGCTCCCTTTGCGGATGGCATAGATGATGTGGTTGCGAACGAGGTGTTGGGCCACGCACTCCGCTCCGTAGATAGGGTGCCCGCCGAAGGGAAATCCGCTGATACCGGGCTCTCCGGGCTCGTAGCCATGGTTCTGACTGAGCAGGTAGCCGCTTGGTTCATCGGTGCCACATGATGGGCAGCGGGCCGCCTCCCGCCACCGTGCAGCCCGTTCCTGAGCGCGGTCGTAGTCTCCGAATAGGTCCGGCTGGATGTTGTCAGTCATTGCTTTCTCCTTGGTCGGTAGTAGGTGGCTGGTCTAGTTGGTCAAATAATGCTGACCATTTTTTCTTCCGCCCCCTGACGTTGTTCCCGTCGCGGCCGTCTAAGGGACGCCGGGTCAACCCGAAGGGCAGCAGGGGAGAGGAGTTTGGCGCGAAATAAGCGGAGGGCGACCGGAGCGCGTGCCAAAGTTCTCGGAGGAGCTGGCGCGTAGCGCTTGACGTGGCGTTCCGTGGCCGCAGAGTGGGACGTCAGGGGGAGGGTAGAGGGTGACGTCGCTGACCAGGTCTTGATCCTCGGTCTAGTTCGTCAGCGTTGGTGTCGAGCGTGAGCACGGGCTGCGGCGAGATGTTCTCGCATCTTGCGCTTTGCTGCGGCGATGCGAGCCTGGACTTCGGGGTCGGCTCTCTCTGCGGCCAGCCGGGCATCCTCGGCAGCTCGTGCTGCTAGGACTCGTGCTCGCTCGTCGGCTCTAGCAGCGGCGTCGCGTGCTCGCCGGAGACGCGGCGGCTCGTCGACGTCGACGAGCGCCGCTCGGACCTGGTGTGCGAAAAGGGCGAGGGGATCACGCTGAGATGAGGGTGATGGTTCGAACAGCCCGATGTCGAGGTTTCGTCGATCGAGCATGTCGATCACGTCGTGAGCTGTCCATCCGACGTCGTCGAGGCCAAGGCGAGTAAGCGTGTGACACAGCGAGCCGATGTGGCCACGGGCGAGCCAGGGGAGTCTCTGCGCGAGGCCTGCGGCTAGCCGTTGCACCGCGACGGGCGGCCTTGGCAGGAAGCTGCGGGCCGCCTTCCTCTTCGGTGCTGGCCGCGGAGCGGCCTCTCCGCGCGCGTCAGCGCGCGTTGGTAAGCCACTACGTGACGTAAGAGTAGATGAGGATTTACCCCGTCGGGGTAGGTGGACATTCGTTAGTGAGCGAGGCACGAGTAGAGCCCGTTCAGAGGCCATGCGGCGCTGGTCGCCGCCGTGGTGGGCCGTGGCTGCTGCCCTCTCCTCGGTGGTGAGGTAGCGGCCGCCGACGACAGTGACGGCGAAGCCCAGGGCCTCTAGAAGGCTTCTGGCGCGTTGAACCGTTTTGGCCGAGCAGCCGAGAGCCTTGGCCACGGTCTCATGGGCCGTGGTGACGCCTCGGCCGGTGCGAGAGTCGGCGGCACGAGCGTCGGCGGCGGCGACATCGAGCAGGGTGTCGATACTCACCTTGGCGGCCGCACGCAGCTCCTCGCCCTCGGGCGTCGTGATGGCCGCTGTGAGCGTCTCTAGCCAGTGGGCTGCGCTAGACCACACCGGCACAGTGGCGGGCAGCGTAGGGCCGTCCGACGGTCTCCAGGCGCGCCCTCGGCACGAGCGCGTGACGGTGCTACGCAGGTCGCGCTGACCAGTGCATGGCCGGTAGTACCGGCGTCGCGGGCAGACGGCCGCACCGCTGGCGGTCGACACGTCTAGCGCGGCCGAATCACTGGACTCAGGGCGCGCAGGTGCTATTGTTGTGGGCAGCACAAAGCCGCCTCCTCCCTCGGCAAGGGACTGGCTACAAATCGGAGGTCCGGGGTTCGAGCCGGACGCTCAATCTCGGACTAAGGCTCCCGTTGGCGCGGGGGCCTTCGTCATGCTGTGCGGGGTCAGCCGGTCATGGGCAGCTCCTGTTGACCTGAATCAACGGGCCGACCGGATGGTCGGTCCTGGGCCTGAGGCCGGTCGAGCACGATGCGCTCGAGGTAGGCCTGCATCGAGATCCCAGCGGCTTCAGCGCGACGGCGCAGTGCGGCGCGTTCCGACGGGCTACAGCGAAACGTCACCATCGCGCTTCGCACCTCGCTTCGGTGCGTGCTTCCTGGTGCAGTCATATGTCCATCCTTTCACGACAACCCGGCTGCTATCTGGAAGTCACTCCGGTTCGGCGTGTTGAGCCGTCTTCAAAGGCCGACGGCCACAGCGGCCGCGGCGCGGAGGTAGGAGCGCTGAGTCGCGGGGCTGAGATTGTCGACGCGGAGCCACTGCTGACGCATTGCCGGGTCGTAAGGCACTGTTACGACGGCTCGGGCTAGGGCGTCGTACCCCCGGGCAATCGAGGCGGCGTCCGCCTCCTCTCGATCGGCCTGCGAGACGATGACGACGGCCTGGTCTGCCAGCCTGGCAGAGTGCTGATCTCTCTCGGCTAGGGCGTTGAGAAGGAGTCGTCCGGCTTCGGCATGGTCAGGCCGGGTGGTGGTGGCCACGACGATCTGGTCTGCGTGGTCGATCATTCGTAGCCACAGCGCGTCTCCCTCGTCGTTACCTGAGTCCATGAAGACGAGTCGGTAGTACTTCGCCGCGACGGCATGAACAGCGTCGAGCTGATCCGGTGTGAGCTTCTGTTCGGTCGAGAGCAGTAGTGGATTGGACCGTAGGACGTCGTACTTGTCGATCGTCTGGTGGTGTACGACAGCCGCCAGGTCGGCGGCTCGAGCGCCAGGAGTGAGCAGCTCGTCGGTGCGGGGGAGCAGGTCGAGCACGGTTGCGTCGTGTGGCCCGCCTTCAGTGCGCCATCCGAGCGTGCCTCGGGTGACGTTGTTGTCCCAGGCGAGCACGCCTGATCCGCCAGCGCGAGCGAACATCGCTGAGAGGAGGGCTGTGGAGGGCGTCTTGCCTGCGCCTCCCTTGCCATTCAGGATGGCGATGGTCCTCGGGCCCGGCCAGTGCTGGGAGATCGCGCGCTCGTCCTCCCAGCGCGAGATCTCCTCGGCCGAGGGGCCGGTCTTGAACCCGAGACGCGCGAGGAAGGCCTGCCACCCAGTCGGCGGCGGCGTGCTGATGCGCGTGTCAGCGAGAAAAGATCGTTCGCTAGCCACTCGGCGGGGGAGAGCCTCCTCCCCGGTCGAGGATGGCTCCCACTCGCCTACAGGCTGCATGCGAGCCGGCGGGGGAGCATCACGAACTGGTTCGACCGTCCCATCGGGATGCACGCTGAGGTGGTGTTCCGCCTCTGCGTCACGGGCGATGACCTCGACTGGCCTGCCGACCCGTCGTGCATGGTCGATGACAACGCCAAGGAGCTGCCTGCGGGCCTCCTCCACACTGCCGGCGGTCACGTGTGAGGGCTGATCGTCGAGGGTCACAACGCCAGTTCCGTCTGAGTTGACTGTCACGATGTTCTGCATGTGAGTTCCTAACTGGTGATGGTGAGACCGAGCTGGTCAAGGAAGGGCTTCGGATCGACCTGGGTGCCGTTCTGGAGCACTTCGAAGTGGAGGTGGCAGCCCGTCGAGTTGCCGTTGGAGCCGATCCTTCCGATCTGCTGACCGGCGGTCACACGATCGCCGATCCTGACCATGACGCCGTCGTTGTACATATGCGCGTACCGCGTCATGATGCCGTTGCCGTGGTCGACGGCGATTAGGTTGCCTGCCCATCCTGGATGGCTGATCGAGACGATGCCGGCATTGGCGGCGTAGATCGGCTTGTCGCATCCTGGCGCGAGGTCGATCCCGCTGTGGAAGCTCGATCCCTTGCCGGTCGGCGGTACTCGAGGGCCAAATCCCGACGTCAGTGGACCCTGCGCGGGGAGCGCCCATCCGGAGAGGCCTACCTCCCCGGTCGCTGGCGCTGGGGCGCAGCCGGCGCCCTCGGCGGGGATCGCGCTGGAGCCGTCACCGGTGAGACTGAGATGAACGTGATCCATGTGGTTCTGCGTCGGACTCCCGCGATCCGCCATAGGCCGCCAGCCCTCATCTGCACGTTCGACCGACCAGATGCGCTGCTCCCAGATGATGTACTTCACGCCGAGAGCTGCGGCGTGTTCTTGGAGGTAGGCCGAGAGTCTGTTGCCCGCGTCGCGGCCGCCTGAGAAGTCGTTCGTCATGAAGTCCAGGGCGAGTCCGGCAGGATGGCCTTGGACGTCGCGCGTGTTCCCCGCGCGGTAGCCGCCGATCGTCTTGAATCCGAACATGGGGCCGAGCGTGTTTGCCACGGCGGCGGTTTGTGGCCGCACGGGCCCCAGCGGATAGTTCGACTCGGATTGCGGCGCCGCAGAGGTCTGCTCACGGATGCCACCGAGTGCTTCGACGACGGTGACGGCGCTGGTCCAGTAGCGCTCGTAGTGGTACGGGTCTGCGTTCCGCTGGACGGCGTGCGCGACGAGGGTGGGCTCCATAGATTCTCGGCCGGCGATCGTCATCTCGACCTTGAAGAAGCTCGTCGCGGAGATGAACGGGTCCATACGGTCGGAGTAGCTGCCCCATGCGCCGTTATCGCGCTGCTGGAACAGACCACGCGAGTCAGGGCCAACGGCGTCGCCGTAGTCGAGCACGTGGAGGCTTGACTCGCCCATCGCGGTCATGACGCCGATCTGCTGATCGCGCAGTGTTAGGCCAAGTCGCTGCGCTGAGAGCATGACATGAGCTGCGTTGACGAGTTGCTCACGGTTGTAGCCCGCGATCGGCCCATCGGGAACGCTCGCCGGGTCGACGATGAGCGCAGCCCCGGTCGGGTTACAGGCCTGAGATGTTGCGTCGGACGTGAAGATGACGCCCAGCAGGACCGCTAGGAGAAGGCCTGGAATGAGGAAGAGCGAGACCACGAATGCGCGAACGCCCGAGTTCCCCGTGCTCATCAGGAGTCACCGTGGCCCTCAGGCGGCATGATCCGATCGGCGAGCCAGTTCGGGTGGCCGTCGTCCCTGCTGAGAATGACCAGGTACACGCCGTCGTCGGTTGGCACGGCGACGCGGCCAACAAGCGGTGTCGAGTCCGGAGTCAGCGTCGGCTCACCAGTGACCCTCGTCGGCGGCACGTTGAGAGGGTCGGTGTGCCGGTAGGCCTGTGCGGCGCCAGCGGTGAGATACGGCGTTAGGTCGTCGATCCACTGGTCTGCCGGCACATCGCGGCGGGCGAACAGCGTCATCACCGTGACGCCGACATCCAGCGCGCTCGTGCGTGCGCTGTCATCGAGCATGAGCGTCGATGTGGGCATCGGCGTGCCGGTGGTGCCATCATCTCTCTGCTCAGGAATGCCTGCGGGCCTGGAGGGAAGCCCGGTAGGCATGCTCTCTGACGAGGACGATGAGAGGGGAGCGGGCTCGGAGGCGACGCACGCCGTTAGCAGCGCCGCAGCGACTGCACCGACGACCGCGCCTCCGAGACGCGACATCAGTCGATGTCCTCGTTCCCCAGCTGGAGCTCCGAAGGAAGGCTGTGGTTCGAACCTGATGCGATGGTGTCGCGCAGCTCGTCGCGCAGGACTATCCAGGTCGCGCCGATCTTGTACGCGGGTATCACGCCTTGGTGAATCCACTGATAGACCCCTTTCTTCGTCATCCCCAGTAGGGCTGCGACCTGGGTGACGTCGAGCTTCTTCGGCAGGTCGTCGAACAGTTCGTTAAGGCGCGACGTCACAGCGACGCTCCTCGCAGAACGGTACGACATGGGTCTATGGTAACTGATAGGTGGCAGAGGTGCACGTTATGACCCTCCATGGATGTCTAGTGCTACGAACAGTACGAATCGACCCGATGGTGTACACTGAGGCTCATCCAGTCGGGAAAGACCATTATCGACCCCTCGGAGGTGCGACGGTGACGCAGGTGAATCCGTGGATTACGAGCGCGCAGGCGACAAGCGTGCGAGAGCGGCGCGACGTGACCGCGCCAAGCTGGCGCGACTGGCTGCCAGAAGCACGAGGTGCTTCCGGTGCGGATCAGTCCGAGGTCAGCGAGGAGTTGCCCGACGTCCGCACTCCGACCGGACCGGAGACCCCTCAACCACACGTCTCCGCACCCTCAGACGCACTGCCTATCCGCCGCGTCGATTCGTCCGCCGCCCTATGGGTCGTAGGCGCGCACGGTGGAGCCGGTGAGTCGACCGTAGCCGAGCTCCATGAGTCGTGGCGTGCCGCCGAGCACGCCTGGCCGGAGACCGCTGACGGTACGTCATCAGCCTGTGTCCTCGTCGCCCGTACCCATGTTCGCGGTCTCCTGGCGGCCCGGACAGCGCTCACGCAGTGGGCGGCGTCGGGAGCGGGCTCAGTGCAGCTGCTCGGCCTTGTCCTCGTCGTCGACGCGCCGGGCAAGCTACCCGCTCCCATCCGAGACCTCGCCGCGGTCATCTCAGGAGGCGCTCCGCGCGTCTGGGAAGTTCCATGGATCGAGTCCTGGCGCCTCGGCGATCCCGTGACCGAGCGCGTACCGCGGTCGGTCGTCAAACTCGTGAGTGCCCTCCGCTCACTAGCAGCGTCCACAACAGCGAACGCTGATCCTTCACACACTGAGGAGAAATCATGACCCCACTCGACCTCGCGAGCCTCGTGCCCCTGGAAATCATCGGTCTCGTGCCCATGGATGTGCCGAACCCGGGCGGCGGCAGCGCTCCTCCCGGCTTCGGCAACTTCACGACGATCATGGGCTGGGGCAAGTGGGTCGCTCTCGGCGTCCTCGTGATGGCGCTGATCTTCGCCGGTGTCCGGATGGGCATCGGGAACCGGCGCGGGGAGGGCGGCGAGCACGCGTCCTCGATCGGATGGGTGCTGGGCGGCGTGCTCATCGTCTCCGCCGCATTCGCGATCGTCGGATTCCTGGCGACCTAGTCACCAAGGAGCCAGGACGATGTCAAGCACCACCCCATCCGACGGTACGGCTGCCGCGTCCGGACCCTCGAAGAAGGTCATCGGGTCAGCTGTGGTCGTGGCCGTCATCGTCGTGCTCGGCCTGGTGCTCAGCTTGGCGAATCTGCTCGGCCGCCAGACCGACTCACCCACCACTCCGCCTCCCCCTCCCGTGTCGTCTGGAGCGCCCACGTCGACGCCCCCAAGCGACGGCAGCGTGTGCGGCCTTGAGGCTGTCGAGATGACCGGCACAGTCAGCACCGCACCGTCTGCGACATGGGCGCTAGTCGGCACGATCGCAGCGCCGACGATCGAAGGCCAGGGCCCGGGCAAGATCGATGACGACGGCTTCCGGAGCTGCTTCGCACGCACCCCGACCGGTGCCGTCCTCGCGGCGGCAAACTACAGCGCTGTCGGATCACATGGTCCGCTCCGGAAGAGGTTCAACGAGCAGGCCACGGCGCCCGGCCCTGGTCGGGATGCTCTCCTTCAGAAGCCGGTGACCGGCGCCGGCGACGGCGGGACTCGTGTGCAGATCGCAGGCTTCCGAGTACTCCACTACGACGGCAAGACCGCCGATGTGGATATCGCTCTGCGTACATCCACAGGCGCCCTTGCGGCGATGGTCTTCAACCTTGAATGGGCGGAGGGCGACTGGAAGCTGCGTCTCGCCGACGATGGAACGGAACTCAGCCCGGTCTCGCAGATTCCTTCGCTCAGCGGCTACATCCTCTGGTCGGGAGCGTGACACATGGCTGAGTGCGGGATCGTCGACCTCGAGTGCAAGGTCAAGGAATTCGCCGCATCGACGATCGGCGATGCGCTCACGAAGACCGCCGACGCCGTCCTCGAAGCGGTCGGCAAGGTCGTCGCCTCGCTCGGCACGATGTGGGTCAACATCGGCACTCCGACCCTCACCGGCGGAGGGGGCTCGGCTGGGGTCTCACCAGGCGACCACGCAGCCAACGCCAGCGGGATCAACACGATCCTCGGGTGGGCGATGTGGATCGCATTCGGCATCTGCATTCTGTCTCTGATGGTCGCGGGCGCTCGAATGGGCCTGAGCCACCGGTATGAGGGCCAGAAGCACGTCGACCGAATCGGCGTGATCCTCACGTCGACGATCATCATCTCTGCATCAGTCGGACTCGTCACCGCGATCGCGCCGGCAGTCGGGTCAAGCGGATCACCCACGGTGGCGTTCATCCAGAACTCCCTGTGGTGGTACATGATCGCCGTCGCCGTCCTCGGCGTCATCATCGGCGCCGGCCGGATGGCCTGGGAGCAGCGTGCAGAACCGGGCAAGGACCTTGTGAAGTCACTCATGACTCTCGTAGTCGTCTCCGGAGCCGGGCTGACAGCAGTGTCGCTCCTCGTTGCGGCAGGCGACGCATTCTCGGTGTGGCTGCTCAACGGCGCGCTCGATTGCTCGATCGCAGACACCAGCGGTACGTGCTTCGGCGGCAACATGGCGGTTCTGCTCGCGCTGACCAAAAATCCTGCTGCGGGCGGTCTCGGCGCGATCCTGGAGATCGTGCTGGGCCTCCTAGCAATCGTCGGATCAGTCGTGCAGATCCTCCTCATGATCGTCCGCGCCGGTATGCTCGTCGTCCTTGCCGGCGTACTGCCGGTGTCGGCCGCAGCAACGAACACCGAGATCGGTCGGAACATGTTCCGAAAGACCGTCGGATGGCTGCTCGCGTTCGTGCTCTACAAGCCCGCCGCGGCCATCGTCTACGCGACGGCTTTCAAGCTCTCGGGCACCAACATCTTCAAGGACGACGGCTCAGGGCTGATCTCAGTCATTGTTGGTCTGACCCTCATGTTCATCGCCCTGGTGGCTCTTCCAGCTCTCATGAGCCTCATCATCCCCGCTGTCTCGGCCGTGGCGTCCGGCGGCGGCATGAGCACCGCGGCGGTGGCCGGCGCCGCAATGATGCTGCCATCCGGAGCGGTGGCCGCCGGACGTCTGCTCGGCGGCGGCGACGGCAATGACGGCGCCGGCGCCCCGCCGTCCGGCTCAACGAACTCGGCCGGTCCATCTGGCAGCCCCGGCGGAGCAGGGCCCAGCGGACCTCCAGGCGGTTCGGGCACCAGCGGAGCAGCAGGCCCAGCGGGTGCGTCCGGGGCAGGAACCAGCGGGGCGGCAAGCTCGGCCGCGGGCGCGGGCGCCGCAGGCGGCGGGGCAGCAGGCGGGGCGGCAGCCGCAGGCGCCGCCGCAGGCCCAGTTGGAGCTGCTGTCGGCATCGGCGTCCAGGCCGTGGCAGGAGCAACCAATGCGGTGACGGGCGCTGTTCAGTCCGCCGCTGATAACAGTTCAGGAGGACCTCATGGCAGTAGGTAACGTGCAGAACGCCGCACCCCGGACCTACGGGAACTGGCGCAAACCCACCTCGTCCGGGCTGTTCGGTCTCGGAGATCTCGGGACAGCAATCATGCTCGGAGGGCTCATCCTCTCCGTTCTCGTGACGATGGCGACCGACCTGCTCCGAGGCCTCATCACCTTCGTCATCCTGGCGGCGGTGCTCGGCACCATCCTGACCCGCGACCGGCACGGGAAGAGCCTCCTCGACCGCGGCCTAGCCCGCATCGGGTGGAGAAGCGCAACCCGTAGGGGTGCACACCTCTACAGGTCCGGTCCACTTGGCTTCGCGCTGTGGGGAACGCACCAGCTACCGGGCATCGCGGCGCAGCTGCGACTCAGCGAGCACACCGACTCATACGGGCGCCAGTTCGCGCTCATCTACGCGCCTACGACCCGCACATATACCGCCGTCTTTGCCACCGAGCCCGACGGCGCAAGCCTCGTCGACCCTGACCAGCTCGATGTCTGGGTCGCGGACTGGGGTCATTGGCTGGCGAACCTCGCCGACGAGCCCGGCATCGAGGCATGCGCGGTCACGATCGAGACCGCGCCGGACACGGGTCACCGTCTACGCCACGAAGTGTCGAGCAACATCGATCCCCACGCACCAGCATTTGCACAAGCGATGCTGAACGAGGTCGTCGACATGTATCCCGCAGGATCCAGCGTCATCAAGGCCTACGTGACGCTCACCTTCTCGGCCGTTTCGCACGCAACAGGAAAGAAGCGAACCGACCTTGAGATGGGGCGCGACCTAGCTGCCAGGCTGCCGGGGCTGACTGGCAGCCTGGCAGCAACGGGCGCCGGCGCGTCTCGCCCACTATCCGCAGCAGAAGTCTGCGAGGTCGTCCGCGTCGCCTACAACCCGGGCATTGCGCCGCTGGTCGACCAGGCGCATGCCGATGGCGAAGACACCGGCCTCAGCTGGGTCGATGTGGGCCCTGCCGCGGCAGAGGCCGAGTGGGAGGGCTACAGGCACGACGACGCGTACAGCGTCACATGGGCAATGACCACGGCGCCTCGCGGGAACGTCCAGTCCTCAGTTCTCGCTCGCCTGCTCGCTCCTCACCGTGAGGTCGCACGCAAGCGGGTCACCCTGCTGTACCGACCGCTCGATGCAGCGAAAGCTGCCGCGATCGTCGAGGCAGACCTGCGGTCGGCCCAGTTCGTAGCCACATCGACGAGCAAGCCGTCGGCCCGCGCGGTCCTCGCGACACGGTCGGCAGCTGCGACAGCGCAGGAGGAAGCTGCCGGGGCCGGCCTAGTGAACTTCGGCATCCTCGTCACAGCCACCGTGCTCGACGCCGAACGGGCAGCCGAAGCACGGGCCGCGATCGACAACCTCGCCGCGACAGCTCGGCTACGGCTGCGTCCGGTGTACGGCGCGCAGCCGTCCGCGTTCGCTGCGGCCCTTCCCCTCGGCCTGATCCTGCCCAAGCATCTGAAAGTGCCAGCATCTGTGAAGGACCGTCTATGAGTGCCGCAGTCGACCCCTTGCAGCTCTTCCCGGAATCGCTACCCGCCACGCCAAACGGTCGACGCCGTGAACGCAGGGTCTCACGGGCGACCGTACCGACTCGCCCGGGGCCCCGAGGCTGGCTCGGTCGAGGTCGTGGCGAAGACGTCGTCGTGGAGGCTCCCGACGAGTACCGAGGAACGACCGTGCAGGTCTGTGGTCTGTGGCCCTGGATCGCGGGATCCGGGACTCCCATGGTCGGTGTGCCATTCGGCCGGCACATCACCTCGGGGGCCACGCTGTGCTGCGACCCGATCAGCTGGTTCCAGCGGGCAAACCTGATCGCCAACCCGAGCGTGTTCGTCCTAGGGAAGCCGGGACTCGGCAAGTCGACCGGCATCCGGCGGATGGCCACCGGCCTTGCCGGTTACGGCGTGATGCCGCTCGTCTTAGGCGATCTCAAGCCTGACTACGTCGACATGGTCCAAGCCCTCGGCGGGCAGGTCATCAGTCTGGGCCGCGGCCGCGGTTACCTCAACGTTCTCGACCCCGGGGAGGCTACCGAGGCCGCGATGCGACTCACCGGCTCCGCCAGGGCAGCCGTCCTCGCCGACGCACACGGCCGCCGGCTGACGATGGTCTCGGCTCTTGTCGCGATCCTGCGCTCCTCGCAACCGACAGACCGCGAGGAGACCATCCTAGATCGAGCGCTGCGCATCCTCGACGACAAGTACGTCGGCGTGCCGGTCCTCTCCGATCTGCTCCAGGTGGTGCGGGACGCACCTGAGGAACTGCGGATCGTCGCTCTCGACCGCGGCGACGATCGGCGCTACCGCGATATCACCGAGAACTTAGAGGCGTCCCTCATCGGCCTGACGACCGGTGGTCGTCTCGGCGAGACGTTCTCCAGGCAGACCTCAAACCCGATGCGTCGCGACAAGCCGGTGGTGTTCGACGTCTCTGGCATCGACGACTCCGAGATGGAGCTGCAAGCCGCGACCCTCCTGGCGTGCTGGTCGGCCGGATTCGGAACCGTCAACGTCGCCAACGCTCTCGCGGACGCGGGGTTGGAGCCGAGGCGGCACTACTTCGTCATCATGGACGAGCTGTGGCGGGCGCTGAGAGCCGGACGCGGCATGGTCGACCGTGTCGATGCTCTGACGCGGCTCAATCGAGCCCGCGGCGTCGGAATGGCGATGATCAGCCACACGATGAGCGACCTGCTCTCGCTGTCGAGCGAGCAGGACCGGATGAAGGCCAAGGGCTTCGTCGAGCGGTCCGGCATGGTCATCTGTGGCGGGCTCCCCGCCGCCGAGATGCCCCTGCTGACCTCCGCGATCCCGTTCAGCCGTGCCGAGCAGTCGATGCTCATCGGCTGGCAGGATCCGCCCGCCTGGGACCCGCACACCGGCCGCGAGGCCGCGCCTCCCGGCCGAGGGAAGTTCCTCGTGAAGGTCGGCGGGCGTCCGGGCATTCCGGTCGAGGTGCACCTGACCGAGGCTGAGCGCACGATCAACGACACGAACAAGCTGTGGCACACCCAGAGCCGGGTGCAGTCCCCGGCATCCGCACCCGAGGAAGGCTGACCGATGGCCACCACGAACAACCGACGTCCGCAACCGGGCCGCGTCACGGGCGAGACGATCGCCCTGTTCGTGGTGCTCGGCCTGGTGATGGTCGCCCTAGTGACGGTGTACGCGGCCGCGAAGTTCGGCCACCAGATCGCCGGGCTCGACCCGATCCCGGCCGACCCTTGGGAAACCCTGTTCGGGGTCATCAAGGGCGACGTGGCATGGCCGATGGCCTCGACAGTGATCGCCGTCGCGGTCCTGCTCGTGCTCCTGCTCCTCGGCGGCATCGCCTGGTGGGTCGCAGCTCGTCGACGGTCCCGCTCCTCGCGCGTCGACCACGCGGCCCGCTACATGGGTCGGGGCCGCGACGTCGAGCCGCTTACACACAAGGCGGTCGCCGAAACCGCAGCCAGGCTCGGGGTAGAGGGCAGCCCGGGTGTCCCGATCGGACGCACCCTCGCGGCGTCTTCACCGATCTTCGGCTCGTGGGAGGACATGCACATCGATATCTGGGGCCCGCGCACGGGCAAGACGACATCGCGAGCGGTGCCCGCGATCCTCGAAGCGCCAGGCGCTGTCCTGGTCACGAGCAACAAGCGCGACGTCCTCGACGCGACGCGAGACCCGCGCTTGGCCGCCGGTCCGGTGTGGGTCTTCGACCCACAGTCGGTTGCTCGGGAGGAACCGACTGAGTGGTGGTGGAGCCCGCTCTCCTACGTGACGGACGAAGTCCGTGCGGCGAAGCTGGCTGAACACTTCGCCTCAGGCTCACGCGATCCTGGCGCGCGCACCGATGCGTTCTTCGACCCGTCGGCCCAGGACCTGCTCGCCGGCCTGCTCCTGGCCGCCGCCCTTGATGGGCGGCCGATCACCGACGTCTACCGGTGGCTGACACGGCCCACCGACAACGAGCCGGTCACGATCCTGCAGAACGGTGGCTACGAGCTGACGGCCGACCAGGTCGCCGGCGTCGTGTTCGCCCCAGAGAAGCAGCGCGGCGGCGTCTACGGCACCGCACAGCAGATGGCGAGCTGCCTGACCAATAGGCAGGTCGCACGCTGGGTCACGCCCCTCACCTCCGCCGACCACCGCCGTCAGTTCTCGCCCGAGGCCTTCGTGCGTGAGGGCGGGACCCTCTACAGCCTCTCCAAGGAAGGCCGCGGCACCGCCGGCCCCCTGGTCACGGCACTCACGGTGGCCGTCGTCGAGGCCGCTGAAGAACTCGCCGCAGCGTCCCCAGGGGGACGACTACCTACTCCACTGCTCGGCGTGCTCGACGAGGCGGCGAACGTGTGTAGATGGCGCGAGCTGCCGAACCTGTACAGCCACTACGGCAGCCGCGGGATCGTCCTGATGACGATTCTTCAGTCCTGGTCCCAGGGGGTCGACGTGTGGGGAGAATCGGGCATGCGGAAGCTCTGGTCCGCGAGCAACATTGCCGTGTACGGCGGCGGCGTGAAGGAGCGCGAGTTTCTCGAAATGCTCTCAGCTCTGATCGGCGACTACGACAAGCGAGTCACCTCGGTCTCCACGGGACGCGGACAGCGCAGCGTCAACGAGCAGCTCACCCGCGAACGTATCCTGGATGTCGCCGACCTCCAGGGAATGCCGAAGGGTCGTGCCGTCGTGCTGGCCTCCGGTACTCGCCCCACGCTCATCACGACGCAGCCGTGGATGAACGGCCCGCACGCCGCAGCCGTCAAGGCGTCGATCGCCGCGCATGACCCGAGCGCCACGACGACGCTCGATGACGCGCAGCGGGAACTCGTCGACGTCGGCCGGAACCTCGCGGCCCTGGACGATCCGGTGCGGTCATGAGCGGGCTCGGCGAATGGGACACCGACGCCCCCATCTACGACGTTGACGAAGAGACCGACGAGCCCTTGGGCGCACCCGACAGCGTCGGAAAGAGAGTTGCCGCCGAGATTGATGGCCTCGACCTGGCCGCGATCGCCGGCGGCCTCGTTGCTGCGACGGTGACCAGCGAGATCCACCGCCAGGTGAAACGCGAAGTCGCTCCTATCGTCACCGAGGCAGTAAGGAGTGTTCTGACACCGGAGCGCCTCGACGCGCTGCGCCAAGCCGCTTCCGCTGCCGCGGAAGCCGAACTAAGCCCTCCGCCTGAGGTCGTCGAGGACGACGTGCCGACCCTCTACTACGGGTCGGTCGACGAGTTCGTACGCGAGTTCGTCTGCCCAGTCTTTCGTCGCAACGTCGGTGAGGAAGGCCGCGCGGATTACCGCTGGTCTGCACGCTGGTGGGAATCCGCGGAAGCGATCACGCGCCTCGAGGCGCTGTGGCGGGCCTGGGAACACCTGCGCATGGATCCGTCCACGGGAATCTCGGTTTGGCTGCGCGATCACGCCGATCACCATCTCGGAGTTCTGATGAGCGCAACAGGACCGTGGGCGCGGTCCAAAGACACCGCCGGCCCTCACGAACCGCTACCCTACGAGCCCCCGCCGGACGGTCTCTTCCCTGACGTCCGGGACGCCTAGCTCGTCGGAGCGCTCCAGCGCCCGGGCAACAGACGACTTGCCCACGCCGAGCACGCGTGCGATGTGGCTCAGGCTCTTGCCGTCGCTGCGCATGCGCAGCGCTGCGGCTCGACGCTCGTCAGTCATGACGGACGGGCGCCCGCCGACGCGCCCCTGCGCGCGAGCATGGTCGAGGCCGCGCCGCGTGTTGGCCCTGATGGTCGAGACGCGCAGCTGGGCGAGCACCGCCATGATCCCGACGATCGCCTCACCCATCGGAGTGCTGGTGTCGACGTCCAAGAACGGCTCGCCCAAGCTGCGCAGACGGACACCGCGCCGGCCAGAGTTGGCGAGACGTAGCGCAGACCCTGGAAGCGGATGCCATCGCGGCGCACGACGCGGGTCTTGGCGACGGTCAACAGCAGTCTGTCGAGGTCTTCCAGGCTCTCGGGCATTCGGGGCAGCCAGCCATCGGCGATCCACGCGCTGCGCGGGGAGGTTCCGAGCTCGCTGTGCGTGCGGTCGTTGTAGGTGGCCACGAACGCTTCCGGGGC
>RRZT010546838.1_pt1 | contig 18977 bp, 16 predicted proteins | sample 2165551 | NCBI WGS metagenome assembly RRZT01 (sample SAMN10456910, study PRJNA506462) | wastewater metagenome | biome: wastewater; feature: sludge; material: wastewater sludge; isolation source: wastewater sludge with Escherichia coli K12::gfp cells carrying plasmid... | place: USA: Moscow, Idaho... | reverse complement strand
TGAGGTTTCCCTGAAATAAACCAGCATTTGAATCCACCGAAATGGAACGTAGCGTAACTGTTTTCTCTTTTGATATCAACGAGGTTATATTGGCTACAATGCCTATGTCGTCGTGTCCCACAATGCGTAAAGTAATCGGGTATTGCGAGCCCGATGATTTTCCTGACCATTTAGCTTTCACAATCCGGTAATTAAAGCGCGAAATCATTTCGGGAGCATTGGGACAATCCACCCGGTGAATCTTAATTCCTCCCGTAACACTTACAAAACCAAAAACCTCATCGCCATATATAGGGTTACAGCATTTCGATAGTTTGAAATCGACATTTTTAAGGTCCTGTGCGATGACCAAAACATCTTCCTTCTCATTTTCACGACTGGTACGTTTCTCGGCAGTATAACCTTCGGCACTTCGCATTTCCACTACATCGGTAGTAAGCTCTTTTTTATCCAAATCCACGTACGCATCACGCACAGCCAAAACATCGAGTTTCTCCTGCGCTACAGCCTGATAAAAGTCGCTAACAGTTTTATAGCCCATTTTCTTGGCCAGTCGCGACAATTTTCCATCCTCAAGCTCAATTTTCCAGTTTTTGAATCGTCGCAACAATGTTTCGCGACCAATTTCAGCATCTTTAAACTCAACTTCCTTAAGTGCCTGTCGGATTTTATTTTTAGCCTTTGAGGTGGTAACTACCTGTAACCACGCCTGACTTGGTTTTTGAGTAGGCGAAGTAAGCACTTCCACCTGATCGCCATTGTTCAATACATATTTTATGGGCAGGTTTTTGCCATTCACCTTTGCTCCCACACACTTGGTACCCAGGTTAGAGTGAATTGAAAAGGCAAAATCGAGTGCTGTAGCTCCTTTGGGTAATTTATGTAAATCGCCATTAGGCGTAAATACAAATACTTCCTTGTCGTACAGATTGAGTTTAAACTCATCCATAAAATCAACAGCATTTAATTCCGGGTTTTCGAGTATTTCACGAATGTTTTTCAACCATTCATCCATCCCGGTTTCACCTTTAATACCTTTGTATTTCCAGTGAGCAGCTAATCCCTTCTCAGCCACCTCGTCCATACGAACAGTACGTATTTGCACTTCGACCCACTTGTTTTGAGGCCCCAACACCGTAGTATGCAAACTTTCGTAACCGTTTGACTTTGGTATGGACAGCCAGTCGCGTAAGCGGTTAGGATTTGGCTGATACATATCGGCTACAATGGAGTAAGCCTGCCAGCAAGCGGCCTTTTCTTTTTCAAAAGGCACATCAAAAATAACCCTGATGGCAAATAAATCGTATATTTTCTCGAAAGCAGTGTTCTGCTTCTTAATTTTGTTGTAAATGGAATGAATAGACTTAGTACGTCCTTTTATTTCGAAATCGAAACCCAACTCGTTGAGCTTTTCTTTCAAAGGGGTGATGAAGTCTGAAATATACTTATCGCGCTCACGTTTTGTATCGCTTAGCTTAGCAGCAATTTCTTTATAAATTTCACGATTGGTATACTTTAACGACAGGTCTTCTAACTCCGTTTTAATAGCGTACAGACCCATACGGTGCGCCAATGGAGCATATAAAAACGATGTTTCGCGGGCAACCTGCATGCGCGACTCTTCAGGCTCCCTTTCCAGGGTGCGCATGCGGTATAGTTGAGTAGCAATTATGATCAGGATAACGCGCACATCTTCGGCAAATGTAAGTAACAGCATGCGGAAATTTTCAGTTTCCAGCGAGGTGTTGCGTTCGTATAACTCACTCACACGTGTTAGTCCATGCGTAATAGTGCTTATTTGTGTAGCAAAATTACTCTCTACCTCGTTGATAGATATGTGTTTGCGCTGAATGTAGTCATGAAAAAGTATGCTTAAAACGGCTGCTTTACCCAGCCCAACTTCGTTCAGTATGGAATCGATTACCGTGAGTTTTTCTTCGAGGGTAACTACCACCTGACTTTGACTTACTTTTTCGGCTTTCAGGCATTTTTCGAGCAGCAAGCGAAGTTCTTTTCGTTCGCGAAAAGTAAAAAGCGAAGGGTGGTGCAGCAATAATTTTTTGTAATATGCTGGTATGGATATTTCAGTTCGTGACATAAGCTACATCAGGTTTTTGCAAAGATAGAGATTTGAACGTACTGAAACAAGCTAATAATTAAAAAAAAGCCTCTAATCATTAATTATCAAATGATATACCTGAAAGGTAGGGAAGATGTAAGTGCGTCGGGGATTTGGAGTCGGAATTTATGCAGATAGCTTGCAACTATTGCGAAGTATAAACAATAAAGGAGGCGATGTGATGCGCCCCCTTTATTGTTTAATATTATTGTGTTTTAGAAGTATTTTACTTCTTTTCCCTCAATAGAGCTGAGCAAATTGTTGGCCAAGCGGCTGGCCCCTATGCGAAACATTTTGTTGTTGAGCCACTCGTTGCCCAAAATGTGTTTTACCAGAGTGTAGTGTTTTACCGCATCTTCGGTAGTTACAATGCCTCCGGCCGGTTTATAGCACACTTTTTGTCCGGTTTTTTCGTACCATTCTTTAATGGCCTGACACATTACATAGGTTGCTTCGAGTGTAGCTGCTACAGGCATTTTACCGGTGGATGTTTTGATGAAATCGGCGCCTGCGGCCATTGCCAGCAAGGACGCTTTTTTGACATTGGATGCATTTTTGAGTGCTCCACTTTCAATAATAACCTTTAAATGAGCACTACGGCAAGCATCTTTTAACTCACTTAGTTCCTCCATCACTTCATCGAAATGTCCTTCGAGAAATTTGCCTATGGATATAACCACATCGATTTCGGTGGCCCCTTCCATTACAGCCATGGAAGTTTCGGCAATTTTTACTTCGATAAATGTTTGCGACATGGGGAAGCCGGCAGCTACCGAAGCAATGCCAATAGGTAGTTGCAGGTTGTTTTTTACTGTACTTACCAATGCAGGCGAAACACAAATAGCTCCTACGTTAGGCAGATGAGGAAAAGTTTCGTTGAAATTATTCACTTTCTCCGTCATGCTGATAATTTCGGCAGTGGTATCAGTGCTGTTGAGCGATGTTAAGTCAATCAAACTCAGGCATGTTTTGTATACCTCGCTGTTATTGTTGGCAGCAAACTCTTTGCTGATAATTTTCTCAATATCTGCTTTTATTGCGTCATCGTTGAGTTCAATGTTGTATTGCTTAAATAATTCGTCGGTTTTAGCCATATTCTTATGAAGTTAGAAGTCAGAAATTTGAAGTTTAAAATTTAGTACAGGTATTGTTCTGCAGCGTATTTCAGTTTTTACGTCAGCTTTTGGTTTTCTTTATGCCTGGTATTGTCTCTTTGTGTTTTTTTCTCTATGTTTTCCCGGAAAGCACGGGTCAAATCTACACCTGTTTGGTTAGCAAGGCATATAAGCACCCAAAGCACATCGGCCATTTCGTCGGGTAGGTTCTTGTTTAAGTCGGATTTTTTAAACGATTGGTCGCCATAAGTACGAGCCATGATGCGTGCAAGTTCACCTACCTCTTCGGTCAATATAGCCATGTTGGTAAGTTCGCTAAAATAGCGCACTCCATAGGTCTTAATCCAGTCGTCCACCATTTTTTGCGCATCGGCTATGCTCAATTCATCATTCATTCAGTCGGGCAATTATGGTTTCGTTGCCTTTGGTTTTTTCGCCTACCTGTACAAAAATTTCGGTATCGAGCGGAAAGAACAAATCAACTCTGGAGCCGAATTTAATAAAACCAAGGTGCTCATTCAGATGGCAACTTTTACCCGGACGCGCATATGTTACTATGCGGCGCGCCAAAGCGCCGGCAATCTGACGTAATAAAATTTGTGTGCCATTTTCTGATTCGAGCACAACCGTTGAACGTTCGTTCTCGTGGCTCGACTTTGGAAGGTAAGCAGCCATATGTCGTCCGCTATGATGTATTGATTTGATAACCTTTCCCTGAATAGGATACCAGTTGGCATGCACGCTGAAAACGGACATAAATATTGATACTTGTATGCGCTTGTCGCCAAAATGCTCAAGTTCGTCGGTGGGTTCTACTACTACAATTTTTCCATCGGCAGGGGCCACCACAAGCCCGTTGTCGTCAATTTTAACCCGACGGGTCGGATTGCGAAAGAAATAAGCAAAAAAGCACAGCACTGCAGCCGATACCGAAGTAGTGATACCCACCATTAATGTGGGGAATTTTAAGTAGATTATTAAATTTAGCACAAACAGGATAAATAGTAACCCGAATACAATCAGTCGTCCTTCCTTGTGTATTTTAATGTATTTCATTGTTTTAATGCTGTACTGTTGATATAATTGTATATTTAAACGCTAAATATTAACAAGCAAAGGTAAAGATTTTTTTTTACTGTTCCAAACTCCCGATCTCATCTTTCAGAATCCACCAAAAATCACTAAATTTGCCGCTTGTTTTCAACAAAGCCAATAAAACAAATACATTAAATATCCGACGAAATCAACTTCAGGTTCTTTTGTCTTCAAACTCGTCTCATTTATGAACTTATCTTTATTAAACGCTATTTCCCCTGTCGATGGACGTTATCGCACAAAATCAGCTGATTATGCAAATTATTTTTCGGAATATGCCCTGATTCGTTATCGTGTACAGGTGGAAGTGGAGTACTTCATTGCTTTGTGCGAAATACCTTTGCAACAGGTTTCGAAAGTGCCGGGCGATATTTATCCCAAATTACGCAAAATTTACCAGGATTTTAGCGAAGCGGATGCTCAGCGCATTAAAGACATTGAAAAGGTAACCAACCACGACGTAAAAGCGGTAGAATATTTTCTGAAAGAGAAATTCGACGTTTTGAAACTGGAAGATTTTAAGGAATTTATTCATTTTGGATTAACATCGCAGGATATTAATAATACATCGGTGCCACTATCGGTGAAAGAAGCCCTGATACAGGTGTATTATCCTGAAATGGATGCATTGATTCAGGAATTGCAACACATGGCCGATGAATGGCGCGATGTGTCAATGCTGGCCAAAACACACGGACAACCAGCATCGCCAACCCGCCTGGGAAAAGAGATAATGGTGTTTGTGTACCGATTGGAGCAACAATTGTCGCAACTTAAAAAAGTCCCTGTATCGGCCAAATTCGGAGGTGCTACCGGTAATTTCAATGCGCATAAAGTAACTTATCCGGCCATCGATTGGCGTAAATTCGGGAACGACTTCCTGTCAGAAAAACTGGGATTGGAGCGCGAACAATGGACAACCCAAATATCCAATTACGACAATCTGGCTGCACAGTTCGATGCATTAAAACGTATTAATACAATACTGATTGACTTTTGTCGCGATATATGGTCGTATGTATCGATGGAATATTTCAAACAAAAAATAAAAGCCGGCGAAGTGGGTTCATCGGCCATGCCTCACAAAGTGAACCCTATCGATTTTGAAAATGCCGAAGGCAATCTTGGCATGGCCAATGCAATTTTCGAGTATCTTTCGTCGAAATTACCTGTATCCCGTTTGCAACGCGACTTGACTGACAGTACAGTGCTTCGCAACGTAGGTGTGCCTTTTGCTCACTCACTAATTGCCACGCAGAGCATCCGTAAAGGGTTGAGTAAATTGCTCCTAAACGAACTGGCTATTTATCGCGATTTGGACAATACCTGGGCTGTTGTAGCCGAAGGTATTCAAACCATTTTACGCCGTGAAGGTTACCCACAGCCCTACGAAGCTTTGAAAGCGCTCACCCGCACCAACGAAGCTATCACTGAACGTTCGATAGCCGAGTTTATTGACACACTGGCTATTGACGATACGGTAAAACAGGAGCTGAAACGCATTAGTCCGCGCAATTATACCGGTATTTAACTTTTTAAACACATATGAAAGATTTTTGGATTTTACTAAAACGCTTTGTACCACCTTACAAAAAATACGTGGTACTCAGTGTTGTATTTAATTTTTTGGCAGCATTATCCAGCTTGTTTTCATTTGCTGCTATTATTCCCATACTACAGATATTATTTGGCCTGAAAAGCGTCACTCCATCGTATATTGAGTGGAGTTGGTCTGATGGTTTTGAGCATATAGGAGATGCGCTGAAAAACAATTTATACTTTACGGTTGAACAAATGGTACTGCAGGTTGGTCCCGAAACAGCCCTGTTGCTTTTGGGTGGTTTTCTGATAGTTACAACGGCAATCAAGGTAGGCACTCAGTACATGGGTTCGTATTTTATTATACCTATACGTACAGGAGTGGTGCGCGATTTGCGCAATAGTCTTTTTGCAAAAATTGTATCGCTACCAATTGGTTATTTCAGCGAAGAACGTAAGGGCGACATAATGTCGCGTATGTTGGGCGATGTAAACGAAATTGAGTCGTCGATAATGAGTTCACTTGACGCATTGTTTAAGAATCCGATACTTATTTTTATATATCTGACTGTGATGTTTGTGCTAAGCTGGCAGCTAACTATTTTTGTGTTGTTATTGTTGCCATTTAGCGGGTGGTTTATTGGCCGTATTGGCCGTTCACTGAAAGCCAGATCGAAGAAAGGACAAGAGCAAACAGGAGAAATGCTGGCGCAGATTGAAGAAACACTGGGGGGATTACGCATTGTTAAAGCATTTAATGCCGAGCAAAAAGTAACCAACAGGTTTATCAAAATGAACAACGATATTCGTAAAACTTTCACGCGTGTGTTCCGTCGTCATAATCTGGCACATCCGCTGGGCGAATTTATTGGAACTGCAGTAATTGCTCTGTTGGTATGGTATGGTGGTACACTTATATTGGATAAGTCGAGTGCTATCGGGGCAGCCGAATTTATTTACTACATTTTGATTTTTTACAGTATTATCAATCCGTTTAAAGAACTAAGTAAAGCCGATTATAGTGTTCGAAAAGGGATGGCATCACTCGAAAGAGTTGACAAAATACTTGAGGCTGAAAATTACATCAAAGAACCGGCTGTACCGGTAGTACTCAATGGGTTTAAGCAAAAAATAGAATACAAGAATGTGTGGTTCAAATACCAAAACGATTGGGTGTTACAGGATATATCACTGAGCATAGAAAAGGGCAAAACCATTGCATTTGTAGGTCAGTCCGGTTCGGGGAAATCCACTTTGGTGGATTTACTCCCACGTTATCATGATGTGGTAAAAGGCGAAATAAGCATTGATGGTGTTAACTTGCGCGACTTGCATACGCATGGGATACGTACATTACTTGGAAATGTTAATCAGGAAGCTATTTTGTTCAATGATTCATTTTTCAATAACATCACTTTTGGGGTTGAAAATGCTACTATGGAGCAGGTAATGGAAGCTGCGCGAATCGCAAATGCGCACGACTTTATTATGGCAACCGAATCGGGCTACGATACCAATATCGGCGACCGCGGTTCAAAACTTTCGGGCGGACAGCGTCAGCGTATAAGTATTGCACGAGCCATACTCAAAAATCCACCTATCCTGATATTGGACGAAGCTACATCGGCGCTCGATACCGAATCGGAAAAACTGGTTCAGGAAGCATTAGAGAACCTGATGAAGAGCCGTACAACACTGGTAGTCGCACATCGCTTATCGACCATAAAAAGAGCCGACGAGATTTGTGTGTTGCACGAAGGTCGTATTGTTGAACGTGGAAAACACGATGAACTCATTGAGTTGGATGGTTATTATAAGCGATTGGTAGATATGCAAACATTCTAAACAATTGTCGTTTTCAAAATACGAGGCAGAGCCATTTGGTTCTGCCTTTTTTGTTCTTATCCGGATGTATGTAATTGAATTATTGTAGCTAATCAGCTTGTTGTAGCAGGTTACTTGTTTTGCAGATATGTATATTTTTTTGACTATAAAAGCCGTCTAATTTTTCAATTTTTAACCGCTTTGCTGGCATCAAATCGACAAAAATGATGTATTTTTGTATGATTTTTCCCAAAAACTGCTCTTTTTCAAACATAAATATTCATGAACAATAAATCATTTGCAAAATTCACTCCGCACTTAGTTGCAGTTCTGTTGTTTACCGTTATATCCTTTATTTATTTCAAACCCGTACTCGAAAACAAACAGTTGCTTGGACACGACTCTGAAAGCTGGATGTGTATGGCCAAAGAAATGGTTGATTTCAACAAAGCAAACAGCGAAGGTACTTTATGGACAAATTCAATGTTTGGAGGTATGCCTACCTATCAGATTTCGATGCAACAACCGTATAATCTGGTGAAATATGTAGAGCAGCTTATTATGCTATACCCAACAACCGTATATAATTTGATGCTTTATTTCATCGGGTTTTATATTCTGCTGCTCGCCTTCAGAGTGAAACCCTGGCTGGCAATAGTTGGTTCAATGGCATTTGCATTTGCATCGTATAACTTTATTATTATTGTAGCCGGGCACAATTCCAAAGCCATAACCATAGCTTACATGGCACCCATTATTGGTGGTGTATTTATGGCTTTTCGCGACAAAAAAATTGCAGGAGCTCTACTTACCGCTTTTTTTCTGAGTTTAGGTATTCGGGCTAATCACGTACAAATTCTGTACTACACGCTCATAATTCTCCTGTTTTTGGGAATTGTAGAGTTTGTTTATAGTGTAAAGGACAAACAATTAAAATCGTTTTTTCAGTCAGTAGGGCTGCTGATAGCAGCTGCAATAATTGCGGTTGGAATGAATGCAACCTCGCTCTTAACCACTTATGAATATGCAGATTATACCATGCGTGGTAAATCAAACGGTCTGACAACTGACGCTCAAAGTTCGCAACATGGTCTGAACAAAGATTATATTACTCAGTGGAGTTACGGCAAAGCCGAAACAATGACTTTGTTAATTCCCAACTTTATGGGAGGTGCCAGTGGTGGTACGCTCGATGCCGATAGCAAAACTGCTGCACATCTGAAAAATCTGGGTGTACCCAATGTGGAAAAAACGATGGAAACTTTTCAGCTTCCGCTTTACTGGGGCGACCAGCCGGGCACTTCAGGGCCTGTTTATCTGGGAGCTATTGTTATTTTCCTGTTTATACTGGGTTTCTTCGTGGTTGAAAGGCGAATACTATGGTGGTTGTTACCTATGATTTTGCTTACCCTATTTTTATCGTGGGGAAAAAATCTGATGTGGCTCACTGATATTTTTGTGGATTATGTGCCACTTTACAATAAATTCCGTACAGTATCCATGATGCTGGTAGCCACAGGATTTGGTATTACGCTGGTTGCTATTTTAGCGCTCAAAGAGATTCTCACTTCTGAAAATCGCACCGAACTTATCCGCCCGATGTTAATAAGCGCGGGTATTACAGGCGGAATTGCCCTTGTATTTGCACTGATACCGTCGCTTGCCGGTAGTTTTGTTTCGCCCGCCGATGCTCAGTTTACGGGCGACTACGCATTTTTAAAAGAAACACTTCCGCTCGACCGTGAGGCCATGCTTCGTGCCGATGCGTGGCGTTCAGTTGCTTTTATTGTGGCTACTGCTGTTTTATTATGGCTTTTCCTTAAAAGCAAAATTAAAACCAGCCTTGCGATTGCAGCAATGGGAATTCTATTCCTTGCCGATCTTGTTCCGGTGGCAAAACGCTATTTGAACGACGATAACTTTACACGCAAACGCAAATTTGAAACACTGATTGAACCGTCGGCTGCCGACAATATGATTCTGACTGATAAAACACAATACCGTGTGCTCGATGCAACTGTAAATATTTTCAGCGATTCAAAACCATCGTATTTCCATAAGAATATTGGCGGTTATCATGCCGCTAAACTCCGCAGATACCAGGAGTTGATCAATATGCAACTCGAAGGTGAAGTAGGACAGCTTTTCGCTGCATTTAGTCGTGCAAAAACATTTGAAGAAATAAAACCGGTATTCGATTCATTGGGTGTATTGAATATGCTGAATATGAAATACGTAATTTATAATAAGGATGCTGCTCCGCTTATAAATAGTGCCAATAATGGCAATGCCTGGTTTGTTGACGAAGTAATTGTAGCAGCCAATGCAAACGAAGAAATGAAAGTGTTAGGTGAGATAAATACTAAAAAACAATTAGTAGTAGATAAGGAGTTTGCTGCTCAAATACCTGCTACTCTTATCAAAGATAGTACTTCATCCATTGCGCTGAAATCGTACAAACCTAACCACCTGATATATTCAGTGAATGCTGCATCGGATAAAGTGGCTGTATTCTCAGAAATATATTATGAAAAAGGCTGGAATGCCTATATAGATGGAGAAAAAGTTCCCTACATCAGAGCTAATTATTTGCTCAGAGCAATGTCTCTGAAAAAAGGACAATACGAACTAGAATTTAAGTTTGAACCGGTTTCGTACTCGTTGGGCAATACGCTGGCTTTATCATCGTCGATTGTGCTGATAATTTGTTTGTTGGCCTTTGCTTTCTTTACTTATCGAAAAAAGAAAGCTGAATAAACGACTCCTATTTTAAGGTAATTGATATAGAAGATTTTATATAAAGATGAAAAAAAGCAAGAGTATACATTTTAGTTCTACTATCAGCATGTCGCTGGTATTGTTTCTTATCGGATTGGTTAGTTTGTTTCTTTTTGTGGCACGCGATTTAAGTATCCATGTAAAAGAAAATATTAATTTGTCCATTGTAATAGAGGATGATGCAGACAGTCGTGAAATAAAACAGATTGAAGCGTTTATGTCTTCATCGGACTATGCAAAGTCCGTTCTGTTTGTTTCGAAGGAAGATGCCCTCAAAGAGCACATTAAGGCTTTAGGCGACGACCCATCCGATTTTTTGGGTTTTAACCCACTTAGGGCTTCGCTCGAAGTGAAACTAAAAGCTGAATTTGCTAATCCGGATAGCGTTAAAATGATTGAAGCTAAACTGAAGAAATTCCAAAAAATTGAACGGGTTGCATTTCAAAAAGATTTAATAAGTTTGGTAAACGACAATGTGCGCCGTATAAGTCTGGTTTTGTTAGGACTGGCACTTGTATTGCTTATTGTGGCCGTAGCTTTGATTAATAATACCGCACGCTTGTCTATTTACTCAAACCGATTCATTATAAACACCATGCAACTGGTAGGAGCAACCAATTGGTTTATACGTAAACCCTATGTGAAACGCGCGGCAATCGACGGAATTGTTGCATCACTACTGGCTCTTGTAATTATGGCTGTTGTGGTATACTATACCATGTACGAATTTGGACTCACCGGAGCTTCGCTCAATATTATGTCAATGGTTTGGGTAGCAATTATCGTAATTCTATCCGGGGTTATACTCATGGCATTGTCAACCTATTTTGCTATAGGCAGATACCTGAAAATGAACTCAAACGATTTATACAAAGGGTAATATTTACATATTTAAAAATATAAAATTAAACATTATAAAATGGGAAATAATAAATTAGGACTGGCTAAAATCAACTTCTACTTAATTGCACTTGGTTTTGTAATCATAGTAATCGGTTTTTTACTGATGACAGGCTCATCTACCGAAGTGGAATTTAATCCTGATATTTTCAGCACCAGACGCATCACAATTGGCCCTATGGTGTCATTCTTTGGTTTTTTGTTCATCATTTTTGCCGTACTATTTAAACCAAAATCTAAATGAATCTTTTTGAGGCAATAATCATTGCTATTGTTGAAGGACTCACTGAGTATTTGCCGGTATCGTCAACCGGACATATGATAATTGCTCAAAGCCTTTTAGGTGTTGAAAGTACTGATTTTGTGAAAGCATTTACTGTCATCATTCAATTTGGTGCCATACTTTCGGTAATTGTACTGTACTGGAAACGTTTTTTCCAAACAGTTGATTTTTACTTAAAGTTATTTGTCGCTTTCATACCGGCAGCCATAATAGGATTTTTGGCCAGCGATTATATTGATGCCATGCTCGAAAGTGTTTTGGTGGTGGCTATTATGCTTGTAATTGGAGGTGTGTTGATGCTTTTTGTCGACCAATGGTTTAATAAGCCTGAAGAAAATCAGGAAATGAACTGGAAGCGTGCGTTAAAGATTGGATTTTTTCAGTGCATAGCAATGATTCCGGGTGTATCTCGTTCCATGGCAACAATCGTGGGTGGTATGACTACTAAATTGTCGAGAAAGAATGCGGCTGAGTTTTCATTCTTTTTAGCTGTACCAACAATGGCTGCTGCATCGGGTTATAAAGTACTTAAGCTTGTACTGGAGCCGGGAGGCGTTCAGCTTCTTACCGATAATTTAATAGTATTGCTGGTTGGTAATCTGGTAGCATTTGTAGTGGCTATGCTTGCGATTAAATTTTTTATCGGTTTTCTGACAAAATATGGATTCAAAGCTTTTGGCTATTACCGTATAATTGTGGGTATTGTGTTGCTGGTATTGTTGTCTTTTGGTGTAAACCTAAGCATTATATAATATAATTTTTGCCGTAGGCAAATAAAAAAATATTCCGTAGGATGAATGTAATTGTGGGTGAAGTATTTTTTGTGAAAAAACCATTAAACTGGACATCGTTCAATCTGGTCAATAAGCTTAGATGGAAGTTGCAAAAAACATTGAATGTAAAAAAGTTGAAGGTTGGACATGCAGGTACACTTGATCCGCTTGCTACGGGCGTTATGATAATTTGCACAGGTAAAAAAACGAAACTGATTGAAAGTTTTCAGTATCAGACAAAGGAGTACATAGCCACACTTCAGTTGGGCGCTACTACTCCCTGTTTTGACAAGGAACAGCCAATTGATGCTACCTTTCCAACTGAGCATATAACGCGTGAATTAATTGACAAGGTTATTCCAACTTTTACTGGCGAAATATGGCAGGTACCACCGGTTTATTCAGCGGTAAAGGTGGATGGCAAGCGTGCTTACGACTATGCCCGCGATGGACAAGAAGTAGAATTGAAGCCAAAACTATTGGTAATTGATGAAATTGAAGTAATCCACTTTGCGGCACCTGAACTTACAATACGAGTGGTGTGCAGCAAAGGCACATATATCAGGGCGCTGGCCCGCGACATTGGTTTGGCGCTGGGGAGTGGGGCGCATTTAGCGGCTCTTGAGCGTACCCGCATTGGTGAGGTTAAACTAAGCGATTGCTGGGAAATAGAAGCACTCGTAAATCATGTAGAAGAACAACTTTTACGAGATAATAAAAACATTGAAACAGAGGTAAAATAATAAACAACATCATTATGAAGCTATCAAAATTTAAGTTCAAATTACCGGAAGAGCTAATCGCTCAGTATCCGACTCAACACAGAGATGAGTCCCGGCTTATGGTATTGAACAGACAAACCGGTACTATTGAACATCGCGTTTTCAAAGAAGTGCTGGAGTATTTCAATGAACATGACCTTTTTATATTTAACGATACAAAAGTTTTTCCTGCGCGCTTATATGGTAATAAAGAAAAAACAGGAGCGCAGATAGAAGTGTTTTTGATGCGTGAACTTAACCACGAAATGCGACTTTGGGACGTTCTGGTGGAGCCAGCACGTAAAATTCGTATTGGTAATAAGTTGTATTTTGGCGAGGACGATTCTGTTGTTGCCGAAGTAATTGATAATACAACTTCGCGCGGACGTACCCTCCGCTTTTTGTTTGATGGTACGCATGAGGAGTTTAAGAAAGCATTATTCGACCTTGGCGAAACACCGCTACCGCGCAATATTAACCGTGCTGTTGAAGCCGTAGATGCAGACAGATTTCAAACAATATTTGCAAAAAAAGAAGGCGCTGTTGCAGTGCCTGCTGCGGGTACCCATTTTAGCCGTGAGTTGTTGAAACGCATGGAGATTAAAGGCATTGATTCTGCTTTTCTGACTTCGCATATGAGCCTTGGAAACTTCCGCGAGATTGACGTTGAAGACCTTACCAAGCACAAAATGGATTCGGAGCAAATGGAAATTCTGGCCGAAACTGCTGAAGTAGTAAACAAGAAAAAAGACGAAAACCGTAACATTTGTGCTGTAGGTACAACTGTAATGCGTGCACTGGAAACAGTAGTAGGTACTGAAGGCAAAATTAAACCATTTTCAGGATGGACTAATAAATTTATTTTTCCTCCATACGATTTTACAGTTGCAAATTCTTTAATTACCAACTTCCATCTTCCTTATTCTACTCTTTTAATGCTTACATCGGCATTTGGAGATTATGACTTTGTGATGAACGCATACGAAGAAGCTGTGAAGCAGGAATATCGGTTCGGAGTTTATGGCGATGCCATGCTGATTCTATAATTGAACAGAAGGCTAATTGAAAAACAAAGAGCGCAGTATATCAAACAATGCGCTCTTTGTTTTATATTAGTTCAAATCGATTGCATTATTGCGCACGAAGACATAATTTTTTTGCTATCCATTGGTAACAGATAATTAAATAAACCGCAATGATAGCTCCGATTCCCATTAAATGATAACTCAGGTTATACAACAACTTCATATACTATATTTTTAAAGACGGATATAAAACGAAACAAATATCGGGCCAGAAAGTTCAGGTTGATTAAATTATAAAAAAAAGAAGAGAATGTTTTTATAAAAACACTCTCTTCTGCTTGTTGCGGAGGCCCGACTCGAACGAACGACCTTTGGGTTATGAGCCCAACGAGCTACCACTGCTCCACTCCGCGATATTGTGAGTGCAAAGGTAGTAATTTTTTCTGAATCTGCAAGCGCATATGTTTAAATTTGGTTGACCGCTGATGTTCGAGTGTGTACAGGGTTGTTAGATAGATGTTTATCTATGAGAAAATAAAGTGTTAAAGTATCTGACGGTGTTGTGTTTTTACTTTTTTATTAGCTCTAACTCAATTTTACCCAAGTAATACCCTCCTTTTCCTACCTGAGCAATTACTACCGGCTTTCCATCCAGGTTCATTTCCTTTGCATTCTGAAGCATTGTGTGTGTGTGTCCGCCAATAATCACATCAATAAAACGTGTTTCGCGAGCCACCTGGAAATCATTCACATCGTGCGATTTGGCATCGCCGCCAAGATGCGATAAACAAACAATCAGGTCGCATTTCAATTCCTTTTTCAGAAAAGTGGCCGTTTTTGCAGCTGTGGCTATTGGGTCGTTATACAAAAGTCCCCGATAGTTGCTTTCAATAATCAGACTTTTAGGCTGAATATTCAATGCCATAACGCCAATTCTAAGTCCGTATTTCTGAATAACCAAATAGGGCTTTACAATGTCGCGAAGCGGTGTGTTTTCAACATCATAATTTGAACTGAGAACCGGAAATGTGGCTTTTGATAAAATGGTATGCAAAGTGTCTATTCCGTTGTCAAATTCGTGGTTGCCCAATGTGCCTGCATCGTATTTCATCCTGTTCATGGCATCAACTTCTATGCGCCCATTAAAGAAATTAAAATAGGGCGTTCCCTGCGAAAAATCACCTGCATCGAACAAAAGCACATTCTTTTCTTCCTTGCGAATTTGATTTATCACTCCCATTCTGCGGGCATATCCACCCATGTCGGATGTGGCAAGCGCTGATTTATCGGTTGGTTCAACCTGACTGTGAGTGTCGTTGGTGTGTAATATCAGCAGTTTAATCTTTTTTGCTGCTTGGTTATTGGCTGGAAATAGCAGAAATACCACCAATGCTATGTAAATTGAAATTTGCTTCATAATTCTGATTAGTTTTGAATGGTGATACGACCATCGAGTTGAGAGTTTATGGGTCGGCCGGCTGCCGTTTCAGCTTTGATATAGTTGAGCAAGATTGTACGAACTTTTATACTTGTATTTACTCGTTTTGTATACGATGCCAGAGCTATCATTTTATCATTCCCACCGGCCAGATAATCGTTTGTGGCTACAGTGTAGGTTTTGTTTAAATCCAGCGGAGCACCATTTATAGTAATGTCGATTGCTTTTTTATTAGCAATTACCATGCGTAGGCCCGAAATGCCTTCGCCACCCATTGATGCAAAATACTGGCAAAGTTCATTCAGCTTGTCGCCTTTCAGATATAGCACCACAAGTTCGTTTTCGAAGGGCATCAGTTCGAATACTTTACGTACCATTATGTCGCCTTCGGGGACTACGGTGCGTAACCCACCCAGATTCACAATGGCAATATCCACTTCGGTCTTCATATAGTCCGAGGCCGCTTTGCGGTATACATCGGCACTGAAATTTGAGAGCAGACTTTCAGGCGCATGCCCGCGCATAGTTTGTGCAGCTTTGCCAATCACGATATTCATCGAATTGTCAACCTGACTTTTGAAAGGTTGTAAATAATTCATGTATGACGTATCGGCTAAAACCTGTGTTGAAGCATCAATGGCAATACGTGTTGAGCTGGCCTGATTAACCTGCCATTGCTGCGTTTTACATGCCACTACTGATAAAATTATCAGTAGTAAAATAAGTTTTTTGAACATAATCGGGCTTTTAAATGAAGCACGAAAATAGTATAAATATAAAAATATCCGAACTTTATTCATATAATAAAACAAAAAAAGCTGCCTGATAATTCTCAGACAGCTTTTGGATATTAAAATTTGGTAGCAGAATTATGCTTTGCCAGCACTTCCCAATACATTTACAGTTTTGTGCATGTATAGTTTTTTCAGTTCTTCGCGAGCAACACCAATGTATTTACGAGGATCGAATTCAGCTGGTTTTGTAGCCATCACTTCACGGATAGCAGCAGTCATTGCCAAACGACCGTCAGAGTCGATGTTGATTTTACAAACAGCAGATGTAGCTGCTTTGCGCAATTGTTCTTCAGGTATACCGATTGAATCTTTCAATGCTCCACCAAATTTGTTGATTGTTTCAACATATTCCTGTGGTACTGAAGAAGCACCGTGCAATACAATAGGAAAACCGGGGATTTGTTTTTCGATTTCTTCAAGGATATCGAAACGCAATGGTGGTGGTATCAGAATACCATTCTCGTCGCGGGTACATTGAGCAGGAGTAAATTTATTTGCACCGTGAGAAGTGCCAATTGAAATTGCTAATGAGTCAACACCGGTACGTGTAACGAAATCTACAACTTCTTCCGGACGGGTATAAGTGTGATGTTCTGCTACTACATCGTCTTCAACACCAGCTAAAACACCAAGTTCTCCTTCAACACTTACGCCGTGAGCGTGAGCATATTCCACTACTTTTTTAGTTAAAGCAACATTGTCTTCGTATGAATGGTGCGAACCATCAATCATTACCGAAGAGAAACCTGAGTCGATACAGTTTTTGCAAAGTTCGAAAGTATCGCCGTGGTCAAGGTGAAGTACGATTGGAATTTCGCAACCTAATTCTTTTGCGTACGCTACAGCACCTTCGGCCATATATCGAAGCAATGTTTGATTAGCATATTTGCGAGCACCGCTCGATACCTGAAGAATTACAGGCGATTTTGTTTCAACGCAAGCTGAAACAATTGCTTGTAACTGCTCCATGTTGTTGAAATTAAAAGCAGGAATGGCATATTTGCCTTCAATTGCTTTTTTGAATAAGTCATTGGTATTCACCAATCCAAGTTCTTTGTAGCTTACCATTTTGAGTTGATTTTTTTGGTTTGATAATTTGCTTGCAAAAGTACTTATTTTTCAGCAATTAAAAAAGGAATTTGCCTCAAAAAATGATAATATGTAATCTGAATTGGCAAAATGCAATAACGGCCTGAAACAAGTGTGATTCAGACCGTTATTGCACTTTAAAGCGACAATGTATTTTATTTTTTATAATATTTCAAAGCTTCGGGCAGTTGTGTTTTCAGGGTAGCTATCCGGTTAGCATCCGATGGGTGTGTGCTCATAATTTCCATTACCGAACTTTTGTTGCCTGCTGCCATACGTTCCCAAAATGCTATGGCTTCCGTAGGGTCGTATCCAGCCATAGCCATAAACACCAATCCCAGTTGGTCGGCTTCGTGCTCGTGCTTGCGCGAATAAGGTAAAATTACACCATAATTAGCACCCAGACCATAAGCCGTGCTTACAATTTGCTTTGTAGCTGCTGTTTTTTTTGCCATTGCCATATTTAAAATACCGGCTCCGTATTGAGCAGCCACCTGATGGCTCATACGTTCATTGGAATGTTTGGCAATGGCATGCGCAATTTCGTGCCCCATAACTACAGCCAGACCAGTTTCATTTTTAGTAACCGGAAGAATACCTTCGAATACCACCACTTTTCCGCCCGGCATGCAAAATGCATTTACTACACTATCTTTTACGAGGTTAAATTCCCATTTCAGATTAGCCACATCGGCCGAACGACCATTTGATTTAAGATACTCCTCTACAGCAGCCGCAATACGGGCGCCAACTTTTTTAACCATTTCAGTTTGGGCCACGTTTTTCGATGCAGGCACCGAATCGATAAATTGTTTGTACTCTGTAGCACTTAAGCTGAGTATTTCAGAATCCGAAACCAGTGATAGTTGTTTTCTACCTGTAATGGCAACTGTTGAGCAAGCCGTAACTAAAACAACTATTGCAAAGCTAAATAGTATTTTATTCATATTGATTAGTTTTAATAAATTGATTTTCTGATTGATATATGTTTGTAAAGTCTCATTTATTTTGTTTGTTTTTATAAATGATATTTGGCCAATTACACAAAAGCCATATCTTTGCAAAGATAATTACTCTTTGGATTATTTGTTATATTTTACAATCATTTTTTTACATTTTGTATTTACTACAACTAGCATGATTTTGAAAAATTTGGTATTATTCTGGAAATCCATAGCTATTACCATTCTGATTTTATACTTATCGCTTGCACGCCCGGTAGATATCAACGAAATGAATGTGCTTCAACTGACCGACAAATTGGGTCACTATCTGGCATATGTGGTTTTCGGGCTCATTCTTATTTACGATTTTGCCAGAAACATTCAAAACAAGCTTGCCGGACTGCAGTTTTGGTTGATTTGTATTATTTACCCAATAGTGCTGGGCGGAATTATAGAGATAGTGCAGGAAACTTTTTTCAAACCCCGCTCTGCCGAATGGC
>RRZT012982006.1_pt1 | contig 18984 bp, 13 predicted proteins | sample 2165551 | NCBI WGS metagenome assembly RRZT01 (sample SAMN10456910, study PRJNA506462) | wastewater metagenome | biome: wastewater; feature: sludge; material: wastewater sludge; isolation source: wastewater sludge with Escherichia coli K12::gfp cells carrying plasmid... | place: USA: Moscow, Idaho... | reverse complement strand
GGCGATGCTGCCGCTTTTGGCGGCACCCTTTGAGCTTTGGCTTCTGTCCCGCGCGCGCCCCCGCACCCAGCGTCTTGCCGAAACCACCCGCGAATTGCGTGGCGCGCTGAGCACGCAGATGGCCGAGACGCTGTCGGCGCGCGCCACCCTGCGCGGCCTCGATGCGCTGGACCAGCGCGGGGCCGGCTTTGCCCGCGCCCAAAGCGATCAGATCGCCGGCCTGCTCCGCCAGCGGATCTGGTCGGAAACCGTGGGCGCGGTCAGCCAGATCATCACCGCCATCCTGCGCGGCGCGATCCTGTTGGTCGGCGGCTGGCAGGTGGTGCGCGGCGAATGGCAGATCGGCACGCTGGTCGCGTTCCTTGCCTATGCCGGGATGATGTCGGGGCCGTTGCGGAACCTGCTGGGGCTTTATCACGCGCAGGCCCGCGCCCGCGTCGCCACCGACCGGCTGGGCGGCGTCATCGACAGCGCCCGCCCCGATGACGGCGCCCCGCCCCCGCCTGGGCCCGCAACCCTGACCCTGCGCGGGGCGCGGGCCGTGGGCGGCATCCACGATCCGCTCGACCTGACGATCCCGCCGGGCCAGCGGGTCTTGCTGGACGGTCCCTCGGGCATCGGCAAGTCGCGCCTGATGGCGGCGCTGACCCGCGACGCGCCGCTGGCCGAAGGTGCGGCGCTGTTTTCAGGGGCGGATATCGCCGGGCTGCGCGCGCGGGCGCTGATCGCGCGCATCGCGCATCTGGCACAGCGCCCGGCGATCCTGCGTGGCACGCTGGCGGGGAATTTGCGCCTTGCGGCGCCCGATGCGGATGACGCGGCCTTGTGGCGGGTGCTGGCGGATGCGGATCTGGTCGATTGGGCGCGGGGCGCGGCCGGGCTGGACACGCCCGTCGCCGAAACCGGCGCCGATCTGTCGGGCGGTCTGCGCCAGCGCATCGCCATTGCCCGCGCGCTGCTGCGCCCCGCCGATGTGATGATCTTTGACGAGGCGTTTTCCGAAATCGACGATGCCGCATGTCGCCGCATTCTGGCCGCCATTGACGCGCATTGTCCCGGGCGGACGCGGATCTTTATCGCCCATAGCGGCCCGGCGCGCGAAGGCCGCTTTGATCAGCGGATCACGCTGACCTCTTCGGTGGCCATCTTTCTGAGCTCGCGCGGCGAGGCGCCGTACCAGCGCGAGAATGCCCGCGAAAAGGCGGTCTGATCGGAATAACCCAGCAAAAGGGCGATTTCCCCGAAAAGCCGGTCGCTGCGCACCAAAAGCGCGAAACCATGGGCGCGGCGCGATTCTTCGAGAATGGCGTTGAAGGGTTGCCCCTCGGCCGCCAGCGCCCGTCGCAGCGAGCGTTCGGACATGCCCAGTTGGGCGGCGATCTGGGCCTGATGGACCTGACCGCGATCCATCTGCGACAGGATCAGCGCATGCACGCGCTGCGACACCGGCGTCTGGCGGCGCAGCTCAACCAGCGCCTCGTCCAGCTTTTTCGCACAGCTGAGGGCATCGCCTTCGGGTTCGTGGCACAGCGTATTCGCCAGGCTTCGGGCTGAGATGGTGATGCGGTTCTCATCCTGTCCGAAACGCGGGGTCCGGCCCAGATACTGGGCCAGCGCGCGCAGGTCGCGGTCGGGCTGATGTTCAAAGCACATGTCCCGGATCGCGTCGCGCGGCACACCGTAGCGCGTGCAGATGCCATGGATCAGGCCCAGCGTCAGTTCCGCATCCGCGCGGCGCGGCCAGATGCGCGGGTCAAGGACACGATATGAGATATGGGCCTCGTCCCCGGTCACCTCAAAGGTGACCGAGCTGTTGGATTGCAGCACCGGAAAGCCCCGGGCAAAGATGCGCAGCGCCTCGCCCAGGGTGCGGCGCGGGGCGATGGCATCGCCCAGAACCCCGATGGTGGTCAGAGGCAGCGTTTCGCCCGACCGCCATGACCGCAGGCTATCGGCGCTTGCCGCGCGCTCGTCCTCGATCCGGGCGATAAAGCTGTCCAGGGACATCGGCGATTCCCTCGCCGCATGTGCGGCTTCGGCTTCGGGCCCAAGAACCAAAAAGGCGACGGCTCCGCGAATCCATGAACTTTGCATGGTGTTTCCCGTGGCTGGTGCGGGCTGGCAATCCTGTCGCGCCTTGGCCCGGCGATTTCCCTGTTGTGACAAATTGTAGCACAAGCCCGGCCGGTTTTCGCAAACCCGCACGAAATTCGGGGGAAAGTCGCCGAACGGACATGAAACATATGCATAACATATACTTACGCGTCACAATCCCGGCCCGCGACAGCCCGGCGGATTTGACATTTCCGGCCAGATTTCCGGCCCCCGCCACCTTTGGCCGGAACTGGCAAGAATCGCCCGGCCCCATGGCGCAGGATTTTCCGATCCACAGGGGAGGCAGGAATGACCGAATACCGACTTCTGATCGATGGCAGGCTGGTCGCGGGCGATATGACCATGGAGGTCGTGAACCCCGCCAATGAACAGGTGCTGGCGCTGGCGCCCCGCGCCTCGGGCGCACAGCTGGACGCGGCGGTGGCGGCCGCCAAGGCGGCTTTCCCCGCCTGGGCCGCGCGCCCGATCGAGGACCGCCGTGTGCTGATCCTCGGCATTGCCGACCGCATCGAGGCCGAGGCCGAGGGGCTGGCCCGCCTGTTGACGCAGGAACAGGGCAAGCCCCTGCCCGAGGCGCAGGCCGAGATCCTTTATACCTGCGCCTTCATCCGGCATCTGGCCGGGTACGACCTGCCGGTGAAGGTGATCGAGGATAACGAAAGCCGCCTTGTGCGGCAGTTCCGCAAGCCGCTGGGCGTGGTGGGCGCGATCATCCCGTGGAATTTCCCGGTGCTGATCGTGGCGTTCAAGATGCCGCTGGCCCTGCTTGCGGGCAATACCATGGTGATCAAGCCGGCGCCGACCACGCCGCTGACCACGCTGCGGCTGGGCGAGATCATGGCCGAGCTTTTGCCGGCCGGGGTCGTGAACATCGTCACCGATCAGAACGATCTGGGCGCCGCGCTGACCGCGCATCCCGATGTGGCCAAGATTTCCTTTACCGGATCGACCGCGACCGGGCAAAAGATCATGGCCAGCGCCGCCTCGACCATCAAGCGGCTGACGCTTGAGCTGGGGGGCAATGACGCGGCCATCGTGCTGCCGGGGGCGGACCCGGCCAAGGTGGCGCCGGGGATCTTTGCCGGGGCTTTCATGAATGCCGGGCAGGTCTGTCTGGCGATCAAGCGCGCCTATGTCCACGATTCCATCTATGAAGAAGTGTGCGAGCGGCTGGCGCAGCTGGCGCGCGAGGCCGTCGTCGGCGACGGGCTTGAACAGGGCGTGACCATCGGTCCGCTGCAAAATCGCATGCAATTCGAAAAGGTGCAGACCTATCTGGCCTCGGCACGCAATGACGGCCGCATTCTGGCCGGGGGCGAGGTGCCCGCCGGGCCGGGCTATTTCATCACCCCCACCATCGTCGCCGATGTGAAGGATGGCGACCGCATCGTCGATGAGGAACAGTTCGGGCCGATCCTGCCGGTCATCCGTTTCGACGATGTCGAGGCCGCCGTGGCCAGCGCCAACGGGCTGGATCTGGGTCTGGGCGGATCGGTCTGGGGCGAGGATCGCGATCTGGCGCGTCAGGTCGCCGAGCGGATCGAAAGCGGCACGGTCTGGATCAACAAGCATCTGGATTTCGGCCCCAACATGCCCTTTGGCGGCGCCAAGCAATCCGGGTTGGGGGTCGAGTTCGCCGAAGAGGGTCTGGCCGAATTCACCCAGATCCGGGTGGTGAACGAGGCCCGATAACGATGCGCCGCGCGTCCCCCGGGCGGCGCTGTCGCCGGGGGCTCTGCCCCCACGCCCCGCCAGCCCCCGATGGGGCCGGCGGGGCGTTCCCCCGGGATATTTGGGCATGAAAGAGGCGGCGGATCAGTCCGGGTGAAAGCGGGGTTTGCGCTTTTCGACGAAAGCCTGCATGCCCTCGCGTTGGTCGGGGGTGCCGAACAGGCGCTGGAACATGCCGCGTTCCCAGGCCACGCCTTCGGCCAGCGACAGTTCCTCGGCGCGCATCACCGCCTCGCGCGCGAGGCGGGTCGCGGGGCGCGAATAGCCGGCGATGGTATGGGCGGCAGCCATCGCCTGAGCGACCACCTGATCGTCGGGGACGACACGGGCGACGAGGCCGGCGCGCAGGGCCTCGGCCGCGTCCATCATCCGCCCGGTCAGATGCATGTCCATGGCAAGCGCCCGGCCGATCAGTTTCGTCATCCGCTGGGTTCCGCCCATGCCGGCGATGACGCCCAGCTTGACCTCGGGCTGGCCGAATTTCGCGCCTTCGCCGGCAATGGCGAAATCGCACATCATCATCAGCTCGCACCCGCCGCCAAGGGCGAAGCCGTTCACCGCCGCGATCTTTGGGATGCGGGTCGCGGCGAAGCGGTCCCAGACGGCGAAGATGTCGGTCTCGATCATTTCAGCCGCGGTTTTTCCGGCCATTTCGGCGATGTCGGCGCCGGCCGCAAAGGCGCGTTCGGATCCGGTGATCACCATCGCGCCGATATCGCGGTCGGACTCGAGCTCGAGCGCGGCGGCGGCCAGTTCCGCCGCCAGCGCCCCATTCAGCGCGTTGAGCACCTCGGGACGGTTGAGCCGGATCAGGGCGACGCGCCCCTCGCGGGTGATCTCGATCAGCTTTGCCATGATATGTCCCCTAAAGCCCGCGCGCGATGACCAGACGCTGCACCTCGCTGGTGCCTTCATAGATCTGGCAGACGCGGACATCGCGATAGATGCGTTCGACCGGATAGTCGCGCAGATAGCCATAGCCGCCATGGATCTGAATCGCGTCCGAAATCACCCGCTCGGCCATTTCGGATGCGAAAAGCTTTGCCATCGACGCCTCGGTCAGGCAGGGCTTTCCGGCCTCGCGCAGGGTGGCGGCGCGCAGCACCATCAGGCGCGCGGCGTCGATCTGGGTCGCCATATCGGCCAGTTTGAAGGCCACCGCCTGATGTTCGATGATCGGGCGGCCAAAGGTGATGCGGTCGCGCGCATAGGCAAGCGCCGCCTCATAGGCGCCGCGCGCCATGCCGACCGCCTGGGCGGCGATGCCGATGCGGCCGCCTTCGAGGTTGGCCAGCGCGATCTTGTACCCCTGTCCCTCGTCGCCCAGGCGATTTTCGGCCGGCACGCGCATATTGGTGAATGCCAGCGCGCAGGTGTCGGACGCATGCTGGCCCAGCTTGTGTTCGACCGAAACCACCTCATAGCCCGGGGTATCGGTGGGCACGATAAAGGCCGAGATGCCTTTCTTGCCGGCATCGGGATCGGTCACGGCAAAGACGATCACCACCTTGCCGTTCTTGCCCGAGGTGATGAACTGTTTCGCACCGTCGATGACATAGTGGTCGCCATCGCGCCGGGCGCGGGTTTTCAGCGAGGATGCATCCGATCCGGCCTGCGGTTCGGTCAGGGCAAAGCCGCCGATCCATTCGCCCGAGGCAAGGCGCGGCAGGAAGCGCGCCTTCTGATCCTCGGTGCCGTATTTCAGGATCGGCACGCAGCCGACCGATGAATGGACCGACATGATGGTCGAGCAGGCGCCATCGGCGGCCGCGATTTCCTCAAGCGCCAGCGCATAGGCGACGATGCCGGTTTCGGATCCGCCATGGGCCTCGGGGACCAGCATGCCCAGAAAGCCCAGCTCGCCCATCTGGGTCAGTTCCGCGCGCGGAAACGCGTGGTCGCGGTCGCGCACGGCGGCACCGGGCGCCAGCACATCGCGGGCGAAATCCCGCGCCATGTCGCGGATCTGTTCCTGTTCCTCGGTCAAGATCATCAGTTCAGCCTTTCGATGGCGACGGCCGTGGCCTCGCCCCCGCCGATGCAGAGCGAGGCGATGCCACGGTTCAGCCCATGGTGTTCCAGCGCGTTCAACAGCGTGACCATGACGCGGGCGCCCGATGCGCCGATGGGATGGCCCAGCGCGCAGGCGCCGCCATTCACGTTCACGATGTCATGGCCAAGCCCAAGGTCGCGCATCGCCGCCATGGCGACGACGGCGAAAGCCTCGTTGATTTCCCACAGGTCGATATCGGCGATGGAAAGGCCGGTGCGTTCCATCAGCTTTCTGACCGAGCCGATGGGCGCGGTCGGAAACAGGTTCGGCTTGTCGGCGAAGGTCGCATGGCCAAGGATGCGGGCGCGGGGCGTCAGTCCGCGGCGCTCGGCCTCGGACGCGCGCATCAGGATCAACGCCGCCCCCCCGTCCGAGATGGACGAGCTGTTCGCCGCCGTGACCGTGCCCCCTTCGCGGAAGGCGGGGCGCAGGGTGGGGATCTTGTCCAGCCGCGCCTTGCCGGGCTGTTCGTCGATCGTCACCACCAGTTCGGCCTTGCCGGCGCGGATGGCGACGGGCGTCACCTCGGCGTCAAAGCGGCCCTCTTTGATGGCCTTTTGCGCCCGGGTCAGCGAGGTGATGGCATAGTCGTCCTGGGCCTCGCGGGTGAACTGATAGGCCTCGGCGCAATCCTCGGCGAATGTGCCCATCAAGCGGCCCTTGTCATAGGCGTCCTCAAGCCCGTCAAGGAACATGTGATCCATGACCTGACCGTGGCCCATCCGGTAGCCGGCGCGCGCCTTGGGCAAGAGGTATGGCGCGCTGGACATGCTTTCCATGCCGCCCGCGACGACCACATCGGCCGAACCCGCAAGGATCAGGTCGTGACCCAGCATCGCGGCCTTCATCCCCGATCCGCACATCTTGTTCACGGTGGTGGCCCCGGCGCCCAGCGGCAGGCCCGCCGCCAGCGCCGCCTGCCGCGCGGGGGCCTGTCCCTGACCGGCGGGCAGCACGCAGCCCATGATGATTTCCTGCACCGCGTCCGGGGCAAGCCCCGCGCCCTTCAGCGCGCCGGTGATGGCGGCGGCGCCAAGGGTCGCGGCCGGGGTGCCGGCGAAATCGCCCTGAAAGCCGCCCATGGGCGTGCGCGCGGCGCCGACGATGACGATGGGATCGTGTTCCATGGGATATTCCTTATTTCGGGGCCATGCGGATGGCGCCATCCAGACGGATGACTTCGCCATTCAGCATCTGGTTCTCGACGATATGGCGCACAAGGGCCGCATATTCGGCGGGTTGGCCCAGACGCGGCGGGAACGGGACCGAGGCGCCAAGGCTGTCCTGAACCTCTTGCGGCATGGCGGTCATCATCGGCGTGGCAAAGATGCCGGGCGCGATGCTCATCACCCGGATGCCCAGCCGCGCCAGTTCCCGCGCGGCCGGCAGCGTCATCGCCGCGACCCCGCCCTTGGAGGCCGCATAGGCCGCCTGCCCGATCTGGCCGTCAAAGGCCGCGACGGATGCGGTGTTGATGATCACGCCGCGTTCGCCATCTGGTGCGGGTTCGTTTTTCGCCATGGCGTCGGCGGCAAGGCGCAGGATGTTGAAGGTGCCGATCAGGTTGATGCCGATGGTGCGGGCAAAGCTGTCCAGCGCATGCGGACCCGCGCGGCCGACGATGCGTTCGCCCGGCGCGACCCCGGCGCAATTGACCGCCACGTCCAGGCGGCCAAAGAGGTTCAGCGTGGTCGCGACCGCCGCCGCGCCCTCATCGGCGCTGGTCACATCGGCTTTGACGAACGCCGCGCCATCGCCCAGCTCGTGGGACAGCGCCTCGCCCGCGGGCTGGTTCACATCGACCAGCACGGCTTTCGCGCCGGAATCGACCGCCATGCGCGCCACCGCCGCGCCAAGGCCCGAGCCCGCGCCGGTGATCAGGAAAACCTTGTTCTTGAGCTGCATGTTCTGGTCCTTATGCTCGCGCCAGTTTCTCGACCTCGGCCTTGCGCAACAGGAAACGTTGCACCTTGCCGCTGGGCGTTTTCGGCAGGTCGGCGACGAAATCGATCAGTTTCGGATAGGCATGCGCCGACAGGCGGCGCTTGACATGGGCGCGCAGTTCCTCGGCCAGCTCGGGGCTGGCCTGATGGCCCTTGCCCAGAATGACGAAGGCCTTGACCACCTCGGTGCGTTCGGGGTCGGGCACGCCGATCACCGCCGCCTCGATCACCGCCGGATGTTCGATCAGCGCGCTTTCCACGTCAAAGGGCCCGATCCGATAACCCGACGAGGTGATCACATCGTCCGAACGCCCGATAAAGCTGACCGAGCCGTCGGGTTCGAATTCCACGCTGTCGCCGGTGCGGTAATAGCCGCCCGCCAGCGCCGGCGTCGCCTGATTCAGATAGCCCGAAAACCACATCAGCGGCGATTTCGTCATGTCGATGGCCAGCACGCCGGGCTGGTTCGCGCCAAGCTCGCGCCCCTCGTCATCCAGCACGACGACGCGATAGCCGGGCATGGCCAGACCCGAGGATCCCGGCCGCACCGGATGGTCCAGCCCGTGATGGTTGTTCACGCACATGCCCATTTCGGTCTGGCCATAGTGGTCATGGATGGGCACGGCGAGATGCGCGTCGAACCAGCGCATGATTTCGGGGTTCAGCGGCTCGCCGGCCGAGCTGACGACGCGCAGCCGGCCCTTGATGCCGGCGACCGTCTCGGGGCCGGCGGCCATCAGCAGCCGATAGGCGGTCGGCGATCCGGCAAGGCTGGTCACGCCCAGCCGCTCGATGATGCGACAGGTCGATTCCGCCGTGAACCCGCCCTCGTAAAAGATCGTCGCCTGACCCAGCAAAAGCGGGCCGGTCAGCGCATAGTAAAGCCCATAGGCCCAGCCCGGATCGGCGATGTTCCAGAACACGTCGCCTTCGTTCAGATCGATGGCGTCGCGCATATAGGCACCGAACGCCAAAAGCGCGCGCAAAGGCACCGGCACCCCCTTGGGCAGGCCGGTGGTCCCCGATGTGGACATCATCATGAAGAGATCCTCGCCCCGGCGCAGGACCGGCTCGAATTCGGTCCCGGCCTCGGCAAGGGCTGCGCGGAAATCGACATCGCCGGCGGGCAGCGGCTCGTCATCCGCGCGGATCAGGGCGACGGTCGGACAATCCTCGACCTCGGTCAGCTTGGGGCGCTGGCTGGCATTCGTCACCACCAGCTTGGCGCCGCTGGTCCTAAGCCGGTGCTCGATCGCCTTGGGGCCGAATGCGGTGAAGAGCGGCTGATAGACCGCGCCCAGCCGCCATGCGCCCAGCACCGTCGCCATCAATTCGACCGTGCGCGGCAAAAGCCCCGCGATCACGTCGCCCGGGCGGATGCCCTGCGCGGCAAGGACATTGGCCGCGCGCGCCGACAGCTCACGCAGCTCCTCGAACGTGTATTCGCGCAGCACCTCGTCGGGCGACAGACAGCGCAGCGCCACCCGGTTCGCGCCGGTATGACGGTCGCAGCATTCGACACAGGCGTTCAGCCCGGTTTGCAGATCGCCCCGCAGCATGGTCATCGCCTCGTCGATGCTGAACCGTGCCACGGCGTCGTGATATCCGGGCCGCGCGCGGCCCCCGCTCGTCGCAGTCATGATCGCTTTCCCCCCGAAACGCCTTTCCCCGACTCGCCGCGATGGCGGTCCCACTCCAACTCGGCAACAGGGTAGCGCGGGATGCATTGCAGACAATGACATTCCCGGCCAGAATGACTGATCGGTTTTGCAATACGGGCGGCATATGGAACGGGCGCTCATCTCACCCGGATTTGTCGAGGATGCGCTGGCCAGCCTGACGCGGGCGGGGCTGGACCGGGCGCCGGTACTGGCCAGCGCGGGCATCGCCGATCCCGACCAGCCGGTCACCAACCTGCAATATGGGCGGATGTGGCTGGCCATCACCGAACGCATTCAGGACGAATTTTTCGGCATGGGCGGGCGGCCGATGCGGCCGGGCAGCTTCAACCTGCTGGTCCATGCGGTGATGCATGCGCGCACGCTGGAACATGCGCTGCACCGCGCGCTGAGCTTTCTGACCGTGGTGCTGGACGATCCGGCCGGCGAATTGCGCCAACAGGGCGGGATGGCCGAAATCGTGCTGAGCGACCGCGACGGCCCGCGCCCGGCATTCGCCTATCGGACCTATTGGCTGATCCTGATGGGGGTGGTCTGTTGGCTGATCGGGCGGCGCATCCCGTTGATACAGGTCGATTTCGCCTGTCCCGCGCCGGAAAACCGCCGCGATTATCACCAATTCTTTGGCGCGCCGGTGCGCTTTGACCAGCCGCAAAGCCGGCTGATCTTTTCGGCGCATTACCTTGGGCTTGCGCCGATCCGGGGCGAAAAGGCGTTGCAGATGTTTCTGCGCGGCGCGCCGGGCAATATCCTGCTGCGCTATCGCCACGATCAGGACCTGACGGCGCGGATCCGCACCCGCCTGCGCCAGACCGCGCCCGAGGACTGGCCGGATTTCGACCGCCTCGCCGCCGATCTGCGCCTGTCGCCCGCCACCCTGCGCCGCCGTCTGCGCGGCGAAGGGCAAAGCTTTTCCGCCATCCGCGACGAGATGCGCGAAAGCGCGGCCCGGATCCTGCTGACCCGCTCGGCCGCGCCGGTGGCCGAGATCGCGGCAAGGCTGGGCTATGCCGAACCCAGCGCCTTTCACCGCGCCTTTCTGAAATGGACCGGCACCAGCCCGGCCGCGTTCCGCGCCGCTAACCCGCCTGCGCCTCGGGAAAGATCCGCAGCACCATCTGATCGCGCAGAATGAATTTCTGGACCTTGCCGGTCACCGTCATCGGAAATTCATCGACGAATTCGACATAGCGCGGCACCTTGTAATGCGCGATCTGGCCCTTGCAGAAAACGCGCAGCTCTTCGGCGGTCAGGCTGGGATCGCGGGCCATGACGCAGGCACAGATTTCCTCGCCATAGCGGTCGTCGGGGATGCCGATCACCTGAACCTCGCGCACCTTGGGGTGGCGGTACAGGAATTCCTCGATCTCGCGCGGATAGACGTTTTCGCCGCCACGGATCAGCATGTCCTTGCTGCGCCCGACAATGCTGCAATAGCCATCGGCATCGATGGTGGCCAGGTCGCCCGTATGCATCCAGCCCTCGGCGTCGATGGCCTCGGCGGTTTTCTGGGGCTCGTTCCAATAGCCGCGCATGACCGAATAGCCGCGTGTGCACAGCTCGCCCACGGCGCCGGTGGGGACGATATGGCCCTGCGGATCGACCAGCTTCACCTCAAGATGCGGGTGGATATGGCCCACGGTCGAGACGCGCTTTTCGACCGGATCGTCGGTCATCGACTGAAACGACACGGGCGAGGTTTCGGTCATGCCATAGGCGATGGTGACCTGTGACATGTGCATTTCTGCGCGCACGCGTTTCATCACCTCGATGGGGCACGGCGCGCCGGCCATGATCCCGGTGCGCAGCGTGGACAGGTCGTGATGGTGGAAACGCTCGCTTGCCAGCATGGCCGAGAACATGGTCGGCACCCCGTAAAGCGCGGTGCAACCTTCCTCGGCCACGCATTCCAGCGTGACGTCGGGATCGAACCCCTCGCCCGGAAAGATCATGGTGGCGCCCTTGGTCACACAGCCCAGAACCCCCATCACCATCCCGAAACAATGATAAAGCGGCACCGGAATGCAAAGCCGGTCGCGGTCGGTAAAGCCCATGCGCGCGGTGACGAAATTGGCATTGTTGACGATGTTGCGATGGCTGAGCGTGGCGCCCTTGGGCAGGCCGGTGGTGCCGGATGTGAACTGGATGTTGATCGGATCGCCGGGATCCAGAACCGCCGTCAGCCGGTCCAGCCGCGCCGTATCGGCCGGCGTCGCCGCGACATCGTCAAAGCGCAGCATCCCGGGCACCGCGGCCCCCATGGCCACCACCGCGCGCAGATCGGGCAGGTTCGCCGCCGCAATCGCGCCATCGGCCGGCGGCGGCGGCAACAGCTCGCACAGCATGCCGACATAATCCGAGGTCTTGAACCGGTCCGCCGTGATCAGCACCCGCACGCCCACATGGCGCAGCGCATATTCCAGCTCGGCCAGGCGATAGGCCGGATTGACATTGACCAGAATCGCCCCGATGCGCGCGGTCGCGAATTGCGTCAGCACCCATTCCGGCCGGTTGGGCGACCAGATCCCCACCCGGTCGCCGCGCCCCACGCCCAACCCAAGCAGCCCCGTGGCCAGCCGGTCCACCGCCTGCGCGAATTCCCGCCAGCTCAGCCGCAGCCCATGTTCGCGAAACACCAGCGCCTCGGCATCGGGGCGCGCCGCCACGGTGCGGGCCAGAAGCCCGGCGATGCTGTCTTCGAGCAGCAGGGCGCTGTCATCGCCGCGCAGGCGCGATTCCTCGGGCCGAGGCCGGTCGTCATAGGTCATGAAATCCCCCTTGCAATATGGCCCGCCCCCCCGGGCCGCAGGGGCGAGTATGGCCCGAATGGCCAAACAGGTCTTGCCAATTCCGGCCAAGAAACCGGGGCCCCGCCCGGACGGCGCGTGATTTCGGCGATTGCCACGCCGGCCGCTCATGGCGCAGGCTGCGAATCCGATTGTCTCACCACGGCTTGTCTCAGCACGGCTTGTCTCAGCACGGCCGTTTGCGCTAACGGGTCAATATTCTGTTCACGATTCATTTTGCGTAGGAGGAAGCACGATGTCGGTTCTGAACATTCTTTCCTTTGTCGGCTTTACCGCCCTTGTCGCGATCCTGTCCTATTACTGGACCAAGGGCACCGACGAGCACCATTCCGAGGGCTATTTTCTGGGCGGGCGGTCGCTGACCGCGCCGGTGATCGCCGGCTCGCTTTTGCTGACCAACCTGTCGACCGAGCAGATGGTCGGCCTGAACGGTCAGGCCTATTCCGAGGGCGTGCTGGTCATGGCCTGGGAAACGCTGGCGGCGATCGCGATCGTGGTCACCGCGCTGATGCTGGTGCCGCGCTATCTGCGGACGGGCATCAGCACGATCCCCAGCTTTCTTGAGGAACGCTATGACGAACAGACCAAGATCATCACCTCGATCCTGTTCCTGTCGGGCTATGTGATCGTGCTGATGCCCATCGTGCTCTATTCCGGCGCGCTGGCGCTTTCGACGATGTTCGACGTGCCGGGCCTGTTCGGCATCTCGCAGACGGCAGCCTTGTGGATCACGGTCTGGGCCATCGGCATCATCGGGTCGATCTATGCGATCTTTGGCGGGCTTAAGGCGGTGGCGGTGTCCGACACGATCAATGCCGTCGGGCTGATGATCGGGGGGGTGCTGATTCCGCTCTTTGGTCTGATGGCCATCGGCGATGGCAGCGTGACCGAGGGGCTTGCCACGCTTTTCCGCGAAAACCCCGAGAAATTCATCGCGGCGGGCGGGCCGGACAGCTCGATCCCGCTGGCGACGATCTTCACCGGCATGATGCTGGTGCAGCTGTTCTATTGGGGCACCAATCAGGCGATCATCCAGCGCGCGCTGGGGGCGAAATCGCTGGTCGAGGCGCAAAAGGGCCTGCTTTATGCAGCCAGCTTCAAGATCCTTGGCCCGATCATCGTCGTGCTGCCCGGCATCATCGCCTGGCACCTGTTCCAGGGTCAGCTCGAGGTGGCCGATCAGGCCTATCCCCGGCTGGTGAACGAGGTGCTGCCCGGCTGGTTGCGCGGCTTTTTCGCCGCCGTGCTGTTCGGGGCGATCCTGAGTTCCTTCAACTCGGCGCTGAACAGTTCGGTGACGCTGTTCGGGGTCGACATCTATCGCCGCTTTTTCCAGCCCGCCGCCCGCGACGCCGAGGTGGTCCGCGCTGGCAAGATCTTTGGCACGGTGCTGGCCATCGCCTCGATGATCATCGCCCCCTTTATCGCCAATGCGCCGCAGGGCCTGTTCGGTTACCTGCAAGAGGTGAACGGCTGCTATTCGATCCCGATCCTGACCATCATTCTGGTCGGCATCTTTTCGAAACGGGTGCCGCCGGTCGCGGCCAAGGTCGGGCTGGCCTCGGGGGTGGTGCTTTATATCCTTAGCCAGTTCGTGCTGAAGCCGGCGATGGGGGATGCGGGCTATCCGCATTACCTGCATGTGATGGCGATCCTGTTCGTGCTGAACGCCTGCATCATGCTGTTGATCGGGCGGTTGCGCCCGATGGCGCGGGAATGGGCGCCGCGCGGCGATGCGCCGGTGGACATGACGCCATGGCCGCTGGCCAAGCCCTGGGGCGCGGCGGTGGTGCTGATCGTGCTGTCGACCTATCTGATCTTTCGCTAGGCGAAAGCCGGGATGCGGGCGGCAACGCCGCCCGTGCCGGTCCCCCGGTCACCGCGCCTTGTGGCGCAGCGCATGTTCCAGCCGGGGGGCGGTCATGGCACGGTCCTGTGCCAGTGCCCGGAAAAAGCCGCGAAGGCGCGGCCAGATGGCGAAATTGCCCGTCATGATCTGTCTCTCTGCCTGATGGCGGTTGGTGGTTATCGGGGCGGGATGCCCTGATAGCCCTAACATAGGCCGCCTTTCACGCGGTGAAACCGCCTTCGCTGCAACGCAGCATCCCGCAGGGGACAAGGCTTGGCCGGGGGTTTTCACGCCCCCGGCCAAGGTTTTTCCAGCCTTTTCAGCGGTTCATCACCTTCGACAGGATCAGATAGGCGATCCCGGCGACGAACAGCCCGACGAACCACGCATAGGTATAGACCGAGGCAAAGAACGGCGACGTGCCCGAGGTCACCCCCACCGCCGCCAGAAAACCGGGAATATTGGGCAGGATCCCGATCACCAGCGCAAGCACCCCGGCCCAGTTGGTGCCATTCGCACCCTCATAGATACCGCCACGCCGGAACAGGTCCGTCACCTTGAGCCGGGTGCCGCGCAGCAGATAGTAATCGGCCAGCATGACCCCCGCGATCGGCCCCAAAAGCGCCGAATAAGCGATCAAAAGCGATACGATATGGTTGATCAACAGCCACGGGAACATCGCCAGCCCGATCCCGGCGGTGATATAGCCGCCCCGGCGCAGGTTGATCTTGTTGGGCGCGAGATTGGCGAAACCATGCGCCGGCGCCACCACATTCGCCGCCAGATTGGTGGTCAGCGTGGCGATGATCAGCGCCACCAGCGCGATGATGATGCCGAAACCGCCCATGCGTTCGCTCAGCTGGATCGGATCCCAGATCGGTTCGCCATAGATCACCACCGTGGCCGAGGTCACGGCCGCCGAAATGAACGCAAACAGCGCCATCGGGATCGGCAGGCCGATCAGCTGGCCGATGAACTGGTCCCTTTGGCTGCGGGCATGGCGGGTGAAATCGGGAATGTTCAGCGCCAGCGTCGCCCAATAGCCGATCATGCCGGTCAGGCTGGGCCAGAACACCATCCAGAACTTGCCCTCTTGCGGCTGGCCGGGATCGAACTGGCTGGGCGTTGAGAGCATCGGACCAAAGCCGCCGGCCTTGACCCAGGCCCAGCCCAGCAGTGCGAACCCCATGGCCAACAGGAACGGCGCCGACCATGTTTCAAGCCAGCGGATCGATTCCGTGCCGTGCTTGATAAAGTAAAGATGCAGGCCCCAGAATGCTAGAAAACACAGGAATTGCGTCAGGTTGATGCCCAAGACGGGCAGGACATCGGTGGTGAACATGCCACCCGTCAGCGTGTTCAAAATCACATAGATCGCCGAGCCGCCGACCCAGGTCTGGATGCCGAACCAGCCGCAGGCGACGATGCCGCGCGCCACTGCCGGGATTTTCGCCCCCAGCGGCCCGAACGAGGATCGCAACAGCACCGGAAAGGGGATGCCGTATTTCGCCCCGGCATGCCCGACCAGCACCATCGGGATCAGCACGATGGCATTGGCGACCAGAATCGTCAGCACCGCCTGCGACCAGTTCATCCCGGCCCCGATCAGATAGGATGCCAGCATATAGGTCGGAATACAGACCACCATGCCGATCCAGAGCGCGGCAATGGAAACCCAGGTCCAGGTCCGTTCCTCGGCCGTGGTGGGCAACTGGTCCTCGTTATACAGCTCCGGGTCGAGGCCGGCGGCCTGCAACTCGCTGCGGGACGGGGCGTCATAGGCCCCCATATCGGTCTGGGTCATTCACCTTACTCCCTGTTTGATATGATCTTTGATTTTTTTGGCTTTCCTGCAAGAGACTTCATCGGAAAGCGGGGCACGACCGGAACGGATTCGCGTTTCGGGGCAGGGATTCAGACGCCGCCCGGCATATGCGACGCCTTTGGGCAGCGTAAGCGCCCTCGATGCCGAAAGCGCGCCGGGCGGACAACGGGTAAAACGCCCATGCCGGGGCGCGATGCCCCCGCGCCACCGCGCCACCGTCCCGCGACAGGAACAATCCGCACAGACGCGCCGCGCCTTGGCATCCCGTTTCCCGCATGCACCCAGCGGCGCCCGGTGCGGGAAAGCGGAAATCCCCTATGACGCCCCCGGCAAGCCCGTCGCGGCCGGCCGATTCGGAATCGCCGACTGGAAACCCGCCCATGATTGGCATTTTGCCGATGCCGGCCGACACCGCCCGGGGTCAGAGAAGAGCCGCCGGCATCCCGCCTGGGGTCAGCTTTGGACCGATCCCGGGGGCGAGATCGGCCCGCCCTCTCATTTCACCACTTCGGCGGTCATCAGCACGGCATGCAACAGCACATCCGCCCCGGCCGCGGCCCAGTCACGGCTGATCGCTTCGTCCTCGTTATGGCTGAGTCCGCCGGCACAGGGGCACATGATCATCGCGGTCGGCGCAACCTGATTGATCCGACAGGCATCATGCCCCGCCCCCGAGACGATATCGCGATGCGAATAGCCAAGCCCATCGGCCGCCGCGCGCAGGGTGGCGATGCAATCCGCGTCAAAGCTCACCGGATTGAAATGACCGGCCAGTCCGATTTCGATCCCCAGCCCCAGATCGTCGGCGATCCGCACCGCGCCATCCTCGATCCGGCGCGTCATCGCCCTTAGCGTCGTCAGGTCGGGCGAGCGGATATCGACGGTGAACACCGCCCTGCCCGGGATGACGTTGCGGCTGTTGGGATAGACGTCGCAGTGACCGACCGCACCCACGGCATCGGGCTGGTAATCCATGGCCACGCGATGAACCAGATCGGTGATCTGCGCCGCCCCAAGCCCGGCATTCCTGCGCATCGGCATCGGGGTCGAGCCGCTATGCGCCTCTTGTCCGATCAGGGTGATCTGCAACCAGTACAGGCCCTGAGCATGGGTGACGATGCCGATATCCTTACCCTCGACCTCAAGGATCGGACCTTGTTCGATATGCAATTCGTAATGCGCATGAATGCGGCGCCTGCCGACCGGCTCGCTGCCGCGATAGCCGATGCGGCTGAGCTCATCGCCGAACCTGCGGCCCTGGGCATCCTCGCGGGCATAGGCCCAGTCCTGGCGATGCACACCGGCAAAGACGCCACTGGCCAGCATGGCGGGGGCAAAACGCGTGCCTTCCTCATTGGTCCAGTTCACCACGATGATGGGGCGGCGGGTGCGAATACCCATGTCGCGGATGGTGCGCACCACCTCAAGCCCGGCCAGCACGCCCAGAACGCCGTCATAGCGGCCGCCGATGGACTGGGTGTCCAGATGGCTGCCGGTCATCACCGGGTCAAGATCCGGCTCGCATCCTTCGTGACGGGCGAACATATTGCCCATGCTGTCGATGCCGACGATCATGCCGGCGTCCTCGCACCAGCTGCGGAAAAGATCGCGGCCCTCGCGATCGGCATCGGTCAGGGCCTGTCGGTTGTTGCCGCAGCGCAGGCCGGGGCCGATCTCGGCCATATCCATCAGGCTTTGCCACCTGCGCGCGCCATCCACGCGACGGTTGCTTGGCATTTCGTTCATCGGGCTTGCCCCCCATTGGCAATATCGGTTCATGGGGAAATGCAGCCCGCCCTGGCGCAAGGCATGCGCCCGGTCCGGCCGCTGGCCCGCGATGATCGCGGCGCGGATATTTCGACTGCACCTCCCGGTGTCGGGGATAGGCTTCCTCCTCCGGTCCCGAACGGCCGGGACCATTAGATAATTTTATTAACTAGTCAATAAATTAATAACGCATTGGCGTAATTCATAATTTTCAATCAATAACCGTGGGATGATTTGGGTAAATCAAAAATCCTCCATTTTGATCTTGACTAATAAGTCAATTTATTTGCTCGACGGTTCAACCCGGCCGATCCCTGCTTACCCGGCAGGTAAAGGATTGCCATATACCCGAACCCCCAAGAGGTCTGAATGCGCTTTCGCCCCATCATGCCGCGCGGGAAAGCCAGGCCAGTTTCTGGCCGATATCATGGCACCGCTCATGCCTGTTGATCCGAAAGGGTGATCATCCCCCTAAAGACCGCAAGATCAGATCCCGGCATCCCGGCAATGGGCGCCTGCGGTCGAAAGCGACCGGATCAACCACGTCCCGAAATAGCCAAAACGATCAATAGGATCCCGGCAACCATATTTCAGATCATGGCAATCGTCACATCGCGCGTTGAATATGCGACCCCGCCCAAATATCGGAATATCACGCATCCGACCGGCGCAGTCCGGGGGCTCTGCCCCCGACCCCGGGATATTTGAACATGAAAGATGGGGGCCGGAAAAGCGCCCGCCCATCTCTTTCATGCCTAAATATCCTGGGGGAGCGCGGAACGCGCGGGGGCAAAGCCCCCCTTTTTCCCGTACGCATCCCGGCACGGGGAAATATGCCTGCCCTCACGGGATAGCCTGGCGCGGATCAAAGCCGGATGGACCAGTGACGGCTTTCCCCTCTACTGTCACGGTGAATATATCCGGGAATCTCGATGCGCAGCCGGTCACCCATGCGGGTGAATGTGACGATACCCATGCGGATATCTGTCCCACCCCAGCAATGCCCGAAAAACGCCCTCATTTCGCCAGAGGGCTGTTCGCTATAATCGGTGATCTTGCGATTGCCGCAGATCTGGGCCAGCCCTTTTTGTACATCCTCTGAATCATAGGCTCTGGGATCATAAACCCCGGTCAGGTTTTCCTGCGCCAGCCGGGCATGAAAGACATTCGGATTGGCGCTTGTCCGTAGTCCGACGGCCGTGGCGGGCGCGCAAG
>RRZT010258660.1_pt1 | contig 18984 bp, 21 predicted proteins | sample 2165551 | NCBI WGS metagenome assembly RRZT01 (sample SAMN10456910, study PRJNA506462) | wastewater metagenome | biome: wastewater; feature: sludge; material: wastewater sludge; isolation source: wastewater sludge with Escherichia coli K12::gfp cells carrying plasmid... | place: USA: Moscow, Idaho... | reverse complement strand
GATTTTGACCAACGGTTGTACTATGGTTATTTCCAATGAAAGCCGTCATATTCTCTCCAACATTAATATTCATATTCTTGCAGTTCAGCGTCATCGTTTCCGGCGCCGTAATATTAATATTGCTTCCGGTGGTGTCCAGATGAATCTCATTACCACTTTTATCAGTAATAATAATACTTTCATCTTCTGTGAAAACTACTTTATGCCCACTTCTGAATTATTCTTTTGAATAAATTGAAATCTTTCTAGAATAAAAAAGAACAAAATCGCAGATGAAATTAGGGAAAAATATGAAACTGATAAAGTAGCGAAAATTTCTTCTTCTGAACTAAATGTACTCCATGAAGAAACTCTATCAATAAAAATACTTAAATTATTAAAAAAAACGAGAAGTAAAAATACAAATGAAAATAATAATAAAAAAAATAATTTTTTCTTAAAAATTTTTCTTAAAAAAAAAAGTAGAATAGGAATTATAATTAGTATAAAAGATGAATAAAGAAATACATCTCTGAAATAAGAACATTCTAAACAAGATGAAGAAACAGCACTAGAATATTCTTTCATTGAAAAAAAAGTAGTAAAAAACGATAGTATAAATGATAGAAAAGTAAATAATAATATTTTGTAATATTTCATGATTGTCATTTTTTTACTGGTTCTTTATCTTTTTCAAACACAAACAAACCTGCTTGTAATAATCCTGCCGGTGAGTCACCTGATTTAGGAGGTAAAAAAGCTCCATCAGGATTCCATAATGCTTCATCCCAACCAGTTCTGAACCAATCTTTCGGATTGATTGGATTACTTACATTTTCATCTTCAATGGTAATATATTTTGACTTAAAACTTTTATCCCCACCATCTAACCAAGTTGGAGTATAATTACTCCTGCGTAAATAAGCATAAACCTTTGCGTCTAAATGATTACTTAATTTTTGCGCAAGGCTTTCTTTAGGCTTCACTAGTTTTATTGATTCTGAATCGTATTTGTAGGAAGGGTTTAAGGTAGCTTTTCTATTATCACTATTTCCCGTTCTACAAGCATAAGAGTATATTTCTGGTTCAGCTGTAAAAGATTCTTTTTTTAGTTTAGTGACATCCGATATTTTAAAACGTTGACTTTCTTCATTATCTCCGTCCAAACCAAAATCTAAAATACTAGGCAATCCATGAGAAAAAATTTTGATAGCGGAAATTTTCGCCTTTTTTCTACTTACAGTAGCATCTCCATCATTAATATAGCTAATTAATTCTGAAACTGAATTTATTTTTTTTAAATATAAATTTGCATTCCATTTTTTAGCATCTCTTTTTATAATACTTAGTTGCATCTCTGTAAACTCATCTTTAAAAATTACAATATTAGCATATCTGTGATTTTTGTAATTTTCTCTTATCTCTCTTACTGCTTGTGCCGGAAACATAAGTTTATTACCATAAGTTTCAGAATGTTGCTCTGTACCAACAACAAATAAAACTTCTCCTTGAACAATTTCAGCTTTAGCGAAAGTTACAAGATTTTGAAAATATGCATATATCTTTACTTTCAAATCATTACTTTTGGATAAAACTTTATGAGCAATTTCTTTTTTCTCATTATTTGAGACATCAACAAGTAAGTTTTTCTTTCCATCATCATACTCTGATGCCCATTTTAGTGTTTTCAATTCACCTTCTTCAGGTTCCCGATTAAATTTTGCTTTGTATGTGTACCATTTTTCTTTATCAATACAATCTACTAATTTATTGTTTTCATCAAATGGACCTTCAACTTTTATAACTTTAAGTGCTACTAAACTTTTTCTCTTCTGATTTATATCATTATTCACACCACCACCTGTTCCATTTTGCACATGTTTTCCGCCAGCAATATTTCTAGTATATTTACTTTCCTCTAAGATTCCACCTGTGGCATTTCCTCTGATGTTTTTAGCAAAAACTTTTATTTGCCCGCTCCGTAAAGTCTCCTGACTTTGTGCACTCTATTCATCATAATTTAAAAACAACAATTTATTGAATGTCTATAAATAAAGTGTCCTTTTTTCCTTCAATGAAAGAATAATTAAGTCTTTCGCCATGTTGAAACCAAACCGTTTTAATCGTATCTATAGATCTGTTTTTGTGAATTACTGCAAGATCACTTATTATCTGTTTACTTTTCCCATATAAAAAATATGTCCGTCAAAACATTTTCCATTAGGCTTGCAACCATATTTTTCAAGAGTATCTGTTTTATATCCACTTTTTTCTATAATTAAATTGTTACAGTCTGAAAATGAAAACATACCATCTTTTTTCGTTATATATATTTTTGAGCTATCATTTACATCAGTAACAGTAACGCCCTCCAAAGGTTTTTTTGATTGCTCATCATATATAAATCCATATTTTTCTGAACAACTAACTAAATAAATTAGCATTACAACGGCGATAATTTTATTCATATCTGTTTAATTAATTTTCAATTTTGTTAACCAAATTAAACTCAGAACATCTTTTTCTGAAGCTACTATTAAATTAAAATCATATTTAGACTGATATGGATCGTCTTTGAAGTAATGCATTAAATTAATTTCACCTGCATTTTTTTCATTCGGGTAACTTTTCTTACCATTTGGAGTTTGCCAAATTTCTGACGAATCATCATGTGTAAAAGAATACCACATACCGCCATATGCTCTTAATATTGTATGGCCTAATTCATGTGCAGAAGTGTACATAAAATCCTCATCAACTTTATTTTTAATAGTATCTAAATAGCCCCATTCGTTGACAAACGAAGGTTGATACCAATCTAAAAAATTACAATAACCAACATTATAATAAATTTTACCTAGAACTCCAGCATTTCCAGATCTACCCCAATCTCCATTTGTATTGTAAATTAAATCCAAAGGATTTAAACTTTCAGCTTCTGTATTAATAGATGAAGTGTTTAAATTATATTCATTCGCTTCAATGGTCAAAGTACTTTTACCAATTCTACTCCAATGCTTATTAATCCCATCAATTGCCAGTTTCTCCAAATCTGCAAAACTTCTTGTCCTAGTTTTTATCGGTGGTTTTCCTGAAATTAATGAGGTTTTTGGTATTTTATCCCAAGGGCAACTCTCTACCCAATGGGTTTCATCCCTCGCTCCACTAAGATGAGATGAGCACTTTAATCCCTCTTCTCCACCATCTTTCAGATTAACACGTAATGTTGTATCAATTTTTTTGTTATTCTTATCAATTTTTACATCTACCCATTCTACCTCACTATACCTTGTATAAAACTCAACTTCTTTTGATTTTTCTTTACCATTTTTACTGGCAGTGATTACCGCTTTCAGTTTTTTGTTATTGAATTTTGAACTGTCATAAATATTATTATTGTCGAAACCATCCCAAAAAATAACATACGAACCAATTTTTGTGTAATCTGAAGATGGCGTATTATGATTATTAAAAACACTTTTCCAATCCCATACTTTAATAGGATTAGAAAAATCATATTCCGGTTTTTGATTTTTTATATCCTCCGAAAGCTTCGAAATTCTCTTAGCCGTCACAACAATCTCAGGTAAATTGGTTATCTGAAATAACGTACTTCCGTCTTCGTTTAAAATTTTAAATTCTAAAGAATCAATATTTCCGAGCATTAACGAGTAGTTAAAGGCAAAATTGGCGTTTTCGTAGTCTCCTTTGAAATCCAATATCCCAAAAGGAACTAAAGTTGAGTAATCTCCATCTTTTTTAAGCGAAAATGAAATTTCAAAATCTTCATTTAAATCATTACCTAGTCTTTCAAAAATACCATAAGAAACTCCTCTCGCATCTCCTTTTTCCTGAACCTGACCGCCCGCCGATGAGGATATATTTCCTTCAGCCGAAATATTATAATTCCCTGCGACTGTTTTGATGTATTTCCCTTTTACAATTCGAGTTCTAGACATAGCTAGTGATTTTTACTGATTTCTCCACTATTATTTTTTACTTCAGACTGCGCATTTTTGGTAATATTTTTCTCCGAAGTAAACTGAATATCTTCATGGGACAGCTCGGTTCTCTCCTTTTTCGTCTCGCTATGCACATCACCCTCAATCATCTCCGTAAGTTTTCCCGTAATAAACATGCTCGTATCTCCCAATACAGAAGTCATTTTCATCGCTCCCACACTTTGCGTAGCATTCATTCCAATACTTTGGCTTCTGTTCATTCCAATAGTATCAGATTGATCCATTCCTACACTCGTGGTCATATTCTCCGTCACATTAATGTTCATATTCTTGCAGTTGAGCGTCATGGTTTCTGGAGCGGTGATGTTGATGTTGCTTCCTGTCGTGTCTAGATGGATCTCATTTCCAGATTTAGCGGTGATGATGCTTTCACCTTCTGTAAAGATTACTTTATGTCCGCTTCTGGTCATGATGGATTTTATCTGGGCTTATGAACCGCCTCCAAGTCCAACTTATACATGAAGCATCCTAATAATTCTGAATTTTCGCGTACGAGGCAGACAACAACTAACGTGGGTGAAAAAGTATTAAAGTATAAGAATATTTTATCTATCAATAAAGAGCGTATCATTTTTTCCTTTGATGAAAGAATAATTAATTTTTTCACCATGCTATTCCCAAACAGTTTTTAAAGTATCAATTGGTTTTCTTTCATAGATAACTACTAAATCACTGATAGTGTTTTTGTCTTTTTTTAATAGGAAAAATCCTCGTTTATCAGTATTTGTGTAGTTGTTCCTGTTTTTTTCGCAGATCGTAGCTTATAATTCATATTTGCTTTCAATTATTTTATTGTTTGTAGCATCGACATGCATTATTATTTTACCTAATGAAGAAAAATCTTTTTTTATTATCCATATTTTCTTTTTAAAGTCAAAAGAAATGTAAATTCTTTCAATATCTTGTCTGTTGTATGCATTAATAAATTTCTTTTCAAACTCTCCCCTCTCTTCTTTCGTTTCTGCAAAAATTTCTTCTATTTTATCTAAGACGTTTTGGGTATTAAAGTCTTTATTGCTTTGAAACCACCTTGATTGTAATTCTTCTTTGGTTTGCAAGTCTATATTGTCAATTCTAATTTCTTCTCGAGCTAAAAAGTTTAGTAAATCTTCTAATTTTACTTTTACTGAATTGAATTGATCATTATAATCAATTTGTTTTGTAAGATAGCCTTTTTGATCATAGAAATTATGTACACCATATTCAAAATCAAGAATTCCAAAAAAAACTTTATCAATAGAATTTTTGATATTGCCTTTTTCATCAAAAATTTTCAGTGAGTAGAATAAATTTGGAGTAGACGGTAATGTTTCTCTTGCATACTCAATTCCATTTTCAGATGAAATTAATGAGTATTCTTTTATCGTTGCATTACCTTCAATTGTTACCTTTTCGGTAGCATTCAAAGAGGATACTTTTTCTTGTTCAGTTTGATAGTTTTTAAAACCATTTACATTAAAATGTTCTGTGCTCATTTCTTTGCTTTTAGGATAGGTAACAGTTCCCTTACTTTCTTGCCCGTTACAGGAATGAAATAAAATTATGATTAATAAATATTTTAAATTTTTCACATTTATATATTTTTATTTAATATTCTCCATTGCCAAATATTTGTAGTAAAACGCTTCTTCCCTATCTGATGCGTGTAGTCCATTACATTATCTGTTTTACGAAATTCAAAAGTATATTTTGAGTCATTATCAAATGTGTGATAAACCCCCATTGAGTGAAGTAATTCATGAACCATCGTAGTAAAATTATCTCGATTTTGAAACACGATTACTGTTTTAACTCCTTGCCCAACATCTTCTGCAACACCATTTAAACCTAAAGAATCAGGCATACAATATACTCTGTAATAAGAATCATATATCTTATTCTCTTTTATCGACATGAAATCATCATCTAAATATCGATGCAATGACCGAAATGACGACATGTCAATAAATTTATTTCCATTTTTATCTTTTGTAGTAAAAAACCAATCGCTAAACCAACTTCCGGTTTTAAATACACTTTTGTATGTACTTAGTTTTGCTTGTATAAGGGATTGTCTTAAGATATTATTGACATAAGTTATCTCATTGGTAAATTTAATGTTTCCAGATTTTTTTCGATATTCAACAGGAATAATTAAAACTTTCTTTTCAACAGGAGTATTATTTGGCAATACCTTAATTTCTCCAACCTTCTGCATCAACTTATTTTTGGTAGCAATAACCCTAATAGTTTCGGGAGAAGAAAAAGCCTTCTTACATTTTATGCTAACAGAATTTTCATCAAAATTCACACCTTTGGCTTTAGTAAATTTTTTTAAAATTGTAATATCAAAAACATCTGTATTATACGCATAGTGTAGTTTATCTGGTGCTTCTTCAATATGTACAATTGCATTTAATGTTGCTGTTTGCCCAACAGTTAACGTCATATTTGGAACAAAATATCTGCCTTTATAGACACCAAAAAAACTGTACTCCCCTAAAATACTTTTGTATTTATTGGAATCTACTGTAAACTTTGCATTTGGTTTTGATCCATAAATCACTCCATACTTTCCAATAATTCCATTATAAGAGTTGTCTACTTCTAACTTACTATCATTAACTCTTACCCAATCAAAACCAAATTCTCCTATCCAATTCTTGGTTGGTCTAAAAAAAACTGCACATTTCGCTATTGTTGGTGGGGGTGGTGGGCTTCCTGGGTTTCCACTATGTTTAATAACAGTTTTACTGTTCTCTGAATAAACTTCAGCCGCATATTCAGAAATACTGCTTTCAGAAAAATAAGTTAAATCTCCACCTACTATTTCAGTAATCTTCCCTTTAACAATTCTTGTCCTGCTCATTTTGATTAAATTTTTTAATGAGATTTTCCTTTTTCACCGCTTATATTATCAATATCGTTTTGTGTATGTTTAGTGATTGCTCCATTGCTCACTGTTTCCATCCCACTCTCGCTATTTACAATGGTTTTTCCTTTCGCTGTCTCACTGTGCACATCGCCTTCAATCATTTCGGTGAGTTTTCCTGTAATAAACATACTTGCATCACCTACAACAGAAGTCATTTTCATCGCACCAACACTTTGTGTAGAATTCATACCGATGGATTGGGAACTGTTCATTCCAATACTTTCATCGCGGTTCTGTCCCACATTATTGCTTTGGTTTGAACCCACAGTTGTAGACATGTTTTCTCCAACGTTGATGAACATATTCTTGCAGTTCAGCGTCATCGTTTCCGGTGCAGTAATATTAATATTGCTTCCCGTCGTGTCCAAATGAATCTCATTGCCGGATTTATCGGTGATAATAATACTTTCATCTTCCGTGCAAACAACTAGGTGGCTATTTTAAAAAAGTAAAAGATTTCGGATATTGAAACTAGATTTAATAATTTAAACAATTAATTTCTGGTTAAAGAAAATAGATTAATCAAGCATTATGAAATTGTAATATTTATTATTTTCATCTTGAATTTTTAGTAATTTTATCTTTAAACGAATGGATTTTTTCGGTGCACAATCAAAAAAATTTAAACTATGAATGTAGTAAGAATTATTGCCCTGACTTATTTCATATGCGGTTCCGCCTTTTAAAATTTGTTTACGTAAAGTATTATTCATTTCGATATTTCCAACATTCCACGAATTTATAGCAGATTTTCCACAATTATTTATAGCGCCTATTATTTCACTATTTTGGCTCTTTACTACTTTTCCTTTTAACTTTTCAAAATAATTTAAAGTCTGGATGATTTTAATAGTTTCACCTGTTGCCAAATTTATTGGCAGTTCAACTATCGTGTCTTTTTTAACAATAGGCGTAGATATTAAATCAGGTGGGTCTTCTTTTTGAGGTTTTATATTTTTAAAATTTAAACTATTCTTATTGCAAGAAAGCAATAAAAAAGAAAAAAAAATTAAATAGAAAAATAAACTTTTAAACTTCATAAATTTCATTATTTTATTTTTATAGATTCTATTACTCTTGCAAGAGTATATTTTTTATTAGGAGTATTTTGTATATATCCGTTTCTTATATCACCTTCACCTTCAATTTTATTTTCTTTACATTTACAATATAATTTATTTTCTAAAGAAGCACCAATATCTGAATCACCACTTGCATTGTCATAAAAATAGAAGAATTTACCTTTAGAGTCTTCTCCCATACCAACGATTATTATAAAATGATCTGTAATAGTATCTCTGTTTGGAGTCCCAGGACTATCATCAACTCCACAAAGTATTGGTGTGCTTTCTTGTAATGCCTTCTTCATATAATCGACCGCTTTTTTTAATTCTTCTGGATAAAAAGTTTGGATATGATTAATTTCTTTTGCAATCTGATATTGTTTTCCTAAAGGAGAAAACTTAAAATTCTTTAATTGAAGTACTCCTAATTTATAACATTTATCACCTTCTCCTGGATAAGCAGAATTCCAATTAATATGTTGAGATTTTGGAATAATAGGAAGAATACTTAACCAATCGCCACAAATTTGACAATTTTCTTTATACAATTTCACAGCACCACAAAACACATTTTCCACACCTCCATCAAAAAAATCATCGTTATCATCAGCATAAAAGTCTATTTGTGCAAGGTCTTTGGTTCTGTCCCATTTAAACACAAAACGGTCACCATATTTTAAATTTTCAAAAATAATTTTACCGAGATTCTCTCCTTTACTATTAAAAGAAATTGCCGTAATGTTTCCGCCATCTGAATCATTGGCATTTGGATTTCCTTTTTTCACATCAAAATTGATAGGAATAATTTTATCGGTAGTTTTGAATTTCAACAAATTCACCAAAGGTTTTTGAAGAGATTCTTCTATAAGTTTGCTTAAGGTCCAAGTGCTTTTTGAAGTCTCGACAGTATAAAAAGTATCCACAGATTCATCAATAATGACAACTGGAATATATGCATTATCTGAAACTTCTGCAGGTGCAGTTTCAGGATTCCCGATTAAAGTTCCACTTTCTGCAGTAAAATGACTGACAGTACCTGCATACGCTTCAAATTCATCTGTAAATACTGTCCAACTTCCTTCAATTTCTGTTGTGTGTTCTCCGTCGGTTATTCTTATAATAGACATAATTAATGCATTTTAGAGTTTTCACCACTATTATTATTGAACGTTTTTTTTGAGTGAATGTCGTTGTTTTCCTGTGATATAATCTGTCGCATCTTTGATTGTTCTTTTACTTCTTTGGCTTTGCTTTCTCGATTTCCTTTCACAAATTCCATTAAATTACCCACAACATTGGTCATAAAACTAGCACCAACTGAAAGATTTTTCATCATTCCTACGCTTTCTGTCTGATTCATACCTACAGAATTACTTTGATTTTGACCAACGGTTGTACTATGGTTATTTCCAATGAAAGCCGTCATATTCTCGGTCACATTAATGTTCATATTCTTGCAATTGAGCGTCATGGTTTCAGGAGCGGTGATGTTGATATAATGTTGTTTTTTGCAAATTACAATAGAAAAGGGATTATTAAATAACCCCTTAATCTGCTAGAAAATCTGAATCCCGTTCCTGCTTACTCAAAATTTGTAAGTTTTGATCGTCTAGTTCATAGATTTCTACATTTTTTGTCTTAGTATTCAAAAACTCTACATGCCAAAAAGATTTGCCATTAGTTTTATTTCTGTCAATAATTGTTAATTCATGGAAGACTTCTCCCTTATTACTTTTGATAAAAGTTACTATTTCTTGCGGTGTTCTGACAAATCCGTCATCATAATCTATTCTTTTAACAATTTTTCCATCAGCATTATATTCTAAATGTTCACCTATAACAATTTTAGGATTTATAGTTAGTGTGGAAAAACTATAAAGTAAATGGCCATCATTTCTGTAAAAATTTACATCACTATAAATATTAGGTTCCTTTTTAGTTTCAATGAGTGAAAACCCTTCTGAATCATCACCTGAAAATTCATATAAAATATTGTTTTTCTCCTCTTGAAAAAAATAATACTTAGGATTCGTACTAATCACTTCACCTTCTTCATTAATATTTTTTTGGTATTCATTCGCCTTTTCTTTCCAAACTTTTAAATCAATATTCTGCATATTTTTTTGATTTTTTTGCGGGTTTGACACATCTGATATTTTTTGATTCTGACCATTACTATTACATGAAAGTACAACTAATATTAATGAAATCAGAGAGTATCTGTACATAATTTTACATTTTAGGGTTTATACTTTTGCTTATTAGAATTACTTTGTAACTTTTTCCATTGCCATTTCCATAATGAGTATCTATTTTTGGAATAATCCATTACGTTATCAGTTTGTTGCTTTTTAAAAATGAATCCATTGATGTTTGTGTCTTTGTTTTCTTTTTCCCACGAATGGGGTAAACCAACTGCATGTAATAACTCATGAGTTGTTGTGGCAGGATTTCGAGGAGTGAATACAATTGTTAATTTAGTATTTAACAATGCAACGCCAGCTGTTCCTGGTGAAGAATCTGCAAGAAAGAACACCTTGTAAAAATTTACAAATTCTGGGTGTTTTGAATTAAATAACTTTTCAAGTGTATGATGTAGGTACTTGTTTTTACCACCTACATTTTTTTGATAAGCAATACCGCCGCTTGTTTTGAAAGAATTTACTTCTGCATTTGTTGAAACATCAAATTTTTGAATATATTTTAAGTTCGGTTTTACCAATGCTTGTCTATATAGTTTATAGAGATTTTTATACTCACCTATATAACTACCTGTTTTCGTATTTCCTTTAACACCTGATAAATTTGTCGAAACTCCAACGAACACTACTGGTAAACTATAAACATAGAGATTAGGAAGAACCTTTAATTTGCCAACTAAATGCTCAACGTTGTTTTTATCAATTGCATATGCTTCTATATAATTTGTTTTAGGAGAGGCTTCTTTCGAATAAATTGTTAAATATTCCTTTCTAGGACTTCCTTTTGAGGTAACAGAAACATCTTTAATCTCTTCTTTCCCCCTTAAATCCAAGTATTTTTTATCATATTTTAAGATTATTTTCTCAGGTTTTTTTTCTATCTCAATATACATTATTAGTTGTGCTTCAAAACCTGGGTATAAATTTAATTCAGGAATTATATAAGAGATATTTTTTTCCTTTATTAGAATTTTATCAAATCTGTTCTTCAACGAAGTAAATTCATTTTTATCTACATTGCCACTTTTATTGCAAATAATATTCTTATAGGCATTATCGCCACTTAATTTAGTATCTCCTATCCTAATCCAGTCAAATCCATATTGTCCAACATATTTTTCACTTGGTCTAAATTTCACTAAGCACTTTGCAATAACTTCACCAATTGGAGGTTTTTTTGGATTTCCCGCATGCAAAATATTTTTAGCACTTTTTTCAGAATATGTATCTCCTGCCGCTTCAACAATATCCGCCTCAGAATAATACCTGAGATCTCCTCCAACTATTTCAGTAATCTTGCCTTTAACAATCCGTAATCTACTCATTTTTATAAATATTAATAGGATTTGTTTTTTTCTTTACTTCGGTTGTCAATATTCCCTTGTGCATCTTTTTTTATTTGTCCACTTGCAACTGTTTCAATTCCTCCTTCATTGTTCACAACTGTTTTTCCTTGTTTCGTCTCACTATGCACATCCCCCTCAATCATTTCGGTAAGTTTTCCTGTAATGAACATACTTGCATCACCTACAACAGAGGTCATTTTCATGGCGCCGACACTTTGGGTTGCGTTTAATCCAATACTTTGACTTCGGTTCATTCCGATGGTGTCACTTTGGTTCATTCCTACACTTGTGGTCATATTCTCCGTCACATTAATGTTCATGTTTTTGCATTGAATGTCATAGTCTCGGGAGCTGTAATCGTAATATTACTTCCTGTAGTATCCAGATGGATTTCGTTTCCAGATTTATCGGTGATGATGATGCTTTCATCTTCCGTGTAAATTACAAGTCTTTTTGGAAATAAATGAGTACGATTAGCTCTCAAAAGAGTAATGTAAAAGATTATTTAAGAATTGAGAGTAAGAGACCTATAATAGTTTTTTAATTGTCTAAACATTTTAGAATTTTTTGTACAACATTGTTTCTGTATTTTTCAATATAATTAAGTAATCCTTCTGGCATTTTACAATTGTTTTGAATAAAATCAAATTGGATATTAAAACATTTGAAAGCAGGGACTTTTTGATTTTCGTAAAGATATATAAATGCAATATCACCTTTTTTTAGATTACCTCCTGTTTTTGAACAAATAGAAATATCCAAATCATCATTATTTGCAATAAATTGTGTCATCATCAAAATTTCTTTTCGATCTTTTAAAATATTATAATAATCTTGATTTTTGATTAAAGCATTTTGATTTTTATCCCAAATCAAAAAAATATCTTTTGAAATGTTAACATGGATGGTGTCCGATGTGTTAGCTAAAGCATTATTTTTAAACTGATTACTAGAGACATGATTAAGTTCAACAGTGTTTTTGCTTTCAGTAATTTTCTTCTGACAAGACAAAGTTGCTGTAATAAATAAAATTAGAAATATTAGATGCTTCATAAATTAACGATATATAAAATGATTAGGTATTGAATTCGCTTGAGAATTGCTTAATCTTACTTGAGTCCCATGCCACGAGCCATTTCTATAAAAATTTGTATACCCTCTTGTTCTCCAATATAAATTGCTCATTTGAACAGCATCGGCATGACCATATGTTGAACTTCTTTTTACGCGACCATAACCGTGACCTAACATTTCATGTGCAAGAAGTTCAGCAGGTGTTGAATGTCTTGGATAATCAACACCTGTTGGTGAATAGGTATAGTCTCCGATATCTGCCGTCGAGTCTAATACGACAACACTTATTGTCCCCGTTCCATAAGAAGTATTAACGCCCCCTCCATAATTATCATCTGCGTACTTTCCTTTGGTTCGGGCTTGCAGTCCTAATTCTGAGATTGAAAGTTTATTTAGTGTTTCATAAGTAAATGTCATGTCTACGTAGTGGGCTTCTGTTCCATTAATAGCTAAATAATATGCATAAGCCATACACTGTATATCTCTCGAAAATCCACGAATTGCACTGTCTAGTACTTTTTTTTGTATAGGTTTTATTCGCAAACCATTACTTTCTAATTCAAAAATTTCCTTTATTTGAGAATGATTGAAAAAAGTATTTTGAATTTCATTTAATACTCTCATTCCTGAAACTTTACTAACACCAATGATACCGCCGGTAGAAACTTGTAAAGTCACACTATTAAATCTGGTATCTCCTTCAATTTCAGAAATAATTAATCTTCTTTCCATAAAATTTAATCAGTTTGTATTTCATTAAAAATAATTGATTCCAAAAAAATTTCTTCTTTCAAGTATGCAATTCCACCTTTTTCCACCTTTCCGGTTAATACAATTTCAGTTTTTCCTTTTTGAATTTCTTTAGAATCAATTTCTTTTATTGTCATTTTTATTTGCTCACCTATTTCGTAATTTGCTGTTTTTACTTTTAGGCTTACGTTAACTCCTGATGTTGATCGAGAAATTTTATTTTCATCAACATCTAGCCATTCCACACTAACTATTTTTTTTCCAAAAATTGGCGGATCCTCATTCACACCATAAACCACTCCATCATCATCACCTGTCTGCGCAAAATACATTGCCGAAGAGTTTTCAATATCCTCTGCTGCATAAATTTTTGTTGAACCTCCTGTAGTTTCAATATAATCTCCTCCTATGTATGATTCTTTACTCATATCTTATTAGAATTAGTGATTTTTCGATTTTTCTCCAGAATTATTTTTCACATTCTTTTTGGAATGTAGTTCATAAACATCATTGCTTTGAACGGATATTTTTCCATTTGCAACTCTCGTTCTATCTTTCTCTGTGTGCGACTCTTTATTTCCAGTAATAAATTCCACCATTTTTCCAGTAACATTAGTGATAAAATCTGTTCCAACAGAAAGCATATTGAGTAAACCAACTGTTGATGTTTTATTCATTCCAGCACTTTCGGAAATATTCATTCCAACTGTATTGTTCTGGTTTTGTCCAACAGAAGTATTCATATTCTCCGTCACATTAATGTTCATATTCTTGCAGTTCAGCGTCATCGTCTCCGGCGCTGTAATATTAATATTGCTTCCTGTCGTGTCTAGATGTATTTCATTTCCGCTTTTGTCAGTAATAATGATACTTTCATCTTCCGTAAAAACCACTTTATGCCCACTTCGGGTCATAATAGATTTTAACATGGTTGTCTGGAAGCAGTTCCTCCATTACAAAAGGTCTATCGGGATGATTGTGTACAAAACCTACCATTACTTGGTCTCCAACTACTTTTTTTTTCAAAATGGCAAAGAACTTTTTTTATTTTAGAGAAAGAGAGGATAAATTTCTTGTCTTAAAAAGGTTGCAACTCCATTAAGCCTTTACTTAAATTTTTTCGACAAACTTATATATTCATCTATTAAATGAAAATAATATATCATTTCCTTCATTACATTGGAAAAAGACCTCAATTTTGGTGAAATTTTCATGTAAGTGTAATTCGGCTGAATTTTTAAAAATAGTTTGTGCTTCGTTTTTTAATCTTGCACTATCATTATTACATTGGATATCATTAACTATTATACGATAGGATGCTGGTTTTTTTGGAGATGAGATATGGTATTTGGGTTCTCTCCATACTTCTTTAGCATTGGTAAGCTTTTTTACTTTCTCAAATACTTCTTTCTCCCTTTTTGTCATCTCACCGTCTTTTGGTGTTGTTAGCCAAAAAACCCCTAAAAATCCGTATTGAATAATAAGGAAAATAAGGGTAATGCAAATTAATAAGGAAACAATTATTTTTCTTGCTTTAGAATTCATAATTTTCATATTCGTTTTGAGCATGATGATGATATGCTATATTATCTTTAATAACTCTAATAAATTGAGTGTCATTTCTTTGGCCAACAGCACGATATATTTTTTCTGTATAACTTTGTGTCATAGCAGGACCTAATCCATCAGATGGTAATCGTTTATATTTTTTTTCCGAACGTATAAAATTAAACCTAATATTTTCTAAATCTTCAAACCATTTCCAAACAAAATCTTCCTCTTTTGTATACATATGTCCAAATTCATCATTTCTAGGATTCTTAACTATTCCTGTGAATTTTATATTCCTTATTTTAGTTGCATCATTTGCGTTTTTGTACATTAATACGGGATCCCAATCTATGTCAATCTGATATGAAATATTAGGTAAGTTAACTGAAAATCCTGATGTATCTGCAGGAGATAAGTGAACCACTTTTTCAATAATCACATTTTGTTTTTTCATAACACTTATTACACCTTCCGCAAATGCAGCTCCCATACTATGTGAAACAATCATTATTTTTCTCCTTTCTTTAAAAACTTCATTAAAAAATTTAGATTGATTGTTCTGTAATCTTGCTTCTGCAAATTGTTTACCTTGATTAAACCTACTGTTACCAGATGAAAATTTTGTTCCTGCCCCGTTTATAAAATATTCTTTTTTTGCACCAAAATAGGCTTTTGCAGAAGATTTTAATTTACTGCCCCAATATCTTTCTCCCCATTCTGTACCTGCATACGGCATGCTAGTATTCCAATATCCACAAATGTAAATTATTAATGGTTCTAAATTTTTAATATTTGTCTCTACTTTAACATTATTGCTAGGTGATCTAAAGAACGCATATACTTTTAATTTTGACACATCTATTCTTTCTTTGGAGATAAAATATGAAATCTCTGTTAATCCATTTACTTGCAAAGCATGGGAAATTATTCCATTATCATATTGGAATCCCCATTTTAAATTTTTTAATTCTTCTTTATTTGGAAGTCGATTGTATTGGGTAACTTTAAAATTATATTTTTTCCCCTTTTCAATAATGTCAACTTTTCTATTTGTTGTCGGATCAAAAGGACCTTCAACTTTAACAACTCTTAAAGATTCCTTTCTAGGTTGATTAACATCATTATTTACACCGTTTCCACCATTCTGAATATGTCTCCCACCTGCTATATTTCTAGTGAATTTACTTTCCTCTAGAATTCCTCCACGTGCATTTCCTTTAATATTTTTGGCAAAAATTTGTATTTGCCCTTTCTTTTGTTCTGCCATACCTCTATCAATTAAGCGTTATGCCCTTTTTCTCCCGAAAGGTTGTGTACAGTTTGTTCACTGTTTTGAACATAGTCTTTGGACGCAGCAACTTCAATTCCTTCAGCTGCATTTTTATGAATATCAGTAGCATCATAAGAGAAATTTTCACTAGCCATATTCATAATATTAGACGCCATTAATGAATAATCTAAAACTGCATTTTGATACATCATTCCTCCTGCTGTGTTGGTGTAATTCAATCCCGCACCTTCTGTAATGTTCATTCCTGCTGTTGCTGTAATATTCATTCCTACATTGGTGTTCATGTTTTCCTGAACATCAATATTGAAATTTTTACATTTAATATTTATTGTCTCTGGAGCGGTTATATTAATATTACTCCCCGTAGTATCTAAATGAATCTCATTACCACTTTTATCAGTAATAATAATACTTTCATCTTCTGTGAAAACCACTTTGTGTCCGCTTCTTGTCATAATAGATTTGACGCGATTATCTGCAAAACCACCTAAAGCCGTTCCACCGTGGAACATTCCGCCCATCACAAAAGGTCTGTCTGGGTGATTGTGTACAAAACCAACCATCACCTGATCGCCAACTTCGGGAATAGCTACGTACCCTCTGTTCTGTGTGATTTGGTCTGTTCCTCCTGCATCTGGACTCATCATTCTGATAAAGTTGGTAGTGTCGTGCAGTTGCCAGTCAAATTTTACTGTGACTCTACCTTGTCCTTGTGGATCGGTGTTGCTGACAACTGTTGCGATTTGTGGTTGTGCTACTGGAACAGTAAATTCTGGGGTGGGTAAAAAACCTGTATCACTTGCAATGGCTTTAAATGTTCCTTTGTAATTTCCTAAGGTATCAACATCATGATTCACCTCAGTAATCATAATTCTGGTAAAGTAACTTGTTTGGTTGCTGTCAGGTTTACGCATTTCCAAATCTGCAACACAACCTGGATATAAAAAGGGAATGCTCGTATTTCCACTTACGGTAAAAACATCTACTGCTTTACTTCCTGCGGTACTTTCTTGGGAATTTACCACATCTTTATCAGTGGCTGCTTTTATCGGAGCTACTTGTAATGCTCTTGTTTTAAAAATATCGTTTTGATTGTGATTATAGGCTGTTTTTGCCAAATCACTTTTATGTTTTATCGGGGTTGCTCCAGAGGTAAGTTTTGCATTTTGGCTACTGTTGTATCCGTAGAATTCGGGTTTGGTGTGTACTGCATTTAGTTCTACCCGAATATCACTGACATTGCTTCCGTAAATAAGTTTCAAGGGTTGATTCTGTGGTGGAAGTTTCCCAAAATGCAAGACTTCGCCATCATAATAAAACTGTTCTCCATACGCTTCTGCCATTCGAGCCAGATAATTGTAATGGGTTTCATTGTATTGTACACTGAATGGTATTTCAGAATAATCATTCGCATCTACCCGAACATCGTATTTGCTGCTTCCTAATCCTTCTTTGATGAGCTGTGATGCAATGATGCTCATATTCACAGGACTTTCGCCTCCGAAACTTTGTATATTGGGTGCTCCGTCTAATAAAATAGTTGGGCTGTATCCTGATAAGACAATATTGCCCAGATTTCCTTTTTCTTGCAGATAGCCTACTTTGGTAATAACCCCTACGAAAGTCCGTTCTGGACTATCAGAAATGTCTTTGTATTTTTGAACAACGGTGATTCTTTTTCCTAAAAAATCGTGGGCGTTTTCCAAATTATGATTTTCGCCACTTCCCAAAGTGTCATGTGCAAGGATTAATTCAAAATAATGGTGCTTTGTTCCCGATTGTGAAAGCGAAAAATGTTTGAAGTGAGAAATTTGCTTCCCCTCAATCACCACATTGAGTTTCACCAATCGGTTGATGCCAAATAACTGACTCGCTGAGATAGAATTTGCGCTGTTATCGGCTTTGAATTTTGGAGTTTTATTTTGAACAGGTGTAGCCATTTTTTGTGTTTTAGGTATTTAAATGTAAAAAATATTTTTGATTATTAAGGTATGAAATCAACGAATATTTCTTTAGTATTTGAACTTGACGAAAATTAATCAATTTTTTCAAACCATAAAAGATACAAAAGTTAAGAAATCACATAAAAGCAGTTAAATTATTTGTTTAAAGGAAAGCACGTCCGTTAACCTACTTTTTTTTACTTTTTAGTGTAGAATTTTTAAATTTATAAATGAATATTCGTTTTTAATCACAGTGAAATCTTATCGCAAAGAGCGCAAAGTTTTTCACGTATTATTTTCTGACTTTTTTAAGTTCGCAAAGACGTTCCACTTATCAAAGCTCGCAAAGAATTTAGTCATTATAATTAATAACGGATATTCAAACTTTTGTAATTTTTATAGCTTGAATTTATTTTTATGAAGTTTGTTCTTAACAAATTAAATTTTCCATAAAGCATCAAAATCCTGATGAGAAATCTGTTGTCAGCGTTTTCATCAGGATAATAGGGAATGGATAATTTTATTTGAGCTTATTTTCCTGGCCAAATTCCGTCATAAGAAGCTGTACCATAGTCGATAATTTCTGCACTCACTACAAATGTGATGAACATGTTATCGTTGTTTAAAGCATCGTATTCCACTTCATGCTGAATCACATAACCGTTATTCCACTTTAATGTAGTTAAGGTTCCTTCTTCGTGAGACTTGTTGAAAGTTACTTCACCTGTTGTTGGTTTGTATTTTCCGTTCAATAAGCTTTCTAAGATCGTAGATTCTTCGGTTGCTTCTACCGTTAATTTAATTAGCGCATTTGATGGGTCTGAAGCTACTCGTCCTGAAACATCTGTG
>RRZT010353642.1_pt1 | contig 18990 bp, 18 predicted proteins | sample 2165551 | NCBI WGS metagenome assembly RRZT01 (sample SAMN10456910, study PRJNA506462) | wastewater metagenome | biome: wastewater; feature: sludge; material: wastewater sludge; isolation source: wastewater sludge with Escherichia coli K12::gfp cells carrying plasmid... | place: USA: Moscow, Idaho... | reverse complement strand
GGGACAGTGCCTGGTGGGTAGTTTAACTGGGGCGGTTGCCTCCCAAAATGTAACGGAGGCGCCCAAAGGTTCCCTCAACCTGGACGGCAATCAGGTGTTGAGTGCAAGTGCACAAGGGAGCTTGACTGCAAGACGTACATGTCGAGCAGGGACGAAAGTCGGGACTAGTGATCCGGCACCCCCGAGTGGAAGGGGTGTCGCTCAACGGATAAAAGGTACCCCGGGGATAACAGGCTGATCTTCCCCAAGAGTCCATATCGACGGGATGGTTTGGCACCTCGATGTCGGCTCGTCGCATCCTGGGGCTGGAGCAGGTCCCAAGGGTTGGGCTGTTCGCCCATTAAAGCGGCACGCGAGCTGGGTTTAGAACGTCGTGAGACAGTTCGGTCTCTATCCGCCGCGCGCGTCAGAAGCTTGAGGAAATCTGTCCCTAGTACGAGAGGACCGGGACGGACGAACCTCTGGTCCACCAGTTGTCCCACCAGGGGCACCGCTGGATAGCCACGTTCGGACAGGATAACCGCTGAAAGCATCTAAGCGGGAAACCTCTTCCAAGACCAGGCTTCTCACCCATCAAGTGGGATAAGGCCCCCCGCAGACCACGGGATCGATAGACCAGACCTACACGCACCGCAAGGTGTTCAGGGAACTGGCACTAACCGGCCGAAAACTTACAACAACCCAACAAAAACCGTTGTAAGAACACAAAAAATGACGCCACCGCGACGCAACCACAATCCACACAATCCACACCACACCCCCCACCAAAACACTCTGGTGAACCCCCGGTCCACCACACCCAAAATAAAATAGAGTTACGGCGAACATAGCGACAGGGAAACGCCCGGACCCATCCCGAACCCGGAAGCTAAGCCTGCCAGCGCCGATGATACTACCCAACCCGGGTGGAAAAGTAGGACACCGCCGAACACACACATAGAAATGCCCCCCACACACATGGGGGGCATTTCTATATCACCGGATGAATTGCTAATTGCGGGTCATGTGAAAACTGAACGTCATGAATCCGCATCCGTGGGTACCGGAAAGCGCAGCGGCGTTGATGGTCGTCGAACATATAACACCGTCAGCGCCCGGAGTGTATCCACTCCGAATCCCGTTCTGCAGATGAAATTCCCGTCCATTGTCCATGACGGTGCAGTCCGGACCACAGGGCGTGAAAGTCCACGTCATTGTTTGCGACGAACCGTCGTTTCCGGTGAACAGCGCCGTGTAGGTGCCGCTCAATGGCTCGGCCGACGCTGGGCCGGCCAGGCCGATCGATGCCGTCGTCAGCAGCGCGGTCAGCACCGCGCCGAAAAGAGCTTTCGTGTTCCCCTCTGTTGGATGAGGACCGCCTCCCCACGGTCGTTCCCGCAGGCGTATTCCGGACCGCGATGGCTGGGTAGGGCCAGATCTGTTTCGGGCCGTATCCTTTATCGAGACTTCAATAGCGAAAGGTTCACGTGGCCGACAACAGGCAGGGTGGCGATCGGCGTCAGCCGCGGGGCGGAGACAATCCGGGTCCGCGCGGACAGCTACGTCGAGGTCCGCGAACCCAGACGCCGATGCGCTCCGGTCCGGATCGGGCCCGGCGAGCTCAGCCCCAGCAGGAGGCGGCCGACTCCGATGAGTCCGCCGGCACCCGGGGACCGGCGATCCCGTCGGACATCGAGGCCAAGGACCTGGCCCCAGAGGTCAGGCGTGAGCTGATCACCCTTGACAAGAGCACTGCCGACTACATCGCCCGGCACCTGGTGGCCGCCGGGCGGCTGCTCGACGAGGACCCCGAGGCCGCGCTGGCGCACGCGCAGGCAGCCCGTATCCGCTCCGGCCGGATCGCCGCCGTGCGGGAGGCCGTGGGAGTCGCCGCCTACCACTGCGGCGACTGGGCCCAGGCCCTGACCGAATTCCGCGCTGCCCGCCGGATGGGCAGCAAGTCGGTGCTGCTTCCGGTGATCGCCGACTGCGAGCGCGGGGTGGGCCGCCCGGAACGTGCGATCGAGCTGGCCCGCGGCCCCGAGGCCGATGCGCTGACCGGCGACGGCGCCGACGAACTGCGCATCGTGGTAGCCGGGGCCCGTGCCGACCTTGGGCAGCTCGAGCAGGCCCTCTTGGTCCTGTCCTCGCCACCGTTGGATCCCGGCCGGACGGGCCAGACGGCGGCACGGCTGTACTACGCGTACGCCGAGACCCTGCTGGCGCTAGGTCGCGACGCCGACGCGCTCCAGTGGTTCCTCGAGGCTGCCGGCGCCGACACCGAGGGCGCCACCGACGCCGAGGAGCGAATCGGCGAACTGGCCTGATATGAGCACCTTCGTCGAGGATTTCGATTGTCTGCTGCTCGATCTGGATGGCACGGTCTTCTGCGGCCATGAACCCACCGAGGGGGCGGTGGCTGCCCTGGCAAGCGCCACCATCCGGGCCCTGTATGTGACCAACAATGCCTCCCGCAGTGCGCAGCAGGTCGCCGCTCACCTGTGCGAACTCGGCTTTTCGGCGGGCCCTGACGACGTCGTGACCAGTGCGCAGAGCGCTGCGCACCTGCTGGCCGGTCAGCTGCCGCCCGGCAGCGCCGTCCTGGTCGTCGGCACCGCCTCGCTGGCCGGCGAGATCGCTGCGGTGGGGCTGCGCCCGGTACGCGGGTTCGACGAGAACCCGGTGGCCGTCGTGCAAGGGTACTCACCGTCGATCGGATGGGCGGACCTTGCGGAGGCCGCCCTGGCGATCCGGGCCGGCGCACGGTGGGTCGCCACCAATGTGGACAAGACGCTGCCGTCGGAACGTGGGCTGCTGCCCGGCAACGGCTCGCTGGTCGCGGCGTTACGGACCGCCACCGATGCAGAGCCTCAGGTGGCCGGCAAGCCGGCGCCCACATTGATGTCGGATGCGTTGGCGCGCGGCGACTTTCGCGCACCATTAGTGGTAGGCGACCGGCTCGACACCGACATCGCCGGAGCCGCGGCAGCCGCGCTGCCCAGCCTGATGGTGCTCAGCGGCGTCAACTCGGCGCTCGACACGGTATTCGCGCCGCCCGGCCTGCGGCCCACGTATCTCGGACACGACCTGCGGACCCTGCACACCGAGACGACCGCAGCGGCGATCGTTGCGCAGCCCGCATGGCCCACGGCCGTCGACGGCGAACGAATCGTCGTCAGCGCGGGCTGCCCCGACGACGGGGACGGCCTGTCGGTCGTTCGGTCCGTTGCGGCCGCCGTGTGGGACTCGGACCGGCCCACTCCGCAGCTGGCGGCGGCGGACGACACGGCGCGGGCGGCGCTGCAGCGCTGGGCGCTGCTGTAGGGCGCCGATCCGCTAGCGTGAACATCGCAATGACTACCGATCCCGACCAGATCCGCACGCAGGTGGCCGCGCTGCTCGCCGAGCTGCCCGAACTCACTTCGGAGCCGCAGGACGACTCCACCATCGACGACGTCGCGCGGCGCCTCGCGCAGGCGCACGACGTGCTGGTGGCTGCCCTGGAATCGGTCGAGAAGGACTGAGGGGTGTGCCGTGGTACGGCGCGCACGCGTTGACGCCGAACTCGTCCGCCGGGGCCTGGCCCGGTCCCGCCAGCAGGCCGCCCAACTCATCGACGAGGGTCGGGTCCAGATCGATGGAATGCCGGCATCCAAGGCCGCCACAGCGGTGTCGGTCACCTCGGCGCTGACCGTCGAGGGCGACGGCGACCGGACCTGGGTATCGCGCGGGGCGCACAAGATCATCGGGGCGCTGGACGGGTTCGGCATCGAGGTCACCGGCCGGCGTTGCCTGGACGCCGGCGCCTCCACCGGCGGGTTCACCGAGGTGCTGCTGGACCGCGGGGCGCGCGAGGTGGTGGCCGTCGACGTCGGCTATGGGCAGCTCGCCTGGTCGCTGCGTTCCGACGACCGCGTGCTCGTCATCGAACGGACCAACATCCGCGACCTGACCACCCCGGATGCGATCGGGCCGCCGGTGGACCTGGTGGTCGCCGATCTGTCGTTCATCTCCCTGGCCACGGTGCTGCCCGCGCTGACGACGTGCGCGTCGCGCGATGCGGACATCGTCCCGATGGTCAAGCCCCAGTTCGAGGTCGGCAAGGGGCTGGTCGGCGCGGGCGGGGTGGTGTCGGATCCGCAGTTGCGGGCCAACGCGGTGCTGGCGGTGGCCGCCCGGGCCCGCGAATTGAATTGGGAGACCGTCGGCGTGATCGCCAGTCCGCTGCCGGGTCCGTCGGGGAACGTCGAGTATTTTCTATGGCTGCGGGCACGCTGCGATGCGCCGCTACGTGACGAACAACTGGCCGACGCGGTGCGTCGGGCCGTCGAAGAGGGGCCGCAGTGACTCGAGAGCGTCGGGAGCGGACCGTGTTGCTCGTCGTGCACACCGGCCGCGACGAGGCCACCGAGGTCGGTCGCCGGGTGGAAAAAGTTCTGAGCGACAACGGCATTGGGCTCCGTGTCTTGACCGCGGAAGCGGTCGACCGGGGTTCGCTGCATCTGGCCCCGGACGATCTGCGCGCCATGGGCGTGGAGATCGACGTGGTCGACGCCGACGAGAACGCCGCACAGGACTGCGAATTGGTGCTGGTGCTCGGCGGTGACGGAACGTTCCTGCGGGCCGCCGAGCTGGCCCGCAGCGTCGACATCCCGGTGCTGGGGGTGAATCTGGGCCGGATCGGCTTCCTGGCCGAGGCGGAGGCCGACGCCATCGACACCGTCCTGGACCACGTGATCAACCGCAACTATCGCGTCGAGACCCGGATGACCCTGGACGTGGCCATCCGGGTGGACGGCGAGGTGGTGGACCGCGGCTGGGCCCTCAACGAGGCGAGTCTGGAGAAGGGCCCGCGGCTGGGGGTGCTCGGCATCACCGTCGAGATCGACGGTCGCCCGGTGTCCTCGTTCGGCTGCGACGGCATTCTGGTGTCCACCCCGACCGGGTCGACGGCGTACGCCTTCTCGGCGGGCGGCCCGGTGGTGTGGCCGGCGCTCGAGGCGATCCTGGTAGTGCCCAACAACGCCCACGCGCTATTCGCCCGGCCGATGGTCACCAGCCCCGATTCCACGGTGGCCGTCGAGATCGAGGCGTCCGGGCATGACGCGCTGGTGTTCTGCGACGGCCGCCGTGACATGGTGCTGCCGGCGGGCGCCCGGCTCGAGGTCACCCGCAGCGCCAAGCCGGTGAAATGGATCAGACTGGACAGCGCACCGTTCACCGACCGGCTGGTGCGTAAGTTCCGGCTTCCGGTGACCGGCTGGCGCGGGCAGTAGGCGCATGCTCTCCGAGATCCGCATCGAATCGCTGGGCGCCATCAAGGCGGCCTGCGCCGAGTTCGACCGTGGCCTGACCGTGCTCACCGGCGAGACGGGAGCGGGAAAGACCATGGTGGTCACCGGATTACACCTATTGGGTGGCGCGCGTGCCGATGCACATCGGGTGCGCAACGGTTCGGACCGGGCGGTGGTGGAGGGCCGATTCAGCACGGCCGAGCTATCCGACGAAGACACCCGTACGGTGGCGGAGATCCTCGAGGCGTGTGGGGCCGACCGCGATGACGACGGCAGCGTGATCGCGTCCCGGTCGGTCAGCCGCGACGGGCCGTCGCGGGCGTATCTGGGTGGCCGCAGCGTGCCGGCCAAGGCGCTGAGCAACTTCACCGGCGAGCTGTTGGCGTTGCACGGTCAGAACGACCAGCTGCGGTTGATGCGCCCGGATGAGCAGCGCGCCGCGCTGGACCGGTTCGCCGATGTCGCCGCCCGGCTGGAGAAGTACCAGAAGCTGCGTGACGAATGGCGCCGGGCCCGAAGCGATCTGGCCGATCGGACCGAGCGTTCGCGGGAGCTGGCCCAGGAGGCCGACCGCCTGACGTTCGCGCTCGAAGAGATCGACGCGGTGGACCCGGCGCCGGGGGAGGATCAGCAGCTCGTCGCCGACATCCGGCGGATGTCAGAACTCGATGCACTGCGCGATGCGGCTGCCACCGCCCGGCAGGCACTGGCGGGTGATGCTGACGATCCGCTGGAGGCGGCGAGCAGCGCGACCGGTTCGATCGGCCAGGCCGTGGCGTCGCTCCAGGGCACCGATGACGCGGTTCTGCAGGGCCTGGGCGAACAGCTCGGCGAGGCACTCACGGTGGTCGGCGATGTGGCGCGCGAAGTCGGCGCCTACCTGTCCGAATTGCCCAGCGACGCATCGACACTCGAATCCAAACTGGCCCGGCAGGCCGAATTGCGCTCGCTGACGAGGAAATACGCGGCCGACGTCGACGGTGTGCTGGCCTGGGCCGCGCAGTCCCGGCAGCGCCTCGCGCGACTGGATGTGTCCCAGGATGCGCTGGGCGCCCTGCAGCGGCTGGTGGCCGAACTGGGGACGAAGCTGGCCGTGGCCGCCACGGATCTGACCAGGGCGCGCACCAAGGCTGCCGGTGCGCTGGCCGAGGCCGTCACCGCCGAGCTGGCCGGCTTGGCCATGTCGGGTGCCGACTTCACCATCGCGGTCGGTGCCGTCGCCGCGCAGCGGGACGATCGGGCGGCCCTGGTGCTGGCCGACGGGCAGACGGTGCAGGCCGGTTCGCACGGCGTCGATCTCGTCGAGTTCGGCTTCACCGCGCACCGCGGTGGCACCATCCTGCCGTTGCACAAGAGTGCCTCCGGCGGGGAGCTCTCGCGCGTGATGCTGGCGTTGGAGGTCGTGCTGGCGGCGTCGTCGGCCGGCACCACGATGGTGTTCGACGAGGTCGACGCCGGGGTGGGCGGACGTGCCGCCGTTCAGATCGGGCGTCGGCTGGCCCGGCTGGCCCACACCCACCAGGTGATCGTGGTGACGCACCTGCCGCAGGTGGCCGCCTACGCGGACATCCACCTGGTGGTCGACGCGCTGGGGCGCGACGGTGCAAGCGGGGTGCGCCGGCTCGACGACGACGAGCGGGTGGCCGAGTTGGCCCGCATGCTGGCCGGACTCGGGGAGTCCGACACGGCTCGGGCGCACGCCCGGGAACTGCTCGGGGCGGCCCGCGCGAACACCGATTGACGCGGATCGGCCACATCTCGGCCGTGTTGCAGATGTGGCGCAATGTGACTAATGGGGCCAGTGTTACGGCGCGCCTCCCCGGACAATCGACGATCCACCGACAGAATCGGCGCCATGCGCATGGCATCGCTTCTCACACGGAACAGTGGCACGCGTCCCGGGGTCGTGGGCACCGCCAGAGTCGTCAGGGACGTCGAAAAAGACATCGACAAACTCCTGCCCCGAATCGAACCCGGCGACATTGTCGTCATCGACATCCTGGACCTCGATCGAGCCACGGCCGATGCGCTGGTCACGGCGAGCGTCGCCGGTGTGGTCAACGCCGCCACCTCGATCTCCGGCCGCTATCCGAACCTGGGCCCGGAGGTGCTGGTCGGCAACGGCATTGTGCTGGTCGACGACGCCGGACCGGAGATCTTCAAGAAGATCAAGGACGGCGCCAAGATCCGCCTGCACGACGGTGGCGTCTACGCCGGTGACCGCCGCCTGGTGGCGGGTACCGAGCGCAGCGAGCAGGAGATCATGGAGATCATGCACGAGGCCAAGACTGGTCTCGTGGCACACCTGGAAGCGTTCGCGGGCAACACGATCGAGTTCATCCGCAGCGAGAGCCCGTTGCTGATCGACGGTGTCGGCATTCCCTCCATCGACGTGGACATGCACCGGCGGCACGTCGTCGTCGTGGCCGAAGGGGCGTCCGCGGAGGCCGATCTGAGGGCACTCAAGCCGTTCATCAAGGAGTACCAACCCGTTCTGGTCGGTGTCGGCGCCGGCGCCGATGTCCTGCGCAAGGCCGGTTACCGCGCGCAGCTGATCGTCGGCGATCCGGGCAACATCAGCACCGAGGCCCTCAAGAGCGGCGCGCAGGTGGTCCTGCCCGCCGATGCGGACGGTCATGCATCCGGGCTGGAGCGCATCCAGGACCTCGGCATCGGGGCGATGACGTTCCCGGCAGCCGGGTCGGCCGCCGATCTGGCGCTGCTACTGGCCGATCACCACGGCGCGTCCCTGATCGTGACGGCCGGGCACAGCGCGAGCATCGAGGAGTTCTTCGACCGGTCCCGCCAGCAGAGCAACCCCTCGACATTCCTGACCCGCCTCAAGGTCGGCGAGAAGCTCGTCGACGCGAAGGCCGTTGCCACGCTCTACCGCAACCGCGTCTCGGCCGGTGCGGTCGCCATGCTGGTGCTGGCCATGCTGGTCGCGGTCGTCGTCGCGCTGTGGGTGTCGAGCACCGACACCGTCGTCGTCGACTGGATCGTGCAGTACTGGAACCGCTTCCTGCTGTGGGTCCAGCATCTCGTGAGTTAGGGAGCCAGCCGTGATTTCTCTTCGCCAGCATGCGATCTCATTGGCGGCCGTCTTCCTTGCGCTCGCGGTCGGCGTCGTCCTGGGCTCGGGCGTCCTGTCCGACACGCTGCTGTCCGGGCTGCGGGACCAGAAGAAGGATCTGCAGGGCCAGATCGCTCAGCTGACCGACGACAAGAACATGCTGAACGAAAAGCTCTCGGCGGCAGATGATTTCAGTACTCAGATGTCCGGGCGCATCGTACGTGACGCACTGGCCGGCAAGTCGGTGGTCCTGATCCGTACGCCCGATGCGAACGACGACGATCTCGAGGCGATCGGGCGGGTCCTCGGTCAGGCGGGTGCCGCGACCACCGGGACCATCTCCCTGACCCAGGAATTCGTGGACGCCAACTCGGCCGAGAAACTGCGGTCGGTGGTCAACTCGTCGATCCTGCCGGCCGGCACCCAGCTGAACACCACACTGGTGGATCAGGGTTCGCAGGCCGGCGACCTGCTGGGCATCGCACTGCTGTCGGCCCGCAACCCCGAGGCGCCCAAGGTCGACGACGGCCAACGCGAGACGGTGCTGACCGCGCTGCGTGACACCGGCTTCCTGACCTACGCCCCGGAGAAGTTCGGCTCGGCGGACGCGGCGCTGATCGTCACCGGCGGTGCGCTCGGCGACGACGCCGGCAACCAGGGCGCCAGCGTGGCCCGCCTGGCCGCGGCGATGGCCCCGCACGGCGCGGGCACCCTGCTCGCGGGCCGCGACGGCGCCGCGACGGGCACCGCGGCGCTGGCCGTGCTCCGCGCGGATCCGAGTCTGGCCGCCGCGGTGAGCACGGTCGACGACATCGGCGCGGAATCCGGCCGGATCACCGCCGTGCTGGCGCTGCAGAGTCTGATCAACGGTGCGCACAGCGGTCAGTACGGCATCGGACAGGGCGCCACCGCGGTGACGATCGCGCAATAGTCGGCGCGGAATCCACCCACCACGGCGCGTCGGGAGCGACCCTGTCGGGCTCGGTGTTAAGGTGGACTTCCGTGGGTCGGCAGGCCCAGCTGAGGCGTTAGGTTCGCGTCAGCCCTGCATCATCGCTATTGCAGCGCCCCGGAGGTTGCTCTTGCCACCGCATCGCAAGCACCCGCAGTCCGCCACCAAGCACATCTTCGTCAGCGGCGGCGTCGTCTCGTCACTGGGCAAGGGACTGACCGCCAGCAGCCTCGGGCAGCTCCTGACCGCGCGGGGCCTGCAGGTCACCATGCAGAAGCTGGACCCGTACCTCAACGTCGACCCCGGGACGATGAACCCGTTCCAGCACGGCGAGGTGTTCGTCACCGAGGACGGTGCCGAAACCGATCTCGATGTCGGGCACTACGAACGGTTTCTGGACCGCAACCTGTCCGGGTCGGCGAATGTGACCACCGGCCAGGTTTATTCGACTGTGATCGCCAAGGAGCGCCGCGGCGAATACCTCGGCGACACGGTCCAGGTCATCCCGCACATCACCGACGAGATCAAGCGGCGCATCCTGGCGATGGCCGAACCCGACGCGCAGGGCAACCGGCCCGACGTCGTGATCACCGAGATCGGCGGCACGGTGGGCGATATCGAGTCACTGCCGTTCCTCGAGGCGGCCCGGCAGGTCCGCCATGAGGTGGGCCGCGAGAACTGCTTCTTCCTGCACGTATCGCTGGTGCCCTACCTCAAACCGTCCGGCGAGCTGAAGACCAAGCCGACCCAGCACTCGGTGGCCGCGCTGCGCAGCATCGGCATCACGCCCGACGCGTTGATCCTGCGGTGCGACCGGGATGTGCCCGAGGCCCTGAAGAACAAGATCGCGCTGATGTGCGACGTCGACGTGGACGGGGTGATCTCGACACCGGACGCGCCGTCCATCTACGACATCCCCAAGGTGCTGCACCGCGAGGAACTGGACGCCTACGTGGTGCGCCGGCTCAACCTGCCCTTCCGCGACGTCGACTGGACGGAATGGGACGACCTGCTGTCCCGGGTGCACGATTCGCAGGAGACCGTCCGAATCGCGTTGGTGGGCAAGTACATCGACCTGTCCGACGCGTACCTCTCGGTTGCCGAGGCGTTGCGCGCCGGCGGCTTCAAGCACCGCACCAAGGTCGAGATGCGCTGGGTGGCCTCCGATGACTGCGAGTCCGAATCAGGTGCGGCCGCGGCCCTGTCGGACGTCGACGGCGTACTTATCCCCGGTGGTTTCGGCATCCGGGGGATCGAGGGCAAGATCGGTGCCATCCGGTACGCCCGCCAGCGCGGCCTCCCGGTGCTGGGGTTGTGCCTCGGATTGCAGTGCATCGTGATCGAGGCGGCCCGCTCGGTGGGTCTGACGGAGGCCAGTTCGGCGGAGTTCGATCCGGACACCCCAGACCCGGTGATCGCGACCATGGCCGATCAGGAACATATCGTGGCAGGAGAGGCCGACCTGGGTGGCACGATGCGGCTGGGCGCATATCCCGCTGTGCTGGAAGCGGATTCGATAGTCGCCGAGGCGTACGGCGCGACGAACGTGTCCGAGCGGCACCGGCACCGGTACGAGGTCAACAACACCTACCGGGACAAGATCGCCGAGAGCGGACTGCGGTTCTCGGGCACCTCGCCCGATGGCCACCTGGTGGAGTTCGTCGAGTATCCGCGTGACGTGCATCCCTACCTGGTCGGCACGCAGGCACATCCCGAGCTCAAGAGCCGGCCGACGCGGCCGCATCCGCTGTTCGCGGCCTTCATCGGCGCGGCCATCGGCTACGAGGCCGAGGAACGGCTGCCGCTGGAGAACCTGCAGCGCTCCAACGGGTCGGAGCACGCCCTCCACGAGCCCGCATCCCGTGGCTGAACACGATTTCGACATCGTCGCGAGCGAGACCGTCTACGTCGGCAATATCCTGGCGTTGCGCGTCGACGAGGTGGCCATGCCCGGCGGGCGCACCGCCCGGCGCGAGGTCGTCGAGCACTACGGCGCAGTGGTGACGGTGGCCCTGGACGACCACGACAATGTGGTGCTGGTGTACCAGTACCGGCATCCGGTCGGCCGGCGACTGTGGGAACTGCCCGCCGGGCTGATCGACATGCCCGGCGAGGACCCGACACTGGCAGCGGCCCGCGAGCTCGAGGAGGAGACGGGCCTGACCGCCGCCCACTGGAGCGTCCTGGTCGACGTCGTCTCGACGGCGGGGTTCTGCGACGAGAGCGTGCGGGTCTACCTCGCGACCGGCCTGACCGACGTCGGGCGCCCGGCCGGCCATGACGAGGAAGCCGACCTGGTGGTGCAACGCCGGCCGCTGGCCGAGGCGGTGCAGATGGTCTACCGCGGTGAGATCGTGAATTCCCTTGCGGTGGCGGGCATCCTGGCTGCCGATGGCCTTCGGCGGGGGCGCGCGCAGCCGCGGCCGGTCGACGCACCCTGGGTGGACCGGCCGACGCGATTCGTGGCCCGGCGCGTGGCCGAGCGGGAGCACACATGACCGAGGTGCGCACCACGGCCGTCCGGGCGGCCCTGGATGGCCAACTGCAGGGCTACCTCGATCACCTCACCATCGAGCGTGGCGTCGCCGCCAACACACTCAGCTCGTATCGGCGCGACCTCCGCCGCTACCACGAGCATCTGACCCTGCGGGGCATCGACGACCTGACCAGGGTCACCGAGTTCGACGTCAGCGAGTTCGTCGTCGCACTGCGCCGCGGCGATCCCGACACCGGGGCCGTGCCGCTGTCGGCGGTGTCGGCGGCGCGCGCGCTGGTCGCCGTGCGCGGATTGCACAAGTTCGCCACCGCGGAGGGCGTCACCGAGCTCGACGTGGCCCGCGGGGTCAAACCCCCCACGCCCGGCCGGCGCCTGCCCAAGAGCCTGTCGGTCGACGAGGTGTTGGCTCTGCTCGAGGCGGCCGGTGGGGACAGCCCGTCCGACGGGCCACTCGCGTTGCGCAACCGGGCGCTGCTCGAGGTCCTGTACTCCACCGGCGCCCGCATCTCCGAGGCCGTCGGCCTGGATGTTGACGACGTCGACACCGAGGCGCGCTCGGTGTTGTTGCGCGGCAAGGGCGGCAAGCAGCGCCTGGTTCCGATCGGCCGCCCCGCGGTCCGAGCGCTGGAGAACTACTTCGTCCGCGGGCGTCCTGGTCTGGCGCAACGCGGCCGGGGGACACCCGCGATCTTCCTCAATGCGCGCGGCGGCCGGTTGTCGCGGCAGAGTGCCTGGCAGGTGCTGCAGGACGCCGCCGAACGCGCCGGCATCACCAGTACGGTCTCGCCGCACACGATGCGGCACTCCTTTGCCACCCACCTGCTCGAGGGCGGCGCCGACGTCCGCGTGGTGCAGGAGTTGCTCGGCCATGCCTCGGTGACCACGACGCAGATCTACACGCTGGTCACGGTGACCGCGCTGCGCGAGGTGTGGGCCGAGGCGCATCCGCGGGCGCGTTGAGCGTTCACTCCTGGAACTCCGACTCCAGCATCAGATCGGGTGCCAGGGTCTGGTACTCGACGTGCGCGTGGTGCTCGTCGGTGCGCCACTGGCGGCCCTCCTGCTCCCGCATGTACGCCCGGTACTTGGGCGAGCCCGGCAGCCCCATGTTGTCGGCGAGCGCGATCGAACCGGGATGCAGCCAGCCCCGCGCGAGGATGCTCAGCAGGTCGGCGAGGTACGCGGACTTGTCATGATCGATGAACAGGAAGTCGACCGACCCGGCGGTGACGCCGTGCTCGACCGTCAGCGCGTCCAGGGTGGCTCCACCGTCGCCGATGGTTCCGACCGCGCAGTGCACGCGGTCACCGACGCCGGCATGGGCCCAGATGCGGCGGGCGTTGGTGGCGTTGGCCGCCGCGAACTCCACCGACACCACCGTGGCCGTCGGCGCCGCACGGGCGATCCGCAGGGCGCTGTACCCGCAGTAGGTGCCCAGTTCCAGCGCCAGGCCGGGGGCCGCCCGGCGCACCGCGGCGTCGAGGATCTGGCCCTTCTCGTCGCCGACGTTGATCAGGAACGACTGCTCGTAGGCGAACCGGTCGATGGTCGCGAGCACGTCGTCGACGTCGCCCGCTCGGGCGTTGGCCAGCACATACTCGACCGCGGCGGCCTCCCGGCCGTCGCCGATCTGCCCGGTCCGGTTGAAGTTGCGCATACCCAGGCCCATCCGCAGGAACGACCACCGCAGCATGGGCATCCGACGCTTCAAATTGCGCGCGAGATCCATGGCGCCACACTATGTGGTCCGCTTGTCCGCGGGTCTACCTTCGCAGGCCAGCTCACCCGTTAGACTTCCGGGCAATGTCCGCCACCAGATCGACAGCCGGGGGGAACCGGGCTTGACCGACGACGCTGACCACGGTGCCGAAGTCGGGCTGACCGGCCGTCCTCCGCGTCACATCCCCGAGCCTCAGCCGCTGAGCACCCATGGCCCCGCGAAGGTCATCGCGATGTGTAATCAGAAGGGTGGCGTCGGCAAGACCACCTCAACGATCAACCTGGGTGCCGCGCTGGCCGAGTACGGCCGTCGGGTGCTGCTGGTGGACCTCGATCCGCAGGGCGCACTGTCCGCCGGGTTGGGCGTGCCGCACTACGAGCTCGCGCACACCGTGCACAACCTGCTGGTCGAACCGCGGGTCTCCACCGACGACGTGCTCATCAAGACCCGGGTCAGCGGGCTCGATCTGATCCCGTCGAACATCGACCTGTCGGCCGCCGAGATCCAGCTCGTCAACGAGGTAGGCCGCGAGCAGAGCCTGGCCCGCGCGCTCCACCCGGTGCTCGACCGGTATGACTATGTGTTGATCGACTGCCAGCCGTCCCTGGGTCTGCTCACCGTGAATGGTCTGGCGTGCGCCGACGGGGTGATCATCCCGACCGAGTGCGAGTTCTTCTCCCTGCGCGGCCTGGCGTTGCTGACCGACACTGTCGATAAGGTGCGTGAACGGCTCAACCCGCGGCTGTCGATCAGTGGCATCCTGATCACCCGGTACGACAGCCGCACGGTCAACGCCCGCGAGGTGATGGCCCGGGTGGTGGAGCGGTTCGGCGATCTGGTGTTCGACACCGTCGTCACCCGGACCGTGCGATTCCCCGAGACCAGCGTCGCGGGTGAGCCGATCACCACGTGGGCACCGAAATCGACTGGTGCAGAAGCCTATCGGTCCCTGGCCCGTGAGGTCATCGCCCGGTTCGGCACGTGACCGCCACCGTGGAGGAAGCCCCACCGATCGGTTTCCAGGTTCGGCTCGCGAACTTCGAGGGTCCGTTCGACCTGCTTCTCCAGCTGATCTTCGCGCACCGCCTCGACGTCACCGAAGTGGCGCTGCACCAGGTGACCGACGAGTTCATCGCGTATACCAAGCAGATCGGCCCCGGGTTGGAGCTCGACGAGACGACGGCCTTCCTGCTGGTCGCGGCGACCCTGCTGGACCTCAAGGCGGCCCGGTTGCTGCCGGCCGGTCAGGTCGACGACGAGGAGGACCTCGCCCTGCTCGAGGTCCGCGATCTGCTGTTCGCCCGGCTGTTGCAGTACCGGGCGTTCAAGCATGTGGCCCTGATGTTCGCCGAGCTGGAAGCGGCGGCGTTGCAGAGCTATCCGCGGTCGGTGTCGCTCGAGGATCGGTTCGCCGACCTGTTGCCCGAGGTGATGATCGGGGTGGACGCGATGGCGTTCGCCGAGATCGCGGCCGCCGCGATGACGCCGCGGCCGGTCCCCACGGTGGGTACCGGCCATCTGCACCACTCGCGGGTGTCGGTGCCCGAGCAGGCGCGCTACGTGCTCGGGATCCTGGAGGGCCGGGGGGTGGGGCAGTGGGCGACGTTCACCGAGCTGGTGGCCGACTGCCAGGTGCCCATCGAGATCGTGGGCCGTTTCCTGGCGCTGCTCGAACTGTACCGGGCGCGGGCGGTAACATTCGAGCAACCAGAACCGCTTGGTGTGCTCCAGGTTTCGTGGACCGGCGGCAGTCCGACGGACGATCAACTGCACGAGCCGGAAGATGAGTGATGACCGAGCAGGTTCCTGAGCCCGAATCCGAGGGTTCGGTCGACGTCGCGGATCTCGAAGGTCTGGACCTCGAGGCGGCCGAGACGCCGGCGCTCGACGACGACGAGCTGACCCGGGTTCTCGAGGCGCTGCTGCTGGTGGTCGACACCCCCATCGGGGTCGAACCGCTGGCGTCGGCTACCGAACAGCCGCCGCAGCGGGTCGGCGAACGCCTGCAGGCCCTGGCCGACGAATTCGCGCTGCGCGACAGCGGCATCGACGTGCGGGAGACCGGCGGCGGGTGGCGGATGTACACCCGGGCCCGGTTCGCGCCGTTCGTGGAGCGGCTGCTGCTCGACGGCGCCCGCTCGAAGCTCACCCGCGCCGCGCTCGAGACCCTGGCGGTGGTGGCCTACCGGCAGCCGGTGACCCGCGCGCGGGTCAGCGCGGTTCGCGGGGTCAACGTCGATGCCGTCATGCGGACCCTGCTGGCCCGCGGCCTGATCACCGAGGCCGGATCCGACTCGGACACTGGTGCCGTGACCTTCGCGACCACCGAGCTGTTCCTGGAACGGCTCGGGCTGTCCGAACTTTCGGAATTGCCCGATATCGCGCCGCTGCTGCCGGACGTCGACGTGATCGATGATCTGACCGATTCGCTGGACTCCGAGCCGCGGTTCATGAAGCTGAATCCGAGCGCGGCGGCCGAGCCGACGCCGGCGTTCGACCTGGACGAGGACTGAGATGGTGGACAACGAAGGCGTTCGCCTGCAGAAAGTGTTGTCGCAGGCGGGAATTGCCTCGCGACGTGTCGCCGAGCGGATGATCCTGGACGGCCGGGTGGAGGTCGACGGGCGCATCGTGACGGAGTTGGGTACCCGGGTCGACCCGGCCAACTCCGTCATCCGGGTCGACGGTGCCCGGGTGATGCTCGACGACGAGTTGGTGCACCTGGCGCTCAACAAGCCGTTGGGCATGGTCTCGACGATGTCCGACGATCAGGGCCGGCCATGTATCGGGGATCTGATCGAAAACCGGGTGCGCGGCAATAAGAACCTGTTCCACGTGGGCCGACTGGACGCCGACACCGAGGGTCTGATCCTGCTGACCAATGACGGCGAGTTGGCGCACCGGTTGATGCATCCCTCCTACGAGGTGCCCAAGACGTACCTGGCGACGGTCACCGGGAAGGTGCCCCGCGGTCTGGGGAAGAAGCTGCGCGAGGGCATCGACCTCGATGACGGGCCGGCCAAGGTGGACGATTTCGCGATGGTGGACTCACTGCCGGGCCGCTCTCTGGTGCGAATCACGTTGCACGAGGGCCGGAAGCGCATTGTGCGCCGGATGTTGGATGCGGTCGGCTTCCCGGTGGAGGCCCTGGTGCGCACCAACATCGGCGAGGTGGCGTTGGGGGAGCAGCGGCCGGGATCGCTGCGGGCATTGACGCGCAAGGAAATCGGCGCGCTGTACCAGGCGGTCGGCCTGTGAGCGATGCGAACCATGGAGCTACGTGTGTGGTGGCGATCGACGGGCCCGCGGGTACCGGGAAAACCTCTGTGTCCCGGGCGCTGGCCCGTGCACTCGCCGCGCGTTATCTGGACACCGGAGCCATGTACCGACTGGTGACGCTCGCGGTGCTGCGGGCCGGTGTGGCACTGGACGATCCTGAGGCGATCGCCGGCGCCGACGCGCTGATCTCCGTCGGCTATGACCCCGACGAGAACCGCGCTTACCTTGGCGGAGAAGATGTTTCGGCCGAGATCAGGGGCGATGCGGTCACGGCTGCGGTGTCGGCCGTGTCCGCCGTTCCGGCGGTGCGGGACCGGTTGGTACGGCGGCAGCGTGAGTTGGCGACCGGGCCGGGCAGTGTGGTGGTGGAGGGCCGCGATATCGGCACGGTGGTGCTGCCCGAGGCCGATGTGAAGATCTTCCTGACGGCCTCGGCGGAAACACGGGCCCGGCGCCGCAACGATCAGAATGTCGCGGCCGGGCTCGGCGACGATTACGAGTCGGTACTGGCCGATGTGCGTCGTCGCGATCATCTGGATTCCACCCGCACGGTCTCACCGTTGCGCGCCGCGGAGGATGCGCTGACGGTCGACACCAGCGACATGACCGAGGACCAGGTCGTCGCGCACCTGCTGGATCTGGTGCGCCAACACAGCGGGGTGGCGACGTGACCGACGACGGGACCTGGGACAACGAGAGTGATTGGGAGATAAGCGAATCCGGGTTTGGCTCCACGTTCGTCGGGGACCTGGAGGAGTTCGCCGGACCACCGCCGGTGGTCGCCGTGGTGGGCCGGCCCAATGTCGGCAAGTCCACCTTGGTCAACCGGATCCTCGGCCGCCGCGAAGCCGTCGTGCAGGACCTGCCCGGAGTGACGCGCGACCGGGTGTCCTACGACGCGCTGTGGTCGGGGCGGCGTTTCTTCGTACAGGACACCGGCGGGTGGGAGCCCGACGCCAAGGGCCTGCAGCAGTTGGTGGCCGAGCAGGCCTCGGTGGCGATGCGTACCGCCGACGCGATCATCCTGGTGGTCGATTCTGTCGTCGGCGCGACATCGGGCGACGAGGCCGCCGCCCGGATCCTGCGACGCTCCGGCAAGCCGGTTTTCCTGGCGGCCAACAAGGTTGACAGCGACCGGCAGGAGGCCGAGGCGGCCGCCCTGTGGTCGTTGGGGCTGGGGGAGCCGCATTCGATCAGCGCGATGCACGGCCGCGGGGTCGCCGATCTGCTAGACGTCGTGATGGCCGACCTGCCCGAGGTTTCCGAGCTGTCGGGCGGCGGCGGGGGCCCGCGGCGGGTCGCGCTGATCGGCAAACCCAACGTCGGCAAGAGTTCGTTGCTCAACAGGCTGGCCGGGGATCAGCGCTCGGTGGTCCACGACGTGGCCGGCACCACCGTCGATCCGGTGGACTCACTGATCGAATTGGGCGGCAAGACTTGGCGTTTCGTCGACACCGCCGGTCTGCGGCGCAAGGTCGGCCAGGCCAGCGGGCATGAGTTCTACGCTTCGGTTCGCACTCATGGCGCGATCGATGCCGCCGAGGTCTGCATTGTGCTGATCGACGCGTCGCAGCCGCTGACCGAACAGGACCAGCGCGTCCTGACGATGGTGATCGAAGCGGGTCGCGCACTGGTGCTGGCGTTCAACAAATGGGACCTGGTCGACGAGGACCGCAGGTACCTTCTGGACAAGGAGATCGACCGCGAACTGGCGCAGGTTCAGTGGGCGCCGCGGGTGAACATCTCGGCGATGACCGGGCGTGCCGTGCAGAAGCTGGAGCCTGCCCTCGAGACCTCCCTGGCATCTTGGGACAAGAGGATCAGTACCGGGCAGCTGAACAACTTCCTCAAGGAGATTGTCGCCGCGACGCCGCCGCCGGTTCGGGGTGGCAAACAGCCCCGCATCCTGTTCGCCACGCAGGCCACCGCCCGCCCACCAACCTTCGTGTTGTTCACCACCGGATTCCTGGAAGCCGGGTACCGCCGGTTCCTCGAGCGCCGACTGCGCGAGACATTCGGGTTCGAGGGCAGCCCGATCCGCGTGAACGTGCGGGTACGGGAGAAGCGCGGTACCAAGAAGCGGTAGTCGAGTCGACCGATGCGGCCGCGGTACGCGGCAGCGGAGGAGCGAGACAGTCGGGTCCAGTCGAGTCGACCGATGCGGCCGCGGTACGCGGCAGCGGAGGAGCGAGACAG
>RRZT011159877.1_pt1 | contig 18999 bp, 21 predicted proteins | sample 2165551 | NCBI WGS metagenome assembly RRZT01 (sample SAMN10456910, study PRJNA506462) | wastewater metagenome | biome: wastewater; feature: sludge; material: wastewater sludge; isolation source: wastewater sludge with Escherichia coli K12::gfp cells carrying plasmid... | place: USA: Moscow, Idaho... | reverse complement strand
ATATTTGGATGAATAAATATCCAAGAAAAATCTTAGGATACTACACACCACATCAACAATTTTTACAAGAAAATGAACACTTACAAATGACTTAATGATTTATTTTGAAAAAGTGGACAGGTTGCTATTGCAATTTGGGAAACATAAAATATATATCCTACATGCTGAAAATGAAGAAGGTGCTTTACTTGCACAATCAATCGTTAATGATTATATTTCTAATGCAGATATAGAAATTATGACTTTGACTCCTGCAATGGTTACCCAAGGTGGACCTAATTTAGTCGCGGTACAGTATATTAGAAAAGATCCTGAAGTAGGCTCACTCTAAATTTTATAAAATAAATAAAACTATTAATGATAATCAAACAAAAAGACTGAGTTTTAGAGTGCCTAAGACTGAGTCTTTTTAATATTTTAGATGAGATTATACAATGAAATTTGACTAAGTGTTGATTTATATAAGATCTTTAATATAAACCTTTTGAGCTTTTTGACTTATGTATTGGTTGATATGGTCAACACCCAGTGAATCGAGCCAATTTAACATGATATCAAAGTTAAGTTTATAGTCTTCTGCGCGGTGTGCATCAGATCCTAAAGTGATTTCAGTACCACCATGTTTTAAGTAAAGTGGCACAAAGTATTCATAGAGGTCTAAATTACCATTCGCATAAATGCTGCGTGTATTTACTTCTAAGGACATACCTTTTTCAATTAAGGCTTCAATCAATTCAATTAAGAGATCTTCACCGTACTTCTTAAGATCCTCTACGGTCACATCTGAAATTCTAAAACCATAATCAAAGTGCGTTAAAATTTGGCAACGATCACCAATCGTCTTCACTGCAGTAATAAGGTTATTAAGGTATTCAGGGATTAAGATTGATGGTGTTTTGTCATAATCAACCGTGCGGTCCATATAATCATATTCATCGTTATAATGAAGTGACAGTAAGACAGAATCAAATGTATATTTATTAAGCACTTCTAAGATGCGTTTCCAGTTTCTATTGGAAAAGCCAACTTCAATGCCCTTGAGAATGCGGTTATCGTATTCTTGATTTAATGCATCAATGACTTCGTTGTATTTATCTAAATCAAGGGGTCTATCTTCATAATTAAATGTTGGACTGATTAAGTCTAAGTGTTCTGTTGTGATGATTATTCCATCAGTTAATTTTAAGTAGGCTTCAAATTCTTCTTTTGAATCTGTGGAAAAATAAGTATGCATGTGTTGGTCAATATAGTTCATGAGCGTCCCTCTTTTCATTTTGTTAATTATATTAAAATATAGCACTAATGAACTCGTTATTCAATTATGCATACTTTATTTTGAAAAAGTGACTCATAAATCTTCCTTTTATTTCATACACAAATTATTCATTGATTCCATATCAAGGACATAAATTAAAGAAAATATTCTATGATATAATTTGAATATAATAGAAAGAGAGGCGTATTTTCAATGATGATGAGTCCTGAAATGTATTATGAACTGCATATTAAAGATAAACCAAGAAAGAGTGTCGAAAAGGAGATCAGATCTCTAAAAAGGCAAAATAGAAAATTAAGAAATATACTTGCAAACAAGGATGATATGGAAATAATCATTATGAGTCCTAGTTATGAAATGCAACTCGACTTTAATTTAGATATCATAAAAATGGCAGAAGCGTATCTACAAAAAATTGATTAAAATACACTCACTAAAAAACTAAAATTAATATTGATAAATATTAAAAGAATTGAATTAAAATCAAATGGAATGCGACTCAAAAATAGAGAATGACACCGTTATATAAATATTAGAAATGTAAATTGTTTCAGATGTTTACATATGTTTTCAGTAAGTGCTTGTAAAAGATGTGGTAAAAGCTTATAATTCACTTTATAGAAGAGGTGATACCATGCACGAGAAATTAAACTTTATTATGATTGCGCCCCATTTCCCTGAAAATTTTGACACCTTTGCGCTAAGACTCAATGAAGCTGGTTTTAATACACTTGGAATTGCGGATGTTCCTTATGATTCGCTCAGTGATGTGTTAAAAAACAATCTCACTGAATACTACAAAGTAGATGACTTAGAAAACTATGAAGATGTACTTAAAGCTGTGGGTTATTTTGTTTCCAAGTATGGTCGTATTCATCGTATTGAATCTCACAATGAACACTGGCTTGAGCTTGATGCAAAGTTAAGAACTGATTTTAATGTTTTTGGTTATAAAAATGAAGATATTGAACACATAAAAAATAAATCGGGTATGAAGAAAGTATTCAAATCGTTAGGATTAAAAGTTGCGGATGGTCGCGTTTTTAAAGATGAAAAAGATGCTTTTAAACTTGCCCGAAGACTTAAATATCCTGTCATTATCAAACCTGATAGTGGTGTTGGTGCCAGTGATACTTTCAAAATTAACTCAAAAAATGATTTAGAAGACTTCTTTAAAACTTATAATCCAAATATAAGCTATATAATGGAAGCTTTTGTTGAAGGAGATATTGTGACTTTTGATGGTCTTACTAATCAAAGAGGAGACATCGTCTTCTCTTCATCACTCATTTATAAAGAAAACGTACTGGATACTGTGAAATATGATTCAGACATTTTCTTTTATATTCCAAGAAGAATAGATAGAGATCTCAGAGCCTTAGGAACTCAAATTGCGAAAGCATTTAATACAAAAGAAAGATTTTTCCACTTTGAATTCTTTAAGACCAAAGAAGGTGAAATCATTCCCTTAGAAGTCAACATGAGACCACCTGGTGGTGCAACGATTGACATGTTTAATTACGCAAACAATTTAGATATCTTTAAAGAATACGCAAATCTTGCGAAAGGCTTGCCATTTGGATCAAAAATGGAAAGACCTTACTACTGTGCTTATGTTTCTAGAAAGTATCAAAACTATACTTATGCACATACACAAGATGATATTAAAGCGTATCTTGGACATGATTTTATCAGTGTCCAAACCATTCCAGGCGTTTTTGCGCAGATTATGGGTGATGAAGGCTATCTTTTCAAATGTAAAACTAAAAGAGAACTGGACACATATATTAACTACATCAGCAAAAAGGAGAAGAAAGCATGAAAGTAGAACGAAGAAGCCACTACAGTGGGAATTTAGGGCGTGAAATGTATTTCAATGTCTATGGACATGCTGGAAAACCGATGATTGTTTTTCCATCTTCAGGTGGTAGTCAAGATGAGTATGTAGCCTTTGGCATGATTGATGCTTTATCTCACTATATTAACGAAGGTATTATCAAAGTCTATACACCACAATCTATAGATCAAGAGTCATGGCTTGCGAGTTATAAAAATCCACATGATATGGCATCAGCCCATGATCAATATGATAAATATATTATCCATGAGTTTGTAGCGTTGGTACGTTATGAATCAAACTGGCACTTTGGTCTTATTGCGACAGGATGTAGTATGGGTGCATACCATGCTGTGAACTTTGGTTTAAGGCATCCTGACGTCTTTGATGTGGTGATTGCACAAAGTGGCGTCTATGATGTGCGTTTCTTTTCAAAGGATTTCCATGATGAACAAAAAGCTTACTACAACTCTCCCATTGATTACTTATCAAATATGAGTGACCCTTGGTTTTTAGACCATTATAGAAATAATGCATTTATTGTTTCTGTAGGACAAGGAGACTGGGAAGAGCCACATATTTATGATACAAAACGTCTTGAAGAAATCTTCCATCAAAAATCAATCCCTGGTTGGTTTGATTATTGGGGAACAGATGTTGCGCATGATTGGGTATGGTGGCGTCACCAAATCCCTTACTTTATGGGGGAATTAAGAAGAAAAAACAAACTATAACGTTATCCAAAAGGAACTCAAGTATCTTGAATTCCTTTTTTAATGGTATCTTTACACATTACCTTGACCTTCTTGTTACTAGAAGCTGTATAATAACACTATATAAGGAGTGCTAAATCTATGAACATCAACAAAGTCAGCCAAATAACTGGGGTAGATTAAAAGACAATAAGATATTATGAAAAAGAAGGACTTCTTGAAGTAAAAAGATCTTTAAATGGATACCGAAGTTTTTCTCAAGAAAACATTGATACAATTGCCCTCATCGAATTACTGAGGTTTTTTGATTTAAGTATCGAGGAGATTAGAATGTATATTAACTCTAAGTTAAGTTTAGAAGAAATCAAAAAGATTGCTAAAGAAAACATTGAAAAGCTTAAAGATAAAACAATTGAAAGAGAAAATACGATTCATTTATTAAGCAAAGATAATCTTGAGTCATATCTAAACAATCCAGAGATCATTAAAGAATATACATATAAAGATATGATTATTGAAAAAGCATTCTCATTTAAAATAGCCAGTTTGGTAAATATGCTCTACTATTTTTTGGGACCATTCCTACTTTTAATTTACTTTTCAATTGTGGATAAAAGCACTTCTCGACCCTTGAGTTTCACAATGGATTTTATATTTATTTTGAGTATTTTATATTTATTTTGAGTATTTTATATATGTCCGCAAGCTTTGTTGAATTGTTTGATTATAGAGAACCTTATCGTGCTTATAAGAAGTTTTTTAAAGTGGTGATCATTATTTTTAACTTTTTGACGCTACTATTTCTTCAAGAAAAATATGCGCTTCATATATTCACAGATACAAGCAGTATCGCATTGAGTGAAAACAGTCAAATTATTGTCTTCTTAATGATTTTATCCGTCGTTTTTTATACTTTTAGTTTGATTCAAAAAAATCAAAAAGTAAGGTTATTTGCGTTCCTATTCTTATTCATTGGATTATTTTTATCCATTACCAATCGTAGTGACATTAAAGAAGATGGCAGTATCATTCGATATACATCCTTAAATTTAAAGGGAAAAGTTTATCCTGTGGCCGACATTCAAAAAGTTGAAATAAAGTCTGATAAAAGAGGTAAGAATTATCGTTATTATATTTATTATGATGACTATAAAATTGATGCATTTTCCGTATTGAGAAATGAATATGATGGATTTCAAAAACATGAAAACTTAGATCAAATATATCGTAATCAACAAGTTGAAAGAATCATCAACATTCAAGGTGAGTGTCGTTTAAATAAGGATGAATGTGAATCATTAGAAATTATTCAATCATAAAAAAAAGTTCGTTTTCGAACTCCTTTTACTCTAAAGCATAAATCAAAAACTCACCGAAGTGTTCAGCCCAGTATTCTTCTGAGTGTGTTTCACCATAAAGAATTCTAAGCCAAATATTATCAATTGATACGCCTGTTTTGATTAGGCTTTGAACATAATAGAGTGAACTGTTAATATAAGCTTGATTGATATTTACATCACTAAAAGTGCTGTCCGTGTCATTCCCTTCTTGTGTTCCAACCTGAATATAAACCTTTGTATCAGGGTGAAGGGGACGTGATTTAATATACTCTTGGAAATTTTTCTCACTGAGCCATGACGCTAGTGAAAAGACACCCAAAACACCATAAACATCAGGGTACAAAGATCCCATAAAGGCACTGATAATGCCACCCATAGAACTTCCCACAACACTGGTATTTTTTCTATCAGACAGTGTTCTATAGTTTTGATCGATAAAAGGTTTTACTTCTTCAGTAACCCATTTTGCATATTCAAAACCTTCACCACCATAAGTACCATCATCAAAGACCCAAGGCGCATATTCATCAAGTCTTTTTTCACCATCATTATCAATTCCTACAATAATGACTTCCATATTGGCATTGTTTTTTAGATGTGGAATGACTTTCCATGAATGACCAGAGAAAGACTCTTTGCTGTAGAATACATTTTGTCCATCGTGCATATAGACAACTGGATAATATTTATCAGTGTGATTTTCATAATTCTTAGGAAGTAAAACACGGATTCTCCTTTTTTCTTCATTATAAAAAGGCTTTAAATAATGTGTTTTTAACTTTAGTTGATTGTAATAAAAATAGTTTTTCATAAAGTCACCAAGCTTTCGACTCATTCATTTTATCACATAAAAAAACGGCGCTCAAATGCAGTGGTTTTATCGTATACTTCCTGTTGGCTCAATAGATGAAAAAAGATAAAACATATTACGAGCTATATTGTAATGTGGTATAAAATATATAGGTGGTATTATGAGTTCTAAACAACGATTTGTTAAACAAATAAGAATAGAATCTATTGAATTTTTATATGGAGTTTCACTCGTCATCTTTATCTTTTTTTATTGAAGATGAAACGTACGCTATACAATGCGTTTCTCTTGGAAATAGACGGGATCTGTTTAATATAATATAAGAATTAGAATGTTTTTGTGATTTGAAACTGTTTATGAATTTTATAAAATATTTTTCCAGGTCATGTTATTAAATTAGCATATTAAAGGAATAATCAGTGATGCCTCTTAAGAAGATATTGATCATATCTTCTATTTTTATTGTATCTAAAGCATCATTTGAATAGGATTCGGAAATATAAGAAGATAGAACTCTTAAAAAATGTTGGGATACATTAGCGGTAGACAACTCCGGTATTATAAACTTCTCGATGGATTCAAAATATTGAATGAAGGGATTAAAATAATTTTCGCTCCAAACAGAAAAAATACTTGAGTTTGTTTTTTTAGATACAGAATGTTGTAGATCATTCATCATTAAAGTAAAGTTCATTTTATGTTTGTCTCTTAGGTAAAGTGCCATTTCAGTCAAACAATCTCTCTTAGATTGTTTTTTTATGAGTATGGCATTTAAATCTGAACCTATTTCTACTGCAAATTGGGAGATAACTTCAATGAAAATTTCTTCCTTGTTTTTAAAATGATGGTATATCGCAGGTTGCGTGACATCTAGAATTGAAGCAATTTGTCGTGTTGACGTCGCGACATATCCTTGTTTCATAAATAAATCAGTTGCAACAGTAATGATTTGAGTTCTTAAATTGTAAGTCATGATATCAACCACTTTCTAACCTTTTATGAATATTTTAAAACAAATTGAAGCATATTACTATTATTTCGACTTATCAAGTGATAAATTATACTTATCATGTGATAAGAAGCATCTTTGTGAAGAACTATTTTACTTCAATTTGTAAAATTGATATCCATAAAAAAAGTTGAATCAAGATTTGTTGTTTAATAAGTTCTCAATGACATCAAGAGATAAAAAATGCTATTTAATAGGCTGGATAGATTAGGAAATTATATGGAAGAATATAAACCAAATATAGGGTATGCATCAATGAATATTGATGTTGAACCACAGAAATATAAAACATGTAGAAAAGAAAACATTAACAACGATAATTTATATCATTTAATACAACACAATTTAAAAGTATTAGAAAATACAATTGATTATAACATTAAAAACAATAACAAAATGTTCAGGGTATCTTCATCATTAATACCATTTGGATCCAGTGAATTAAACACTTTAAATTGGGAAGATACATTTAAAGATGTTTTTTCACACTTGAAAAATAAAATAGAAGCCAATGAAATTCGTATTTCTGTACATCCCGGACAATATACGGTGCTTAATTCACCAAATAAAGAAGTCGTAGAAAATGCAATATTAGACTTAAAGTATCATGCGAAATTAATTCAACTTCTATCGCCTCAAAATAATTCTAAGATTATTCTTCATGTGGGCGGTGTTTATGGTAATAAAGAAGATGCCATGAATCGATTTGTTGATGTATATTTAAATCGCCTTAGTGATGAAATTAAAGCACATTTGGTTATTGAGAATGATGATAGGTTATTCACAGTTGCAGATGTCCTGTGGATATCATCAAAAACTAAGGTGCCAGTCGTCTTTGATAATTTACATCATGAAATCAATCCATCCCTTGAAAATGAACCAATACAAATAATCATAAACAAAGTTTTAGAGACTTGGCATGGTGAAAAACCAAAGTTTCATTATAGTCAACAAGCACAAGGAAAAAGAATTGGTGCACACTCAGATACCATTGACTTAGGAAAATTTATAAAAGATTATCATGAAATATATTACTCAGCTAATGTTGATATTATGTTAGAGGTTAAAGATAAAAACCGATCATTTATGAAAGTGAACCAATATTTTAATCCATCTCAAACGGTTTTGGAGCAAGAATGGGCTCGCTATAAATATTATGTCATGTCTAAGTCTCAAAAGGCATACAACGATTTACGTTTCATGTTTAGAAATAATGGTAAGGTCGATGTTCGTTCATTTTATAAAATTATAGATGATTTGAGCGATCTTGATATAAACGAAAAAGCTGAAGCAAACACATTCTCACACGTTTGGGGTTACTTTAAAAGATTTGCGACGGAAAAAGAAAAAGAAACCTACCTTAGACTACTTGAAAATCAAAGCATTGATGCGATGTATCGACATTAAAAAAAACTCTCAAGTAAATATAGAGTGGAGTACTTACAAAACAGTTACTATTTTAAGGAGCGATAATATGTTTTTAGCATTCAAAGAATTAAAAAAAGAAAAGTTAAGATTTGGTATGATCCTTTCAGTGGTCGTATTAATATCCTTTCTGGTTTACTTTTTATCAAGTTTAGCCTTCGGCCTATCACAATTGAATCGAACGGCACTTGACCACTGGCATGCTGACGGTGTTATCATTACTGAATCTTCCAACAAAAATTTATATGCATCCACGATAGATGTTGATAAAGTGCAAGATTTAAAAGACGAGAATACAGAGTTTGTTTCAATTAGTAATGCAACTGCAACAGTGAATGGTAGTGAAAGTACATCGCTTGTGTTCATGGGGTTTGAAGATAAAAATGCTACCATTGTTCCTAAAATTATTGAAGGAAGTCATGCCACGGATGATTTTGAAATACTTATCAGCCATAACATCAAAGAAAAATATGATGTTAAAGTGGGGGATATCTTAAAACTATCTGATACAAAAAGAGAATTTACCATTAAAGGGTTTACTGAAAATTCAAATTATAATACTGTACCTGTTGTGTATGGAAATAGAGCTATGATATCAAATCTCATGTTGAATTATGATACTTCTTCAACACAACAAGATGCCAACACAAGTGCAACACCAAACATGCCAGAAAGAATATCACTTGTATTAGTGAAAGATGAGTCAAAATTAAATTTGTCAGACATTAATGATGAATTAGTATATGTTGATATGAACACGTTAATTGATGCGCTTCCAGGTTACAAACCTCAAATATTAACTTTTGGTTTGATGATTGGTTCGCTCTCAGCAATTGTTGCCATCATAATGGGGATCTTCATGTATATTCTCACAATGCAAAAAAAGTCCATCTTTGCGGTTTTAAAAATACAAGGCTATCAAAACTTGACAATTATTTCGTCAATCATGATACAAATCATTGCAATAATCTCATTTGGTTTATGTATCAGTTTTGGATTAAACCAACTCACCATACATTTTTTACCACCTAGTGTTCCAGTACTATTAAATATTAAGTTAATAATCATGGTATCATTATTTATTTTGCTCGCATCATTAATCGGAGCAATATTTTCAGGTTTATCAGTCTTAAGAATAGATCCATTAGAAGCTTTATAGGAGGTGTGACATATGCTTAAAATAGAAAACGTAACAAAGAAATTTGAAGATGGTAAATCAAATATACTTGCGGTTGATAATATCAGTTTAGAACTTGAAAAAGGAACTTTCGCTGCCATTGTAGGTCCAAGTGGATCAGGGAAATCAACACTCCTAACGATTATGGGGGCACTTCAAAGACCAAGTGAGGGTACCATTGAACTTGATGGTACGAATTTATATACCGTATCAGAGAAAAGAAGATCTGAAATACGATTTAATAATCTAGGATTTGTGCTACAAGGCTCTAATTTAATTCCGTATTTAACCATCGAAGAACAGTTTCTATTAAAACTTAAAAAAAGTAAATTGAAAGATAAAACGTTATATGCAGATTTACTGAGTAAGTTAGGAATTTCCGATTTAAAACACAAGTATCCTGATGAAATATCAGGTGGTGAAAGACAACGCGTCGCAATCGCATTAAGCTTAATTCTTAAACCCGATATAGTTTTAGCAGATGAACCTACCGCAAGTTTAGATACTGATAAATCATTTGATGTCGTCGCTATGCTAAAAGAAATCACCCAAACAATGAATACAACCGTTGTCATGGTAACCCACGATACACGAATGTTAGAACAGTGCGATAGAATCTTTGAAATCATTGACGGAAAACTTGAGGAAAAAACGAATTAATTATAGACATAAATAAAACGCACTTACGTGCGTTTTATAAGCTCATGGGTTTAAAGAATTTCGAGAATCATATCAATGATAGTTTCATATAATTTAATCTTGTCTTCACTTGATTCTAATGAAATAGCTTTTTTTAGATAATGAATACCAAGCGCATCACCCGATGCTGGATGAAGAAACAATCCAACATAATATCCAATAATATAGTTTAAATAGATAATCACATCTTTATTGGTTTTTGGATCTTTTTCAAAGTGCAATAGTTGAGCCAACAATCTAAAGTAAATGTTGTTTGTATCTACATTTTCTTTGAAAAAAATGCCTTCAATCACAAGCACTGAGTCTGTTGTAATTAATTCAAAAGTTTCTTCAGCTGTGAGCATATACTCATTATAGTAATCAAAATATGCTTCAAGTGTTATCATGACTTTTCTCCTATTTATCTTTTTATGATAATAAACTTATTGACTAAAACCATCCCGAATCGTATCAAGAATGATCGCACAGTTAAGAGATGCAGAAAGCGGCATGATGTCACTTTCTTTTTTATTATTTATATATAAATCTACAAAGTGTTTGATTTGACTATAAAAGTCATCATGTTCATATGTAACATCAATGCTCTCTTCTTTACCATCGAAAGTTATTAGTTTATATTTCTGACTACGGTGTAAATCATAGACTTCTATCTTACCAAGTGTTCCGGTTATTGTGGCTACTTTGGGAAGATTTCTATCAAAAGCAATTTTTATTTTACCACTACCATTTTCATTGAATAACTCTGCATTCACATAAATATCAACAGGATCAATAATGCTTTGGATGTCTTTCAAACTAAATCCTTCCCCCAAAAAGTCATCCAACCAACTTGCACAGTAAATCCCAGTATCAAGTAATACACCGCCTTGATGGGGTTCTAAATGGTATGAATTTTTGAGTGCATCTTGTGGCATTTTATTACATAAGACAGTATCAATATGTGTAATGTCTCCGATGACTCCTTCTTTGATTCGTTTTTTAACTTCCACATAAGCAGGAACAAATCGACTTTTCATCGCTTCCATAAAAAGAATCCGTTTATCTTTAGCAACTTCAATGATGGTTTGCGTTTCTAGTGCTGATAATGCTGCAGGTTTCTCACATAGGACTGCCTTTCCATGTTGCAGCGCTTTGATGGCCCACTTTTTATGAAGGCCATGAGGTAGTGCAATATAGACGCAATCTATCTTGTCATCTTTAAGAAGTTCCTCATAGTCTAGGTAATAACGCTCAAAATCAAATTTCTCTTTAAATTCTAGTGCTTTTGTTTCATTTCTCAGTGCAATCGCAACCAGCTTACTATTTTTTTCAAACGCCAAACTTGATGCGAAGCGATGTGCAATATTACCAGCTCCCAGTATTCCCCAATTCACCATGATGTCATCTCCTTCATTGATTAAATTTATATTCATTTTAACATAAAGATCCTATTTTTATCTTTCATTTCTATATTTGGCTCCCTTTGACATGCAAAATCGTGAGTTTTCAATGGTAGTGATTTGTGATAAAATAGATTAAATTACGAAGACGTAATTGAATGATGCTTATTGTATTTAACAATAAGGTGTTAATAGGTGGAGGATTCCACTAAAAATGCACTTTTAAAAGATTGTGATGATTATAAAAGTTTCAATCTTTATTTATAGATGGGTGATAAAATTGAAAAATTCAATAAAGTTAATATACATTTTGATATCATTAGGTTTTTTAGGCTTGGGGATTTTAGGTGCAATTTTGCCTTTTCTTCCAACAACGCCTTTTATCCTGATATCATCACACTTCGCGCTAAAGGGTTCAAAACGACTTGATGAAAGCATTAAATCTTCAAAGCTTTATCAAAAGCATGTTGCATCACTTATGAGCAAACGTGCCATGACACTCAAATCGAAAATATCTATTTTGAGTTTTGCGACGTTCATGCTTTGTATTCCTTTATTTATTACAGATTCAATGTTACTACGTATTTTTATTTTAATCATTATGGTTGTTAAGTATGCAACGTTTATTTTCTGGATTGATACGATAGAAACAGTGAGCATTGAATATGATTAATAAAAGACTCTTTAATTTAGTAGATGGAACAAAACGCCTTATTTTTAATGGCGTTTTTTATCAATGGCTTTCTTTATTAATGAACATTATTTTCTTATTTAATATTAAACAAATATTTGATAAAAAGGTTGGTTCAATATTCTTATGGCTTTTGATGCAAAGCTTTTTAATTTTGATGAAAATTATTTTTATTACACATAACAAAAAAGAATCTATAAAGACATCAAATAAAGTTAAAGAAAGTTTGCGTCAACAATTATATAAGTTTTTAATATCATTGGGTGCTTCATACCAAACACATATTGGATCTTCAACGATTTCTCAGCTTATTACAGAAGGTGTTGATCAATTAGAGGTATATTTTGGTTTGTATCTTCCACAGTTTTTTTATGCGATGGTTGCACCTTTGACACTATTTGTATTTTTAAGTTTCTTTAATTTTAAAGTAGCAATCATTTTATTGATTTTAGTTCCTTTGATACCCGTATCCATCGTCTTTGTGCAAAAGTTTGCGAAACGAATTTTAAATCGATATTGGGGTTCATATACTGAACTCAGTTCAACGTTTTTAGATAGTTTACAAGGCTTAAGTACTTTAAAGTTTTATCAAGGTGATGCAATGAAACATCAACAGATTAATGAAGAATCTGAAAGCTTTAGAAAGGCAACGATGCGTGTTTTGGTGATGCAATTAAACTCCATATCTGTAATGGATTTGGTTGCTTATGGTGGTGCAATGCTTGCCATCCTCATTTCTTATAAAGAGTATTCAAATGGTTCGTTTAGCTTGGGGACATTTTTAATGATTATTTTAATATCATCAGAGTTTTTTATTCCCATGCGTTTATTGGGTTCATACTTTCATATTGCGATGAATGGTGCAGCAGCTGCAGATCGTATTTTTGATATATTAGATATAGAAAACAAAATGATAGAAAGCATCCATGAAATCAATCACACTGAATTCACTGCGAGAAGTCTTAACTTCTCATATGATACAAAACAAGTACTTTGTGATATCAATTTTGAAATTAAAGAAAATAGTTTTGTGTCTTTCGTTGGGGAAAGTGGTAGTGGTAAAAGTACCATTCTTTCTCTTTTAGCAAAACATCTTGAGACATCCAACTTAACCCTAGATTCAAATGATATTCGTTACTTTAATAAAGATGTGTTTTTTAATCATATTCTTTTGGTATCATCAAGGTCATATCTTTTTAAGGGCAGTGTCCGCTTTAATTTAAGTATGAGTGGTATTGCAGATGATCAAAAAATGATTGATATTTTAAAAGTTGTTGATTTATGGGACATGTTAGAAAGTAGAGAAGGCTTGGATACAGAAGTAAAAGAGCGTGCTTCTAATTTTTCTGGTGGAGAAAAACAACGTCTTATCTTAGCGCGCGCATTACTGTTTAATCCTAATGTTTATTTATTTGACGAAATTACTTCCAATGTAGATGTAGAGAGTGAAGCAATTATTTTAGATGTGATCAATCAATTAGAAAATAAAACAATTGTGATGGTTTCACATCGTTTAAGGAATGTTATCAATAGCGATATAATTTATGTACTTGATGATGGAAAAATTGTGGAAGAAGGGACACACAATCAATTGATCAAACAAAATGGATTGTACTCTAAATCCTTTAAAACACAAGACTCTTTAGAAAGAGTGGGGCAACCATGAGAAAAAGAAATGGATTTTCGATTATGGCAAAACTCATCACTTTGATCAAACCTTTGTGGCTTTTGATGTTCTTTGCGATTGTGGTGGGAAGTATTGGACATTTGTCTGCAATATTAATTCCAACCATTGGAATCACTTTAGTCTTCTTTAAAGATTATCATCATATACTTATACCACTTCTGATTCTTTGTGGTGTATTGAGGGGTGTCTTTCGATATATTGAACATGCTTTAAATCATGAACTTGCATTTAGAGTCTTAGCGCAACTTCGTGATTTGGTGTTTGGCAAAATGCGAGAGTTGGCACCGGCCAAATTAGAAACAAAAGATCGTGGCAATTTAATCACTTTAATTACCTCTGATATTGAACAACTTGAAGTGTTCTTTGCGCATACAATTTCTCCTGTTTTTATTGCGCTGATTGTGAATGCGATTGTTGTATTTTTGATCGCAAAAATATCAGGGTATCTTGCGATTGTAAGTCTTATAGCTTATTTAACAGTGGGGATACTCATTCCAATTGTTTACAGTTCAATGGGGCGTGAAAAGGGTCTTTTATATCGTCATCAACTGGGTGATTTAAATTCGTTCGTGTTAGATGGTATTTTAGGAATTTATGATGTACTACAGTTTTCTCAAGACACAAAACGCTTAAAAGAATTAGAGCTTCGTTCAAAGACATTAAATAATGCACAAAAAGACATGAATCGATACAGTATTTTAAATCATGCCTCTGTTGAACTGGTCATTTTTATTTCTAATATGCTTTTAATCGCCCTTGGATTTATATTAGAAATTGAAATAGGACGTCTTTTGATTGCGCTTGTTTTACATACAAGTTCATTTGGACCCGTCATTGCATTATCAAATCTTGCGAATAATATGTATCATACACTTGCGAGTGGCGAACGCGTGTTAGATTTACTTGAAGAAAAACCAGTTGTTGAAGAAGTGATAAATGATGAACCCTTTAGCCATGGTCCTATAGAACTTAAGGATGTAAACTTTAAATACGATGAATCTCTCGTTTTAAAAAACTTGAACACTCATTTTAATGAACATAAAATTATAGGTATCCAAGGGCCATCGGGTTCTGGAAAATCCACCATATTAAAACTACTCATGCGCGTATATGAAGTCGATAGTGGAGAAGTTTTAATACATAACACGAATATCAATGAGATTGATAGTAAAGCTTTAAGAACATCACAAGCACTCATGTCTCAAAATACTGATTTATTTGAGATGAGCATCTATGATAATATTCGTCTTGGTGCCTGGAATAAGCCAGATAAAGTTATAGATGCTGCTAAAAAAGCTGGGATCCATGATTTCATCTTGAGTTTAAAAGATGGCTATGATACAAAACTTGCTGAATTTGGCTCATCTTTATCATCGGGTGAAAGACAAAGAATTGCCTTGGCACGTTTATTTATGGGGGATACAAGTTTACTTATTTTTGATGAACCTACAAGTAACCTCGATAGCTTAAATGAAGCAATCATCCTAAAAAATTTACAAAAACACAAAGATGATAAAACAATCATCCTTACTTCACATCGTTTATCAACCATGAATATCGCGGATGAAAGATATGAGTTTATTGATGGTGTTTTGTCAAAACTAGAACATTGAGCCCTAACTTTAATGGGTTAGAAATATTGAACCATTCTGATGTGATACCATAACAAATTAAATAAATGAAGATTATTTCAAAACCTCAGAACGATATTCAATTTTCCCATCAATAACATCATCATAGAAAGAAATTTTATCTTCAACAAATTCCAATGAAGCCGAAATAAGTTCTAAGTTTTTCAATAATTCTTGCTTTGTTTTTTGCAACATCATCTTTCGTGCTTTAATTGTTTGCGGTCCTTGATAAACAAGTGAAACATATTTTTTCATATCTTTAATCGACATTTTACAGTTTCTAAGTTTTAGCAATCCTTCAATCAACGCGAAATCTTGTGCGTCAAATATGCGATAATTATTGTAATCACGTGTATGGTTTGGAATTAAACCTTCGTTACAATAATATTTTAAGGTTGCATAAGTGATATCCAGTTGTTTCACAATATCATTCATTGTATATTTCATGATTCCTCCTTGCATGGAAGCTACTTCCGTGTTCTATAATAAGTTTATAATGATTTGTTTAGAAAGGAAAGGATATGATGAAAACAATTTATTTAATGCGCCATGGTCAAACTTTGTTTAATGAACAAAAAAAAATTCAAGGTTTTTGTGACTCACCTTTAACTCAATTAGGAATCATACAAGCTCTTGAAGCTAAAAAGAGACTTATTAATTTAGATATTCATTTTGATGATGCCTATAGTTCAACGTCAGAAAGAGCCATTGATACATTACGACTTGTTACTGACATTCCATTTGAAACTAGAAAAAAATTACGTGAATGGAATTTTGGGAGACTCGAAGGTGAAGGAGAACATTTAAATCCACCACTTCCTTATGGCGATTTTTTTGTGCAATTTGGTGGTGAAAGTCAAGTAGAACTCAGTAAAAGAATTAACGATGAGGTTATGGAAATCGCACAAAGTAGCAAAGGTTCTCATATCTTTATTGTGAGTCATGGTGCTGCCATCGCAAATTTTTACTTACATTGGGAAAGCTTTAGTAGTGTTAAAAGAGAGTCATCAATAAAGAATTGTTCTATCTTTAAATATGAATATATAAACAACGAATTTATTTTAAAAGAAATTATTGCTTAATTTAATGTATACTCAAACCTAGATATTTATTCTATGACCCAACAAAGAGTAAAATTTAATCAGCTAAATTACTTTTATTACTTTAAAAATTTGCTTAAAAACCGCTCAATTCGCTTTGATTCTCAAACGAAAGAGCGGTTTTTATAATATACTTTAATAGGAAAAGGCTTATCTTGAATTGAAATGTAGAATCTTTGCATTGGATTTTTCCTTAATGCAAAATGTGTTCAATTTCAATAATTTCAACCATGATATTTTATAAGTGAGGAAGATACTATGATTACCAACAGAAGAATTATAATTTTTGAAACAATACTTAAATCAGATCAATTTGTACAATTGCATGATTTAACCCATCTCCTAGAGAAGTTCTAACGCATATCATTGATAATACATATGAAGTGATACCGCAAAATTTAAACACATTAAATTATGTTTATGAGCTCTTTGAATTTAACGATGATACTTTGGAGCAAGAAATCTATGATGCACTAGAGTTTCTTAAAAGATACAACATCATTATTAAAGAAGTTGATTTTGAGTCAGAAACATTGGATCAATTACTGGATGATATTCGAAGCTATATAGAAAACTCACCTTATGCTTTTGACTTAGAAACGTTGATTAAAGACTTGAGATATCACTTTCAAACTTTGGAAAATAGAGAACAAGACTTTGAAGATGACCATTTGGTATAAAATGAGATCAAATTTAGATATCAAGAATACTATGAAATTGGAAGAAAAATTGGTCGAATCTTTGAAACATACTTTAAACCCTTATCAGATTTAGAGGTTGCTTATATTACGATTTACCTCTATAAAAATAGTTTAAACAAAACACATCGAAAACGCGTGATTGTGGTATGTGCCACAGGTAAAGGCCTGTCAACACTTCTTGAAACAAGAATACAAAGGATCTTTCCAAGTATAGATATCCTTGCCATAAAGTCTTACTACCAAATGACTAATTTTTAAAACTATGAAGCAGTAGACTTTGTTATTACAACGATTCCTTTAAATCTAAGAAATGTTAAAATGGTCAATATATCTAACGTGTTATCTAAAGCAGACATACGAAAAAGTCGATATTTGATGTATGATTCAATGGATTCATTAATATATCTAAAGATGGACATGTACAAGATTTTGTTTTAGATGCAAGAAAGCGCGGTGTGCTTTTTGATATTGGTCATGGTAGTGAAAGATTAGCTTTGGTGTTGCACAAAAGTCGAAAGAAGTTGGATTTGAAATGGATTCAATATCAACGGATATTTATATGAGAAATCTAGAAGATGGTCCCGTATTTGATTTTGCGACAACCATGAACAAATTCCTTTATTTGGGTTATAATAAAGAAGAGATTATCAAGAAAGTCACTCAAATTCCAGCAGCGATGATTGGACTTAAAAATCAAGATGAAATTAAACCATCATATTACCCAGACTTCACAATTTTTAAATTTGATAAACCAAAACATCCGCTGATTGACTCAAACAAGGTTGAAGTGACACTTGACAAAGGGTTTGTACCAACAAAAGTTATTGTGAAAGGAGTACTCTATGAAGTTAAGTAAAATTATCAATGCGGCTGGAAAAATGACGGTTCTTGGGGGAAGTGCAGTCAGTGAAGAAGTTTCAAACACACTTAAAGAAGCCAGTAGCTCATTCTATCTTATTGAAGAATTAACCGATGTTTTAAGCAAACAAATTGCCAAGATGAATGGTGCAGAAAGTGCACATATTGTACTCAGTGCTTCCAGTGGGATTGCTCAAACTGTTGGTGCCAGTATAGCAAAAGACAATTTAAGATTAATTTTAAATCCATATGACATGACACATACAAAAAGAGAAATTCTAATTGCGAAAGGTCATATTGTTGATTATGGTACAACCATTGAAGTCCCAATTAGAATGGGTGGCGGTGTGATTGTTGAAGCTGGTTTTTCAAATGGCTGTACAATTGATCATTACGAAACTTTAATTAATGAAAATACGGCCGCAATTCTTTATGTCATTTCACATCATGCCGTTCAAAAATCTATGGTTGGTTTAGAACCCGTCATTGAACTTGCCCAAAAGCATCATCTTCCAATCATTGTGGATGCAGCGGCTGAAGGTGACTTACGTAAGTATACAGAAATGGGCGCAGATGCCGTCATTTATAGTGGTACTAAAGCACTAGAAGGCCCTACTTCAGGTCTTGTTTTAGGTAAGGAAGCATTTGTAAAAAATGTTAAACTT
>RRZT011271761.1_pt1 | contig 19001 bp, 20 predicted proteins | sample 2165551 | NCBI WGS metagenome assembly RRZT01 (sample SAMN10456910, study PRJNA506462) | wastewater metagenome | biome: wastewater; feature: sludge; material: wastewater sludge; isolation source: wastewater sludge with Escherichia coli K12::gfp cells carrying plasmid... | place: USA: Moscow, Idaho... | reverse complement strand
GGGAGGGCGTCGGCCTGTGCTCGTACTTCCTCATCTCGTTCTGGTTCACCGAGGAGGCCAACGCGGTCGCCGGCAAGAAGGCCTTCGTCACCAACCGCATCGGTGACTTCGGCTTCATGCTGGCCATCTTCCTCACCTTCCTCACCGTCGGCTCGCTGGCCTACGAGGAGATCCTCCCCGCGGCCGGCTCCATGGCCACCACCACGGTCACCGCCATCGCCGCCCTGCTGTTCATCGGCGCCGTCGGCAAGTCCGCCCAGATCCCGCTGTACGTCTGGCTGCCCGACGCCATGGCCGGCCCGACCCCGGTGTCGGCCCTCATCCACGCGGCCACCATGGTCACCGCCGGCGTCTACCTGATGATCCGCATCAACCCGATGCTCGCGGCCTCCGCGGACTGGCTGCCGACCACCATCGCGGTGATCGGCGCCGCGACCGCGCTCCTGGCCGCGACCATCGCCATCGGCCAGAACGACATCAAGAAGGTGCTGGCGTACTCCACGGTCAGCCAGCTCGGCTACATGTTCGTGGCCATCGGGACGGGCGCCTACGTGGCCGCCGGCTTCCACATGATCACCCACGCCTTCTTCAAGGGCCTGATGTTCCTCGCCGCGGGCTCGGTCATCCACGGCATGCACGAGGAGCAGGACATGCGGAAGATGGGTGGGCTGCGCAAGCACATGCCCATCACCTTCTTCACCTTCCTCATCGGGTGGCTCGCCATCGCGGGCATCCCGCCCTTCGCCGGCTTCTGGTCGAAGGACGACATCCTCCTGTTCGCCTACCAGGAGAACAAGGTGCTCTGGGTGGTCGGCCTGCTCACCGCCCTGCTCACCGCGTTCTACATGAGCCGCCTGATGTTCCTGACCTTCTTCGGCGAGCCCCGCTGGGGCGCCGCCGCCGCAGAGGTCGCGGTGCCGGTGGGCGCGGGCGACGAGGCCCACGCTGACGGCGCGGAGGGCGAGGAGGCCACCCCCGAGGCGGCCGTCCATGGCGACCACCATGTGGACGCCGACTTCACGCCCCACGAGTCGCCCCCCACCATGACCATCCCGCTGATCATCCTGGCGGTGTTCTCGGTGGGCGCGGGCGTGTTCAACCTGCCCTTCGGGACCAACTTCTCCTTCCTGGAGAACTGGCTCGAGCCCGTCGTGGCCGGGGCCGAGACCCCCATGGACGTGGCCGGCGCCATGCAGTTCGTGCTCGCCGCCATCTCGGTGGTGCTCTGCCTGATCGGCATCTTCGTGGCCTACCGCATCTACCTGGCCCACAAGATCGACGCCAAGGTCTTCGACAAGGAGATCCTGGCCCGGGCCTGGCACATCGACGAGGGCTACGCCGCCTTCGTCAGCGGGCCCGGCACCTGGGCCTTCAACGCCCTGGTGTTCTTCGACACCCGCGTCATCGACGGGGCCGTCAACGGCGTGGCCGCCGTCGTGCGGGGCGGGTCGCTGGGCCTGCGCCGCCTCCAGACCGGCTACCTGCGCAACTACGCGCTGGGGGTGGCCGTCGGCGCCGTGCTCCTCCTCGCCTGGTTCATCACGAGGGCGGGGATCTGATGCTCGCGACCGCGGCCTCCGCCGCCACCGAAGCCAGCCCGTCGTTCCCGCTGCTCACCGCGCTGGTGCTGCTGCCGGGGATCGGCGCGCTCGTCGTCGGCCTCCTGCCCAAGCGCCGGCCCGAGCTGGTCCGCCTCACCGCGGTCCTGTTCGCCTCGGCCACCGGTGCGCTCACCCTCTGGCTGCTGGCCGCCTTCCACACCGGCGAGGCGGGCTTCCAGTTCTCCACCCAGCACACCTGGATCGCCGACCTCGGCATCTCGTGGCACCTGGGCGTGGACGGCATCTCGCTGCTGCTCGTGGTGCTCACCGGGATCCTCTTCCCGATCGCCATGCTGGCCACCGCCCCCCACCACGACCCCAAGCCGTACTACGCGTGGCTCCTCGTGCTCGAGGCGGGCTGCCTCGGGGTCTTCCTGGCCCTCGACCTGTTCGTCTTCTTCGTCTTCTTCGAGATCGTCCTCGTCCCGATGTACTTCCTCATCGGCGGCTGGGGCCACGGCAACCGGGTCTACGCGGCGCTGAAGTTCTTCCTGTTCACGATGTTCGGCTCGGCGCTCATGCTCGTGGGCATCCTGAGCCTCGTCATCCTGAGCGCCAAGGCCTCGGGCAACCCCATCACCTTCGACCTCGTCGAGCTGGCCCAGAGCCAGTCGGTGGCCACGGTCACGGCCCGTTGGATCTTCCTCGCCTTCGCCCTGGCCTTCTCCATCAAGACCCCGCTGTTCCCGGTGCACACCTGGCTGCCCGACGCGCACACCGAGGCGCCGACCGCGGGCTCGGTGATCCTGGCCGGCGTCATGTTGAAGCTGGGCACCTACGGCTTCCTGCGCTTCGGGCTCTACCTGTTCCCCGAGGCCACGGTGTACTTCGCCCCGTTGCTGTTGACGCTGGGCACCATCGGCATCCTCTACGCCGCCATCGTCGCCACCATGCAGAAGGACCTCAAGCGCCTGGTGGCGTACTCCTCGGTGGCGCACCTCGGCTTCATCGTGCTCGGCACCTTCGCCCTCACCCAGCAGGGCCTGACCGGCGGCGTGCTCCAGATGGTGAACCACGGCCTCTCCACCGGCGCCCTGTTCATCCTGGTCGGCTACATCTACGAGCGCCGCCACACCCGGGAGATCTCCGAGCTGAAGGGGCTCCAGACCGCGGCGCCCATCCTGGCCGCGTTCTTCACCGTGGTGATGTTCGCCTCCATCGGCCTGCCCGGCCTGAACGGCTTCGTGGGTGAGTTCCTCATCCTCACCGGCTCGTTCCTCACCGCCCGCTGGTGGACGGTGGCCGCCGCGTTCGGCGTCATCCTCGCCGCCCTCTACCTGCTCTGGGCCTACCAGCGGGTGTTCCACGGGCCCACTGACGACGCCAACCGCGACATGGGCGACCTCAAGGGCTGGGAGGCGCTGGTCATGGTGCCCCTCGTCGCCCTGATCGTCTTCCTCGGCGTGTACCCCAAGCCCGCCCTCGACCGCATCGACCCCTCGGTCTCCGAGCTCATCGCCCACGTCGAGGACCACAGCGACTACCGCGAGCCGACCGTCGCCACCGCCGGTGCCGCCGTCGGCGCCGAGCTGATCGCCGCCAACCCGCCTGCTGAGACCGAGCACGGGGAGGAGGGCGAATGACGGGCACCCTCGCCGGCCTCGTCACCCTGGCCCAGGCCAGCGGCGCCGAGGTGCAGGCCCTCGACACCCCCACCATCGACTGGTCGGCCCTGTGGCCGGGGATCTGCCTCGCCCTCGGCGGCATCCTGCTGCTCACCATCGCCTCGCTGGCCAAGCGCTGGCTCTTCGAGGGCTTCTACGCCCTGTTCACCGTGGCCGCCGGTCTCGCCGCCATCGCGACCTCCATCCCGTTGTGGCACGAGGTGCAGACCGGCGACGGGCCCTTCAGCGCGGTGGCCCAGGCCATCGGCGTCGACGGCTTCTCGGTCTACCTCACGGTCGTCATCGCCAGCGCGGTGGTGCTGACTGCCCTGCTCGCCGACGGCTACCTCCGCCGCGAGGGCATGGAGGGCCCCGAGTTCTACGTGCTGATGCTGCTCTCGGCGTCCGGCGGCGTGGTCATGGCCTCGGCCAACGACCTCATCGTGATGTTCCTCGGCCTCGAGGTGCTTTCCATCAGCGTCTACGTGCTGGCCGCCATGCACCGCAAGCGCACCACGTCGCAGGAAGCGGGCATCAAGTACTTCGTGCTGGGCGCCTTCTCGTCGGCGTTCTTCCTCTACGGCATCGCCATGGTCTACGGCGCCACCGGCTCCACCAACATGGTGAGGATCGCGTCCTTCCTGGCCACCGAGGTGCCGCTCACCGACGCCACCCTGCTGGTCGGCTTCGCCTTCCTACTCGTCGGCTTCGGCTTCAAGATCGCCGCCGTCCCGTTCCACAGCTGGACGCCTGACGTCTACGAGGGCTCGCCCACGCCGGTCGTGGCCTACATGGCCTCGGGCGTCAAGGTGGCGGGCTTCGCCGGGCTCATCCGGGTCTTCTCCCTCACCTTCTCGACGTACGCCACTGACTGGCAGCCCATCATCTACGCGCTGGCGGTGTTGACCCTCGTGGTCGGCGCCGTCCTCGCCGTGGTGCAGACCGACGTGAAGCGCATGCTGGCGTACTCGTCCATCAACCACGCCGGCTTCATCCTGCTCGGCGTGGAGGCCGCCACCGCCCAGGGCACGTCGGCGTCGCTGTTCTACCTGGCCGCGTACACCTTCATGGTCATCGGTACCTTCGGCGTCATCACCGTGGTCAGCCGCAAGGGCGACGAGCTCACCAAGCTCGACGACTTCAAGGGCCTCGGCGGCAGCCGCCCGCTGCTGGCCTTCGTCTTCACCGTGTTCCTGCTGGCCCAGGCCGGCGTGCCCCTCACGTCGGGCTTCTTCGCCAAGTTCTACGTGCTCGAGGCCGCGGTCGACGCCAGCTCGTACTGGCTGGCCCTGGTGGCCATGCTCACCGCGGTCATCTCCGCCTTCCTGTACCTGCGCATCATCGTCTCGATGTACATGGGTGCGGCCGACGGCGACGACCCCCTGCCCGAGCTCGAGGGCCCCGAGGTGAAGGTGCCGGCGGCGGCGGGCCTGGCCCTCGCCATCTGCCTCGCGGTGACGGTGTTCGTGGGCTTCTTCCCCCAGCACCTGGTCGACCTCGCCAACGAGGCCATCCCCGTCCTCGTCGCCTCCGCCCCCTGATCGGCCTGGTGGCACGGTGACCGACTTCGGTGCGCTGACCCTCGAGCGACGCGACGAGGTGGCGCTCATCACGCTCACCGCCGGCGACAACCGCTTCAACCCCACCTCGATCGCGGCGTGGAACGCGGCGCTCGACGAGGTGGAGGCCGACGAGTCGGTCGCCGCCCTCGTCACCACGGGGACCGACAAGTTCTATTCGAACGGCCTCGACCTCGACTGGATGGGCACATTGGCGCCCGACGAGCGGGCGCAGTCCGGCCAGATGATCACCGACACCATCCGCCTGCTCGGTCGCTTGGCCAGCTTCCCGATGTTCACCGTGGCCGCCATCAACGGCCACGCGTTCGCCGGCGGCGCCATGCTCACCCTGGCCCACGACGCCCGGGTCATGCGCACCGACCGGGGCTTCTGGTGCCTGCCCGAGGTCGACCTCGGCATGCCGCTGGCGCCGGGCATGGCCGCCATCGTCCAGGCCCGCCTCACCCCGCAGGTGGCCCACGAGGCCGTGCTGACCGGCCGGCGCTACGCCGCCGACGAGGCGCTGGCCAAGGCCATCGTGGATGCGGTGGCCCCGGAGGAGGAGGTGGTCCGCGACGCCATCGCCCTCGCCGTGACCCAGGCCGCCCGCGGCCGCTCGACCATCGCCCAGCTCAAGCAGGACCTCTACGGGCCGGCGCTGGCCATCATGGCCGAGGGCGCCCTGCCCTAGCAGCGGCGAGCGAGACACGGCCGACCGGGCCCCTCACCACGACGGGGTGGCATCCCAGTCCCGCTGGTCCTCGCCGACAGCGAGCTCCGCCTTCGTGAGCGGACGACGCTCGTAGGCCTCGGCGTCGTTCTCGCAGCGACGGCGATACCGATAGTGGTCAAGGGTGTCTCGTAGCGCGGACAGGATGGTCACGGGACCACCGGTTCGATGCGGAGCGGGGCGACCTGGGCGATGCGGTCGAAGTCGGCGTCGGCGTGCAGCAGCGAGGCGCCGGCCTTGATCACCGGGACGGCGATGAGGCAGTCGGTCATCTTGCGGATGGTGATGCCACGGCGGCGAGCGGCGCGGTAGATCGCGGCGGCATCCTCGAACCCCTGGAAGGGGTCGAGGCGCAGCATGGCGAACGACGTCAGCTGGTCACCGAGCGTGGCCGCCTGCGCCTCGCCACGCCCGCCGGCGAGGACCTCCATCAGCACGACCTCGGTGATCGCCAGCTCGACGTCCGGGTCACGGGCCAACCCCACCACGGCGCGGTGCACGGGCGAGCCCGTGCCGCGCAGGAACTCGATGACCGCCGAGGTGTCTAGTACAACCAATCGGGGAACCGGGTCTGTCGCATCTCGTCCAGGTCGCCGTCCCAGCCGGTCCCCTCCAATGCGAGGAATCCCTCCCGAGAGCCCTGGCCCACGAGGCGTCGCAGGGCGAAGTCGACGACCTCCCTCGTCGTCTCGAAGCCGTAGAGCTCCTTGGCCTTGGCCACCAGCTCGTCGTCGATCACGATGTTGGTCCGGCCCACGAGGCGCACCGTACACATCCCTACACATCCCGTCGACGGGAAATCGCAACGGCCACTGCGAGGACGACGAGCCACAGCACGAGCAGGCCGAGGCCGGGGCGGAGGGCCACCTCCGAGCCTCCGGCGACCTCCTCCCGGTGGACCGCCCAGAAGACCACGGGGCCGACCCGGGCCGCGCCAGTCGCCGTGGCCAGCACCACGAGGGCGATGGTTGCGATGACGCCGGCGAGCAGGGCGAGGCGGGCGGTGCGGGTCATGTGGGCCTCCGGTGGGCACGTTCGAGGGTGGTGGCCGCGGCGAGGGCAGCGAGGGTCAGGGCGAGTCCGGCGACGGGGAGAACCCGCCCGGGGAGCTCACCGGCGATCGCCAGCAGCACGGTGGTGAGTGCGGCAGCGGCCAGGACGGCGCCAGCCTCGGCCGAGCCGTTGCCCAACTCGGGGCCGAGCGCCACCGAGACCGCGACCGCCGCGGCGGTCAGCGGGAGCAGGGCTACGAGCCATGCCGCAGCGACCGCGGGAGAGAGCAGCGCGGCGGTGAGGGCCATCCCAGGGGCGGCGGCCACCGCGCCGATGGCGAGGGCGCCGGCGGTCAGGGCCGCGACGTGGGGAGCGGCTGCGATGCCGAGGTGCGCCTCGGCGGGACGCCCGCGATCGGAGAGGCCCCGGGCGAGCGCGGCGGGCGCCGTCGTCACCTGAGCGCCGAGCATCGCCACGATCCGTAGGTCGAGGGCGCCAGGCACGCGGCGCTCGGCCCATGCCGCCCCCGCCACCAGCGCGACCGCCGTGGCCCCGGCCACGACCAGCGCCTCGAGGGTGCGGGGGTGGCGGACGAGGCGGCGGGCCTGCACGCGTACCAGGGGCACCTTGCGCTCCAGACGGAGCGGCCGCACCTGAAGGTCGATTGGTCCGGCGATCGGCACCGGTCGGGCGGCGAGGGCGACGCCGATCAGGCCGACGAGCACGCCAAGTGCGCCCAGCGTCTCGGCCGCTCCGGGATCGACGAGGGCGAGCCAGGGGAGGGACCAACCCAGCGGGGCCATCACCCAGGCACCGGCGGCGTCTCCCCAACGGGCCAGCAGGGGAAGGGGTGCGGTCAGCGCCACCCCGACGAGACCGAACCACACCAGCACGGCGAGGGTGAGGCGCAGGGGCGCCGCCGCGGTCCCAGCGGTGAGGCGCCCGGCGAGGCCGTGCAGCGTCGCTCCCACTGCCACCCCGGCGAGCAGCGTGAGGGCTAGGGCCTGGCCAGCGGCGACGACGGGTCGACCGGACGCAGCCACGACGGCCTCGAGGGCCGGTGGGGCGAGGACCAGCGTGCCCGCGACGCCCACGACGCCGACGGGCAGCGCCGCCGCCGTCTCCACCGTCCGTCGCCTGACCGGAAGTGTCCGCAAGAAGCCGAGCGACGGCGGGACCGTGGTGGCGTGCGCCACGAGGATGCCGAACCCCGCGGCCACCGCCCACACCGCCACCACGAGCCCGAGGGCGAGGAGATCGTCCCGTTGCGTCGGCACCCGGTCGGCGAGGGCGGCGCCGACCCCGGCGAGCACGACGGCGCCGACGGTGCCCCCGAAGACCAGGCTCCCGCGCGTGGTCCCCAGCGTCACGGCCGATCGCCGCACCACCATCCCGCCCAGCACCCACGAACTGGCGCCCGATCTACTAGCCCTGGCCAGTAGATCGGGCGCCAGAAGGGTCGAGGTTCGGGCGCTGGGCGCGCTGGCCGGCATCAGCGGAAGCCTTCGGCGAGTTCGTCGAACGCCTCCGCCGCCGCGGCCAGGGTGTCGGCGGGGAGGAGGTCCAGCGGGGGGCCCGAGAACTTGATCTCGCCACCGGCGAGGACGGTGAGGACGTCGGCGAAGCGCAGGGCCCAGAGCAGATCGTGGGTGGTCGCCAGCACGGCGACGGCGGCGGGCGAGCGCGACTGCTCGACGAGGAGCGCGCCCAGCGCTCCCGCCGAGCCGGGGTCGAGCCCGTTGGTGGGCTCGTCGAGCACGACCACGGGCGGGTCGTGCAACAGCGCCGCCACCAGCTGAGCCTTGCGGCGCATGCCGTGGCTGTGGGCGCGGAGCGGGAACGGCGGCGGGGCGAAGCGCAGCCGGGCGGCCACCTGGGCTGCCCGAACCGACATCGCCGCCGCATCGCCGGCGATGCGGGCGTGGAGGCGGGCGCACAGGTCCCATAGCTCGCCGGCGGTGAGCTCGACGGGCAGGTTGGCGTCGCCGTCGGGCGCGAAGCCGAGGCGCCGGTACCGGGCGGCGTCGTCAGGGTCGGGCAGGCGGCCCTCCACCTCGACGGTGCCGTCGTCGACCACGCGTAGGCCGACGACGAGATCGAGCAGCGTCGTCTTGCCCGCGCCGTTCGGCCCGAGCACGACGTGGATCGAGCCGGCGGCCACCTCGAGGTCGAGCGGCCCGAGGGTGAACCCACCGGCTCGTGCAGTGGCGCCGGCGAGGCGGACGGCCGGCACCGAGCGCACGGGGATCATGCCGCCGGTGCCCAGAGGTGGCGGCCGTCCTTGAAGAACGGCAGCAGGCCGACGAGGTGGCCGACCGCCAACACGGCGGTGAGGGGCAGGGTCAGGCCGTCGGCGGGTGCCGGCAGGGTGGCCGCCAGGGGAGCGAGCGCCAGGGCGACGAGCGCACCCACCACCGGTCCGGCGACGGCCACCCAGCGTCGGCGGCCGACATCGCGGACGTCGTGCAGCAGACCGACCTGGCTCGGCCCGGCGGCGGCGTACCGCGGATGACCCCGCACCGCCCGCACCGCGAGCAGGTGGCCGATCTCGTGGGCGGCGACGCTGACCACGCCCGCCAGCGCGACGGTCGCGGGCACGAGGGCCACGGTCAGGGGCGCGCCGGGCGCGAGCGTGTGCACGGCCAGCGCCAACACGCACGACCACGCCGTGCCCAGCAGCACGGCCGCGCTGCCACCGTGGAGCGCCGCCCGGGTGCAGCCGAACGTGGTGGCGGGGAAGCGCCGGCGCGCCACCGGGGCTTCGGGCGGCGTGCGCCCGAGGTCGAGGAGGAAGCCGGCGACGTGGTGGCGCCAGCGTCGTTGCACCCGGACCAATCCGACCTCCGCCAGTTCCGTGACGAAGGGGCCGAGGTCGGCCAGCAGCCGAGACGGGTCGACGCCGTACGCCCGGGCGTGCTCGTCGGCGAGGTGGCCGACCGGCATCTGACCGTCGCACCCGGCCAGCAGGGCGGCCGCGGTCGGGTTGAGCGGGTAGCGGCCGTCGGTGAGGAGGTCGACGAGGGTGTCGTGGTCGAGCACGCACGTGTCGAGGCGGACGCGGTCGGACGCGTCGAGGGAGAAGGGCACGGGGCCTCCTGGTGGTCGGCGGGCCTGGCGGGCCCGGCGCACCCGATCGCCAGGAGGCAGACCGGTGCACCGAGCCCGCGGCTCAGGCCGGACGGGTGGGATGGTTGGGACGGGTCAGCTGGGTGGTCCGGGTCGGGCAGTCCCGGTCGCTCAGCGCCGGCAGCGGGCCCGGGCGGTGTACCAGCCGACGTCGCACGAGCGGACGCCGCCGTTGCGTCGGCAGACGAACCAGCACCACGCCGCGGTGCTCGTGAAGAAGGCGAGGATCACCACGATGGTGGCTACGAAGGTGGCCACGGGCGACTCCTCGAGGGTGGGGGACGGGCCCCGCCCGGCCGCGAAGGCCGGAGCGACGTAGGGGCCGGGCGCGATGGCTCGCGGCGCGCTCCCCGGTGGACAGGTGGTGCGCATGGGCACCCTCCATGGTTGTGATGGGTCCTGAGGGGAGGTCCCACGAGTCTCGCGTGAGATGTACTGAAATGCAATACCCCCGCCGGACGGCGCCCCAGCGGGGCCCGCGCTCCGGCCGAGCCGGCCCGCCCTCTTTGGCCCCATGTGAAGGCGTTCACTACGCTGCCGAACCGTGTCCGACTACCTGCGGAGCTACCTCACCGTGGCGATCTTCGCCGGGGCCGCCGTGCTCATGGTTGCGGCGATGCTCGGCGTGTCCAAGCTCCTGCACCCGACCCGGCCGCAACCGTCGAAGTACGACACCTACGAGAGCGGTGTCGACGCCGTGGGGACGGGGTGGTCGCAGAGCCAGATCCGCTACTACATCTTCGCCCTGCTCTTCGTGATGTTCGACGTCGAGGCCGTGTTCATCTTCCCGTGGGCCACCCAGCTCGAGGCCTACGGCACCTTCGGTCTCGTCGAGATGCTCGTGTTCATCGTCATCCTGGCGCTGGGCCTCGTGTACGCCTGGCGAAAGGGAGTGCTCCGGTGGGTGTAGTGCAATGGGTCTAGTCGAGAGCGGCAAGCTGCCGAAGCCCCTCACCTATCTGCTGAACCTCAGCCGCACCTACTCCCTGTGGGTGTTCCAGTGGGGCCTCGCCTGCTGCGCCATCGAGATGGGGTCGGCCTTCGGCTCGCCCCGCTACGACGTGATGCGCCTCGGCGTCATCCCCTTCCCGGCCAGCCCCCGCCAGGCCGACCTCGTGGTCATCTCCGGCACCGTCACCGACAAGATGGCGCCGGCCATCAAGCGCCTGTACGAGCAGATGCCCGACCCGAAGTACGTCATCTCCATGGGCTCCTGCGCCAACTGCGGTGGCCCCTACTGGGACTCGTACTCGGTCACCAAGGGCGTCGACCAGATGATCCCCGTCGACGTGTTCGTGCCCGGCTGCCCGCCGCGGCCCGAGGCCCTGCTCGAGGGCGTGGTGCTGCTCCAGGAGCGCATCAAGACCGAGGACATGGCCAGCCGCTGGCGGGGCGAGCCCATCGTCGTCGGCGGCGGTGACCCCCGATGAGCGACACGCCCACCGAGGAGCCCACCGAGGCCGCCACCCCCGCCGAGGCCGAGGCCACCCCCGAGGCGCCGGCCGAGGACGCGGCGCCGCCCGCCGAGCCCGACCCGCTGCGCGAGGGCGTCCTCGAGCGCCTCACCGCCGAGCTCGGCGACGGCCTGCTCGAATCCCACCTCGCCCCGAACGACGACCTCTGGGTGCGCGTCGCCCTGTCGTCGTGGCGCGAGGCCGCGGCCATCGCCAAGCACGACCTCGGCTGCACGTACTTCGACTTCCTCTCGGCCATCGACTGGCTGCCGTCGCCGTTCGGACGCGACATGGACAGCCAGGAGGACCTCGTCACCGCGGGCGCCGATCCCACCGCCACGGGCGCCAAGGAGCCCGGCACCATCGAGTGGGGCGTGGCCGGAGGCACCAGCCGCTTCCAGCTCCTCGCCCGCGTGGAGTCGCCCACCGAGGGCTACGGCATCACCTTCAAGGCCGACCTCGACGACGAGGCGCCCACCGCCGACACGTGGATCCCGGTCTACGCCGGCGCCAACTGGCACGAGCGCGAGGCCTACGAGATGTACGGCGTCACCTTCGTGGGTCACCCGAACCTGCGCAAGCTCTACCTACCCGGCGACTTCGAGGGCCACCCGCTGCGCAAGGACTTCCCCCTGCTGGCCCGCCGGGTGAAGCCCTGGCCGGGCATCGTCGACGTCGAGCCCATGCCGGGCGACGACGCCCCCGCCGAGGACGCACCCGCGGAGGACGCCTCATGACCGCGATCACCGACCGCCAGCAGCTGGCCTACATCGCCGGCCAGGCCGCCGACGCCCGGGTGAACGTCGAGATCGAGACCGAGGGCATGACCCTCAACATGGGCCCGCAGCACCCGGCCACCCACGGCACGCTGCGCATCGTGGCCAAGCTCGACGGCGAGCAGGTCATCGACGCCGCTCCGATCATGGGCTACATGCACCGGGGCTACGAGAAGCTCACCGAGGTCCGGAGCTACCCGCAGGTCACCACCCTGATCAACCGCATCGACTGGCTCGGCAGCTTCGCCAACGAGGTGCCGTTCATCCTCGCCGCCGAGAAGCTGATGGAGGTCGAGGCGCCGCCTCGCGCCCAGTGGATCCGCACGATCTTGTTCGAGCTCAGCCGCATCTCCAACGTGATGCTCTTCCTCGGCGACATGGGCGTGCAGCTCGGTGCCCTCACCCCGGTCTTCTTCGCCTTCCGCGACCGCGAGCACGTCCTCAACCAGATCGAATCGGTCACCGGTGGGCGCTTCCACCCGAACTTCGACCGCATCGGCGGCCTGAAGGACGACCTGCCCAAGGGCTGGATCGAGGACACCAAGGCCGTCATGGAGAAGGTCCGCACCTTCTGCGACGAGATGGAAGACCTCATCATGGGCAACGAGATCTTCCAGGCTCGCACCCGGGGCATCGGCGTCATCCCCGAGGACATCGCCCTGTCCTACGGCATGTCCGGCGCCAACCTCCGCGCCAGCGGCGTCGACTGGGACCTCCGCCGCGACCGGCCCGTCGGCCTGGCGTGGAACGAGGTCGACTGGAAGGTCTGGACCCACCCGGACGGCGACTCGTTCGCCCGCTACTGGGTGCGCCTCCAGGAGACCCGCGAGGCCAGCCACATCGTGGACCAGCTCCTCGACGGCATCCCCGCCGGCCCGATCATGGCCAAGGTGCCGCGCATCATCAAGGTGCCCGCCGGCGAGGCCTACGTGGCCACCGAGAACCCGCTCGGCCAGATGGGTTACTACATCGTCTCCAAGGGCGACCTCGTGCCCTTCCGGGTGAAGATCCGCTCGGCCTCGTTCAACAACATCTCGATCGTGCCCTGGGTGATGAAGGGCGTCTACGTCCCCGACGTCATCACCATCCTGGCCAGCCTCTACTTCATCCTGGGGGACATCGACCGATGACCTCGTCGCGCCTCACGCCGTGCTTCATCCTTGGGACCTGTCTTCGAAAGGCAGCGAACCGATGACGTCTTCGCTGCTGGCCATCGATCTGGCCTACTGGCAGGTCACCACCATCAAGGTGATCATCGTCCTGTCGTTCATCCCGCTGTCGGCGCTCATCCTCGGCTACGTGTTCCTGCTGAAGATGATGAGCCACATGCAGAGCCGCCTCGGCCCGATGGAGGCCGGCCCCCACGGCGTCCTGCAGCTCGTCGCCGACGGCGTGAAGTTCATCCAGAAGGAAGACATCTTCCCGGACAAGGCCGACCGCTTCGTCTTCGCCATCGCCCCGCTGGTGGTGGTGCTGTCCACCTTCCTGCTGTTCGTGGTGGTCCCCGCCGGCCCCGACATCTACGTCGAGAGCCTCGACACCGGCATCTTCTTCGCGCTGGCGGTCTCGTCGCTGTCGGTGGTCGGCATCTTGATGGCCGGCTGGGCGTCGGCCAACAAGTACTCCCTCATGGGTGGTCTCCGCGCCGCCGGCCAGCTCATCGCCTACGAGCTGCCCCTCGTCCTCGCTGTGGTCGGCGTGGTCATCCAGGCCGGCACCCTCAACCTCCAGGGCATCGTGGCCGCCCAGGCCAACGGGTCGATGTTCGGCTTCGACCTCATCGGCAACCCGTTCATCATCACCCAGTTCGTGGGCTTCGCCATCTTCCTCATCGCGGTGCAGGCCGAGCTCACCCAGACCCCGTTCGACATGCCGGTGGCGGAGTCCGAGATCGTCGGCGGCTACCAGGTCGAGTACACGGGCTTCCGCTTCCTGTTCTTCTTCATCGGCGAGTTCGGCACCGCCTTCGCCTTCGCCGCCATCGCCGCCACGTTGTTCCTCGGGGGCTGGTGGCTGCCGGGCTTCGACCTCGACAGCAACTTCCTCAACGTCCTCGGGCCCCTGGTGCTGTTCGCCAAGGTGATGCTCGTCGCCTTCTTCATCTTCTGGTTCCGCTTCACCTACCCGCGCTTTCGTGAGGACCAGCTCCAGAAGTTCGCCTGGAAGGTCCTCATCCCCATCGCGCTGATCAACATCGCGGCGACCGCCGTCCTGAAGGTGGTGTTCTGATGCCCGAGCTCCCCGGCCTCGTGAAGGGCCTCGGCGTCACGCTCCGCACGATGCTGAAGCCCGCGGTGACGGTCCAGTACCCGCACGAGAAGGAGACGCCGACCCCCCGGGCGCGCGGCGTCATCGCTCTGAAAGAGGACAACTGCACGGTCTGCATGCTCTGCGCCCGTGAGTGTCCGGACTGGTGCATCTACATCGAAGGCCACAAGTACCTGGCCCCGCCGCGGCGCGAGGGCGGCGCTCCCCGCCAGAAGAACGCCCTCGACCGCTTCGACATCGACTACTCGCTGTGCATGTACTGCGGCATCTGCGTCGAGGTCTGCCCCTTCGACGCCCTCTTCTGGAGCCCCGAGTACGAGTACTCCGAGTTCCGCCTGGCCGACCTGCTCCACGACAAGGAGCGCCTCGGCGAGTGGATGCTGACCGTTCCGGACCACGAGGCCTACGAGGCCGGGTCGGAGCAGAAAGTGAAGAAGATCCCTCGATGACCGCGATGCTCACGCTCCTCGCCGTCGACCTCAACGTCGCCCAGAACATCGCTTTCGGCGTCATCGCCCTCGTGATCATCGCCTCGGCCCTGCGGGTGGTCACCACCAACAACGTGGTGCACGCCGCCCTCTACCTGGTGATGGTCCTCGCCGGCGTCGGCGGCCTCTACTTCATCCTCGGCGCCGAGTTCGTGGGCACCACGCAGATCCTCGTCTACATCGGGGCCATCATCGTGCTGTTCCTGTTCGGCATCATGCTCACCCGGGCCCCCATCGGCGGGGAGTCCGACCTCGACAACGACCAGCGCTGGATCGGCGGCCTCATCGCCGTGCTGCTGCTGGCGGTCATCGGCTACACGCTCATCGACCGCTTCGAGGACAGCGAGCTGCCCGCCGACACCGTGACCACCACCGCCCAGGTCAGCGACGCCATCTTCGGTACCTACCTGGTCCCGTTCGAGGTCATCTCGGTGCTGCTGCTGGCCGCCCTCGTCGGTGCCATCGTCGTGGCGAGAAGGGACTAGGCGCCATGTTGCTCAACCAGTTCCTCCTGCTGGCCGCCGTGCTGTTCTGCATCGGCGTGTACGGCGTGCTGGCCCGCCGCAACGGCGTGATGGTGCTCATGTCCATCGAGCTCATCCTCAACGCCGTCAACATCAACCTCGTGGCCTTCGCGGCCATGAACGGCGACATCAGCGGGCAGGTCTTCGCCCTGTTCGTCATCGCCGTGGCCGCCGCCGAGGTCGGCGTGGGCCTGGCCATCATCCTGCTCATCTACCGCAACCGGGCGAGCGTCGATCTCGAGGAGATCGACCTCATGAAGGGCTGACGATGTTCGCGCTCACGCTGGCGGCCGAGGCCGCTCACGACAGCTCCGCGGGGTTCTTCCTGGAGAACGCCTGGGTCATCCCGGCCATCCCCCTCGCGTCGTTCCTGGTCATCTTGTTCTTCGGCAAGCGCATGCCGAAGGGCGGCTCGCGCGTCGGCATCGCCGCCCTGTCGCTGGCCTGGATCGGTGCCGTCGGCGTCCTCGTCCAGTGGATCGACCGGGTCAACGCCGCCAGCGAGGGCGGCGAGCACGCCCTGGCCGCTTTCTTCGGTGCGGTCGGCGCGGAGGAGGGCGGCCACGCCGCGGTCGAGCCCGTCGTCCAGTCCTTCACCTGGTGGCAGTCCGGCGGCGTGCACTTCACCGCCGGCACGCTCGTGGACGGCCTCTCGGCGATCATGCTCTTCACCGTCACGAGCATCTCGCTGCTGGTGCACATCTACTCGACCGAGTACGTGAAGGGCGACCGGCGCTTCACCCACTACTACGCCTTCCTCTCCTTCTTCAGCTTCTCGATGCTGATGCTGGTCATCAGCCAGAGCACGCTGCAGCTGCTGCTCAGCTGGGAGCTGGTCGGCGTCAGCTCGTTCGTGCTCATCGGCCACTGGTGGGAAGAGCAGGCCAACAGCAACGCCGCCCTCAAGGCCTTCCTCACCAACCGGGTCGGCGACATCGGCATGATCATCGGCGTCATCATCTTGTTCTTCGGCGTGGGCAGCTTCGGCATCGTCGACACCAACCTCGCCGCTCTCGACGGGACGCTCAGCCACGGCGTCATGCTCGCCGCCGCCCTGTGCCTCATGGCCGCGGTCAGCTCGAAGTCGGGCCAATTCCCGCTGCACACCTGGCTCCCCGACGCCATGGCCGGCCCCACCCCGGTGTCCGCCCTCATCCACGCCGCCACCATGGTCGTGGCCGGCGTGTTCCTGATCGCCCGCATCTACCCGGTGTTCTTCGAGGGTCTCTCGATCGGTACCAGCGGCCTCAACTACATGGCCTTCATCGGAGGATTCACCGCGCTCATGGGCGCCTGCCTGGCCTTCGTCCAGAAGGACATCAAGAAGGTGCTGGCGTACTCCACCATCAGCCAGCTCGGCTACATGGTGGCCGCCCTCGGTGTCGGGGCGTGGACCGCGGCCATCTTCCACCTCTTCACCCACGCGTTCTTCAAGGCGTGCCTGTTCCTCGGGGCCGGCTCCGTCAGCCACGCCGTGCACCACTCGTTCGACATGAAGAAGGACATGGGCGGGCTGCGCAAGTACATGCCCACCACCTTCCTCACCTTCCTGATCGCGTCGATCGCCCTGGCCGGCATCCCGCCGCTCGCCGGCTTCTGGTCGAAAGACGAGATCCTGGCCGGCGCCCAGCAGGGCCAGCAGCAGAGCTACACGCTGATCCTCGTGTTCGGGGCCGTCACCGCCCTGCTCACGGCGGCCTACATGACGCGGGTCATCTGGCTGACCTTCTTCGGCGAGTACCGCGGCCACGGCACACCGCACGAGTCGCCCCCGGTGATGCTCTGGCCGCTGCGCATCCTGGCCTTCTTCGCCCTGTTCATCGGCGTGGCCAACCTGCCCGGGAAGATCGCCCCCGCCAGCATCGAGCTGAAGTTCGAGGAGTACGTGGAGCCCACGTTCGCCTTCCCTGTGGTCGCCCATCCGGAGTTCTCGGTGCCGCTGGCCATCGTCTCCACCCTGTTGGCCCTCACCGGCATCTTCTTGGCCTACCTCTGGTACTTCAAGGACAAGGGGCCCCACGGCATCACCCAGCGCAACAAGGCCGCGCACGCCGGCTACACGTTCCTCGAGAACAAGTACTACCTGGACGACCTCTACGAGGGCGTCATCGTGGCCGGCACCAAGGGGCCGATCGCCCGGGCCATGTACTGGTTCAACCAGCACGTCCTCGACGCGGTCGTCAACGGCGTCGCCACCGGTGCCCGGGGCACCGCGAAGTTCCTGTACCGCTTCGTCGACCAGGGCGCCATCGACGGCACCGTCAACGCCTCGGGCCATGCGGCCGAGGGGTCGGGGCAAGTGCTCCGTGGCATCCAGACCGGGAAGATCTCCAACTACGCCGCCCTGCTCTTCGGGGGCGTGGTCCTGATCGCCGGCATCTTCGTGATCATCGTTTAGGAGCTGAGGCAGACCAATGTCCGACTTCCTCGATAGCTGGGGCCTGAGCCTCGCCATCTTCCTGCCCCTGGTGGGTGCGGCCCTGATGCTGCTCGTGCCGCGCGCCCAGGAGGAGACGCACAAGCTGATCGCCCTCGTCGCATCGCTCGCCACCGCCGGCGTCGGGGTGCTGCTGATGGCGAACTTCGACTACGACAACACCGCCGTCCTCCAGTACCAGGTGGACGAGAGCTGGATCCCCCTCATCGATTCCCGCTACCACGTGGCCCTCGACGGCATCTCGCTGCCGCTGCTGGCCCTGACGCTGCTGGTCGTGCCCTTGTGCATCATCTACTCCTGGAAGCACTTCCCGGAGCCGCACAACCCCAAGGCCTTCTTGATCCTCATCATGATCCTCGAGACCGGGATGGTGGGCACCTTCTTGGCGCAGGACCTCATCTTGTTCTTCGTCTTCTTCGAGGTCGTGCTGCTCCCGATGTACTTCATGATCGGGGTCTGGGGTGGTCCGAACCGTCAGTACGCGTCCATCAAGTTCTTCTTGTTCACGCTCTTCGGCTCAGCGCTCATGCTGGTGTCGTTCCTGGCCCTCTACTTCCTCCAGGGCACCTTCCAGATCCCCGTCCTCGCCGAGATGGGCGGCGCCGGCCTGGCTCGCACCACGGGCCTGTTGATCTTCGGCGGCATGTTCCTGGGCTTCGGCATCAAGGTGCCGATGTTCCCGTTCCACACCTGGCTGCCCGACGCCCACACCGAGGCCCCCACCGTCGGCTCGGTGATCCTGGCCGCGGTCCTCCTGAAGCTCGGCACCTACGGCTTCATCCGCATCGCCATCCCGGTGCTGCCCGACGCCGCCTCCGAGTGGGCCCCGTGGATCGCCCTGCTCGCCGTCATCGGCATCATCTACGGCGCTCTGTGCTGTCTGGCCCAGACCGACATGAAGCGCCTCATCGCCTTCTCCTCGGTGGCCCACATGGGCTTCGTGATGCTGGGCATCGCCACCCTGACCGACTTCGGCTTCAACGCCGCCATCTTCGGCATGGTGGCCCACGGGCTCATCACCGGCATGCTCTTCTTCATCGCCGGCTCGACCAAGGACCGGTTCCACACTCTCGAGATCAAGCGCCTCGGCGGCCTGCTCACCCAGGCCCCCCACATGGCCTGGATCCTGGGCCTCAGCGTGATGGCCTCGCTCGGCCTGCCCGGTCTGGCCGGGTTCTGGGGCGAGTTCCCCGCCATCCTCTCGGCCTACGAGCCGGGGGCGGACATGGACGTGACCGTGTTCCGGGTGTACATGGTGATCGCCGCCGTCGGCACCGTCCTCGCCGCCGGGTACCTGCTCTGGCTCTACCAGCGGGTGGCATTCGGCACGCCCAAGGAGGAGTGGGCGGGCCACGACATCCCCGACGCCACCGGATTCGAGCTGGTGGCCTGGACCCCGATGATCATCCTCATGGTGGTGCTGGGCGTGTACCCGAACCTC
>RRZT010681522.1_pt1 | contig 19001 bp, 10 predicted proteins | sample 2165551 | NCBI WGS metagenome assembly RRZT01 (sample SAMN10456910, study PRJNA506462) | wastewater metagenome | biome: wastewater; feature: sludge; material: wastewater sludge; isolation source: wastewater sludge with Escherichia coli K12::gfp cells carrying plasmid... | place: USA: Moscow, Idaho... | reverse complement strand
TCACCAACCGATGACCTCCTTGCCGTCGGTCTGGGTTCGGGCATGGTGACGCTGTGGGATGTCGGTGACCCCGCTCGTCCACAACTGCTCCAAACCCTAGATGAGGGCCGTGGTCCGATCAACACTGTGTCGTTCGACGATCAGGGCACGGTACTGGCCGCTGCAGTCAGCGATGGCGCCGCTCTGGCCTGGCGGATAGACGGCCAGCGGGCCGACTTGCTGTTCAGCGTCGACACCCGTTCGGCGGCCAGCTCGGGCACCTACGATGTCAGACCGATTCTCGGCGGCACCCAACTGGTCGCCACCAACCGGGATGGCCAGATCAAGCTCTGGCCACTGAACATCGAACAGGCGCGCCAGCAGGTCTGCGGAATCGCCGGCACCGAGCTCAGTGATCTCGAGTGGGCCCGCTACCTGGTGGGTGTGAAGCCGTTCGGCTACTGCCGCTGACGCTGGTCTCGGCGGGGCTCGGCGCGTCCGGCATACGGACCGTTCGCGCCGTGCCGGTCGGGCGGCGGTGACGATACAGCTAGTCAAAGCGCGATGTAGACGCTCGAACGAATCCCATACACCTTCGTACACGTTCTGGTAGGAGCTGTGTCAGACCCCTTGATTAGGGTCATGCCCGAGATGGCAGGCGAGCGACCCTCGCTTGCCTGTTGGGTTTCGAAGAAGGTAAGAGGTGTGCAGTGGCGGGCCGACACCCCATGCGCTGTGGGCGATGGTGCCCCAGCGTGGTGGCTCGGGATTGCGAGCTTGCAGCAGATGGACAGGTCGACCCATCGACAGCCCCATTGATCCTGCCTAGCGTGCTGGCCAGAGCATGTGATTGGAGGACTGGGCAATGAGTATGGTTGGCGCTGACCCTGACCAGTTGATCGCACTGGCCAAGAAGATGGATCACGAGGCCAACGCGCTGGATCTTCGGATCAGGATCCCGATGCGGTCGCTGGTCGGCCATTCGCCTTGGAGTGGTGATGACGCAGTACGTTTTCGTCACGACTGGACGACCACCCTGGACCCGCAGCTCGCCAAGACGGCCGCCGCCTTGCACACAGCTGCACGGGATCTGTCCCGCAATGCTCAGGAACAGATCGCAGCCAGCGCTGGGGACGCAGCACTGTCACCGGCGCCGGGTGCTGCCGCAGGTCGGGTGGACGCGGTGAGCGATGGCCCAGGTGCAGATTCGCCGGCACAGGGGTCTTCGCTGGTTGAGATCCTGCAGGAGCTGAGCACGGCGCACAGCGCCTGGGCCGACAACGAGATGGCCACTTGGTTCAGGGGCATGAGCGATGCGCCCGATGGCATGTCTTGGTCCGAGTACCTCGCGGCTGGCAAACAGACCGAAGCGCTGGGCGAGATCTTCGGGAACGTCGGCGCCGGCATCGATGGGGTTTCATTTCTTGGCTCCGCATACGAACTGTCTACCGGGGTGGGCACTTGGGCGGACGTCTTTGACCTTGCAGCCGACGGTGCTGGTCTCATCGGTGGCGTGGCCGGCTGGGCGGGAAATGCCGGTCTGGTCGGTGCGCTTGGCCCGCTGGGGCAAGGGCTGGGGATCGCATCCGACGTGGCCAAGGCGTATGACGCTGCTCAAGGTGGGGACTTGCTGGGCGCGGTCTATCACGGTGCGCATGCGGCGGTGCGCGGTGTCGCCATGGTGCATCCGGGAGTTGCCCTGGGGCTGGCCGTGTTCGATGCCGGGCTGGCCATCGGCAGCTCACCGGTCGTCCAGCAGTTCACGGTGGACGCGTTGCGGGGAGCTGGCGAGGTGGCCAATTCTGCCGGCCAGGTGCTCGGCGAGGCTGCTGGAAATGCGGGCAAGGCCGTTGGGAATGTAGCCAAGGGAGCCGCGGACGCCCTGGGTGGGTTTGTTGGGGGACTGCTTGGTGGAGGTAAGAGATGAGCGATCTGTACAAGTACACATTCGCCGAATTGGAGTTCCTGCTCGGAGGCCGGCCGGGATGGCCACACGGACGGGAAATATTGGGGTTGAATCCTGAGTCCACTGAAGGCATACGCATGGCTGGAGCTGCGAGCCTGCTGGTTCGTGGGCTTGCCAAGGTCGACGGCGCAGACATCGTGGTGGACCCCGCGGTGATGATGCCTGCGTCGGTGCTGGTGAGTGGTGGTGAGGTGTTCGGGCTTGCTCTGAGCGGCAATGGGCGAATGGCGTTGTCGACCTTGGTCATCGCGCGCGCACCAGCCGGGCGGATTCTTGTCAGCGCCGATCTGCCTGGGATCTTCGAGTTACGGCCGCTGAGCGTCGATGTCGAACCACTTGCGATGCTCACCGAGATCTCGCTTGGTGTGGTGAGTGACGCAGGAATCCTCGCAATTGGGCACGGCGACACCGTGCTTCAGATCCAGCACCAGGACGGCACCTGGTCGTGGCGCACCGCAGAAGATCAGCCGATGGTGCCCGCGTCCGAAGGCGAGATTCGCCAGCAGATTGCCCGTATCTTCGGCCCGGTACTGGAGGCCTGATCCAGGTGATGTTCGGCAAGGCGATGGGATCGGTCAAGCAGGCGCTGGCCGGTTCCCGCGGTGGGGGCGTCGCCCTGGTCGCGATGACCACCGTGGTGGCGCTGCTGGCCACCTTGTACCGGGGCATTCCCATCGCGGACGTCGAACTGCACGACGGCGGGGTCTGGGTGACCAACGGCCAGCAGCGGCTGGTCGGGCACCTGAACTACCCCTCACGAATCCTTGACGGCGGGCTCGCCGTCACCGCCGAAGCCTTCGATGTGCACCAGTCGGGCAATGACGTGCTCACCAAGGACCTCTCGGCCTCGACCGCCGCCTTGGTCGACACCTCGTTGTTCCTGCTCGGCTCCTCAGGGTCGTTTGCTGCCGACCTCGACGTGAGCTATGGGGCGTCCACCGTGGTGGTGACCGAACTGGGCGCGGGCAAGGTCTGGGCGATGGACGCCCAAGCCGTCGGGTCATTCTCCCGAGAGGCCGACCCGCTGCTCGAGATCGAAGGTGCCCGGGCAGTCGCCACGCACACCGGTGACGTGCTCGTCGTCGCTCCCAGTGGTGAGGTGCAGCTCATCGCGCGGCAGGGCCGCAACTTCGCCAGTCCCCACAAGCATGGCTCGATCAAGGGATACCGGGCAGACGCCACCCGGCTCGCGCTGAGCGCCGTCGGCGACCAGCTGGTGGTTCACGACCAGGCCACCAATGAGCTCCACACACCCAAGGCCACCGTGCAACTGCCGGGGACCGACGAGCTGGAATTGCAGCCCGCCAGTGCTGACAACGACTTCGTGGTGCTTGCTTCACCAACCGAGTTGATCTACTCACCCCTTGATGGTTCGGACAAGATCACCACGATCCCGGCTGCGGACACGTCGGCTGCAGCGCCCGGGGAACCGGTGCGTCCGGTCGTCTTCCAGGGCTGTGTGTATGCGGCTTGGATGGGCACCGGCAACTACCGGCGCGACTGCCCGGGTGATGCCGACGATGACGCACAGGTCGTCCCACGCATCGCCGCTGCCTCGGCCATGGCGTTCCGGTGGAACCGCGACGTGATTGTGCTCAACGACCTGGTCACCGGGCTGGTGCTGCTCGTCAACGAGCAGATGATTGAGGTCGACAACTGGAATCAGGTTCAGGCGAATCTGGAATCCGAAGAGGAACAGACTGACAGCGACGAGGAATTCGAACTCGGAGTAGCCACCGACCCGGAGAACAACACCCCTCCGATCGCCAACCCGGACAACTTCGGCGTTCGTCCCGGACGCACGGTGTGGCTGCCGGTGCTCGCCAACGACGAAGACCCCGATGGCGACATCTTGACTGCCCAGCCGCTCAGCCAGCCTGATCTGGGTCTGGTCCAGGTGGTGAGCAAGGGGGAGGCGCTGCAGGTCGACCTCCCTGACGATGCGGTCGGCTCTGACACCTTCACCTACGAAGCCCAGGACGGTCGTGGCGGGGCTTCGGAGGCCATGGTGAGCCTGACGGTGCACGACTGGGCGGTGAACGAGGCGCCCAAGCCGCTGCGCAAGCCAAAGCTGACGATCAGCCAGACCGGTTCGATCAGCTACAACGTGCTGAACGACTGGTACGACCCGGACGGCGACATGGTCTATCTGTCATCGGCCGGCCCGGCCGATGACACTGCGGTGGAATCGCGCCCAGACGGTACGGTCACCATCCGCGATCTCGGCACCGCAGACCCCGGTATTCGTCCCATCCCGGTGACGATGACCGACGGACGCGAGACCGCGACCTACGAGATCCAACTCGATGTGCGTCAAGGCAACCGGAACCTGCCCCCGCTGGCAAACTCCGACCACGTGTCGGCCGTCGTCGGGCAATCGGTCACGGTGCTGCCGCTGGCCAACGACACCGACCCCAATGGCGATCACCTGCGATTGGTGAGTGTCGAGCCGGCGCCGGGAGTGAACGCGACGGCAGACTACGCTGCCGGAACGGTCCAGTTGACCGGTGAGCAGGCAGGCACCCAGTACGTCAGCTACACCGTCAGCGACAACAAGGCCGAGGCCACCGGGCAGATTCGCTTCGACGTCCTCGACCCGGGCAGCGAGGGCCAGCCTCCGGCCGCGATGCCCGATATTGCGCTGCTGCCGCCCGGCGGGACCGCGCTGGTCGACCTGACCACCAACGACACCGACCCGATGGGCGGAGTGCTGGTCGTCCAGTCGATCGAACTGCCCGAGGGTTCGGGGTTGTCGGTGCAACTGATCGACCACAACCTGGCGCGCGTCACCGCACCCGCCGGACTCGAGGGCGAAGCGCAGTTCAGTTACACAATCTCAAATGGCCACGGCACCGCCCAAGGTTCGGTACTGGTGGTCGGGTTGCCTGCCGAATCCACCGATCAGCCACCAACCGCAGTCGACGACGTCGCCACCGTGCGGGCCGGCGACATCACCACCGTCGATGTGATGCTCAACGACATCTCGCCGGCTCATCTGGCATTGACGGTGGACCCGGCAGTGAGCATCACCACTGACAACCCGGGTGCGATCGCGTTCGTGTCGGGGGACAAGCTGCGCTTCCGGGCCGGGCCCGACGCGGGCACCGCCCGAGTCATCTACACGGTGCGCGACACCAATGGGGGGTTCGCCTCGGCGACCGCGGTGATCGCCATCGTCGCCGCAGATGCACAGAACAACCCGCCCAACCCGCAGCCACTGTATGGGCGCACGTTCGCGGGGACGCCGGTGCGGATCGCGGTGCCCACCGCAGGTTCGGATCCGGATGGCGATTCGGTGGCCCTGGCTGGCCTGGACAGCCCCGCCCCGTTGCTGGGTTCGGTCACCATCGGCCAGGGCTACCTGGAATACACCCCGAGCTCCCAGGCCGGCGGCACCGAAACCTTCGGGTATCAGGTCACGGACCGGTTCGGTGCGGTGGGCCGATCGGTGGTGCGGGTGGGGGTCAGCCCGTTGCCCACCGTGAATCAAGCCCCCTTCGCCACTGCCGACACCATCGACGCCCGCCCGGGCCGGCTGCTGTCGGTGCCGGTCACCGCCAACGACATCGACCCCGACGGCGACCAAGTGACGCTGATCGACGGTTCGGTGAAGCCGGTCGACGCGTCCACCATCACCGAGGTGACGGTGGAGAACAACCGGGTGGAACTGACGACCCCGAACGAGCCCGCCACGCTGCGGTACTACTACGACATCTCCGATGGCCGCGGCGGTACTGCCCGCGGTGTGCTGACCATCCTGGTGAGCGAGGACGCTCCGCTGCTCGCCCCGGTCGCGCGCGACGACGCGGTGGGCCTGGAACAGATCATCGATCAGGACGCGGTGAGTGTCGATGTGCTGATCAACGATGAGGATCCAGACGGCGCCAGCAAGGAACTCGACCTGTCGACCTCGGACCCCGGCGCCTCGGTGACCAGCGACCGGCAAATCGAGGTGCAGATCGGCGATGACCGCCAGGTCGTGGTCTACACGATCACCGACCCCGATGGTTTGGCCGCCAAGGCTGCGCTGGTGGTGCCGGGACGGCTGGAACAGCGTCCCATCCTGGACACCAAGAACATCCCGGTGCACGTGGTGGCCGAGGAGACCACCGAACTGCGGCTGGCCGACCACGTGCAGGTGCGCACCGGGCACACCCCGAAGTTGACCTTCGCCGAAACCGTCTCGGTGGCACTTGGCGGCGACGGTTCCGAACCGGTGAAGGACGCCACGACGTTGCTGTTCACGTCCGCCAAGGGGTTCCTGGGCGCCACCTCGATTCAGTTCGAGGTGACCGATGGCACGGGCCCCGATGATCCCGATGGGCTGAGCGCCGTGTTGTCGCTGCCGATCATCGTGGACCCGAATCCGAATGCGAACCAGCCCCCCGAGGTGCACCCCTCAGAGGTGACCGTGGCCGCCGGGGAGGACGCCAAGCGGGTCGACTTGGGCGCGATGATCAAGGACCCGGACGATCCGGGGAACGAGAAGATCAAGGTGAGCCTGCTGGAGGAATCCCAGCCGTTCGATGTGACCGTTGACGGGCTCACGCTGTTGGTGTCGGCGCCGGTGGATGCGGCTTCTGGCACCCCGGGCACCGCAATCATCGAGGTGAGCGACGGCAAGGAGCAGGTCAGCGCGGCCATCCCACTGCGGGTGGTGAGTTCGACCCGGCCGCTGCTGGCGATCTCGCCGATCACGATCTCGGATGCGAAGGCCGGGCAACCCTCTCAGGTCGATCTGGGTGCCTACGTCACCAACCCGTTCGCGGCCGAAGGCAAGCCGTTCACCTTCGTCGGGCAGCCGAGCGTGACGCTGGGCCAGGGCACGGTATCGGCGGCGGGCACCTCGTTGACGATCACCCCGGCCGAAGGCTTCAACGGCCAGATGAGTGTGGGTTTTCGGCTGGCCGATGCCACCAACGATCCGGCTCGTGAGGTGTCGGGGACGGTGGCCTTGACAGTGCGCGACAAGCCCGGCGCCCCGTTGAATGTCGTCGCAACCAGCACAGTGTCGAAAACGGTCGAACTTGCCTGGCAAGCCGGGGCGGCCAATGGCTCCCCGATCACCGGTTTCACCGTCAACTGGACCAGTGACAACGGTTCCTCCGGTTCGACGACCGTCGGGCAGGTCACCGCGACGACGGTCAGCGGGCTGACGAACAATGTCTGGTACACCTTCACCGTCGTCGCCACCAACGAGATCGGCGATTCCCCGGCCTCGGCGGCGTCCAACCAGGTGCGTCCTGACACCAAACCGAACCAGGTCGGCACGCCGACCGCCAAGTTCGGCGACCAGCAGATCGATGTCTCCTGGCCGGCCGGCACCACCGAGGGCGCGCCGATCGACCGCTACGAGGTGACGATCAGCCCAGCCCCGGGCGGGGTTTCGGTGCAGGAGGTGGCCGGCACCAACCTGACCTGGACCGGCCTGGCCAACGGCACCGCGTACAGCTTCACCGTGGTAGCGGTGTCGGTGAACAACCTGTCCAGCGACCCGTCAGCGGCTTCGGCGCCCGAGGTTCCAGCCGGCGCCCCGGCCCAGCCGGGTGCCCCGAACGTGGTGAAGGATCCGGCCGGCCCGCTGGCGCCCTCGGCGAACATCAGCTGGGCCGCGCCGGACGCCAATGGTGATGCCGCCGGGCTCACCTACGAGGTGCGGCAATCCGGTGGCGCCAACGTTTGCACGGGTACGGCGACCAGTTGCCGGATCGAGATGGCGGTGACCAGCACCAACCAGACCTTCGAGGTGCGGGCCACCAACAAGTCCCAGAAATGGAGCGAATGGTCGCCGGTCTCGAATGCCATCCGACCCTTCCAGCCACCAAGCTCGGTGACCGGACTCAGCGCCACCCCGACCGGCCAGAACAATACGGTGCGGATCGATTTCACCCCCGGCGCCCTGAACGGCGCCACCAGCAGTGAGGTTGCCTATTACTGGCAGGCAGGTGGGGCGAGTGGCACCCTTTCCCCCGGCCAGACGATCACCAATGGCGCATTCCCGAATGGCTCCAATGTGGGGGTATCGGTCTATCCGGTCGCCACGGTCAACGGTGAGCGCTCGCAAGGCGACAGTGCCGGCCCGGTGAATGTGAATGCTTATGGCCCGCCCAGGGCGCCGAGCGTGTCGGCGCACGGGAATGTCAATGATGTCACGGTCAGCTGGAATGCCTCCGGCTCGGGCAACGGCCGCAGCATCGTCGAGGTCGAGACGAACACCGGCGGCGGGAAACCGGTCTCGGGTGAGCAGATCGTCGGCGACGGACGCAACCAGACACACTGCATCAGTGCCCGGGCCAAGGACGAGACCGGCCTCTGGGGGGACTGGTCGGGTCAGCAATGCGCCAGCACCTGGGGCAGCCCGACCTTCTACTTCACCGTCACCGGCAGAGCGATGTCTGAATACCCGGGCTGGTACCAGGTGGACCTGACCTTGCGGGGCTGGAATCCGAATAGCTCCGTCTACTGCTACTTCGGCGGTATCGATGCCCCCGACTGGTCCAAGACATTCCAAGTCGACGGGAACGGCAATTGGGGTGCAGATTACTCGGGCGCAAGAGCCGTGAAGCAGAGCGATATGAACAACGTCAACAAGGATGCAAGTAGCTGCCAACAGCAATGAGAGCGAGCTGACAACGCATGTCAATCACCCCAGAAAACGCGGCGTGGTTCGCCGAGACCTTCGACCGGCTGACCGGCAATGTCGGCCAGGCCCTGCTCGGTAAGCAGAATGTGATCCGCTTGGCGCTCACCTGCATGCTCGCCGAAGGGCATCTGCTGCTGGAGGACGCCCCGGGCACCGGCAAGACGGCGCTGGCCCGCGCCATCGCGGCCACCGTGCAGGGCAGCCACAAGCGCATCCAGTTCACCCCCGATCTGCTGCCCAGCGACATCACCGGCATCACGATGTATGACCAGTCGACCAGACAGTGGGTCTTCCATGAGGGCCCGATCTTCGCGTCCATCGTGTTGGCAGACGAGATCAACCGGGCCAGCCCGAAGACCCAGTCGGCGCTTCTGGAGGTGATGGAGGAGAACTTTGTCACCATCGATGGTGTGCGGCATGAGACCGGGCGTCCGTTCATGGTGATCGCCACCCAGAACCCGATCGAGCAGGCCGGCACCTACCGGCTGCCCGAAGCCCAGCTCGACCGTTTCCTGATGAAGACCACCGTCGGCTACCCGGACCGGGAGGCCGCCCTTCAGGTGCTGGCCGGATCGGCCTCCCCTGACCGCACCAAGAACCTGGGTGCGGTGATCTCAACCCGGGCGATCGGCGAGATGGCCGATCTGGTCAAGCAGAACTATGCCGACAATGCGGTTCTCGACTACGTGCAGCGCCTGGCCGAGGCGACCCGCGATTCCGGCGACACCCGGCTCGGTGTCAGCACCCGCGGCACCATCGCGATGGTTCGGGCCGCCCGGGTGTGGGCCGCCGCGCACGGCCGCAACCATGTGCTGCCCGATGACATCAAGGAGCTCGCCGCCCCAGTGTGGACGCACCGGCTGGTGCTCGCTCCCGAAGCCGAGTTCGCCGGGGTCACCGCCGAAGGTGTGCTGGCCAAGGCGTTGTCCACCACCCAGCCGCCGATGGCGACCGGCTCACGATGACCACGATCGCCCAGCCGAAGGGCGCGTGGCGTCGCCCTCGATTTGCCCGGCCAGCCTGGCTGACCGGTGCAGTGCGGCGCCTGCGCACCGGCTGGGGCTGGCTGGTGGCCCGGTCGGCGCCCCTTCGCGGGATCGTTCTGTCGCTGGTTCGTCCGCTGCGGGTCGTGACCGAGCTGGGCTGGCTTGCGGCCTGTCTGGGGGTGAGCGCCCTGGTCGCCGGGATCTTGCTCGGCTGGGCCGAGGCGACCGCCCTGGGGGTCATCTTCCTGGTCTGTCTGGCTGTTGCCACCTTGTGGATGATCGGCCAGGTCGCCTATGCCGCCACCATCGAGGTGGACGCCACCCGGGTCAAGGTGGGCGATCATGTGCTGGGCCGGCTGCTGATCACCAATCAGGGGCGCCGCGGCCTGACCAGCACAGTCGTCGAACTGCCGGTCGGCAGGGGAGCGGCGTCCTTCCTGGTGCCGCCGCTGGGCGCTGGGAAGAACCACGAGCAGATGTTCACCGTGCCGACCCGCCGCCGCGCGGTGATCACCATCGGCCCGGCTCGCTCGGTGAAGGCTGACCCGCTCGGCTTGCTGCGGCGGGAACGCTCCTGGTCGGAGTCGGTCGAGATCTTCGTGCACCCGCGCACCGTGCTGGTGGACGCCGACACCACCGGCCTGCTGCGTGACATCGAAGGTGTCGTCACTCGCGACCTGTCCAGCTCTGATGTGGCCTTCCACGCATTGCGCGACTATGTGCCCGGTGACGACCGCCGGGCGGTGCATTGGCGCTCCACCGCGCGCACCGGCCGGCTGATCGTCCGGCAGTTCGAAGAGACCCGCAAGACCCATCTGTTGGTGGTACTCAGTCTGGACGCCAGCGAGTACGCCACCGAGGACGAGTTCGAGCTCGCAATCTCGGCGGCAGGTTCGCTCGTGCTGCAGGCGTCCCGCGAGGACCGTCGCGCCAGCCTGATCAGCCAGGCCGGGTTGGTGCAGCCGCGCTCACCCGGGCTGCTGCTCGATGAACTGTGCTGGCTGGAATCTGCACCGGGCAAGACGGCGCTGCCGAGGCTGACCAGCGCGGCCGTGACGCAGGTCCCGGACGCCACCGTGGCTGCCCTGATCAGCGGCTCATTGGTGGAGCCCAAGGAACTCGCCCGCGCCCGGGCCAACGTCCCGAACGAGATCCGCACCTTCGCGATTCGCTGTGATCAAGCCAGTGATCCGGGGTTCCGTCGGGTGGGTTCGATGAACGTGCTCACCATCGCCGAGTTGGGCGACCTGTCCAAGGGAGCCGGGAACCTGTGATGGGCATGCGGTGGCTGAATCTGATCGTGGTGGTGCTCACCGGGGCGGTCGCCTCGGCGTCCTTCGGGCCGGTCTTCGGTGGTTGGCCCGGCTACTGGGCCGCCGGCGGCGGCTTGGCCGTCGGTCTGCTGGTCGCCGTGATCAGTGCCTGGCGAAGGTGGGGGGTGCTGAACACCGCGGCCCTCGGACTGGCGGGCTACCTGGGCTTCGTCGGGGTATTCGCCCTGCCACAGACCACCATCGCCGGATTCCTGCCAAGTCTGGAAACCCTGGCGCGCGGTGGGCTGCTGATCTTCCAAGCTTGGCGCGATCTGCTGACCGTGGCCATTCCGGCCAGCTCGTTCAGCGGTCCGGCCGTGGTGCCGTTCCTCACCGGGCTCGTCTGCGCGATTGTTGCCGGACGCCTGGTGCTGCTGGCACGCCACTACCTGTGGGCGATCCTGCCGATGGGTGCGTTCCTGCTCGTCGGGGTGCTTTGGGGTACCGCGAAGGCCCCGCTGGCCCTGCCACTGGGCATCATTTTCGCAGTCACCGTGCTGGTCTGGGGTGCAGTGCGCCAAGGCAGTGCTCGGCGGGCCGTCAGTAGCGAACTCGGTGTTGAGATCGCCAAGATCAACCCGGTCCGGCGCGTCGGGGCCGGCGCAGCAGTGCTGGCCCTGGCGATCGCGGTGGCGCTCGGGGTGACTCCAGCCCTGGCTGGAACCAACGACCGGTTCGTGCTACGCCATCTGGTCGAACCACCCCTCGACCTGCGTGCCTATGCCAGCCCGTTGATGGGCTATCGCTACCTGGAGACCGACCAGAAGACGATCACGCAGTTCACCATCTCAGGCCTGCCCACCGGTGCCCGCGTGCGGCTGGCAGTGATGGACGCCTACGACGGCATCGTCTACTCGGTGACCGACGGCTCGGCAGACTTCTACCGAGCTGGTGCCGAGATCGAGCCGCGTCAGGAGTCCACTGACACCAAAGAGGCCATGACGACCTCCGTCCACGTGCTGATCGATCAGTGGACCGGGGTTTGGCTCCCAGGCGGCGGTGATCTTCGCGGGGTCAGCTTCAGCGGTGAGCAGGCGTCGGAACAGACGCAGTCGCTGTACTACAACTCCGACACCGGCACCGCATTGGTGACCACCGGTGTGGGCGCCGGTGACAGCTACGACCTGCAGTTGGTGCTACCGCCGGAGGTTGACCGTGATGCCTTGATCGACTACGGCATCCGCACCGTGCACCAGCCCAGCCAGACCCGCATCCCCGACACGGTGATCAAGCAGGTCGCGGTGATCACCGAGGGCGCCGCAACAGCGGTCGAGCAGGTCTTCGCGATCGAGAAGGCATTGCAGCAAGGCTTCTACTCCGATGGCTCTGATGGGCAGTCGCTGTCGGGTCACAACGAGGCGAGGATCTCGGCACTGCTCGGTGATCCGCAGATGATCGGCGACGACGAACAGTACAGCGTGGCCATGGCGCTGATGCTGCGCCACCTCGGCATTCCCGCCCGGGTGGTCATGGGCTTCCATCCGCCCGAAGAGGTCAGCGTGGCCGATGAGTGGGTGGCCACCGGAACCGACGCCCACGTGTGGGTCGAAGTGCCGTTCAACGAGGTGGGCTGGGTTGCTTTCGATCCCACCCCGGATCGCGACCGGCAACCAGAGACCAGCGTCCCCAAACCGCAGCCGAAGCCCCGCCCGCAGGTGCAGCCACCGCCAATTCCGCCGAAGGAGCCCCTTGAGGTGCCACAGCGTCTCGGTGACGATGCGTCCGACGCCGACGATGACTGGTCTATCGACTGGCTGATGTTGCGGCAGATCCTGCTCGGGATCGCAGCGGCGGGCCTGCTGACCTCACCGGTCTGGGTGCTTGCCCTGGTGCGGGTGCAGCGCCGCCGCATCCGCAGGAATGCGACCCTCGCCGCTGACCGGCTGTCGGGCAGTTGGGCCGAGATCGTCGATACCGCCACCGATCTGGGGGTGCAGGTCGACAAGAATCAGACCCGTCGCGAAGTGGCTGCGTCCTTGGCCGAACGGACAGCGGTCGCTGAACTTCCTGACCTCGCTGCACACATTGACTACGGCGTTTTCGGCGATGGCACCCCGCGCGAAGAATTCGTCGATCAGGTGTGGACGCAGACTGCCGCAACCACGGTCGCGATGCGCCGGGGTGCGGCCCGGTTGACGCGGTTGTCGTGGTGGGTGCGTCCGACTTCCTTGGCGCGACCCGCCGCAGAACGACCCAACGGTAAGACCTGGTACAGCGAACTGTGGCGCCCGCGGCGCGCCACCGACCCCGCGCCGACGTCGGCGTCCGCACGATCATCGAGAAGCAGGAGCCTGTGATGAGCATTCAGACGATGGCGACCATCCCCACGGACGAGGAAGGCAGTTACCCGGCACTGGCCGGAGTCGTGCCGGCGCCGGTGGGCAAACGGGTGGGCGGGCTGGTGCTGGAAGCTGCGATCGTCCTGATCGTCTATCAGGGACTTGACGCAGTGATCTTGGCGATCGGCGTTGCTCAAGGCAATTACACGCTGCTGCAACAAGGCCCGCAGGTGCTCGGCTGGCTCCAGTTCTTCACCGCGGTTGGCGTGCAGGTCTGGTGCATGGTGAAGCGCGGGCATTGGCTCGGTGGAGTCTTGTTGAAGATCACGCACGTCGACGTCGAGACTGGCCAGCCTGCACCGGGCAAGGTGCTCAAGAAGTTCTTGCTGCAGTATGCCGTCAACCTGGTCACCCTCGGGATCGGGTTCCTGATCATTGCCTTGGTATCGATGAGATCCACGACTGGACGCAACTGGTTCGACCGCATGACCGGTCTGATGGTGATCGACATCAAGAACGGTCCGATGCCCTCCGCCACCGCCGCTGCCGGCGCCGCGCGGGTGACCTATCCCATGACCGTGATCGCCCCGGTCGGCGTGCCGTCGCCGCCACCACTGCCTCAGTCGGCAAACCCCTTCGCCAGCGCAACACCGCCGCCATTCCAGACACCGACGAATCGGTTCGCCCAGACGTCGACGTTGGCCGCCGCCCCCTTCACACAGTCTCCACCCCCCAGTCCGGCGGCGGCGCCGTTGCCTCCACCCTCGGTGGCGGCGCCGTTGCCCCCACTCCCGGCATCCTCGCCTGCGTTGCAGAATCCTTTCAGCCCAAGAACAGCCGCGCCGATTCAGCCGATTGCTCCAGTAGATCGTCCGGGTGCGGACGCCTTCATTGAGGCGACACCGTTTTCCTCGGCCGCACCCCAAGCTGCACCGCCGCTTCCTGCCCCCCTGCTCGGCGCTCCGGCCGTCGTCAATGAGCGCGACATTGTTCCGCAGGTGGACGTCGGCGAGACAGTACTCGACGCCGCGGTCTTCACCCCTGCCACGGGTGGTCTGCGCGAGTTGGTGGTGGATGGTGATTTGATCTTGCCGAATGGACAGATCACCCTGTTGGGCCGCAACCCGACCGGCTCGCCGACGCTGGAGTCGGCTGTGCCGATCGCGTTGGCAGATACCGACCTGAAGATCTCGAAGACTCATCTCGCGGTGGGCTTGGAAGATGGGGCCTGGTGGGTGATGGATCTGCATTCCACCAACGGCACGACCATTGTCCACACCTCGGGGAATCACACCCGGTGTGAACCCGGTGTGAGTACCCCCGTAGCTCCCGGAGACGTCGTCCGCTTCGGCACCCACGAGATCAAGGCACGACCGTGAGTGAAAGGGGCCCCGGTCACCCGCGGACGCGGTTCAAGGTGCGACATGGCGCGGCCACTCACCCGGGGCTGGTGCGAGGCCACAATGAGGACAGTCTGCTGGCCAGCCGGAACACGTATCTGGTGGCTGATGGGCTGGGTGGCCATGCGAAGGGAGAGATGGCGTCGCAGGCTGTCGTGGCGGCTTTCCAGGCCGAATCGCAGACCGACTGGCTGACCCCGGAAGGCCTGCACCGAGCGCTGGAACAGGCGAGTCGCGTGATCGTCCAAGCGAGTGGCGGCGTGGGGAGGGCACCAGGTTCGACAGTTGTCGGGGTTGGCTTGGCAGCGCAATCAGGTCTGCCCTACTGGATGATCTTCAACGTCGGTGATTCTCGGGCGTACATGCTGCGCTCCGGCAGGCTACAGCAGATCAGCGTCGACCATTCACGGGTGCAGGCGGTCGCCGACGCCGGGGGACAGGCCAACCCTGCTGCACGAAATGTGATCACCCGGGCCATCGGTGCCGGCTTGCCCAGCCCTGTGCTGGCCGATCAATGGCTGATGCCAGCAGCAGTGGGTGACCGGGTGATGCTGTGTTCCGATGGCCTCAGCACAGAAGTGTCTGATCAGCTGATCGCGGCAACGCTCCTTGCCTTCCGTGAGCCGCAGGAGGCTGCCGACGAGTTGGTGCGCGCCGCGCTGAACGCGGGTGGACGCGACAACGTGACGGTCGTGGTGGTCGACGCGATTGAGGTGACGGGCGCCGTCGACACGCTGGGCGTGGATGAGGACACCCTCGGCGGCCCGCCGATCGGCATTGAGGATCAAGCCACCTTGCCCGGCGATGAAGCGTTGTGGACTTCGGACGGCGAAGGAGTGAGGCACGCATGAAGACGGTCTTCTGGCAGCAGGGTGAGGCGCATGGTCTGGTCTGGGATCAGGGGCTGGCCCTGGTATCGGACGAGATCGGCGTGGACGCGGCGGCCAGCCTGTGGAACCGCTGCCGCGACGGCATCACCATGGGCCAGTTCCTGGAGGCGCTGGCGCAGATCAGCGGGGCGAGCCTGTTGTCCCTCCCAAGCTTCGTCGTCGCTCTCGACGCCGGTTCGGCCACGCACATGGCTGCGCGAGGCGACATGGTCATTGAGTTCACTACATCCTCTGGTATCGACAAGATCGACGGCGTTCAGGTGACGACTTGGCTGGAGCGCCAAGTGGCTGCGGTGGAGGGCATCGAGTTGCGCTCGGCGGGTATTGGTTCACCACCCAGCCGGCCGCTGCAGGCTGGCCTGGTGCCGGCGGTCGCGCTGCGTCGTGGGTCCCAGGTGGGGACGCCTGCCCAGTCCGGGACGCCGAGTGAAGGCCACCGCGTGACGGAGGTCATGGCACGCAGTGATTCGAAGGTGCCGGAACCATCCAAGGCCACGGCCGTCCCGCCGCCGTCAGCGCCCACCACACACGAAACCGCGATCTGGGCTGCGCAGCAACCGCAGGCGGGCGAATCGTTCCTGTCGCAGACTGCGCTTCCTGGCGATCCGCCGCCGGTGACGGCGCAGCTGGACCCGGAACGTCGCGCTGGTCCCAGTGAGTTCGAGATGCTGTGGGGCGAGACAAGCGCAGTAGATATTGACCAGGCGGCCGCCTATCTGCCGAACCCGGATGCTCCGACACCCAAACCGGAGACGGTTCCCGACCCAGCGGAGGCGCCCTTGCCGGTGCTCAGCCTCGATCAGATCGACGATCACGATTCGATGACGATCCTCAGCGTGGACACGTACGCAGGTGTCCCGGCGTCGCCGGCCAACGAACAGCCGGTGAACGCGGGCAGCGTGGTGGCGATCCTGTGCCCGTTGGGCCACGCCAACCCACCCCACCGGCCGGGTTGTCGAATCTGCGGCTCCCCGTTGTTGGGTGAGCCGCAGCGGGTCCCTCGTCCACCACTCGGCTGGATGCGCACCAGCGATGGCGAACGGGTCGACTTGACCACCCCAGTAGTCATCGGGCGCAAACCGACGGTGAGCCGGTTGCAGGGATTGGAGATGCCCCGGTTGGTGGCCGTGCCCCACGGACATGTGTCGTCCAACCATGTGGAAATCCGGTTGGAGGGCTGGAATGTGATGGCGGTCGATCTCCACTCGCGTAACGGCACCTTGTTGCGCAGGGCCGGTGAGCCACCGGTACGGCTGCCTGAGCAACCGGCGATGCTCGTCGCCGGGGATGTGGTCGATCTCGGCCACGGTGTTCAGTTCAGCTTCCACGAGTTGCCATGAACGCTCGTCCGGCGTCGACTCCGCCTGATCTGCCCGGGTTCCGCTTTGTGAACCTGGTCGGCATGGGCGGCTTCGCCGATGTCTTCCAGTACGAACAGCTGGGATTCAACCGCACGGTGGCTGTGAAGGTGATGCTGCACGACCTGGGCGAGGCAGCACAGAAGTCGTTCGAAGCCGAAGCCAACCTGATGGCGAAACTGTCGAACCACCCGTCCATCGTCTCGGTATACAACGGGGGGCAGGCCGCCGACGGGCGTCCCTATCTGGTGATGGAGTACTGCCCGCCTCCGCATCTGGCCTCCCGGTTGAAGAAGAGCCCGCTTTCGGTGGCGAAGGTGCTGGAGATCGGCATTCAGATTGCCTCGGCAGTGGAGATGGCCCACCGGCTGGGCGTGCTGCATCGAGACATCAAACCGGCGAACATCCTGTTCACCGAGTACGGTCGTCCCGCGCTCACCGACTTCGGCATTTCGGTGACCACCGATCGGGCCCAGCAGGGGCTCGGTGTTGGTATGTCGGTGCCCTGGGCGCCCCCAGAGCAACTCGTCAGTGGCCAGCAGATGGGTCCGGCCAGTGACGTCTATTCGCTGGCTGCCACGCTATGGACAGCACTGTGCGGACGCACACCCTTTGAACTGCCCGATGGACCCAATGACCCGTTCGCCATGAGCAAGCGGGTGCGCACGCTGCCGCTGCCACCGCTGAATCTGCCGCAAGCCCCGCAGTCGCTGGAGTTGGTGCTGCGCACCGCGATGGCGAAGGATCCGATGCTGCGCTATGACTCGGCGCTCGACTTCGCCCGCGCGCTGCAGAACGTTCAGGTCGAGTTGCACCATTCGGTGACCCCGATCGATGTGCGCGATGAGAGTGCCGGATACCAAACTGCCGAACCAGTCGACACCGGGACCCAGGTGGTCAGCCCGGCATCGATCAGCCCCGACGGCAACAGCACCGCCCACGCCAGCCTGTCGCGGGGGACGGGTGGCAGTGAGCATGATTCCGGCTGGCAGCAGTCGTCCGGTTCCCAAGCTCCGTTCATCAGCCATGGCCGGGGCTTTCAGACCGGCGGTGTCTCGGTCGAATTCACCGAGATGCCGTTGCCGCAGACCGACCAGCCGGTGGAGCGGGGCCCGGCGTCCTTGCCTGCCGTGGCCAGCGCTCCAGCGGGGCGGCGCAACGGGTTGATGATCGGCGTGATGCTGGGGGCCGTACTGGTCGGCGGCGGAGCCTACGCCGGGGTGCGGCTGCTAGAGACCGCACCTGCTGCGGCCAGGCCGACCGCCTCCGCAGCGGTGTCGAGCGCCAAGCCCGGCGACCCGATCGGGCAGAACGTGCCGATGCCGATCAACCTGGAACTGGTGGCCGAAGGCGAACAGGTGCAGGTCCGCTGGGAGAACCCGAGCCCGGCCGACGGCGACTCCTATCTGTACGCCGTGATCGACCCGGCGTCCCCGCTGACCACCGAGATCACCGGTCAGACCTCGGTCACCGTGCCCACCTTGCCGGGACGCACCTGCGTCCAGGTGCAACTGGTTCGCGCCAACGGCCGCTACTCCGACCCTGCGAAGGCCTGCACGTCATGAAGACCGATGCCACACTGCACATCGATTTCGCCGGCGAGGAACATGACCTGCAACCGGGCTTGGACTTTCGCATCGGCCGGCGCGGCGATCTGGTCATCGACGACAATCCCTATCTGCACCGCGACTTCATCGTCATCACGTTCTCCGACGGATTCTGGTGGATCCACAACGTCGGGGGCAGATTGCCGATCCAGGTGACCGACCGCCTCGGACTCCTCAAGGCGGTGCTGGCCCCCGGTGCGCGCACGCCGCTGGTCTTCGACGTCACTCTGCTGGTGTTCAGCGCCGGATCGACCACCTATGAGATCGAGTTGACGGCCCCAATCGACGGCTATATCCCAGAATCGGCTCTACCCAGTGGGGCCCTCGCCTCGGGGGAGACCACAATGGGGGCCACCGACTTCACCGAGTCTCAACTGCTGGCGATCCTGGCGCTGGCCGAGCCCTTGTTGCGCAATCCCGGCAGCGGCGCCGAACGTCTGCCCACTTCGGTTGATGCCTCCAGGAGGCTGGGCTGGACCATCACCAGGTTCAACCGCAAGCTGGACAACGTCTGCGAGAAGCTGGAACGGGCCGGGGTGAGCGGGCTGCGCGGCAGCACCGGCGCGGGAGCCGCCAACCG